>Ga0184627_10000666_pt1 | contig 13287 bp, 12 predicted proteins | sample PLM3_127_b1_FD_133150 | JGI IMG/M metagenome (GOLD analysis project Ga0184627, IMG submission 133150) | Groundwater sediment microbial communities from an aquifer in East River, Colorado, USA - PLM3_127_b1 | ecosystem: Environmental > Terrestrial > Soil > Riparian zone | place: USA: East River...
GTGCCGGAACTCCGCCCTGACGAGGCGTTGATCGATCCCGATCTGAGCCGCACCACCGGCGTCGACGTGCACGCCACTGGTCCGATCGGCGAGCACATGCAGGCGTCGCTGAGCTACAGCTGGTCGCACGCGCGTGACCTGATTGACGACCGGGAAGTGGCGCGCTCCTGGGATCAGCGGCATTCGCTGACGATGGGGCTCGGCATGGAGAGTGGCGGCTGGCTCTTCAGCGCATTGCTGACGGCGCGCTCCGACTGGCCGGTGACGCCCGTCACCGAAATCGCAGCGACACCGGGCGTTGAAATCGGTGAACGGAACTCCGAGCGCGAGGGATTCTTCATGACGCTCGATTTGAAGGCCGAGCGCAGTTTCCAACTCGATGTCGGTTCACTGCACGTCACGCTCGAGCTGGCGAATGCGACCAATCGCAACAATTTCTGCTGCACCGAGCTCGAGTACGACCGAACCGCGGGCGGCGAGCTCAGCGTCACCGCCGAGCGCAAGTACTGGCTGCCGCTCGTGCCCTACGCCTCGGTGGTGTGGGAATTCTGATCGCGATCGAGGCTTACTTTCCGAGGCTCTGCACACGCACGACGGTCTGACCCGAGTGCAGGGTGCCGGCGGAATCCTTGAAGCGCACCTGCACGCCGAAGGGATAGAACTCGCCCTCGACCCACTCGCGCGTCGGCGCACGGCCGCCTTCCGGCTTGAAGGCGACGCTCAACGAATAGCAGCCCGCTGCTTCGGTTACACCTTCCCAGGAGGCTTCGGGTCCGCCTACGAGCGTGAGCCCGTACACCGTGCCGGCGGGCGAGCAGAAACGGAAATCCTGCGTTTCGAGCCCGGTGACGGGCGAGCCATCGCTGGCGCGCGACACCGATACGAACAGCTCGAGACGACTGCGCAGATCCACAAACTTCGTCTCACTCGATACGGCTTCGACGATCAGGCGGCCCATCACTAGTCCTCCGTGTAAACGGCACCGATGGTAGCAAGAAGTCAGCTGCGCATGCGTCGTCGCAGGGCAGCGATGAAGCGGTCGAGGTCGGAGTAGTCGTTGTAGACGTGCGGGCTCACGCGGATGGCATCGAATCCGATGTCGGTGTGATGCACACGACCGACGACGATGCGTTCCTGTGCGCCGAGCGCCGTTACCAATGCGCCGTGCTCCATTCCCGGAACCTGGAACGACACGATTCCGGCCCACATCTCCGGGTGCGCAGGTGTAAGCACGCGGACGCCGTTGCTGCGCTGAAGCTCCAGGCGCAGATACCACGCGAGCTCGCGGATGCGCGCGGCAATGCGCTGCTGACCGATTTCCTGCTGCAGGGCAATCGCCGGCGCGACCGAGTGCAATAGCGGTGCGCTGTACGGGATCTCATAGCTGAACCTGCGCAAAGCCGCGGGCCATCCGGCGCGCTGCGGCTGCAACGGGGTAGTGTCCGCGGCGCCTGAATTATCGAGTGCCTCCCACTCACTTTGATCCGCGGCCCCGGCCGGCCACAGGCGGAAGCGCGCCCCTTCGCCGAAGCAGAGCAGGCCCGTGCCCGCCGGCCCGTTGAGCCACTTGTGCAGACTCGCCGCGTAGAAATCGCATCCCAGCGTCCTGAGCTCGAGCGGGATCATTCCCAACGCCTGCGCGCCGTCGACGACGGTGAGGATGTTTCGCTCGCGCGCCAGTGCGCACAACTCGCGCACCGGCAGCACGCAGCCATCCGTGTACTGCACGTGGCTGAAACACAGCACTCGCGTGCGGTCGGTGATCGCTGCGCTAAAGGCTTCGACGATCTCCGCCGGCGCCGCTGCCGGGCTCGACAGCGGAATCTGCACGACCTTGATTCCACGCCGTTTCGCCTGCAGCAGCCAGGGGTATACCGCGGCTGGATGATCGTGCGTGGTGGTCAGAATTTCGTCGCCGGCCGTGAAATCGAGACCGGCCGCCACGCTGCTCAATGCTTGCGTGGCGCCGGACGTGATCCAAAGATCGTCGGCGGCTGCGCCCACGAACTGCGCCACGGCGCCGAGCACTCCGTGCAGCGCCGCGCCGTTGCAGCGATCGCTGACATAGCGCTCGCGGTTGAGGCTCAGTGCTTCGCGCTGTCGATATTCCTCGATCAGCACCGCGCGCAGGCTCGGGGCCAGACTCGCAGTGTCGAGCCAGGTGAGCCCGGATTCGACCATCAGCTGCACGCGGAGCATCTGCCAGAGTTCGCGCGAAGAGGTCGGAAGTTCCTGCGCCGGGGCTTGAGCCGTCAACAGTGCCGCTCCCGCACCGGCGCTTAGCGAACCCAGAAAATCACGACGATTCAATGACATAGGGGCTTCCCAAGATGTATTCGCGTGGAATGCTATTTGACCCGTCAAAAGAAATGCTTGCAAGAACAGACCGACTGGTCTTAAATTCTGCGCCATGAGCAAAGGTGCCGACACCCGCCAAAGAATTCTCGAGCGCGCCGCGCCGCTCCTCAACCGGCACGGATTCCAGGGCGCGCCAGTGTCCGAGATCATGCGCGTCACGGGGCTGCAGAAGGGCGGCCTCTACAACCACTTCGAGAGCAAGGAAGAGCTCGCGCTGGCCGCGTTCGATCTGCTGATGGAACGCATCCACCACAAGGTGGCGGAAGTTCACCGCAGCCACGACTCCCCGCTCGCCCAGCTCACCGCGCACGTGCAGCTCATCACTTCGGGCGGCACTGAGACGGAAGGCGGCTGCCCGATGGCAAATAGCATTGTGGAGAGTGACGACGCCAATCCAGCGCTGCGCTCGCGGGTCGCCAAGGTCCTGGATCAATGGCGGTGCCTGTTGACGCACACGATCGCCAGGGGAATCGTCGCCGGCGAGATTCGCGCCGACGTAAATCCCGACGAAGTCGCGACCCGGTTCATTTGCGCCCTCGAGGGCGGACATCTGCTGCGCCATTTCTACGACGACGGACGCTATCTCAAACAGATGGGCACCTTTCTCATCGAGTACATCGAGCGCGATCTGCGGGTTCGCAGCTGACGGAAAATTTTTTGCCTTGAGACAGACCGATCGGTCTGAAGCGAGTGGGAGATGAGCACAACGACACGCCTGATTGCGGGAATCATGATCGCCGCCTCGTTCGGCGCCGTGCTGGCGACGGGAGGTACCGCGCTGTTCGAGCCCGAAGCGCCTGCAAATGACGACGCGCGATCCACAGCCGCATTCGAGCAGGTACAAGCGACCATTCGCACCGACTGGCTCGCGCCCGTGAGCGCGCGGCGCAGCCTCGAGCAGCGCCACGACGCGATCGAACGCTGGGTCGCCGAGCGCGGCGGTCAGGTCCGCGTGCTCGATACCGAGTGTCTCCTGCGCACACGCGATGCGGCCGGCGCACGGTTGCGAAATCCCCTGGCGCAGATCGAACGCACGCTTCTCATCGCCGTGCCGGAACGCCACTCGGCGACAGATCTCGCGCAGGCGCTCGCGGGACTCGACGTCACCGTCGCGGCTATTGCCTTCGAACCACAGGCCTTCGAACCCGAGGCGATCCACGGCCGCGCGAAATTCTGAGGGTTGCCACTGCGACCGCACTTGTGCCGCCTTACTTGAGCGGCCGATGGGTGAGCCAATCGGGGAATGACCAATCCCAGCGAATCGCGCCGAATCGCAACGCGGTGATCAACAGGATCGTGAGCCACGCCGCCACCGATGCGTCGAGCCAGGCGCCCGCGTACAACACCGCATACGCCGCGCCGCCCAGCAGGATCGGTGTCATGTAAAGCTCGCGCCGCATGATCAGCGTCGGTTGGCCGGTGAGCAGATCGCGAATGATCCCGCCACCGATCCCGGTGATGACACCCATGAGCACCGCGATTCCCGAGGTGTATCCCAGGCGCAGGGTCTTCTCGATCGCAAGCACCGTAAATAACGCGGTTGCCACGGCATCGAGATACAGAAACACGCACAGGGGCGCGCGAAAGCGCTTCTCGAAGAAAAATGTGGCGGCCGCTGCCAGAGACGCGACATACAGGTAGCTGACGTCCTCGAGCCAGAAGAGCGGCTGGTCGAGTATCAGGTCGCGCAATGTTCCGCCACCGACCGCGGTCACCACGCCGATGATCACGAAACTCATCACGTCCATGTTCTGCCTTGCGGCCGCGAGCACACCGGTCACCGCGAAAACCGCGGCGCCGATTTGGAACAGCAGGACGTCGACGTCCATCGGTTGTCGTTAAGGCGCGATCTCGGTCAGCGGCTCCATTCCGGACTGACCACCGAGCTTCTTGAGCTCGTCATGCAGCCCGAGCCAGCCGACACGAAGGTCATAGAAAACATGCGCCGACGGCTCGCGGTCGATGGCGCCGGCCACCGTGGCGCGTGCAACGTGGATTTCGTTCGGCCAGCGTTCGCCCTCGAAAAACATCGGCGTACCGCAAGCGCTGCAGAAACCGCGGCGCGCGGGGGCTGACGACTGGTACCACTGCAGCCGCTCGGCGCCGGCGACCAGCCGGAAGCTCGAGTGATGGGCGCCAAACCACGTGACCATGGCTGCGCCATGCGCGCGCCGGCACATCGTGCAATGGCAATGGGCGCACCACTTGGTGGGCGGCACGACTTCAAAGCGCACCGCCCCGCACAGGCAGCCGCCGCGAATGATCTGCACCTCGGGCATGTGAATTCCCCGTAAACACGCGGGCCTGCAGGCCGCGGAACGATGGATGGTAGCGCTGCTGTGGTCGCTCGCGCAGCCTTCGACGCTGGGCCATCCGTCCGCGGGGCTTGGCAGCGCGCCCAGGAACCGGCATATAGAGAGTCATGAACCGGCGATCGAACCGCGGACCACTTGCCGCGCGCATACGCGCACTCCACGAGCAAGAAGAACCCGTGCATGCAGTCCTCGAGCATCACGATGCGAGCTCCGCCAGGCCGCTGGCGGAATACTGGATGTTCCTGCGAGAACTGGCGCGCGCGCCGTTCCGCACGGCGGCGCTGGCGCCGAGCAGCGAAGCGCTGGCCACATTGATGGTGTCGGAGATCGACCCGCACGCGGGCGTCGTGGTCGAGCTCGGCCCGGGAACCGGACGCATCACCGAAGCGCTGTTGGCGCGCGGCGTGCCGCAGGAGCAATTGATCGTCGTCGAGGCCAATCCGCGCTTCGCGCGCCTGCTGAAACGCCGTTTTCCGCGAGTGCTGGTGCGCGGTGACAAGGCGGAATGGCTGGCCAGCGACCCGTTGCCCGGCGCGGCCGAAGTTTCCGCGGTGATCAGCGGCTTGCCGCTGCCGGCGCTGGGGCCGTTTGCACAGGCGCGGATCCTGCGCGACTGGTACGCGACGCTGCCGCGTGCGCAGGGTTTCTATCAGTTCACGTACGCGCCGGTCTCACCCGTGGCGCCGATGCGACTCAGCAACTGGGGGCTCGAGTCCGAGCGGCTCGGCACCGTGATGCTCAACATGCCGCCCGCGACCGTGTACCGCTTTCGGCGCCGCCGAGCCGGCGACCACCACTGGAGTTGATTCGTCGGCGCGCTTCGCCGCGGCATTGAATTCCAGGATCCACTCCAGGCACCGTTCAGCCGGCAACGCCTTGCTGTAACGATAGCCCTGGGCATAGTCGTAGCCCGCGGCGGCGAGAAACCGTGCGTCCCATTCGGTCTCGACTCCTTCTGCGACCAGCTCGAGCTTGAGCGCGTGCGCCATCTGTGCCGTCGACTCGACGATGATCCGGTCGTCGGCACGCGCATGCATGCTCATGACGAATGACTTGTCGAGCTTGAGCGAGTGCACCGGCAGGTCGCGCAGGTAACCGAGCGACGAGTACCCGGTGCCAAAATCGTCGATGGCGATCAGCACACCGAGCAGGTCGATCTCCTGGATCACCCGCAGCGCACGGGCCGGATCCAGCATCATGGCGCTCTCGGTGATCTCGAGCTCGAGCGACGCTGCGCTGACCCGGGACGCCTCGAGCAGCTCACTCAGTCGCGCCGGAAACGCCGTATCCTGCAACAACCGCGCCGAAAGATTGACCGCGATACGGATCTCGAGACCGCGTTCGCGCCAACTACGGCTCTGCAGGAGCGCCTGGCTGAGTGTCCATTCGGTCAACGGCCGGATCAGATCGGTGGATTCCGCGATGGCGACGAATTCCGCCGGACTGATCTGGCCCAGCGTCGGGTGCGGCCAGCGCAGCAGCGCCTCGACGCTTTCAACCACGCCAGTGCGCAGATTCACCTGCGGCTGATAATGCAGTTCGAGCGCACCGGTGGCTATTGCCGCCCGCAGTTCGCCGCCCATCGCCAGCTTGCGCACACTGTTTTCGTCCTGCGCTGCGTCGTAACACTCGTACGGCGATCCGCGCCGCTTGGCTACATACATCGCCACGTCCGCGTGCCGCAGGAGGGTCTGCGCATCGCCCGCGTCCTGCGGAAAGCGCGCGATGCCGATGCTCAGGCCCACTTCGATCGATATCCCGGCCACGTCGATCGGCGCGCGCAGGCTGTCGTTCAGGCGTTGCGAGATTTCGGCGATCGTGCCCGGATCCTGGACCCGATCGAGAACGACCGTGAACTCGTCCCCGCCGATGCGCGCGATAAACCCGCGCTCGCCGAGCGTTTCCTGGAAGCGTTGCGCCACGTCGCGCAACACCCGGTCACCGACGTTGTGGCCGAGCGTATCGTTGACTTCCTTGAAGCGGCACAGGTCCAGCATCAGGAGCGCGACCGACGGCTGCGGGTTGGCAGCGGCCAGCGCCACTTCGAGATGTGACGTCAATGCGGCGCGGTTCGGCAGCAGGGTGAGCGAATCGTGCGTCGCCTGGTGCTCGAGCTTGCGCTGTTGCGCCTTGCGTTCGCTGATATCGCGCACGATCGCGGTGTACAGGCGCTCGGTGTGGAGCCGCACGCGGCTCATCGCGATCTCGACCGGGAATGAACGGCCGTCGAGCGTGCGGGCGTCCCATTCGGAAACCGCGCCGTGCAGTGCGGCCAGCGGCTGGGCCTGGACGCGATCGCCTCCGCCGGTGGCCAGCCCTGGAACGAAATTCTTGATCGACGTGCCGATCAGCTCGCTCGTCGCGCAGGCAAACAGGCGGGCCGCGGCGGGATTTGCCGTCTTGATGAGGCCGGTGTCGTCGATACACACGATGCAGTCGGTGGAGGACTGCACGATGCTCTTGAGCAGGGCGTCGCGCCGCTTCATGCCGAGCGCGTAAGCGAGCGCGCGCCAGGTCTGTTCGTCGAGCGACCGCAACGTCACCACCAGGAACACGCCGGCCGTGGCCAGCGCCAGCGGAATGACTTCCAGTAGTACGCGGTGCACGGCGTATGCATACAGCGTTGCAACGGCGATCACTACCAGCGCAGCGGCCAGCACGGCGACGTTGCGCCGCCAGGCACGAGTATTCAGCAGCACCGAGCACAACAGCGTCCAGCCGGCGAGCAGAGCCAGAAAAATCCAGGTCGGTGGCTTGCGCAAGGCTCCACGCTTGACGCTCTCAGTCGCCAGCGCCTGGACCACGACACCCGGAAGCGACTGATAGACCGGCACCGGCACCATGTCCCCCAGCTCGATCGCCGTGGCGCCGACGTACACCGTTTTTCCCGCGAGCTCTGACGGCGCGATGTAGCCGTCGAGCAGGTCGACATACGAGATGTAATTGAACGACGCGGGAGAGATCGAGAAGTCGATCGGCACTTCGTGCCCCGGCGGTAGTGTCGAGGCTGGGTCGATGACAGAGGGCAAGTTGCGGCCCTCCATGCTCCATGAGCTCAGCCACGCGCGCTCGAGACCGTCGATGCTCGGTTGCCGATTCACGGCGGCGAGCTGGACGTGCCGCGCAAAGCGCGGCAGTGGTTGCGTGACTGTGAGCGCGCGATCCGCAGCGGTCGCGCGTTGAAAGAAGGCCGGCAGGTGAATCGGCTGCGCCTTCCACCGCACCAGCGCCGCCTCCAGCAAAGCGTCATCGAGCGCATTCGAATGCGCGCTGAAGTCGATGTCGAGGAAAACGCGGCGCGGCGCGCTGCGTGCGAGTTGTTCGATCAGCCGGGCGTGGTGGCGGCGCGGCCAGGGCCAGTGATCGAGTGCCGCGAGACTGCGCGCATCGATGCCGACGATGACGATGTCAGATTCGACCTGGTGCGAAAGCAGCCGCGCGCGTGCGTCGGCCGCATCGAATTCAAGTGACTGCAGGTGGCCGGTGGCGCGCAGCGAGGCGACGAGCGCGAATACGGCCAGTGCGACGATCCACCAGCCATGACGGCGCGCGAGGCGCATCAATTAGCGTCCTGGACGACGTAGCAGGCCGTCCAGCAGTCCCCCGCCCGTATCCGTATCCGTTGTGCCCGTATCGGGCGCAGTTGTTTCTTCTTCCAGTCCGAGATCGAGCCCGAGATCTAGCCCGCCGAGTCCGACATCGAGGCCAAGATCGCCCGCGCCAAGATCGACGCCAAGATCCACGCCGAGGTCGACGCCCACGACACTCGTATCCACGCCCGCATCGATCGTGCCCGCGGCCACGTCGACACCGGCATCAACACCCAGGTCCGCATCGACCAGACCCAGATCGACACCGATGTCGGCTCCGACATCGACTGCTGGAGCACTCAGATCGACGCCGGCATCAATTCCCAGGTCGGCGCTTGCAGCACCGAGGTCCACTGCGGCATCGGCACCCAGGTCAACCGTTCCGGCGCCAAGGTCTACGCCTGCATCCAGACCCGCATCGACGGCAGCGACACCGAGATCGACACCCGCATCGACTGCGGCGTCGATAGTGCCTGCGCCGAGATCGACGCCGGCATCAACGCCCACGTCGACGCTTGCGGGACCGAGATCGACCGCCGCGCCAGCTCCGACATCGACACTGCCCGCCGCGGCATCGATTCCAGCATTCAATTGCGCGCTCGCGATATTGGCCACTCCGACGTTGGCGCCCGCCGCCACTTCACCGTTGACCGGATCGACGGTGACTCCGGGGTTGCGCCCGGTAATGAGATTGTCGACTTCGTCATCGAGTGGCGAAGGTGCGCGCGGTACGGCGGACCCGTCATCGTCCAGCCGGGGTGCGAGTCCCGTAGTCGGGTCGGTGCCGCGCTCGGACTCCGGCGCGGCCGTCGGCGGCTTGCCGGTGTCCATGCGCAACACGCGAATCGTCTTGTCGCCGGCGTGGCGCATCGCGATCTCGCCGGCCTTGAGGTCGACCACGTCGCTGTTGTCGGTGGCACGAACTTCGAGGCGCCCCTCGAACAGCGAGATCGTGGTGCTGTCCGCCTGCGTCGCGACGTTGAACTGGGTTCCCTTGATGACGGCCACGAGATAAGGCGTTTCAACGCGCAGCTTGCGGCTCTCGCGCTTGCCGACGTTGTAGAAAACGTTGCCCAGCGGCTGGACGATCCGATCGATCGGGTCGCCTGGATTCACCGCCGCTGGAAAGTCGAGTTGGGTGTCGGGACCCACGCTGACCGTGGTGTGGTCTTGCCGCAATTCAACCGAGCCGTCATGGCCGGTGCGAATCGCCGCCGGCAACTCGAGTGTCGAACCGGGCTTGGCCTCGCGCGGCGCGCCATTCATCGTGACGCGCACCTCGCCGTTGACGCTCACGACGACGATGTCGCCGGATTCCGCGGATACGGCGGCGGATGACGCCAGCAGCAACGCGCCGCACAGGACCAGTGCGAGCAACGCTTCGAGGCGCGGAATGCGGAACGCCGCGACGTTATGGTTAGTGAGGGACATGCCCGATCTCCCCATCATCAGGAGGTGCGAATCGTACGCAGGAGAACCCCTAGTCAGATGTGAGTCGCATCTCAACATCGCTGCGGCACATTCCTGACAATAGGCGCCCGCAGTTCGAACGGCAGTGCACGTTCCATAATGATCGCAAACCAGATGCCGGCGCGGGCTCCGCTTCCCAATCACGTGGCGAGATTCGCGCTTGTCATAATTGCGCTGCTCGCGGTCAATTCCGCGAACGTTTGCGCGGCCGAGCGCCCGCTGCTCACCACTGCGGTGATCAACGGCTCCACCGTGTATTCACCCGCACAGCTGTTCGCTGCTTATCGCGATCAGCTGGGGCGTCCGATCACGCGCGAGAACGCACAGGCGATCACCGCAGCGCTCGCTGAACTTTACCGGCAGGATGGCTACGCACGCCCCGAGCTTCGTCTCGACGACGCGTTGGTGGCGCGCGGCATCCTGCGCATCGACGTATTCGAGCCACACGTCGCACGCGTCACCATCAATGGCGTCACCGGTCGCTACCGCGTAGCGCTCGAAAAGATCGCCGACGACCTGCGCCAATCCAGGCCGCTGCGCCGTGACGACCTGCAGCAGGCGCTCAGCGCCATGCGGCAGTTTCCGGGTCTTTCCGTGACCGCCACGACACAGCGCGATGAAGCCGTCCGCAACGCGCACGAACTGGTGGTGGAAGCCGACTTTTCTCCGATCGTCGGCGTGGTGCGGATGAACAATCGCGGCACCGAGCAGGTCGGCCGGAGTTTCCTGCTCGGCCAGGTCATCGCCAACGGTCTGCTCGGCTGGCACGAAAAGGTCGGTCTGGTATTCGCGGCGGCAGCCGATCATGAAGAGTACCTGGGCGGTGGTCTCTATCTCGACACACCGCTCGGCGCCCGCGGCACCCGCGGGATGGCGATGATCTTTCATTCCGACTCCGCGCCCAACGAATCGCCGGTCAACCTCACAGACGAGTACACGCGGGAGCGCGCAACCCTGCGCATCACGCAGCCGCTGCAGCAGGACGCCGGCTGGAATCTCGCCATCAGCGGCGGATTTGAGGCCGATAATCTCACTGTCGACCGCGACGGCACCGAAGTTCGCAACGACCGGTTGCGCATCGTGGAAGCGGGCGCGCGCCTTGCCTGGCGTGCCGGTGAAGCGACGCAGTATTCAGCGACTCTCGAGCTGCGGCAGGGACTCGATGGCCTGGGAAGCGGTCTCGAGGCCTCCGATCTGCCCAACGACCAACGGCGCAGCGACTTCCTGCTCGCCCAGTTGCAGGCCAGCAGTCTCACCCGCTTGAACGAGCTCTGGTCGTTCCGCGTCGATGCGTTCGCCCAGCAGACGGGATACATCCTGCCCGACAGCGAACGATTCAAGATCGGCGGCGACCGTCTTGGGCGCGGGTTTGAAGTTCCTGAGATCGCTGGTGACCAGGGCCTGGGCGGCAAAGTCGAGTTGCGGCGCGATCTCACCAATGCCGACAGCTTTCTCGGTCGCACTTCCGCCTATGGGTTCTACGATATCGGCGCGGCCTGGAAGCAGGATCAAAGCGGTCGCGTATCGGCCGCCACCGCCGGCACCGGCGTCGCCCTGCAAGGGACACGGTTTACAGGGTATCTCGAGGTCGCCAAGCCGCTGACGCATCCGGACATCGAGGGCAAGCGCGACGTCAGCGTTTTCGCCGAACTCAGCTTCCGCTTCTGACCGGGCTCAGCAGCAACTTGTCGGGCCGCCGTTGAAACGGCGCTCCTGTTCGCGCAGGAAGAAGGTACGGCGATCGAGCGGCGGCAATCCGGAATGATGCGCACGCGTGTGCTCGAGATAGCGCTCGTAGGCGTCGTCCCCGCTCAATCTTCGCAAGAACCGCCACGCCTGCGCGGGAAATGAAGTCGTGCGCCTCAACGCAGCGCTCAACCGATTCAATCCCGTTGTGAACGCCGGGACTGTCATGCGAGTTGCGTCCTCACCGGAGGTGATTCGGTGGACACGGCGGGCCGGCGGCCGGACAGATGCAGGACGCAGCTGCGGACCATGTCGATGACGATGATCCAGACGAGCACGAGGAAGAATGCCGTCAGCCAGCCGTCGAGCTGCAGATTGAAGATGAGTTGTGGCGCGACCGCGGCGCGATCCGCTGGCAACGCGCCGCTCGCCAGCTTGGTCGCGAGATCCTGCGCCGCGGAGAAGAGACCTATCTTCGGATCATCGCTCGCGATCTTCTGCCACGCAGCGGTCGTGGTGACGATGACCAGCCACGCCAGCGGCGCGGCGCTGATCCAGGCAAACCTGAGCCGTCCGCTCCGCACCAGTATTGCGGTGGCCACCGACAGCGCGATTCCCGCGAGCAATTGATTGGCGATGCCGAACAAGGGCCACAGGATGTTGATGCCGCCGTTCGGGTCGATCACGCCGATGTAGAGGAAGTAGCCCCAGCCCGCAACGACCAGGCTGCTCGAAATGAGCACGGAGGGATACCACGAGGTGCGGCCAAGCGGCGTCCATACCGCCCCCATCACATCCTGCATGATGAAGCGCGCCACGCGCGTGCCCGCATCGAGCGTCGTAAGAATGAAGATCGCCTCGAACATGATCGCGAAGTGGTACCACATCGCGAGCAGTCCCTGGCCGAACGCCGAACCAAAGATGCTCGCCATGCCGACCGCGAGCGATGGGGCGCCGCCGGTGCGCGCGAACAGCGTGTGCTCGCCCATCTGTGCGGCGAGCGCCTGCATCTGTTCGGCGGTCACGGGGAAGCCCCAGCTCGTGATGGTTGCCACCGCGGTCTGCGGATCGGCACCAACCACGCCCGCCGCGGTGTTGATCGCGAAGTACACGCCCGGATCGAGCACGCACGCCGCCACCATGGCCATGACACCCACGAATGACTCGAGCGCCATCGAGCCGTAACCGACCAGCGGAATGTCGGTCTCGCGCGCGATGAGCTTGGGCGTGGTGCCCGAGGCGACCAGTGAGTGAAATCCGGACACCGCGCCGCAGGCGAGCGTAATAAAGAGGAATGGAAACAGCTTGCCGCTGAAGATCGGCCCGGTGCCGTCGATGAAACGCGTGAGCGCCGGCATTTTCACTTCGGGGCTGAGGATGCAGATCGCGATCGCGAGCAGAAATACGGTGCCGAGCTTGATGAAAGTCGAGAGATAGTCGCGCGGCGCGAGCAGGAGCCACACCGGCAGCACCGCCGCCACGAGACCGTAAACGATGACGAAACCCGCCAACGCTTCGCCGGAGAGGTCGAACCATCCGCTCCAGGTCGGATTCGCATCCACCCAGCGCCCGGCGACCACGGCGAACAACAGCAGTGCGACACCGAGTGCAGTGCCCTCGAGCACCCGGCCGGGCCGCAGCACACGCAGATAAATCCCGACGACGATCGCGATCGGTATGGTCGCGAACACGGTAAACGTCGACCACGGGCTGTGCGCCATGGCCTTCACCACCACCAGCCCGAGCACCGCGATCAGGATGATCGCGATCGTGAGCGTGCCGATGAGTGCGGCGGAACCGCCGAAGCGGCCCAGCTCGTCGCGCGCCATCTGCCCGAGGCTCCGGCCATCGCGGCGCGTGGAACAGAA
>Ga0184627_10000668_pt1 | contig 13269 bp, 15 predicted proteins | sample PLM3_127_b1_FD_133150 | JGI IMG/M metagenome (GOLD analysis project Ga0184627, IMG submission 133150) | Groundwater sediment microbial communities from an aquifer in East River, Colorado, USA - PLM3_127_b1 | ecosystem: Environmental > Terrestrial > Soil > Riparian zone | place: USA: East River...
ACCGAAGATGAACGGCGCAGGAGCGCCGCTGCACGTCATGCCGGCGCACGAGCCCACCCGCGAGGGTGAGCAGCCGCTGCCGGTGGCGACGTCGTCAACAGGAGCCTCGACGATGGCGCAAGCGACGCCGGTGGCGGCTGCGGTCCCCGCACCTTTGAAGGTAGCCCTGATCGGCACCGCGCCGTCGTCGCGCATGCTCGCACCGTACAACGATCCGTCCTGGAAAATCTGGGCCTGTTCGCCCGGCAACATGAACACGCTGCCGCGCGTCGACCTCTGGTTTGAGCTGCATTCGAACCTGCTGTGGCCGGAGTGTGCGAGCTACGGCGTACCGTACATCGAATGGCTCAAGCAGCAGAAGTTTCCGATTTACATGCAGGATCGCTGGCCGACCGCCGAAGGCCACATGGTCCCGTTGCAGCAGATCGTTCCCAACGCCACCGGCTTCCCGGTCAACGAGATGGTGGCGGAATTCGGCGACAGCTTCTTTACCTCGTCCTTTGCCTGGATGATGGCGCTCGCGATCATGCAGGGTGCGACCGAGATTTCGCTGTACGGCATCGATATGGCGAGCCGCGACGAATACATCCGGCAGCGCCCCGGCTTCTTCTTCTTCCGGTATCAGGCTGAGAAGCGCGGCATCAAGGTCTCGGCTCCGCACGAGTCCGACATCATGCAGAGCCCGGCGCTCTATGCCTACGTCGACAGCACTCCATTCGGCCGCAAGATTGCGGCGCGCCGGCAGGAAGTCGGAGGCCGCGTCGGCGGCATGGTCCAGCAGCGCGATCAGCTCTCCAATTCGATCACGTATCTCCAGGGTGCGCAGGAAGACCTCGACTATTTCGAGAGCATCTGGTCCGGCGTCTGCAATGACATGCGCCGGCTCGAATACGAGAACACGCAGGTCAAGGAGCTGAACGCGGCGCTCAAGGCCAAGGTCGCCGAGTTGATGGCACCGAAACTGATGTTCGAGCCGATGAACATGACAATCGGCATGACGCCGGAGACGCCGCTGCCGGCAGTTACGCAGAGGCGTCGCCGCAAGCTGACGCCCCAGCCCCAACCTGAAACCAGTGTCCTGACGGAGAGCCACGATGGCTAATTATTCAGTTACCAATGGCAGCACGACCGGCGGCGGCACGCAGCAGAACATGGCGACCGCCTACGTCGGGGCGCTGATCGGCCTGACGTGCCCGTCCGCCGCGCCGCGCCGGTTCAAGATTTACGACGTCTTGATCGGCACAAACGGCACGCCGGCCGACAACTTCATCGAGTGGGACATCAGCCGCGTCACGGCCAGCTCGACCACCACGATCGTGACGCCGATGCCGCTCGACCAGGCGGACGCCGCGTCGCTCACCGTCGCCACGGTCAATTCCTCGACGCATGGCACCATCACCGGCAACAGCAACGTGTTCTATGTCGGCGTCAACCAGCGCGCTTCCTATCGTTGGGTTGCAGCGCCGGGCGGCGAGCTTGTTGCGCCTGCGACCTCGTCCGCTGGCTTCCAGCTTCGCACGCGCTCCGGTGGCTATACCGGCACGGCAACCGGCACGTTGCACTACCAGGATCAGTAATGCGCAACGCAGGTGGCTACGCCTATACGTTCGATGTAGGCGGCATCCGGCAGGAAGCCGACACGTTCACTTGCGCGCATTGCAATAGCATCGTCATCGTCAAGCCGAAGTGTGATCCGTGCGATCTCGGCGGTATGTGCCGCCTCTGCGACAAGATGATCTGCGCGACCTGCGTTGACCTCGGCAGGTGCGATCCGATGGAGAAGAAGCTGGAGCGCGAAGAAGCAAGATATCGCGCGCTTCGATCATATGGGATGTAGGCATGGTTGCGTCGTTCTTCACCAACGTCACCAAGTTCACGGCGGCCAGCTCCGGCACCGGCAGCTATGTCGTGTCGGCTGCCGTGACCGGCTATCAGACGCCGGCTACTGCGGCTGCTGTCACGGCTGCGACCTATAGCTACCGCGCCGAGAGTGCGGACGTTACGCAATGGGAAGTCGGAACCGGTGTCTACACGTCGAGCAACGTCACGCTGACACGGTCTCCGACCATCAACTCGGCTGGCGGCTCCTCGGCCATCAATTTTACGCTGCCACCGCAGGTCGGGCTAGTCGTCCTGACACCAGATATCGTTAGGCCCTATTATTTTTCAGCATCGCTATCTAGCGATCAGACCGTCACATCATCCGCCAACAGGATTAACTTCAACACCGAACTGGCGGATAGCAATGGATGGTACGACAATGCCACCAACTTCCGATTCACGCCGTTATTCCCAGGAAAATATCAAATTAATAGTCAGGTTCAATGCACTGCAACGTCACTTAGCCAGCTTGCTGTAGACCTTTTTAAGAACGGAACTACCTATGCTAGGAACGTGTCGGTCATTGGCAGCACTGTTGTTAGCTTTTTTACAATGCCATTGAGCATCATTGTCGATTTTAACGGGACTACAGATTTTGTAGAGATGTATTCTCTTCTTACTGGGACCGGAACATTAAGCGTCCTAGGCGGGGCAGCCCCGATCAGAAGCTTTTTTGAAGCTAGTTATATCGGGGTGTAGTCATGTCCATGCCGGGCTTCGACGCTGTCGGTCGTCCGGTCGTCGGCCAGATTTCCGGACAGGCTGCCGCCCTTGTCCCGGTCATCTCGGATGCCTATCAGGAGACGCCTCAACTCAGGGGCACCCGCGATGCGCGATATCGGGTAGCACTGGCGGCGTCGGGACAATTCCGCGACGTCTTTTTCGCCATTCCGTTCCAGCCGTCATGGTTTGAAGCGTTGAGCGAGCCCGTTCGGAAGAAGCCGCGTTCACCTGCCTCTCTCGCTCCGTTCGGATTTTTCCAGCCTGCGCCGAGCCCGTTTGTGGCCACCGGCTGGTATGCAAACCTTTCTACCCCCGTGAGGATCAAGCCGCGCCTCCGCGAGGGCCTACAACAATTCCTAGCCTACGTTCCCAACCAGACGACGGTCACGCCGTTCGCATGGTATGCCAACCTCTCCAATCCGGTTCGGATCAAACCCGGACTGCGCGCGTCGTTGCAGCGGTTCTTCACCGCCGACACCACCGTCATCCCGACCGGCCGACTGCTTCAATGGTACGCGAACCTTTCAGAACCGGTTCGCATCAAGCCCGGCCTCAAGGCAGCATTGCAGCAATTCCTTGCGGCTCCGTCGCGCCTGATCCCGACCGCGACCATCACCGGCATCCTCGATGCAATCGAGACCAAGGACACAATGCTGGCCGGGGCCATGCTCTTCAACCGACCGACCGACGCCGAGATCGGCGTGATCAACACCACGCCGCAGCCGGCCGAGATCGGGCTTTTCCCGGCCGCGCCGACTGCCGGCGTCATTACGGTCCAGATTTCAATTACCATGACGTGAGGACACGTTCACATCATGTCGCCGCCGTGCTATAGGCGATGGCATGCCGCACAATGCGCCCATCGGCCAGGCGATCACGTTCACGGCGATGTTCTTCGACTCCGCCGCTGAATTGACCGTGCCGTCGTCGGCAACACTCACCGTCACCTACCCGCCGAGCAGCAACAGCCTCACCACCGTCTCCTGCAACATCGCGATGTCGGCAGCCGGCAGCTTCTTCACGGCGACGTGGTCGAGCAGTGTGGCTGCGGCGGGCTTGTCGAGCTACGCGGCTGCGGCCCCTGGTCTCGTCGCTGGCTCTTCCGGCAGCACTGGCACATTGAGGTTGAAGGCATGACCAATCCTTTTTCCCCGGTTGTCGTTACGTCAAACACCTACAATTTCTCGCCCACCGGCGGCGAGTTCATCCTCAACGCGTTCGATCGCATCCAGATCAGGCCGACCGAGATCGAGCAGACGCAGATGCAGCGCGCGGTCATGGAGTTGAACCTGGCGCTCACCCGCTTCAACACCATGCCGGGCCAGAACCTATGGACCATCGATCTGGTGTCGATCCCGCTGGTGCAGGGCACCGCGACCTATTCGGTCGACGCCGAGACCCGGATGATCCTCTCCGGCTTCATCCGCTATTCGACGAGCCCGCAGCTCGACCGCTATTTGCTGCCGATCAGCCGCGATGAGTATGCCGGCATCTCGACCAAGACCGCGCAGGGCTTCCCGTCGCAATACTGGTTCGACCGCCTGATCGCGCCGACGATCACGTTCTACCTCGTGCCGGACGGGAGCTTTAGCTACGACTTCTTCTATTACCGTGCGCGCCAAATCCAGGACGCGACGGTCCTCAATGGGCAGAATCTCGAACTGCCGACGCGCTTCTTCGACGCGATCACGGCCGATCTCGCGCATCGCCTGGCGCGCATCTATCGCCCCGAGCTGGAGCAAATCCGCAAGGTCGATCGCGACGAGGCATGGTCGATCGCGTCGACCGAGGACACCGAATGGGTGCCGATGTACATCTCGCCGATGCTCGGCGGGTATTGGAGGCGGTGAGATGCGCCCGCACGGCCGAGCCCAGATCAGCGCGCGATCCCCGCGTGCGCTCGGCATCTGCCAGCGTTGCGGCTTCATGTACAATCTCCGCGACCTGCAATGGCAGTGGGGCTGGCTCCAGGGCCCGCGCCTGCGCAAGCTGATGATCCAGGTTTGCCCGACCTGCCTCGACGTGCCGCAGGAAAACGGGCGCACCATCATCCTGCCGCCGGACCCGGTGCCGGTCGCGTCTCCATTGCCGGAGAGCTACGCCGACGCGGACAACCCCGCGTCGTACCTGGGCTACAACGTGGCGAATGCCTTCTTCCCGCAGCCACCGCAAAGCCTCGGCGGTAACACCGGCAACATGACGCTGAATGCTGGCGTCAATGCCGCATTCGACAGCGTGACGAACAAGCGCGCCGAGATGTGCGCCGCGCTCTCGGTCTCCAATTCGAGTTTTCAGAACACGGTCGGCAAGAACTGGTCGGCTGATCCGAGCGGCACGTCGCTCACCATCACGTCGACCGTCTCTGCGGTGACGCACGTCGTCGAGTCGTTCACGCTCTACGCGCCCAACGATCGGCCGTTCCTTAACTCGGCAACCGGCGTGACCGGCTTTCACCTGGAGGGGAGCGCGAACGGCGCGACCTGGACCACGATCTACTCCAGCTCGACGGCTGGCGGCGCTGGCGAAACCATCACGGCAACGACGACGTCGGCAACCTTCTACCAATACCACCGGATCGCGATCCAAGGCGACGGCGTGTCGGCGGTCGCCATCGCGCAGGCGATCATGAACATCTCCGACGCCGCACCGAACGACATCTGAGGCAACGCCATGGCCCTGACCTACAGTTCATTCGTCTCGGAGATCGCCACGCTGACGGTGATCTCGTCGACCATCCTCGTCACCGGCGACAGCAATTTCTCCGGGATCATGGCCGGCGTGATCGATTACGCCGAGGGCCGTCTCTACCGTGATCTCGACCTGGCCTCGGCCACGGTGACTGACACATCGGTCACCTGTACGTCTGGCGTGCGGTCGATCAGTCTGTCGACCACCCAGGGCACCCTGCTTGCGATTGAGGCGCTCAACCTCCTGACGTCGGCCGGAACGACATCGTCGAACACGACGCGGGTGCCGCTGGTTCCGGCGTCGCAAGCCGTGGTCGACATGATTTATCCTTCGGCGCTGTCGTCGCAATGCGGCCAGCCGGAGTTCTTCGCGCGCATCAGCGATACCCAGCTCATCCTGGGGCCGACGCCAGACCAACCCTACGGCACCGAGGTTGTCGCCACCATCCGGCCCAACGCGCTCTCCTCGGGCAACTCCTCGACCTGGCTCACCCAGAACGTGCCGGAGCTGATGATCGCCGCCAGCATGATTTTCGCCTCCGGCTACATGCGCAACTTCGGCAGCCAGGGCGATGATCCCAAGATGGCCCAGAGCTGGGAGTCGCAATACGCCACGCTGATGCGAACGGCGAGCATCGACTCGATGCGGCAGAAGTTTGTGTCCGAGGCATGGACCAGCCAGGCCCCGACGCCCATCGCAACGCCGCCGAGGGTCTGAGCATGCCGTGGCAAGCTATCCAGCTCAAACCGGGTGTCGATACGCAGATGACGCTGGCGGCGAACCAGGCCGGCGTCTCGCAATCGCAACTGATCCGCTACAAGGGGCAGATGATCCAGTGCTACGGCGGCTGGGCAAATCTCGTGGCCACGACGATCGCATCGACCATCCGCGATCTCCATCCCTGGCAGGGCATCGGCCTGTCGGACCCCTATGTCGGGATAGGCGCGACGCAATCGTTGACCGTCTACAATTCGGCTGACGGCTCTATCTCTGACATCACGCCGCAGACCCGCACCAGCAATCCGACGCCGAACTTCTCGATCTCGTCCGGTAGCAATGTCCTGACCGTGGTTGACGGCGGGTCGAGCGTGACGACATTCAACACGGTCTACTTCAACACCCCGGTCGCGATCGGTGCGTTCCTTCTGAACGGAGCATACCCGGTCAACTCGGTCGGCGGCTCATCGATCTACACGATCCTTCTCCCTTCGAACTCAACGTCGACCGTGGCGTCGAGCGGCATCCTGCCGATCTTCTCTGCTTCGTCCGGGTCGGGCGTCGTCACGGTCACGCTGCCAAATAACGGCTTCCAGGTAATCAACGGGTTGTTCCAGCAGTTCATCGCAGCCACGACGATCGGATCGAGCTTGGGGCTCGTTATCCAGGGGCCGTACCAGATTTCGTCGGTGATCGACTCCACCCGCTTCACCATCAACGCCCCGACTCAGTCGAGCACGACTGCGACTGCAACGATGAACGGCGGCCTCGCGCAGCTCGTCTATTACATCACGCTCGGCCCTAGCGCGACCGGCACCGGCTTCGGCGCGCTCGGATTCGGTCTCGGCGGCTTCGGCGGCGTCGGTGGTGCATCATCGGGGGGCACCGGCACGCCGATCACGGCCATCGATTGGACGCAAGATAATTGGGGCGTCGCGCTGCTGGCGTGTCCGGAAGATGGGCCGATCTATGTCTGGTCGCCGGACTCCGGCTTCAACAACGCGCAGGTGATCAACGAAGCCCCGTTCTTCAACGGAGGCATCTTCGTTTCGATGCCGCAGCAGATTTTGGTGGCGTGGCGCAGCACGCAATCTTCTGGGGTGCAGGACCCGCTCATTGTGCGCTGGAGCGACGCCGAGGATTTCACCAACTGGACCGTTTCCAATCAGACCACCGCCGGCAGCTTCCGCATCCCGACCGGGTCGAACATCGTCGGAGGAAAGCTGTGCCCGCAGTTCGGTCTGATCTCGACCGACATTGATGTCTGGACCATGACGTATGTCGGCGGCACGGTGATCTTCAACTTCACGCGCGTCGGCTCGGGCTGCGGCTGGATCGGCTCGCATGCGTGCGGCGTGCTTTCCGGCAATCCGTTCTGGATGAGCACCAGCAACATCTTCACGCTCGGTGCCAATGGTGTGGTGCCGTTGCCGTGTTCGGTCTGGGACCAGGTGTTCCAGAACATGACGGCGGTGGCTAACCGCTACAAGGTTCGCGTCGCTGTTAACTCTGCCTTCAACGAAGTCGCGTGGTTCTACCCGTCCGCTGCCTCGCTCGGCGAGAACGACAGCTACGTCAAGGTGCATATCGAAGGCAACGAGTACGAGTGGGATTACGGCTCGCTGTCACGCACGGCATGGGCCGACGTTTCGATCGTGGGGATGCCGATCGGGGCCGATACCTCGGGCCAGATTTATCAGCACGAGACCGGGACTTCGATCACCGGCGTCAGCTTGCCGAGCTTCCGCACCGGCTGGTGGACAATCGGCGAGACGCAGGAAATCCCCTTCGTCGACATGATCATCCCGGACTTCATCTACGGCCTGCGCTCCGGCACTCCCGACGCGTCGCTCACGATCACGTTCTTCGGCGCGGACTATCCGGATGGGCCGCAGACCATGTATGGCCCTTACACGGTGACCTCATCGACGCAGTTCATCAACACTCGCATCCGCAATAAGCTGTTGTCTGCGTTGATCCAGAGCAGCGCCTCGACGGAATTCTGGCGCATTGGCCGCATTCGCATGCGCTTCGCACAATCGGGCAGGAGATAGCCCTATGGGATTCGGTCTCGGCGATCTCCTGCAAACGATGCAGCAAGGCGTGCAGGCGCTCAACAACCTGGCGACGCAGATCGGGCTGATCTTTCCGAGTGTGACGGCAGCATCGACGGCCGGTCCCTCGGCGGTTGGGGCCATCAGCTATTCGTCGTCGCTTGCGACCGGCTTCATGTTGATCGAGCTATCGAGCGGCACCACGGTCAAAGTTCCCTTTTACACTCAATAGGTGATCCATGGTCTCAACCTTCACGCCGAACATCCAGCTCGAAGAACCGGCGCGCGGCGATCAGGTCGGCGTCTGGGATACGCCGGTCAACAACAACATGACGCTGGTCGACCTCGTGGTCGGCGGCACGGTGAGCATCTCGCTCAACAATTCGCCGGTTGTGCTCTCGGCCGCGCAGTTCGAATGCAAGACGCTCTTCTTCTCCAGCACGTTGACCGGAAACGTCGACATCACGTTCCCGACCAGCTTCACAAAAAGCTATGAAATCTTTCATAGCTGCACCGGAAGCAGCGCATTCACCATCACGTTGAGAACGACGCTCGCGGGCAGCAATTTCGTTTGTGCCCCTCCGGGTACGATCGCGGAGATCGCCAACCTCGGCGGGAATATCTATTACAAAAACCTTGAGCGCATCGGCAGCTATTGGGATTATGCCGGTTCGTCGGTGCCGAATTGGGTCTCCGGTTGCGCCGTTGCGCCCTATCTCGCCACCATCGGCAGCACGTTCGTGACGGCGACCTATCCGGTGCTCGCGATGATCCTCGGCGGCGGAACATTGCCGGATACGAGGGGTCGCACGCGTGTCGCGGCGGATGGTGGCGCAGGCCGCCTTTCTAGCGCGGTCGCGGGGTTCAACCCGGACACCGTTGGCGCGGGCGGCGGCAGCCAGAATCCGCAGCAGCACACGCACACGATCTCAATCACCGACCCTGGCCACGCGCATGTCAATACGTTCCGGCTCGGCCAGCAAACCGGTGGCGGCAGCTTCCCGGCCTTTGGCCAAAACGACCAAGCAAACTTCACTTACAATAGCTGCTCGGCAACAACCGGCATCACCGCAACCGCTTCCAATTCCGGCACCGGCACCGCCGGCAACATCCCGCCCGCGTACATCGGCGGGATTACCATGATCCGCGCCGGGTAATTGATGCTATGAACAATTGAGGATAAGCTCACCCCATGCCGCTCATCAAATCAGGAAGCCGCAAGGCCATCGGAACGAACATTTCCGAGATGGTCGACGCTGGGCATCCGCGAGATCAGGCAATTGCGGCGGCGCTGCGCAACGCCCGCAAATATGCCCGTGGCGGCAATGTTCATGAAGGGTTTTTGCATTCGACGGTGCCGGGCCGCACCGATCGATTGCCGATCTCGGTGAAGGGTGGCGCTTACGTTCTCCCGGCCGACCATGTCGCGGCGCTCGGCGATGGCAATTCCAATGCTGGCGCGAACATCGTCAACAAGCTGTTCAAGATGGGGCCCTATGGCTCGACGCCGACAGCGCTGCGCGGGACCGGTGTTTCATCGCCGAAGGTGAATCTGCGGCGGGCAAAGTTTGCGAGCGGTGGCGAGAGCAAAGCCATTCCGATCATTGCAGCCGGCGGCGAGATCGTGATTTCGCCCGAGAAGATCATGGAGCGGTTCGGTGACCTGAATAAGGGGCACAAGACGCTGGACGGCTGGGTGCTGTCGACGCGGAAGAACCACATCAAGACCTTGCGCGGATTGAAGCCGCCGAAAAAGGACTGATCATGACGTGTCCATCGTATGTGCGCGTCGCCAAGCCGGACGATCGTCAGGAAATCTGGCGGCTGTTTCTCCAGGGCCATCGCGAGAACGGTCAATTCTCGCTCGCACCGGAGAAGGTCGACTACTTCCTCTCGCGTGCTCTGCTTCCAGACCTGATTCCCGAATGGGATACCGGGCCGCGTGGCGCAATCGGCGTGATCGGCGACGTTGGCAAGCTGGAGGCTTTGGTGTTCGTCACGATTGGTGCCTATTGGTATTCGCACGATCGCCACCTCGAAGAGTTTATCGTCTACGTCGATCCGGAGTGCCGGCGCTCGCATCACGTTCGCTCGCTGATCAAATGGATGAAGGAGCAGAGCGACCTCACCGGCCTGCCTCTTGTTACCGGCATCATCTCGAACGAACGCACGGAGGAAAAAGTAAACCTCTATGCCCGGATGCTGCCCAGGGTCGGCGCGTTCTTTCTCTACGGCAACAAGGGCAGCGTTCACGGCTCCAGCGCCGCGTTCGCGTGAGGGATTGAACTATGGGTAGCAAGGGCTCCAACACCACCACGCAAACGCAGAACCAGACCTACACGCCGACTGGCGGCGGCTACATCACCGGTGCGCTCGACAAGGCGCAGAGCGCGGCATCGCAGCCGTTCAACATTCCGCAGGCTCCGGTCGCGGGTTTCTCGCAAGATCAGCAGCAGGCGTTCCAGCAGTATCGCGACGCGCAGGGCACCGCGCAGCCCTACTATAACCAGGCCGCGAGGAACTTCTCGGCGCAGGGCGCGCAGGACTTCCTTAATCCGTATGCTTCGAACGTCATGGCGGGTTTGAAGGACATCTTCGGCGAGCAGACTTCCCAAAACCTTGGCAATCTCCGGTCGCAAGCCGGCGGCACCGGCGCAGACCGCATCGCGGTCGGTCAGGCAAATCTCGCCAAGCAGCAGGGGTTGACCGCCGGTCAGACACTGTCGGGCCTCTACCAGAACGCGGCACAGCAAGCGCAGGCCGCCGGCCAGGGCCAGATGGCGCTCGGTCAGAACGCGCAGAATTCCGCGTTCCAGGGGGCGAACGCTCTGATCGGCACCGGCGGCTTGCAGCAGCAGCTCTCGCAGGCGCAGATGAATTCGCCGTATCAGCAGCAGTTGGCGCAGGCCGCGTTCCCGTATCAGCAGGCGCAGTTTCTCGCCGGCATCACCGGCTCACTCGCGCCCGGCCTCGGCGGCACGACCGCCGGCCAGAGCCAGACGACGAAACCGGCACCGAGCCTGTGGAGCCAGATTCTCGGCGGTGCCGCCACTGGTGTCGGCGCGCTCGGCACCTCCGGCGCGTTTGGCAGCAACGGCTGGATGACCGGAGGCAAGGGCGGCGATGCCTACGGCGGTAACGGCGTCTATGGCGGCAGCTCGCAAAATCCTCTCCCCGGATTGAGCGCTTCGGATTACGGCGCTGGCTATGCCGAAGGCGGTGCAACGCAAAGCCCCTACGAACTCGGTGGTGTCCAGGACGATCCGATCGACATCTCGAAGCAATCGATCGTGCCCGATGTGCAGCTTGCACAGGCGCAGCCGAACATCCCGCAGCTCAATTTCAGCCAGCCTTCGGAGGAAAAGGGAAGCGGCAGCGGCGGCAAGGGCGGCGGCATCGGTGACATCGCCAAGATGGCAATGATGTTCATCAATCGCGGCGGCCGGGTAAACGGCTACGCCGAAGGCGGCGAGATCGACATGGAAACCCCGACGACGTTCGACGAAAGGTTCCCGTTCCGGATGCCGTCCGCCGAGGCGGTCGACGATTGGCGCGCCAACGCGCCCGATCCGGACAAGGCAATGGCACTGGCGGCGAGCGAGCCTTCTACGTCGGCCTCCTTGCCGCGTGCCATCCGCACCGGTGCGTCGGCAGCCGCTGCCCCTCCTCCGGCAGCCGAAGATGTGAGCCCGCCCTCACGGCCCTCCGCAGCGGCTCCAGAGCGCGACGCCAGCAGCAGCTTCGCCTCCAGCCCCTGGGCGGCGCTGATGGCAGCCGGTCTCGGCGCGATGGCCGGTGAATCGCCATTTGCCGGCGTGAACATCGGGCAGGGCGGCTTGCAGGGGTTGAAGGTGCTCGAAGCCCAGCGCGCCGCATCGCAGAAGGACGAGACGATTGCACAGTCGGCGCGTCGGCTCGCCATGGAGGCAAAGCATGCCGAGGACCCGTACACGCGGCTGACGGCGGCGCAGAAGTCGGCGCAGGCGATGAACGAGCGCAAGCATGCGCTCGAAGAGTTGAAGCCGGTCCAGGTTGGCCAAGACGATTACGGCCGGCCGATCATGGCGAAGCGCAATCCGAAGACGGGCGAGTACGATATCATCAGGCAGACGCCACCGACTGCCGGAGAGCGGCCGGCGGTACCGACCGCTCCTCCGGTGCCAGGCGCTGCTCCGGGATCGAGCGTGCCGGCTGCCGGCGCTCCATCTCCGGTGACCGACGAGGCGGCGCTGCCGCCGAACGCCATGCCGACGCAGGGTATCCTGCCGAATGGCTTGAGGGGCCCGATCACGCCGTCGCCCACCATCAACCCGGATGCGCTGGAGGGTGTGAAGCCGTCCGACGCGGCCAAGGTGAAGGCGATTGCCGAAGGCCGCGCGCGGTTCCTGCCGCTGACGCGCAACAACGCCTACAATCGCTACATCATGGACAAGGTTCATGAGTATGATCCTGCGACAGATGAAACGGCGTTCTCCCGGCGGTCGCGTACCGCAAACGCATTCGCGGCCGGCGTCGAGGGCCGGAACGTGACGGCCATGAACACGTTCGGCCAGCATGCGGAACGGTTGCTGTCGTTGTCTGAGAAGCTCGACTTCGGCCAGTACCCGACATGGAATGCCGTTCGGGCCAGGTTGTCCAAAGAAGGCCTCACCGAGACCGAAATCCAGGACGTGATCGGCTCGTGGCAGGTTGCCGCCAAGGCGGTTGGCGACGAGGGCGCGAAGGTCTTTGCCGGCACGAACAGCGCTCTCGCCGATCGTGAAGAATGGAGCAGGATGTTCGATGTGAACAGCCCCAAGAGCGTGACCAAGGCAAAATTGCAGGAGGTCGTGGAGCTGATCGATGGTCGGCTCAATTCGCTGACCGCCCAGTACAACAACGGCATGCGAACGACGCATGAGCCCAAGGATTTGATCGCGCCGAAGACGCGCCAGATTTTTGATCAGATCACCTCCGGCAAGGAAGCACCGAAAGAAGCCGGCGGTGATCCTGGAGCGCCGAAGGTTGGCGACCGCAAACAGTTCAGGCAGGGCTGGGGCCGCTGGGATGGCAAAGATTGGGTGCCGGAATGAACAAGGTCGCCAGCTTGATCCGACATCAGGTTGCGCGCGGCAAGAAGCGTCGGCGGCGCGGCTATGCCGAAGGTGGCGACGTTACGGCCGATGATCTGATTCAGGAGGCGCGGCTCAAGCTGGCCAGCCAGGCA
>Ga0184627_10000669_pt1 | contig 13253 bp, 17 predicted proteins | sample PLM3_127_b1_FD_133150 | JGI IMG/M metagenome (GOLD analysis project Ga0184627, IMG submission 133150) | Groundwater sediment microbial communities from an aquifer in East River, Colorado, USA - PLM3_127_b1 | ecosystem: Environmental > Terrestrial > Soil > Riparian zone | place: USA: East River...
CGTTCACGGACCGCACGACGGTGAACGTCTGGGGTGAGGTGGCGCCGGCCACCGCGGTGACCGTCATCCGCTCCCCACCGATCACGATGTCGAACGGCTGATCGGTGTCGTCCCACAGCGGCCCTGCCGGGGTGGCGACCCCGACGTCGGTCTCCGTGGTCGTGAGGTCTTCGTTGATGGTCGAGCCGTCCGAGGAGTACCGGGCCTCACCCGGTCCCTCGTCCTGGTCCCACAGGCCCACGTCCCACGCGCTCCCCGGGGAGCAGTTGACGCCGATCAGCCACTGGTGCCTGGTCAGCGTCTCGGTGAAGCCCTGCGCGAGCTGGGTGACATCGTCCGGCGGCATCCACGCCGGCAGGTTCGCCACGGTGACCTTGCCGCCCACGTCCAGGCCCTGCGCGTCTGCGGTCAGGGTGGCGTCCCCGGTGAACGTGTCGGTCGCGAGGTTGATCCCGAGCACCGGATACCGGGGCTCGTCCACGGTGCCCAGGTGCAACCGCCATCCCGCCTGATCCGGCAGGACGAGGTCTGTGGACGCGGAGATCGTCACCGATTCGTCGTAGCGCCCGACGCCCGCAGGCGGGGCAGCGACCGACAGCGGGCCCGACGTCAGCTCGACCCGTACGGACGAGCCGCCCTGGCGGACCACGGTGATGTCGTTCCGGGTGGCCTGGTCATCCTCCACCGGCTCGATCGAGGACAGGTCCGTCGTCGCGTAGTCCAGCGCCAGGGCCGCGTCCTGCGCGTACAGCGACACCCGGGTTCGGTAGGCCAGCCCCAGGAACTCGCGCGGCTCGTACAGGATCCCGAGGTCCGAGTCCGCCGCCTGCTTGAGCAGGTCGAGGAACGTCGCGGGCAGCTGAGCTCCGAGCAGCGTCTGGATGGGGTAGATGTCCCCGACGATCTCGACCGGCACGTCCTCCCGCTGACATAGCCGCACGATCCGATCCGGGACGGTCTCCCCAACCCATCCGAGCAGGGGCTTCTCGTGGGCGTCCAGGAAGGTGGCGACGTCGTCGTTCAGGATGAACGCGTGCCCGAACGTGGTGCCTTCCATGTCCGCCGTGAACCCGAGGAACATGCCCGAGATCCGGCCGTAGGTCTGCCCGGCGACGCTCGAGCCGCCGGTGCTTACCGTCGGGTCCACACCGAGGGGGTGCTGGGCGATGGTCCAGTCAACGTTCGCGCCGTTCTGCACCAGCCGCAGCGACATGAAGCACGGCACGCCGAAGAACTGGATGCCGACAAGCGAGTTCGCAACCTCGGTTCCCACCTCGTCGTATGCCTGGACGCGCAGGGTGCCCGTGGTGCGCACGGTGATGTTCCACTTCTTGATCGTCCCGGTGGTCAGGACCTGGCACACCACGTTGTCCGTACCCCAGGTCACGTCTTCCGGGATCGAGAACAGGAAGACAAGCCGCTGGCTGTCCGCGCCTGCGTAGACGGGCGGCGCCCCGAAGATGCTCCCCGTGCCCAGGGTCGGCAGCGGATAGGAAGCGACGAACGTGTCACCATCGTCGGCGGCGGTGACCTGCGTGGACGAGCTTGACACCAGGAACGAGGTGTCCCCGACCAGACCGGACTTGAACCGGGTCGCACCCCGCGCCTCCTCCAGCGGCCAGTACGCCACCACCTCCGACCTGATCGACAGGTCACGGAACAGCGACGACTGCGCCGGCGTGGCACCCTGCCCGAGCCGGCGCAGCACCCCGAACGACTGCAGGGGCGCGTACACGTCCCTGCCGGAGGTGTCCCACTTCTGCGGCCAGGCGGCTACCTCGCCATGGAAGCGGGCGTTCGGGTTGGCGATCAAGGCGTGCTCGTTCAGCGTCCACGGCAGGGCCTGCGCGTCGGTGAACGACGAGATCGCGCTGTCCTGGGCGCGGAAGTCCGGGGACGCAACGATCGTTCCGCCGATGCCGGACCGGAGCTCCATGGCGTACACGTGGCCGTCCAGCGGGTCGCCGCCGTTGTTGAAGCCTTCGTCGTCGTCCCCGCTGCCGACCTCGAGGGCGGACGTGCTGGAGAAGATCGACGTGACCCCCGCGGTGGTGACCGTGGTGCCGAGCTGGGTCCATGAGCCGTCGATCGACGGTGCGGTGTAGAACGCGACGTCGTTGCCCGCTGCCCCGTTGTTCACATCGATCGTCGCCCGCACGGCAAGACGCGTGCTCGCCGCCGGGACCGCCACGGTGGACACGACGGTGGTCTGCCCCGCTTCGGTACCGTCGTCCGACCACGTGAAGGACAAGAAGCCGTCCTCGTTCAGGACGAACTCCCACGAGCGCTGATTGCCGGACGACACGTGCTTGCTGACCAGTCCGTAGCCCCCCAGCAGGGGGTTGAAGCCCCGATCCACCGGCCGCCACGTGCGAGGTTCGATGTCGATCCGGACGTCGAGGTCACCGGTGATGTCCAGGACCGCCGCGTCGGGCGTGGACGCGACCGACCCCGAGTCGCCGGGCACGCCGGGCAGCAGCATGTAGTTGTCCAGCCCGGCCGGTACCAGCACCCGAAGCCGAGTGTTGCGCCCGATCGAGCCGAAGTGCGACCCGACTGGGTTGCGCGGGGAGTAGTCACCCGACCGGTTGTCCAGCGTGAGGGAGCAGCGCGACGGCTCGACCGTGGCCGACTCGTCCGAGCGGCCACGCGTGATCTCGATGGCGTCGCGCTGGTAGGTGTCGGACGTGATGTCCGTCCAGACGCCGTCGAGCAGGAGCTCGGTCGTCACGTCCAGGGGGAAGGTCATCGACTACCTCCCCAGGACGACTTGGACGTCGCCGCCACGCGAACGGATCGCACCCCGCAGGAGCTCGAGCAGCATGTCGTCCACCCGCGACCCGGACGACCGGATCTCCAGCACCCCGCCGCCGCCACCGTGACCGACCGGGCTGACACGCTCACCGGCCATCAGCATCGCCAGGCCCTCGGTGCCGGGCGCGCCAGGCATCACGCCACCGGTATGCAGGGTCGGGATGTTCGGGACGGAGAACGACCGGCCGCCGACCACGGGGACCCAGGACGGGACCGTGAAGCCGATCGCGCCGATGCTGCTGTTCCACCAGCCCGCTATCTTGTTGAACGCGATCTTCGCCGCGAGGGGCAGGGCCGCCCAGATGCCCGAGAAGAACGTGCCGGCCCCGCTCCACGCGTTCTTGATCCACTCCCAGGCGCCGACTCCCGCAGCCTTGACCTTGTCCCAGTTGAGGACCAGCCACACGATCCCGGCGACGAGCGCGGCGATGGCAATGATGATCAGCCCGATCGGGTTCGCGCTCATGGCCGCGTTCCACGCCCACTGCGCGGCGGTGACGACACCCGTCGCGACCGCTCCGGCGACCATGGCAATCTTCTGCCCGATCAGCCCGATCTTGAACTTTTCGGTCACGAGGTTGGCGATGTCGGCCGCGCCCGTCAGGCCCATGATGGCCGCGGCGCCCGTCTCCATGGCCGCGGCGGTGCCCTCGGAGATCAGGCCCGTGGCCTCCAGGGCGCCGGCGATGTCCCCGATGCCGCCCGCGGCCTGCGCCGAGGCGGAAGCGGTGCCGTCCGCCGCCTCCGCGACCCGGTCAAGACCGGCGCCGACATCCCTGGACGACTGACCGACGTCGTCGGCCATCTGCCTGGACGACTGACCGACCCCCGCCATGGACTTCTCGAGCTGAGTGGCATCGCCCGCGAAGGTGAGGGTGACGGTGTTCTTACTCGCCACGGGTCACCTCCAGTCCAGCCTGTTCGGCGACGTCGACCAGCGACTCCTGGAGGAGCTCGCCGAAGCGGTCACGGTTCGCGAAGAACGCCTTGTAGATGTAGCGGCCCTCCTTGAGGAACGGCCGGCGCACGCTGCGGTTGCGCCCGACACGCCCCCCGAAGTCAAGCCAGGGGTACCAGGGCGCTTTGTTGCCGCCGCCCACGATGCGGGCCGCGGTACGAGTCGAGCGCGCCTTCACCGACGACGCCGCCTTGCCGCTGATCTTCGGGACCTTGGGCTTGGCCTCGTCGACCACGATCTGAGTCGCGCCGTTGAACGCGACACGAAGCGCCTTTGGCAGATCGGAGTCCAGCTGCTGGAGCGACTTGGAGAACGCCCGCAGGCCCTCGATCTTGATCGGGTCGCTAGCCACGCCGACCCCCCGCCTTCAGACGCTCCAGCTCCTCGCGCTGCGCGATCCGCTGGTAGTACACGCCCCACCTGACGAACTCGTCGTTACCCATCTCCCGCACCTGCCTGACCGTCATCGACAGCCTCTCTGCAAGGAAGTGCTCAAACTCCAGAGTCGGGCTCGCCTCGAAAGTCAAGCACCGCCTCCTTCTCGGCCTGCGTCGTCAGGCCCGACAGTTCGCGGATCTTGTCGACCACCGGCTCGAGCTCCCCGGCAGGGGACGCGTCCTGCCAGCGCTGGACCTCGGCCACGGTGAGCACCGGGTCGAGCATCGCGAACGCGAGAATCCTGCGCTCGGACTCCTCCACGTCCTTCATCTTCTGCACCCGGAACACCTCGGCGCGGGACAGCGCGCGCACGCGCACCGTGCCGTCCAGGGTGGGCAGCTCGACGTCGGCCTCGGGGAACCGGGCGGCGAGCAGGGCGTCCTTCGAGATCGTCACGCGCGTCACGCCTGGTTCGTGGAGGTGACGTCGCCGGACAGCTGCAGCGTGGCGGTCCAGGTGACCATGTCGGCCACCGGGCTCGTCTCGACGTAGTCCGTGACGAGCACCTCGACCGAGTCCTGTGGCAGGCCCGACCCGGTTCCTTCGACCCGGCGCACGTACGTGACGTTGGTCCCGATGAGCGGCTCGATCACGTCGCGAGGCCCCGACGTGGTGTTGTCGTAGATGCCGCCGATCTCGGAGGTGCCGTCGAGGAGTCCACCCTGGAACTTGTGAGCGTTGCTGCCGAACGTCGTCACGTCGTGGCTGTCGGCGCTGCGGGTGAAGGTCGAGGTGTTGCAGAACGCGCTGATATCAATTGCGTTCAGCGAGATGTACGTGGACTTGCCGTGAACGAACGTCACAATGTCCTCCTAACCGACGGGGTAGAGCTTGTAGGTGACGGTGGTCGTGACCGAGTGTGTGATGGTCACCAGGCCGGTGGCCGGGTTCGCCTGGTCCGTCTTGATGTGGAAGATCTTCGACGTCGCGTTGGTGACCGACACGCTGATCTGGTTGGACGTCAGCGCGTTCCCCGCGGGCGTCGTGCCGTGGTCGGAGATCGTCACGGTGTCCGGCGACGCGTTGCCGTTGATGATCTCGAGGTAGACGCCCTTCGGGCCCATGATCGACCGGGCGATCGTGTCCGATGCGGCGACCGCGGCACCCGCGATGACCGTGCCGGAGTTCACCGGCGTCGTTGCTGTCAGTGCTGCCATGTCAGGCTCCCGCTCCGAAGATGTACGTGATAGCGAGTAGCGTGCTCACTGCGCCCCCCGCCCGAAGATGTCCAGTGTGAAAGTCGCCGTCAGATACTCCACCGCGCCGACGGCGATGACGTCGAAGTCGACCTTGGTGACGCGGAGGGTGTGGAACGCGGTGTAGGTGTGCGGATCCGCTTCGAGCACCGCCTTGACCGACGAGGCGCCTGAACCGTTCACGTAACCGCTGAGCTTGTCGCGGGCGGCGCGCGTGGAGACCTTCCCGACCAGGACCACGACCGGCAGCTCGATGCGGTCCGAACCGCGCCCGTAGGTCTGGTCGAAGTCGTAGGAGTCCGGGTAGGTGACCACGGCGGCCGGCGGCTGGATCTCATCCGGTGGGTGCGCGGTCACGCGCAGCCCCGAGATGGTGGCGAGCCGGGTCGCCACCTCGTCCATGACCGCTGCGAGGTCCATGTCAGGCCACCAGCACCGGGCGGACGACATACGGCATGAGCTTGCTCATCGCCATCGGGTTGGCCCGTACCCGGATGGCGCCCATGTCGCCGAACCCGGCGACACCGAAGGGCGTTTCATTCAACTTGGCCGTCTCGTTCGCCACGATCAGGCACGCTTCCTTCACCGGGGCCGGTACGGTGGCCCAGCCCCAGCGCGCGGTGACCTCGACCGGTGCGCGGTCGGAGGAGTCCGGGAACAGACGGTCACCGACCGCCCCGACCTTCCAGTACGGCCACCCGGGCTGGCCGCTGACAATGCCGTTCAGCGGACGCAGCTCGTAGTCGGCGGCCGTCCACGTCGTCTCGCAGACGCCGTCGTCGTCCTCATCGGTCTTGACCACAAGGCCCGTGATCGTGTGGAAGTCGGCGACCACCGCCAACACCTTGCTCTCCGGCCGGTAGATCCGGGCCGTAGCCAATGTGGCATCGTTGAACTGACGCTGAGTGACCGACTCGATGCCGCGCGAGACCGAGTTCAGGACCCTGGTCAACCTTGCGTCTTCATCGTCGTCCGTGATCCGAAGCTCCGCCTTCAACTCCTCCAGCGTCGCGTAAGAGTCGCCGATTGCCACGGCTCACCTCACTTGTCCGCAGGCTTGCGCACCTGCTTGTCGGCCGGCTTGCGGACCGCCTTGACGGGCTCGGCCGGCTTCTCGTCGGGAGGCAGTTCGTCGTTCGGCCCGTAGGCGAGGAACACTGCCTCGGGGTGCCCGTCGGCGACGAGCCTCCCCGAGGCGGTGCGCCACAGGCGCTTGCCGTCAGGCATGGTCAGCCCTCACTTGTAGAAGACGACGACGCGGAACTTGCCCGCCGTGAACACCGCGGTCGCGATCGTGATCGCGATCGACCGGGCCACCGTGGTCTTGACCGAGGTCGCGCCGGTGCCGGCCGGGACGACGGACTTGCGGCCGGTCGTCCACGACGCCTGCCCGACGGCGGCGACGATGTCGCCGGCCGCCTCGGTGTTGACCGCGATGGTGCCGGTCGCCGACGCGCACGCCGTCTCGACGTCGATGTAGCCGCCGGTGATGACCGACCCGGCGGGGATCGTGCTGCCGTGACCGTCGACGGACCGCAGGGTGATGGTGCTGACCGCTCCGCCGTCCACGGCGAAGTCGTACTCGGCCTGCGCGGTCTTGAGCCGCGCGGTGCCTTCGATGACAGGCATGTCTTCTCCTTCTCAGGTTCGCAGGACGGCAATGACCGCGTCGGCCCCGCCGGATCGGATGGCGTACAGCACGTCGCCCGCGTCGAGCTCGACGGTGAGGGTCGCCCCGGCGGCCAGGTCGAACCCGGTCGTGGCGGCGACGGTCGACGGGCCGAGGTCCGCCGCGTTTGCCGAGGTGTTCTTCAGGATCAGCACCCCACCGCCGACCTCCGCGGTGTTGAGGGCCACCGCCGTCGTGGAGACGGTGACCCTCGAAGCCGTGACAGCCATCAGATGCCGGTGACCGTCGCGAAGGCGGCCGGACGGTAGACGACCAGGGCCACGCGGATATCCGCACGCAGCGCCTGCTTGCCCTCGATGAAGTACGTGCTGTGCGAGTTCGACACCTGCACGTCGATGCCCCGGCGCACCGCGAGCTCGGAGAAGTTCGCGAAGTCACCGACCAGCGCGGTGTTCTCCGTCTGCGCCTGCGCCTGCACGACCCGCAGGCCCCAGATGCGCTCGACGCCGGCGTCCGAGGGGTTGCCCCAGATGTACAGGCCGTCCGCGGTACGCAGAAGGCGCACGTCCTGCCAGTCGTTCGGGTGGAACACCACCGCGTCCGGCAGGGCCTGGCCGGTGACCCGGACCTTCGTCATGGCCTTATAGACGGCGTCCGGCGTCGGGTCCGCGCCCTTGGCCTGGGTCTGGATGCCGACGACGTTGAGGATGCCGCGCAGGTTCGGCGCGGTGCCGTTGCCGACGAGCAGCTGGGAGTCCAGGCGCTGACGGATCATGAACGGCAGGCGGTTGTCGATGTAGCCGCGCGCCTGCGGCTCGTCCTCCAGCTGCTCGTCGGTGACGGGCAGGAACACCGCCACCTTGCGAACCACGCTCGACTGCTCGGTGAGCGCGAGAGCGGCCTCGCCGTAGGTGCCGCCCTCGGCGGCCTCCGCGGCGTTGTTGGTGAACGTGGTCTCCTCCATGTAGGTGACCGCGCTCTGACCGGTGGTGGTCTGCGGGATCAGGTCCGCGGTCATGACCTGGACGGGACGCTGGGCGTTGTCCACGATCTTGCCCGTGCGTGTCTCCTCCGGGTCGAACCCGGCGGAGGTCTGGAACAGCGTCTTGAGCTCGATGTCGAGCTTCGTCTCGGGGCCGACACCGTTGGTCCGGCCCTTGTAGGACGCGGACTCGGTGAACAGCTGACCGAACGACTTGGCCTGACGACCGAGCGGGGTGGCGGTGGCGCCGTCACCGGCCTCATGCAGGCCCGCGACGCGGGATCGCTCGGCGGCCTTCTGCACCGACTGGAGGTCACCGACCTCCTTGCTGAGGTCGGTCATCTCGTCGTTCAGCGTCCGGACGTGGGCGACGATGTCGCGCGAGTCGCCCTTGACCGACTTCACCTTCGAGAAGTCGATGTCGGGGCCGGCCTCGGCGAAGATCTTGCCGAGTTCGTCCTGCTTGGCCTTGAGCTTGCCCTCAGCGGCAGCGAGTGCGGGGAAAGACATGGTGTCTCCTGATTCAGTGGGTGGTCTGGCGGAAGCGGAGGAGCTCGGCCCGCAACGTCTCGCGGACGAGGTCCTCCTCGGGGGTGTCGAGCAGGCGCCGCAGCCGCTTCATGTCGCCGAAGATCCACTCCAGGACCTCCGCATTGACGCGGGACAGCTCCTTGCCATGTGATGCACGGAGGGCGACCACCCGTTCCGCACTCGCGACCAGCTCGGACAGCCCGTCCAGGTGTCCGATGAGCTCGTCGAAGAACTTGGCCTCGCCCTGCCCGGCGGCGCGCAGCTCGGGCGCCTGGCGCCCGGCGTCGATCACGTGGGAGGCGAGGTGGTTGTAGACCCCTTCGCGGTCCGCGTCGGGGACAGTGGCGGCCCCCTGTGCGCCGTTCAGGCGTGCGATGCCGGCCAGGCAGGCGCGCAGGTTCGCGGCGCCGCCCGGGGCCTCGTGGTGCAGGTACTTGTAGTTGCCGGACGCCTCGGGGTCACCAGTGGTGTCCACCCAGGCATGCATCGAACGCAGGCCGGTCACGCCGGCCCCCTCGACGGCAACAGCGGCCGAGGACCACTCGACGTTGCGGACCTCGGTCTGGTGCGGGCGAATCGCGCCCTTGTAGGTCGCCTTCGGCAGCGCCTTGCGCAGGGCCTCGGCGGCGTCCTCGTCGGCGAACCCGACCGGCACGGCGGGTGCGGACTTGGCGCCCTTCGTGCCCAGCGTGCGCGTGTTCACCCCGGCACCGACCAGCACCGGGGAGACCTCGTGCACGTCCAGACGCTTGAGGAACCGCACGTCGCGGTCCCCGAACTTGCCGAAGGACTCCTCGACGACGTCGAAGCCGTAGGACCATTCGCCCTGAGCGCCGAGCTCCTTGACGACCTCGAACGTCTCGCGGCCCGCGGCGGTGTTCATGAAGAACTTCCCGTCGAAGATCGCCTCGGAGGCGGTCTGGCGGATCGCGCCCTTGCCGACCGGCAGCACGCCGGACCACGACGTGTGACCGTAGGCCGAGATCAGCACCTCCTGGCCGTCGGTGAACGCGCCGGGCTCGGTCACGTCCCCGTCCTTGTCGATGACGTCGAACGTCGAGAACACCGCGGACACCTCGCCCTTGTCGGCGCTCTTGACCGTGATGTCCCTGATGGACTTCTGCATCACGCCTCCTCAGGCGGGGTAGTGCCTGCCGGCAGTGCTGCCGGTGTGGTGCTGCCAGGCGGTTGGAGCTGCACGGAGAACAGGCCGGAGTGACGCAGCGCACGCAGGTCGCCGGTCTCGAGGAAGTCGACGACCGACTCGGGCGTGTAACCGGCGTCGGTCAACTGGCGGGCCGTGGTCGCCTGCTGGGACTGGATGGCCGCGACGTCCGTCTCATCGCTTCGCAGGAACGCAACCTCGCGGTCGTCGTACCAGAGCTCGGTGTCCGCGCCGGGCGAGACAAGGATCGTGCTGAGCGACGACGCGGCGTTGCGCCACAACGGGCGGATCGTCTTGTCGGCGGTGAGCCGGATCGCGGCGCCGAAGTTTCCGGCGTTCAGCGACGAACCCTGCAGCCCCTCGGACAGGCCGACGATCACCGGGTGCATCCCTGCCGCTGCAGCGATTCGCGTCTCCCCGGCGCCCTGGGTCGCCTTGAAGTCCAGCTGCTGCATCGTGGCGCCGTTGAGGGTCACGTCCGCACCACCGGCGAGGAACAGGGTCTTGTAGGCCGTGTCCACGCCCTCGGTCGAAGTGCGGAACTTGGTGACGAACTCGTCGAACTGCTCAGGGGTGACGTCCTTGTCCAGGCTCACCACGGTCTGGATCTGGGCGCCCTGCTCGAAGAACTTCAGCTTGTGCTTCGTCGCCGACTTGTCCGCCTGGATCTCGCGGAGCACCGGGGTCAGCCACGACATGCCGCGGAAGCGCATGGACGGGTCCTGCCGGGGCGAGAAGTGCACCACCTCGTCAGGAAGCAGCAGCACCGGCTCGGTCGCGCCGCCCTGAGCGGAGGCCGGCGGCGCGTACTCGTAGCCGACGACCTTCGTGTCCAGCGCGTACGGCTCGCCCGACTTCGAGCCCAGGACGATCGTCACCCAGTCGGGGCGCATCCGAACGATGCGCCGTCCGGGGCCGGTTGCCGCCGATCCGAAGTTGCCAGCGTCGTCGGCCGTGGTCGCATAGAAGTTCCCCGCCAGGTCGGAGTCCTGGATCATCCGGGCCAGTAGCTCGCCAGTCGTGCCACCGGGCCACGGGTTCTCGAGCAGGGCCAGTTCGGGGTTTCCGAACAGCACGCCGCCGCGACCGTTGCGCCGCCCGCGCCACAGGAACCGAGCCTCGGAGAACAGCGACTCCCGGGCCAACATGCAGGCGAACACGACGCCCGAGGACTTGTAGGCGCCATGGATGTACGCCTCGAAGTCGTTACCGATCGACTCCCGGTCAGGGCGCCCGTTCGAGCCCCAGAGCGGCTGCGGCTGCGACCAGAACGCCGGCTCACTGAACGACTTGCGACCGGCAGGGCGACGCCCGACGAGCCTCTGTGAGAGCCGCACGTCAGCCGGCCTCGGTGAAGAACAGGACGCCGAGGCCGATCACGCCGGCGCCGGCGACGAGAAGCGCCAGCGGGACGATCCACAGAGCGACCCCTATGACGATGAGGGCGAGGCCGACGATCAAGACCACTGCGAGCGCAATCTCACGCTTGGTCATACGGGGTCGCCTCCTTAGACGAATGAAGCCATCGGTACGGAGCGACGCGGCGCGCCCGCGGTAGCGATGTGCCGGGCGATGGAGACGGCGTCGAGCATCGAGGTGTCCTCGGTCTTGTTGTCGATCACGCGTTGGTCTCCCACGTAGTGCCACTGCGCGACCTTGACGGCGTCGTTCAGCGCGTCGTAGTCGCCGTGCGTGGCCTCGAAGGTCCGCACAACGTCATCGAGGTCGGCGTCGGCGCGGACCTTGCCTGCGAACGGGATAGGGTGCACACGCACCCCGGCGGCCTTCAGGTCGTCGATGAGCAGCGCGGCACCGGTCTTCTCCTGCACGCCGACCGGTACGTCGTACTTCTTCGCGATCCGCGCCACCTCGGCGACGAACGCCGCCTGCCCCGCGATGAACGCCATGCGCGACACCGCCGCGAGATGCCCGCCACCGTAGGACCCCAGCGAGATCCACGTCCGGGACCGGTCCGTCATGATCCCCAGGGCCTCGATCGGTGGCGCGGCGTCCTGGGTCGCGAGCGATCCCCACGTCGGGAAGATCGACACCGCCGCCGCCACGAGCGGGACCGGCTGGTTCAGCCAGTACCGGCGGAAGTCCGCCTTCTCGACCTGCGGGTCATCCCACGAGTCCGCAAGGGCTGGTAGGTCCATCCAGGCCGCCGCCGGGCCGTACGCCTCCTTGAGCGCCTTGATCCGGTCGCCGCGCCTGGACAGGTCCCAGTCCATCGACGCCTGACGGTGGTCGAACAGCAGCGAGCGGCCGACCTTGGCGCCAGCGGTCTTCGCGTAGGCGTGCGTGCCCTCGGCGACGGAACCCTCACCGTCGGCGTACATGGTGGAGGTCTCCAGCATCCAGCCCGAGGCGATCTTGCGCTTGAGCAGGTTGCGGGCCATCGTGCCGTGAAGACGCTTGAGGCGGGGCAGGACCCACAGGTGGGTCTCGTCAGCCACGATGAACGTGGACTTGCCGCCGTCCGCCGACTTGTCCGCGCTGGTCACCGGCTGGATGAAGCCGCGGTTGTCCGGCAGGTTGATCCGCGTCAGACCGACGTCGATCTTGCCGTAGTCCGCCAGGAGCTCCGGGGAGCACGTGTCGGGGTTGAGCATGTAGTAGACCGCGCCGTAGGTGTTCCCGGCCTGGTCTTCCTCGGTCGCGACGTTCAGCGCCTCGACGTAGGTCAGCGGCCGGCCGACCGGTTCGCCAGGCTCGTACTCGTAACCCCAGTCCGAGACCTCGCCAGCCTCGGCCCAGTGGTCGAACCGGCACAGACCCAGAGCCTCGAAGCACTCGATGAACGCCGCCAGGCCGCTCTTGCTGCGGCCCTTCGCGCGGGACAGGAACGCACGGCGGATGACCCGGGCGCCCGTCTTGTCGTCGACCTCGTACGCCTTGACGATGAACGCCGCGAACTCCGCGTCCAGCTCGATCGCCTGTCCCTGCACATCGCCCGGACCGTGGACGAGGTAGTGCTCGATCCAGTCGATCGCGGCCCATCCGAGGCTCGGAGCCTCAGCCTGCATCGCCGCCGCCGACTTCCTTCAGGATCGCGTCTCTGCGACGAGTGCGCGCCGCGGGCTTGCGCTCCTGAGCCGGCTTCGCCTTGCCCGGCGTGTCCCCGATTGTCAGCCGCAGACGGGCACGGTCCTCGGGCGTCGCGCCGAACTTCGCCACCCGCAGCCGTAGCTCCGCGCCGACCTTGGCATCCCCATCCCAGAACGCCATGTGGAGCAGGGCCGTGTCGAGCAGGAACGACCAGTCGGTGTCGGTGAACTGGCTCGCCTGCGGGGAGCGGCGCCACGTCTCCCACCACTCGAGCGTCGCGTCCGGCCAGTCAGGACCCTCCGGCAGCGGCTCGCCGCGCAGGACCTCGTCAGACGCGACCACGGTGAGCGTCGGAGGAGCGTTGCGCCGGCGGGTGGTCTCACCCTTCCCCGTCGGAGCGGGTCCACGTCCAGCCATCCCTCAGACCCCCTCCGGCGAGACCCAGACCGACCCGGATCACCTGACTCCGTACGCTGAAAAAAATGGAGAGA
>Ga0184627_10000671_pt1 | contig 13230 bp, 15 predicted proteins | sample PLM3_127_b1_FD_133150 | JGI IMG/M metagenome (GOLD analysis project Ga0184627, IMG submission 133150) | Groundwater sediment microbial communities from an aquifer in East River, Colorado, USA - PLM3_127_b1 | ecosystem: Environmental > Terrestrial > Soil > Riparian zone | place: USA: East River...
AAGGCGAGGAAGTTCTGGGCGAGGTAATTCTTGTCGAGCTCGGTCAACGTGCCCATGATGCCGAAGTCGAGCGCGACGTAGCGGCCCTCGGGCGTCACCAGGATGTTACCGGGGTGCATGTCGGCGTGGAAGAAACCGTCCCGGAATACCTGGGTGAAGAAGATCTCCACGCCGGCGCGCGAGAGCCGCGGGATATCCACGCCCTGCGCCCGCAGCGCGTCGATCTGCGAGACCGGCGTGCCGTGCATGCGCTGCATCACCATCACGTCGTTCGAGCAGTAGTCCCAATGGACCTGGGGCACCAGGAGCAGGGGCGAGTCCCTGAAGTTGCGCCCGAGCTGGCTCGCGTTGGAGGCCTCCCGCAGGAGGTCGAGCTCGACCTCGAGGTGCTTGGCAAACTCATCCACCACCTCGTGCGGTCGCAGCCGCCGGCCGTCGGACCACAGCCATTCGATCAGTGTGGCCCCGGCATGGAGCAGGGCGAGGTCGCCCGCGATCACCCCTGCGATGCCGGGACGCAGCACCTTGATCGCAACCTCGGTGTCGTCGGGCAGCCGCGCAAGATGCACCTGGGCGACGGAGGCGCTGGCCACCGGCGTCAGGCTGAAATCCCGGAACACCTGCCCCGCGGGCTTGCCGTAGACACGGCGCAGGATCGCCATCACCTCCTCGGTCGGGAACGGCGGCACCCGGTCCTGGAGCTTCGCCAGCTCGTCCGCGATGTCGGCGGGGAGCAGGTCCCGACGCGTGGAGAGTATCTGGCCGAACTTGACGAAAATCGGCCCCAACGCCTCCAGCGCCTGGCGCAGGCGCACCGCGCGCGGCGCCGCCAGCGACCGCCAGAAAAAAATCGTCCCGATCAGCGCGTGCAGCGTGCCCGCCCAGCCGTGGCCGAGGAACTCGTCGAGCCCGTAGCGGATGCTGACCGAGATGATTTTCAGCAATCGGAAAAAATGCATGGAGCGATTCTAACCGCCAAGACGCCAACCACGCCAAAGCGGAAAACTGGCGAGGCGAACGACGAAAGACCAAAGGCGGGAAACGGGTGGCGCGAAAATAACCTTGTTTTTTCTAGCGGCGCCGGTTCGTGTTCATCGGCGGCTTCAATATCCCTTGCTCTCTTCCGGCGTCTTGGCGCCCTGGCGGTTCAAGTATTTCTCGAACCGCTTGTCGAGGCGCGCGACAGCGTCGCGCAGCTCGTCCACCGCGCGGTTGAAGCCGTCGAGGTCGCGCGCGCTCGCGATCAACGGTCGCTCTTCGGTCCAGTATTCGGCGAACGAGCGGCCGGTGTTAAGGAACGCCTGCTCGCCCCAGCGGCGGAAAGTCCTGCCGCTCTCCGCCATGCGGTGCGCGGCGATGTCGCCGAAGGCGCGGGACAGGTCCTCCTCGACGTCCCAGCGCAGGTGGCGCGCGAGATGGTTGATAGCCGAGGCGAAATCGGTATCACCGGCGATCCCGACTTCGCGCCAAGCCGTCTCATCGCGCGCCGCGAGCCGCAGCATGAGCCCGGGCGTGAGCCTGATCGTGACGGCGGGCGCGGCAGCGGCCGCGGCCGGTGCGACTTCCCCGGATTCCAGCACGGTCAGCGACAGCGCGAGCGGCATGACCTCGAAGCGCGCGGTCTTGCCGGAAAAGCGCTTGAGCTCGTCGCGCGCCCAGCTCGCGCCGCGCAGCAGGTGATTGATGAACGCAATGGCCGCCGGATCGAGCATGGAAACGGTGATCCGTGACCGGTGACCCGTGAACGGTCAGGAAAATGGATGTCGATGCCGCAACCAGTCACCAGTCACTGGTCACGAGTCACGCAGTTACTTCTGTTGGATACCGGCAACCAGCCAGCCGCCGCGTCCCGCGACCGGCTTTTCGAGGTGCCAGATCTCGGTGAACGGCGCGGCGTCGCTGCCGGCGGTTTCCCGCAGCAGCCCGGAGAAGCGTACGCTCACGATGTAGGAACCCGCTTCCTCGGCGACGTCGAGTACCTCGGCTTCGAGCGTCAGCACTTCGGTTTTGTGAATCGCTTCGCCTGCCGCAAGAATGTCGGCTTCGATCTCGCGGTAGACGGCCGGCGCGAGGAAATCGCGCATCATTGAGAGGTCTTTCCTGTCGTGGGCTTCCTGCAGGCGCACGAAGTTGAGCCGGGCCTGCCGGATGAAGCCGGCCGTGTCGAACTCGAGCGGCGCGGGGCTGGTAGTAGCCGCGACCGAATGGGCGCCGGCGCCGCCGGGCAGTGCGGCAACGGAGCGCTCAGCGGCTCCGGCGCCAGCGTACTGCAACGGCTGCTGCGCCACCCTGCCGCGCATCAGGAAGCGCGCCGCGAACACCGCGGCAGCGGCGAGGAGCCCGGTTAACAGCAGGCCCGCCAGCAGCCCGGTCATGCCATTGTTGAAGAAGAATGCAGCGAGAGCCGCGCCGATCGCGAGACCGGCGAGAGGGCCGAGCCATTTCGAGGCGCCGGCAGGCTGGGGTTGCTGCGCGGGCGTTGCCGGCGCGGCCTGCTGCTGCTGGGCCGGCGCCTTGGGCGCGGCCTGCTGCTGGGCGGGGGCGCTGCGCTGCATGCCGAGGTTGCGGCCGCCGCTGAGACGCCTCGCATCGGCAGCTTCGTTCATCAGCGACAGGGAAAAGAGGGCAAGGACGACAACGAGCAAGTTCTTCATGGTTCCTCCCGCGGTGTGAGTGCGGATTATACCGTTGCGGCGCGGTCAACCGTTGCGCCCGGCCGGCGCCCGGGCACCTCGATCGCCGCCCGGTGTCGCAAGTGCCCGAATCAGAAGCGGTATCCCCGGTGCACGGCGACCACGCCCGCGGCCAGGTTGAAGTATTCGACTCGCTCCAGACCCGCCCGTTCCATCATCGCCTTGAGGGCTTCCTGGTCGGGATGCACGCGTATCGATTCGGCAAGATAGCGGTAGGCTGCCGCGTCGTTCGCCACCAGCTTGCCGAGTCGCGGCAACAACCCGAACGAATAGGCGTCATAAAGGGGCTTTAACGGCGCCCACACCCTGGAGAACTCCAGTACCAGCAGCCGGCCGCCGGGCCTGAGCACCCGCTGCATCTCCGCCAGCGCCGCCTCCTTGTGCGTCATGTTGCGCAGGCCGAAGGCGACGCTCACGCAATCGAAGCGGCTGGCAGCGAATGGCAGCTTCTCCGCATCGCATTGGACCACCGGCAGCACTTTGCCGGCGTCGAGCAGGCGGTCGCGCCCGGGCCCGAGCATGGCGGGATTGACGTCCGTCAGCACGACTTCGCCCTGCGGGCCGACGCGGCGGGAGAACAGCAGGGCCAGGTCGCCCGTGCCGCCGGCGACATCCAGCACGCGCTCGCCTGCGCGCACCCCACTCATTTCGACCGCGAAGCGTTTCCACCCCCGGTGCAGACCCGCCGACATGAGGTCGTTCATCAGGTCATAGCGCGAGGCGACGGCTTCGAACACGCCCGCGACGCGCCGCGACTTCTCGTCCTCGGGGACTTTCTGGTAGCCGAAGTCGGTGGTCTTTGTCATTGAGAAGGCGTCAATAGTGAATCGTAAATCGTCAATCGTGCACGATGGCCAGGGTGTCGATTCACGATTCACCATTCACGATTCACGGCTTCTGGGGCTCGCGGCTGGCGCCGGCTTCCTCCATGCGCTTGAGATAGTGCCGCCACATTTCCTCCTGGCGCACGCCGTAGTCGTAGAGCAGGTCCCACGAATAGATGCCGGTATCGTGGCTGTCGGAGAAACTGAGCTGGACCGCGTAGTGACCGACCGGCTCAACGCGCGTGATCTCCACATTCTTCTTGCCGGTCTGCAGCACTTCCTGGCCAGGGCCGTGGCCGCGCACTTCCGCGGACGGCGAATAGACGCGCAGGAACTCGCACGGCAGCCGGAACGTCTTGCCGTCGGCGAACGCGACCTCGAGTACCCGTGATTTCTGGTGCAGCTTGATCTCGGTGGGCAGTGGAACGCCCTTGTTGAGTCCCGCCATGGTGCCTCCGGAGGCGCCCATGATAACCGACGAGACAGGAGTTTGTCGGGCCTTGGCCCAACAAACTCCTTAACCATCATTGTCGCTACACGACAATGATGGTTCCGCGGTCGAAGTCGCTGCCTTTTTCCAGCAGGTTGAGGAGTTTCGCCACCTGCTTGCGGTCGGAGTAGACCTCGACGAAGCGGCCGCTCTGGAACCAGCCGGCCGGCAGGATCAAGGTGGCTGGCGTGGCGGGCGCGGGCACCTCGGGCAGCAGCAGGGCGCACTCGTAGCGGCCGTTGCTGGAGGGCGAGAAGTTGGACGGCCGCACGGAGATCGCCTGCGGCGTGCCCGGGAACAGGCGCACCCCGCAATAAAGCTCTCCGCTTTCCTCCATCCTGAGCCACTGCACCATCCCGGTGTGAAAATTCCGTCCATCGGCGCGGCGCAGCGCGAGCAGCTGGTTGTGGCCGACGCGGGATTTCCCGTCCGGCACGCGCTGCATGCACATGAAACCGGACGCGCTGTGGTTCAAGATCTGCCATTGCTCGAGCCCGGACTCGATCGATCCGCCGGTCGCGTGATCGGGCCGGGTGATGTAGCCGTAAGTGTCGAGATCCTGCTTCTCGCGCGAGCTCAACTCGCCCGGCTGGCGAAATTCACGGCCGCCAACGTGGCGATGCGCCGGCGCCAGCCCGAGGCAGACATGCGCCTGCTCTTCGCCACTGGACCGGTCTTCGGCGCGCGCGCTGCCGGCCCGGCACCATTGCACGTAGAGCAGCATCAGCAGGTTTTCGCAGCCGGGCTGCCGCGCGTCTTCGCCCAGCCCCAGTTGCCCCGGCGTCTGTCCCTGCTTGAGCAGGTTGATGGTCTGGCGCAGGGTTTTGGACAGTTGCTCGAGATCGAGGTAGCGCAGTTGCGACAGCGCTTCCGGGCCCGCTCCCGGCCTTACGCCGCTCGAGCCGGCGAGATCGACAGCGAGCGAAGGGACCGAACTCGTCGGCAGTGGCTGGGTGGAAAGGCCGATGAGGGTCGCCCAGCGCTCGAGCCAGCGGGTGACGAACGCCATCTGCCGCACCGATAGGGCGAACGGGTTGGCGAGGTGGGCGAGCAGCACCTGCACGTAGCTCTCGGCGCAGCTTGAATCGGGATCGCGCTTCGAAAAGCTGTCTTGAACGCGGATGCGAGCAAAGCCGTGGCCCTCGGCAAACGAGTAGAGCTCGTGCAGCGCGCGCCACACTGCGCTTGGCGGCTGCCGGTAGACGCGGTAGTGATCGAGTATCTGGCAGCCCAGCAGGCGCAGGCAGCGCATGCTGATCAGCGCGGCATGCGGGGCGATCGCGAGATCGCCCTCGCGGTAAGCCTTGAGGCATTGCTGGTAATTGCGGCTCATCTCCCGCCACAACACGAGGACGATGTTCCAAATCGCCGCCTCGCCGTCGTCGAGCGGCAGCGGCCTGCCGGCGTAGCGCTTGGACGATTCGCCCTGCACAAAATGCACGGGCTCCCGCAGCACTTCGAGGATTTTCAGCCGCTCGACCGGCGCCAGCTGCGCGGCGGAGAGGCTGGCAAGCTGGCCGGCCAGGAGCTGCTGCGTCAGCTGGACGTTGGTGAGAGTAAGCTGCTCGATCCAGCGCTTGCAATTCACGCTGTCGGTGAATTGCAGCTGCGGCTGAACCGATGTCAACGGCACGATGCTCATGTGTTCAGGCTTTCCTTGTGCGCGCTCAGGCCAGGTATTGTCCCACGGAGTCGATGGTGCCGGCTCGCTGTGCACTGGCCGCCGCCGGGCCGAACTCCTGGTCGTCGTACTTGGCAGCAAATAGCGTCTGGCTCCTTAAACAGGCTAGCCCAGCCCCAACAACGGGGTAAGTCAACTAATTCACCCACGCCTTAATAAACGGCGCGAAGCACCGGAAATAACTCACGTTTTCCGATTTTCGACAGCGCCAGCTTAAAGCCGGGACAAGCTTTTCGCAAGGGCTTGCTGCAGTGCAGCGACGTCTGCCGGCTTCGCACCCGGCTCGCGCAGCTGTGTGCCCCAGATCGGGTTCGGAAAGTGGGGGTCGCCGCGGAAGCGCGGGATGACGTGCCAGTGCAGATGCGGCGTTGCGTTGCCCAGGCTCGCGAGATTGATCTTGTCGGGGCGCAGCAGTTCCCGCAACGCCGATTCCACCGCGAACACGACGTGCATGAATCGCGCCCGTTCCCCGGCGTCGAGGTCGGTCATCTCCCGGACATGGGTGTTCCAGATTGCACGGCAAAAGCCGGGATAGCCGGATTCGTTCACGCGGACTACGCGGCAATGCCGGTCGCGCCACAGCAATTCGCCGCCGTCGCCTTCACACAGTTCGCACGCCATCACCGTGTCCTAAAACGATGAACGATGAACGATGACTGATGAACGAAAAACGTAACGCGTGCCGCATGATGGTATGTTCCGCGTTCCTCATTCCTGACGGAATGTCCACGCTGCCGCAGCGCGCAGCAATTCCAGACCCCGAAGGAGCGCCTGCCGGCGCCAGTATGGCGACGGCGGGCTGAGTGCGTCGCGCAATGCCTGCTTTGCGGGATGCGCGGGACCGGCCCCGCCGAGATGGTGCCAGCGGTTCTCCTCCCGCAGCGCGTGCAGCACGGCAACCGGCTGATGAGTACCGATCTCCTGCAGCACGAAATCGATACGCACGCCCGGCAGCGTCTGCGGCAGCGCTCCACCCATGCTGCCGCGGATGCGATACGCTGCACGCCCCGCCGCCGGATCGAGGAGGTGCCTGCTGAAGGCGCGCTCCAACTCCGCCGCGGGTGTCGCGCGGACGCCCGGCTCGAGTATCAGCGTCTCCTCGCCGCGGCGGCCGAGGCCGGTATGCAGATCGAGGGCGAACAGGTACCCGGCGCGCGAAAAATTGCGCCGTAACCAGTCGAGGTACAAGCTGGGACCCCTCTCCAGCGCCTTCCCGCCGAAAAACAACCCACGCGGGAATACGTATTGCCCTTCCGCAATCGCCTGCTTGAGCGCTGAAAATCCGTGGCGCAGCGCAGCAGTGGCGAGCCTCCACCGGAACCGCTCAGATCCCGGTGCGGCGGGCGGGTTGAGCAGCGGATCAAGGCGCGTGTAGAGCGCGGGCGCGCCCGCCCAGCGCCCATCTGGCCCAGGGAAATTGCGATTGAGATCGACATTGTTCTCGTTGGCGCGTCGCAGCCACGCCATTCCGTGCGGGTTGAGCACGTGCACCAGCACGAGCGTGCAGCCATCGGGTCGAACAGGCGGATCTGCGAGGGCGGCGAGCTGTACGGCGGAACCGGCGAAGGCTTCCACACCGTGCAGGCCGCAGGTGTGCAGCAACACCCGCTGCGCCCCGGGCGCGCCGAGGCGGGCGATGTCTATGGTCAGTTCCTCCCCGCCGGGTCCGCATGCGTCGAGCGCGAGCGCCTCGAGCGTTGCCCCTGCAGCTTGCGCCGCCGACCGGAAGCGGCTGCGCGCCGTCGCGTAATCGGGAGAAAAGAGGGCTTCGAGTTCCAGGTTCAAGGTCTAACGCTCGATGATTCGGCTTCCTTGCAGCCTGTTCCGGGCCGCGACGGAGGGCGCTCTGCGCTGACGGTGAGTTCCACCGCTATGCGATGGAAGCAATCGCCAGGTAGCGCGCGAACTTTCCGAGCGCCATGAACAGCGCGGACAGCCACGGGTTGAGCCGCAGCCAGCCGGCGGCGACGCACAGCGGGTCGCCGATGAACGGCACCCACGATAGCAGCAGTGCGGGGGTGCCGTATTTTCGCACCGCCGGCAATCCGGGCAGATCCTGCCGCTGGGGGATGAGCCGGCCGATCAGGTAGGAAGACATCCCGCCCAGCGTGTTGCCGAGGGTGGCGACGCCAAGGGCGGGCCAGACCTGCTCCGGATGCAGCGTGAGCACGCCGAACAGTACCGCTTCGGAGCCGCCCGGCAGCAGCGTCGCGGCGAGGAAGCTCGACCCGAACAGCGCCCACAGACTCGCGTCTTCGCTCATGGCGTGAGTGAAAGGTGAACGGTCAACGGAGAACGGTGTAAACCGACTCGCGCGGCCGGCACCGTCCGTTCACTGTTCACCGATTACCGTTCACGCCTTTGTTAAAGTGTCCTTCAGCACGTCGCGATTGGGCTCCAGCCCCAGGCCCGGCTTGTTGGGAACCTTCACGATATTGTTCTCCGGCCGCGGCGGGTTGACGAACAGCAGCTCACCGACCGCCTGCATGTCGAGGTGGAACTCGACGCGCCAGCCGTTCATGAGCCCGGCCATGGTGTGCAGGTTGTGCAGCGGCCAGCCGCCGCCGTTGGCGATCGGCAGGTTGAAGGCCTGGGCGAGATGCCCGGCCTTGGCCGCCTCGGTGTAGCCGCCGCAGTAGCAGACGTTCGGCTGCAGAATGTCCACTGCGTGATGCAGCACGAGCTCGCGCAGCCGCCAGCGGTGCCCCTCATTCTGCCCCGCGGAGATCGGGATATTGGTGTGTTGGCGCAGGTCGGCCATGGCGCGCGTGTCGTTCTGGTAGAGCGGCTCCTCGAACCAGGTGAGATTGCAGTCCTCGATCGCGCGGCACAGCTGGCGGGCGTCCACGGGATTGAACTTGTAGTTCGCGTCCATCATGAGCTCGACGTCCGGGCCCACGGTCTCGCGCACCGCGCGCACGCGGCGCGCGTCCTCCTTCCAGCCGTCCTGGTGCACGCCGACAACCATCTTCAGCCGGCGGTGCCCGTTCTTGATCTGCAATTTCGCGGCCTCGACCAGCTGCTCGCGGTCGTACTCCGGGAAGCCGAAGGTGCAATAGGTCGGCGCCCAGTCGCGCGCGCCGCCGAGCAGCTGCGCCACCGTGCGGCCGACGTGCTTGCCGTGGATGTCCCACAATGCGATATCGATGGCGGAGAGCGCGCTGGAAACGACGCCGGTCATCGAGCGCTGGTTGATCTTCCACCACACCTTCTCGTGGATTGCCTCGGTGTCGCGCGGATCCATGTCCTTGATGACGGGAAAGAACTCCTTCTCGATCGCGGTGACGATCGCAAGCGGCAGGTAGGCGCCGCCGGTGAGCCCGTAGCCAATGAGCCCGTTGTCGGTCTCCACTTCGCACACGATCGCCTTGCGTCTGATCGGATCCTTCAGCAGCGGCACGTTGACGGCAAGCTGGTGCACGCCGGCCTTGATGGACTTGATTTTCATGCATCCTCCGGAGGAAAGGGCGGTTGCGGGAGCAGCGAGTTTACACCGGCAAGGAGTCTGTCGGACCTTTGGCCGCAGACTCCCTGCGCAAAACCGTCCGCTGAATTACGATGAGAACGGCCATCCGAACCGGAAATTGCGTCCGCGGCGCGATTCCAAGATAATGCAGCACTTTCAGAGTACCGCGCATTTATCCAGCAAACCGCCATGTCGCAGGCGAGCGTTCAGCCGCCTGCTCGAAGCGCGTTCCGGATCTGAAAAATCCAATCCGAAAGGAATATGCTGATGAGCCATGCCACTCAATTCCGCGCCACCCCAGCGCTGCCGGTGGTGGAGAGCAACCGGACCTTCCCGGTGGGACGCATCTACTGCGTCGGCCGCAATTACGCCGAGCACGCGCGCGAGATGGGGCACGACCCGGACCGTAAGCCGCCGTTTTTCTTCATGAGATGATCTGGAACGTGCCCGAGATGATCTCCTGTCTCTCGAAACTGATCACGCTGCGCGCCGGCGACCTCATCATGTCGGGCACGCCGGCGGGCGTGGGTCCGGTGAAGGCAGGCGACAGGCTCGAGGGGCACGTCGACGGTGTCGGCGACCTCACCGTCACCTTCGCGAGGTAGAAAAGAAGCCGCCGAGAGAAGCGGAACAAGAACCTGGGCATGTGAACCCCTGGATTGAGCCGCCGATGGACGCCGATGAACGCCGATTAAGGCTAGATAAAATTACAGAAAAAATCATCGGTTGCGTACATCAAGTGAGCAATGTTCTCGGTCCGGGATTTCTGGAAAAGGTTTACGAGAACGCACTCGCTGTAGAACTTGAGCAAGCTGGAATCCAGGTTGCGCAGCAGCATAGGATCGAAGTTCGTTACAAGGATGTTCTCGTCGGTGAATTTGTCGCCGATCTCTTGGTCGAGGGATGCGTCATCGTCGAGATCAAGGCGATCACGTCGTTGAACGACTTTCACACAGCGCAGTGTCTGAACTATCTCAAGGCAACCGGGCTTCAAGTCTGTTTATTGGTTAACTTCAGCGCCCCGAAGGCAACTGTGAAAAGAGTGGTTTATGGATTCTGAATACCCTTGTATTTGTAATGGATATTATCGGCGTCTATCGGCGTCCATCGGCGGCTAATATGGTTCTGTCCGATCTGCATTGATCGGCGGCCAAGGAGGAGAGTGCGATGCAGAAACGCAAACTGGGCAGGAACGGGCCGGAAGTTTCGGCGGTGGGGCTGGGCTGCATGGGTATGTCGATCAGCTACGGCGAACCCGATGACGTGGAATCCATCGCCACTATCCATCGGGCGATCGACCTCGGCGTCAACCTGCTAGTCACTTCCGATGCCTACGGTAACGGCGTGAACGAGGCACTGGTCGCGAAAGCGATCAAGGGCAAGCGCGACAAGGTCCTCGTCGCCACCAAGTTCGGCAACCTCGCGCTCGCCGGCGGTGGCGGCGGCGCGGGCGGCGCGGGCGGCGCGCCGGCGCTTACCGGCGGGCACCCGGACTACGTGCCGCAAGCCTGCGAGAAAAGCCTGAAGCGCCTGGGCGTGGACATGATCGACATCTACGGCCTGCACCGCGTGGACAAGACCGTGCCGATCGAAGATACGGTGGGTGCGATGAAGCGGCTGGTGGAGCAGGGCAAAGTGCGCTGGCTGCAGCTGTCCGAGGCCGGCGCGCAGACCATCCGCCGCGCGCACCAGGTCCACCCCGTCATCGCGGTCGAGACCGAGTACTCGTTGTGGAGCCGCGACGTCGAAAGGGAAATCCTGCCGGCGTGCCGCGAGCTCGGCATCGGCTACATGGCGTATGCGCCGCTGGGCCGCGGCTTTTTGACAGCCACCATGAAGACGCTCGATGCGCTCCTGCCCAAGGACCGCCGGCGCGAGCATCCGCGCTTCAGCCCGGACAATATCGGCAAGAATGCCGGGCTGCTCGCGCCGCTCGAGAAAATCGCGGCAGCGAAGAAATGCGCGCCGGCGCAGGTCGCCATCGCATGGCTGCTGGCGCAAGGTCCGGACATTGTGCCTATCCCTGGCACCAAGCGCCGCACCTATCTCGAGCAGAATTGCGCCGCGGCCGACGTCAAGCTGACGAAGGAGGAAATCGACTCGCTGTCGCGTGCATTTCCGCCCAACGTCACCGCGGGAACCCGCTATCCCGAGAAACAGCTCGCCGGCCTCGGGATCTAGAGCCCATAACAAGACCAGGAAAAATCAGCCGCAGATAAACGCCGATTCGAACGGTGTTGCGGAGAACAGAGTGGCCCGGCGCATCCGGAGCGTGTAAAATACTTACCAGGTATTACCAGGGAGCGCCCCATGGCAGCGGTATCGGTCACCAGCAAAGGACAGGTCACCATCCCCAAGAGGGTGAGGCAAGCCCTTGGCATCACGCCAGGCAGCAAAGTCGAATTCGACATTGCCGGCGGCAATGCGCGGCTCAAATTGATCAAGAAGCAGGCCCCCTCGCGCGTCGAGGACGGGTCCGAGATCCTCAATTACACCGGTCCACGGATTCCGATCGAGGACATGCACGGCGGTAAGGCGATGAAAAAGGCGAGCAGGCATGCGCGCCGTTGACACCAACGTGCTCGCTCGTTACTACCTGCGCGACGATCCGGCGCAGGCTCGGATCGCCGCCCGGATCCTCGCCGGCGGCGACGTATTCGTGCCCAAGAGCGTGATGCTGGAACTCGAATGGGTGTTGCGTTCCGTCGCTGAGCAGCGGGCCGGCAAGGTGGCAGACTGCTTTTCGCACCTCATCGCCTTGCCGGGGGTCACGATCGAGGATCACGACCAGGTCGAGGACGCGCTGCGCCACTTCCGGCGCGGGATTGACTTCGCCGACGCGCTGCATCTGGCGGCGAGCCAGGCTTGCAGCGAGCTACTGACCTTCGATGATCGCGGGTACGCGCGCCGTGCGGCAAAACTCGGACTCAAGCCCCCGGTCCGGATTCCGGCGAACTGACCCTGCCCCCATTGCATCTTTGAGTGTCTACGTCATCTTTGTAGTTGAGCCGGTTGCCCTGGCACCCGCTACCCCGAAAAGCGGTTCGCTGGGCTGGGAATCTGATCGCCGCTAACAGAAGCCGGAACCGCCGGCATCTCCCCATGCCTTCCTCGAGTGCAAGCGGTCCCGTGAGGCTCAACCTCGGCTGCGGCGACAAGATTCTTCCCGGCTACGTCAACGTCGACGTGGCGGAGACCCGCGCCGGAAAGCGGCCGGACGTGCTGTGCGATCTTCATGCACTTACCTCGTTCGAGGATGATTCGGTAGACGAGATTCTTTCGGTCCACGTCGTGGAGCATTTCTGGCGCTGGGAGGTGGCCGACGTCCTGCGGGAGTGGACTCGCGTTCTGAAGCCCGGCGGACTCATGATTCTGGAATGCCCGAATCTGAAATCTGCCTGCGAGGCATTCCTGGCCAATCCCGACCTTCATGCCGGTCCGGGGCCGCAGGGTCAAAGGACGATGTGGGTGTTTTACGGGGATCCCTCGTGGCGCGATCCGTTGATGGTTCACCGCTGGGGCTATACCCCGCAAAGTCTCGCCGCTTTGATGGCGGAGGTGGGCCTCGTAAACATCCGCCAGGAACCGGCGCAGTTCAAGCTCCGCGAACCGAGGGACATGCGGATGGTCGGTGAGAAAGCGCGCAGCAGTCAGCATGGCTTCAAGACCTTCTGGAAAATATCAACGTAGGAACTCTAAGAGCGCCTAACAAAATGACCAGCCTTGCTTTACTCCCCTCCTTTTCAAGGAGGGGTGGATGCGAAAAGACTCAAATCGCGCCTTCCAGGCGCGGTAGACGCGGGGTGGTTACGTGGGCAACTCTTGCTCCCACCACCCCGCCCGCTTGCGCGGGCACCCCTCCTCAGGCAGGAGGGGAATTCATTTTGTTAGGCGCTCTAAGGACTCGACCTCTGAAGGCGGTCACGAAATACCCCTGCCATACGCCAAAGCCCGGGTGAACAACGCAAGGCACGGATGCGCATCGCGTGGGTAGTCAGCGCACAGTTTCTGCAGAGCACGCCTGGCGGGCTCTACTCGCGTATGGCGAGCTACCGCTACCGGATGATCATCCCCGC
>Ga0184627_10000672_pt1 | contig 13220 bp, 13 predicted proteins | sample PLM3_127_b1_FD_133150 | JGI IMG/M metagenome (GOLD analysis project Ga0184627, IMG submission 133150) | Groundwater sediment microbial communities from an aquifer in East River, Colorado, USA - PLM3_127_b1 | ecosystem: Environmental > Terrestrial > Soil > Riparian zone | place: USA: East River...
GGTCGCCGGGCCGGCCGCTTCGGCTTTGGTACACCAGCGCCCAGTCGCTCACGCCGGCTTTCTCAGCGATCGACCGCGCTGATGCGCGCAGCTGCTCCCGGTATCGCGAGGATTCAGCCATCGGCTGCGGAATGCTGTGTGCCGTAAACACCAGGCGCGCGGCGCCGCGCAGATGTTCCGGCAGGCGCGTCAGCGCCGCCCTCACGTGCCGGGCGTTCGCCTCCGCGAAAAGCGGGTGATCGAACCAGCTGTCCACGTACGTCACGTCGACATCGCCTCCGGTCGTCTCGCGCAATGACGCTCGTGCCGCGGCGACGTTCTCCCGGTATTGCTGGCAGCTCGAATAGCAGTGGTGCGCCGCCGCGATAAACCCAATGGCGTTGCGCGCGCCCGCGTCGTGCATCTCCCTCAGCGTGTCGGCCAGCAGCGGGTGCCAGTTCCGCATCCCCACGTACACCGGCAGCGGCCGGCCCGCCGCCGCCAGCCGCTGCTGCAGGCCATCGGCTTGCCGTCTCGTCAGCTCCGTAATCGGCGACACGCCGCCAAACAGCTCGTAATGGTGCGCCACGTCGTCGATGCGCTCCGGCGTGACGCGCCGGCCCCGGAGGACGCGCTCGAGAAACGGACGAACATCCCCGGGACCGTTCGGGCCACCAAACGACACGATCAGAACCGCGTCGAACATCTTCAATCGTCGATTTTCGATGTGAGCATCGATGGGTTGATTGGTGGATGTGTCGATGGCTCAATCGATGCTCAGATTGAACATCGACGATTTGTAGATCCTCATGCGTTGGAGGCGTCGAGCCGCGACCGGCCCCTGGCAAGTGTTGCGGCGAGCCGCAGGGCAAATTCGAGGGCGCCTGGATCGGCCTTCCCCTGGCCGAGAATGTCGAAGGCGGTGCCGTGAGCGGGCGTGGTGAAGACGGTCTTCAGGCCGGCGGTCACGGTAACCCCCTTGTTGAAGCCGAGCAGCTTGGTCGCGATCTGCCCCTGGTCGTGGTACATCATCACCACGCCGTGGAAGTCGCCGCGCTTCGCCTTGAGAAAAATGGCGTCCGACGAGATCGGGCCCCTCGCATCGATCCCCTCGGCACGCAGCTGCTCGACCGCCGGACGGATGATGCGGATTTCCTCGTCGCCAAACAGACCGTTCTCCCCGCAATGGGGATTCAACGCGGCCACGCCGATCCGCGGAAGGTCGTGCCCCATGGCGCGGAGCGTCGCATCGGCCAGGCGCAGCGCCGACGCGATGCGCTCGGGCGTGATCAGATTGACGGCCTCGCGCAACGCGACGTGTGACGTGACACGGAAGGTCGCAAATTCGGGAATGACGTTCATCTCCCCGAAAAACCCCGCGTGATTGGTCAACTTCGCGAACATCTGGTGCTCGTCAGGAAATGTCCAGCCGCCTTTCTGCAGCGCCGCCTTGTTGAGCGGCGCGAAACAGATGCCGTCGAGCGTCCCGGCGAGCGCGAGGTCAATCATGTGTTTCAGCGTGTCGCCGCACACGCGCCCGGATTCCTCGGAAATCTCGCCGCGCCGGAGGCGCGACGGATCGAGATTGGCGAGGTCGATCACGGGAACCGGCTCGCACGGCCACGGCACGTCTTCCAGCCGCGTGTACACCTGGTAGGGGATCGTGATGCCGGCATCGCGCATGCCGAGCTCCAGCACGCGTGCGTCTCCGATCACCGCCAGGCGCGCCGGCGCGGCGATGGCGCCGGAAGACGGCGCTGTCGACAGCACCTTCGACAGCACTTTCACTGAGATCTCCGGCCCGATGCCCGTCGCATCGCCGAGCATGAGGCCGATCAGCGGGAGCTGCGTCATCTGCTGTGAGGTCTCTATCGTCCGACTTTTGACCTTTGACCTACGCGGTTGTGTTTATCTTGTCACGCTTGCGGTGGAATCGGCGAGCGATGTAGCCTTGGCGGACCAACACGAAACTCCCAACTCCCAAAATGCCGATTCCCAAAATGTCAACGCCCAACGACACCCACGCGACCGCTGCCGTCATTGAATTCGTGACACAGTCGACTCTCGATCGCTTTCCTCGTGAGGCGATTGCTCTCGCCACACAGTGCATCGTCGATGGGCTCGGCGTGATCCTCGCGGGCTCCACGGCGCATGGCACGGCCATCGTCAGAGATTACGTGCGGGCAGGCAAAGAGGTGGGCGAGGCGACTGTCGTCGGCGCCGGCACGTTTTCATGCCGCGCCGCGTCCGCGGCGCTCGTGAATGGGACCGCCGGGCACGCGCTCGATTTCGACGACACGCAGCTGTCGTCGTCGCCCGATCGCATCTTTGGGTTGCTCACGCATCCGACGATCCCGCCGCTGGCGGCAGGCCTCGCGATCGGCGAACGGCTTGGCGTATCGGGCCGCCAGCTCCTCGAGGCCTATCTCATCGGCTTCGAGGTCGAATGCAAGATGGCGGAGGCGATCGACCCGAGCCACTATCAGAACGGTTTCCACTCGTCGGGCACCTTCGGCACGTTTGGCGCGATGGTGAGCGCCGCGAAGCTGCTCGGGCTGAAGGCCGACGCGGTCGCCAACGCGCTTGGGATCGCCTCCAGCATGAGCTCCGGCATCCGCTTGAACTTCGGCACCATGACCAAGCCGCTGCACGTGGGGCGCGCCGCGCAGAACGGCGTGATGGCCGCGGAACTGGCCGCGCGCGGCCATACGGGCGGCGGTGACGCGCTGGACAGCCCGTGGGGGTTCTTCCGGGTGTTTACCCTTGGCGCGGGTTTCGATGCGACGCAGCTTGTCGGCGCGCTGGGCAATCCGCCGAGCATCGTCTCGCCGGGCGTCTCACTCAAGCCGTACCCCTGCGGCAGCCTCGGGCATCCCAGCATGGACGCGATGCTGAAGCTGGTGCTCACGCATGACGTCAAGCCCGATCAGGTCTTCAGCATCCGCCTCCGCGCCGGATCCAACATCCTCAACCCGCTGCGCTACCCCACCGCGCACACCGAGCTCGAGGCCAAGTTCTGCCCCGCCTTCATGATGTCGAGCCTTGTGCTGCGGAGGAAGGCCGGGATTCACGAGTTCACCGACGAGTTCGTGCGAAGCGCCCCCGTCCAGGAGATGATGAAAAAGGTCACGACCGTCCGCGATGCCGAGATCGAGGCGCGCGGCTTCGAGAAGATGCGCAGCATCGTGGAAGTCGACCTGACTGACGGCCGCAAGCTCGTGCAGGAAGCTGACGAGCGCTACCGGGGAGGGCCCGAGAAGCCGTTCACGCGCGACGAGCTGCACGAGAAGTTCACCGACTGCGCGAGCCTCGTGCTGCGGCCCGAGGCGATTACCGAGACCCTCGAGCGTCTCGAGTCGCTCGAGCAGATGCGCAATATCCGGGAGCTCGTCGGGGTCTTGACCGCCGGGGCGCTCGCCGCCCAGCCAGCAACGCAGTAGGGCTCCTCTTGGATCTCGCCTGGATTTCGGTTGGCGCCCTGATCATCGCGGTCACCCTCAGCATGGTGACGACGATCAACGTCGGAGTCGTCTGCCTGGCGTTCGCGTGGATCGTCGGCGTGCATCTGGGCGGGATGTCGACGGGGGACATCCTCGAAGGGTTCCCGACGCAGCTGTTCATCACGCTGGTGGGCGTCACGCTGCTGTTCAGCATGGCCCGCGGCAACGGCACCCTTGACCGTGTCACCGAACGCGCCGTGCGCCTCTGTCGTGGCCACGCCGGCTTCCTTCCCATCATGTTCTTCTTCATTGCGCTCGCCCTGTCGACGATCGGCCCGGGCAGCATCGGGGCGACCGCGCTCCTGGCGCCTCCCGCCATGGCCGTCGCCGCTCGGACCGGCGGGTCGTTCTTCCTGATGGCCCTCATGATCGGCAACGGGGCGCTCGCCGGCAGCCTCTCCCCGTTTTCGCCCACCGGCGTCGTCGCCAATGGCGTCATGGCGCGGATGGGGTTTCCGGGACTGGAGTGGCAGACATTCATCAACAACATCGCGGGCCACACGCTGGTCGCGTTCGGAGGGTATTTCCTGTTGGGTGGCTGGCGTCTCTTCCGGCGAGGAGGCAGCCGCACTGAGTACGTGGAGCTGCCCAGTCAGCCCTTGGAGCCGCATCACTGGCTGACGCTGGCGCTCATCGGCATACTCCTCGTCGGTGTCATCGTCTTCGAGTTCGAAGTGGGCATGACGGCGCTCACCGCGGCAGCCGTACTCTCGTTTGCGCGAGCGGCCGACGAGAAGGAAGCGATCCGCGGCATGCCCTGGGGTGTCATGTTGATGGTGACCGGGGTCACGGTGCTCATCATCCTGATGGAGAAGACGCAGGGATTGGACCTGTTCACGAGCCTGCTGGTACGTCTCTCCACGCCGGAATCGGTCACGGCCGTTGTGGCATTCGTCACCGGTGTCGTGTCCGTCTACAGCAGCACCTCGGGCGTCGTGCTGCCCGCGTTCCTGCCGACCGTCCCTGGCCTAGTGGAGCGTCTCGGCGGTGTCGACCCGATCGCCGTCGCGTCGGCGATCAGCGTCGGGTCCCACCTGGTCGACCTGTCACCGCTGTCGACGACGGGTGCGCTGTGCATCGCGGGAGTGCCGGCAGGCGTCGACTCCCGCGGCCTGTTCAACAAGCTGCTCGCGTGGGGCCTGTCGATGACGGTGGTCGGCGCGCTCTTGTGTTGGTTGATGTTTGGATAGGCGATCAGGGTGACGTACGAAACCGTTTGATCAGCCGGAACGAACCGGTCCCCGCCGGCTCCCACGCATCCGCCTTGTCACCTTCAGCCAGCGAGAGGAGTGCCGCCAGGGCAATCTTCTTACTGCGCTCGCCGGCAGAAATGTCCATGACGCTCCCGTGGCCATTGGTGCGGCGGACGCCCCAGGTCAGCCCGGTTGGACTCAGGATGTAGTCGCCGCGCGGCGGGTGCGCTGTGAAGATGTCGCGGCGCATCACGGGTGGCGTTTCTCCGGCGTCACGTCCTCGACGACGAACTCCGCGTCGATCGCCTTCGGCTCGCGCCGCGCCGCGTGCCAGACGCCCATGACGCCCGCCGTCGGCTCACGGTCGCCGGAGTCCTCGAGGTCTCCGGATGCGGCCCGTTTCCAGACGCCGATGCTGATGACGGCTGGAATACACGCCAGACCCATGGCGACGAGGAACACGGTCGTCGCGATCCCCGCAGGCGCAAGGAGCGCACCGAGACCCAGAATGACGACCCAGCCGGGCACCGCGGCGCGCGCAAAGAACATCTTCATAGGGATAAAAGCGTATCCCGGCCAGCGCGGCTCGACTGTACAGAACGGAACACACGACGCGAATGGCGGGTGTGCAGAAGGGAACAGACAAGGCCGCGCAGGACGCGTATCCTATTGTTCAGCCCGACACCCCACGCAGCTGGTGTTTCCCACCAATCCGTGGCCGACAACCTGCCGGATTCCGACAGCGGACACGGTCAGCGGTTTCCCTGGACAGAGGTTTGAACATGAATCGACTCCTGATGCTGGCCCTCGGGGCCGCGATTGCCGTTGGCGCGTGCGGCACGACCGCGTCGGACGCGACTGACACGTCACTGAGCTCCGGAAACGGCGCCGCGGCAGGAGCAGCGGCGCAACCGGCCGGTGCGAAGACCGCCGCCGCCGCCCGTCCCGTCTACCGTGAGGTGACGATTCCGTCCGGCACGACGCTGCCGCTGGCCTTGACGAGCTCGATCGCCTCCGACACGAGCGCCGTCGAGGATGCGGTGACTGCGGAACTCACGCGTGCGATCTCGATCGACGGCCGTGACGTGCTGCCCGCCGGCGCGCGGCTGGCCGGCAACGTGATCCAGGTCGACGATTCGGGCCGCGTGAAAGGACGGGCAATGATCGCATTCCGCTTCACGTCACTACGTTCTGGTGGCGAGCGGTACGACGTCCAGTCCGCTCCGCTGTCGCATCGCGCTCCCGCCACGAAGGGGGAGGACGCCGTGAAGATCGGCGTCGGCGCCGGCGCCGGGGCGGCCATCGGGGGGCTCCTGGGCGGGAAGGACGGCGCGGCGAAGGGCGCCGCTATAGGTGGCGGCGCCGGGACCGGTGTCGTGCTCGCCACGAAGGGTCAGGAAGTCCGCCTCGGACCGGGTGCCGACGCCACGACGCAGCTCACGGCGCCGTTGACCGTGCGCGTCCGCGTGAGCTAGGAGAGGCAGAAAACGCGACGCGCCGTTTCCTTGCAGTTGGCGGCCGAAGGCGTATGATTGAGCTTGATGGCCACGAGAAAGACGGCCCGCGCGGCCCTTCGGTTCAAGCCAGCTCAGCCGGTCCTCGCGTTCGACCTGGATACATTTCTCGACTCTGCCGGCATCGCTCGCACCATCACCAGATACGCGAACTCGGCCCTCGTCTTTGCGCAAGGCGATCCCGCCACCGACGTCTTCTACATCCAGAAGGGGAGCATCAAGCTCGCGGTCGTGTCGCGGACCGGCAAAGAGGCGGTGGTGGCGATCCTAGGGCCTGGGGATTTCTTTGGCGAGGGATGTCTCGCGGGGCAGCCGCTCCGCATGGCGAACGCCGTGGCGCTGAGCGCGAGCACGCTGCTGGTCATCGAGAAGATCCAGATGCTCGAGACGCTGCACACGCAGCCGGCGCTGGCCGATCGGTTCCTGTCGCACATGCTGTCGCGAAACATCCGGATTGAGGAAGACCTCGTCGATCAGCTCTTCAACTCGAGCGAAAAGCGCCTCGCGCGGGCCCTGCTCCTGCTGGCGCGCTACGGCACGGAGGTCAAGCCGCTCCGGCTGCCGAAGCTGTCGCAGGAGACGCTCGCGGAGATGGTGGGCACGACCCGCTCCCGCATCAACTTCTTCATGAACAAGTTCCGCGACCACGGATTCATCGAATACAACGGCGACATCAAGGTCAACAGCTCCCTGCTGACCGTCATCCTGCACGACTAGCGCGCATTTCCTTCGTACGTAGTGTCCGGCTTCCCGCCTCCGCCGAAGGCTTCGGCGAGGCTCGCCGAAGCGCGCTACGCGCGCGAAGGCGGCAGCCGGACCTTCCAACGTGGCCCGAGAAAAGGTTAACCCACGCGAGACTGTTTATGGCCCATATTTGATGGAGGAGCCACGCAGTCGGCGGGGATGCATCGCCCGTCGAATGCAGTCAGACTTCCACCACGGGCTGTCTAGGGGGCGGACTGTTCAGAATTGAACAGCGTGTCGCAAGTTCGCCGTGAGAGGCTTTGTGCGGAATGGCGACGAAACGGGGTCCCGGTCTGGTTGAGCCGTTCGCGGCCTTCAAGCTCCACTCGTTCCTCGACTGCGCCGGCCTCGCCCGAACCGTCAGCAAATACGCGGCGTCGGCCGTCATCTTCCCGCAAGGGGGCACCGCCACCGACGTGTTCTACCTCCAGCAGGGGAGCGTCAAGCTCGCGGTGCTGTCGCGGACCGGCAAAGAGGCGGTGGTGGCGATCCTGGGGCCTGGGGACTTTTTTGGCGAGGGATGTCTCGCGGGGCAACCGCGGCGCATGGCGACCGCTCTGGCGCTGGTCGCGAGCACGGTGCTCGTCATCAAGAAGCTCCAGATGATCGAGATGCTGCACACGCAGCCGGCGCTGGCCAAGCGGTTCCTCTCGCACATGCTGGCGCGAAATATCCGCATTGAGGAAGACCTCGTCGATCAGCTCTTCAACTCGAGCGAGAAGCGGCTCGCGCGGGCCTTGCTCCTGCTGGCGCGCTACGGCGAGGACGAACAGCCGCTCCTCCGGATGCCGAGGCTGTCGCAGGAGACGCTCGCCGAGATGGTGGGCACGACCCGCTCCCGCGTCAACTTCTTCATGAACAAGTTCCGGGATATGGGATTCATCGAATACAACGGCGACATCAAGGTCAACAGCTCGCTGCTGACCGTCATCCTGCACGACTAGCGCGCACTTCCTTCGTACGTAGTGTCCGGCTTCCCGCCTTCGCCGAAGGCTTCGGCGAGGCTCGCCGAAGCGCGCTACGCGCGCGAAGGCGGCAGTCGGACCTTCCAACGTGGCCCGAGAAAAAGTTTAACCTACGCGAACCTGTTTAGGCCTGCGCCGCGGCAGGTCGACGGTAAAGACGCACCCCTTCTCAGGTACATCGCGCGCGGAGATCCGGCCGTTGTTCGCTTCGACGCCCCATCGGCTGAAGGCGAGGCCAAGGCCGAGGCCCGAGCGATCGGCGCTTCGCTGCTCGAACGGGCGGAACAGGTCATCGACGTTCCCCCCGGGGAGACCGCCGCATTCGTCCTCGACTTCGATGAGCACGCGCTCGTCATTGGCGCCGACCCGCAGGGTGACGTTCGTACGAGGCCGGGTGAACTTGAATGCGTTCTGCAAGACGTTTCCCACCACCAATGCCAGGACCTGTCGATCGGCCTCGATCACCAGTCCATCCTCGACGGGCGCAAGGATGAGCCTGACGTCCCGGGCGTTGGCCTCCAATACGGCGGCGGGCGCGAGCTCCTCGATGAATCCGGAGACGAGGAAGTGCTCCCGATGCTGGATGCCTTCGGTGAGACGGACCTCGCCGAGCGAGCGATTCAGGAGCGCGCGTAATCCGATGAGGCTGCGAAAGAGCACGGTCCCGGTGCTCCCCGAGACGCCAACACCTCCCGTCTTGAGAACGTCGAACGCGAGGATCGCGGTGTTGGTCAGGTTCCGCAATTCATGAGTCAAGTACGAAAGGCGCTCGCTCCCGCGCGCGGCCTCTCCATCGAGGATGGACTGAATCTCCACGCGCCCATACTGTGTGACCGCGGCCGCTATGGCGTCGTCAAGGCACTGGTTCAGCATGCGAAAGGCCTCTGTGGAGATGGGCGCGTCCATCTCCACCGCCAGCTCGGTGATGGACTGACAGATCTCGCCATAGTCGTGCACAACCTGGGAGACGGTGAACCCCTGAAGGCGCAGAGCCTGCCCGTGCTGCGCCGCGCTGTTGTTGATGTCGAAACCTGATCGCCGGCCGGAGCGCAGCGCCTCGCCCAGCTGATCCAGAAACAGGGGCACGGCGTCGTCGATCTCCCCTGCAGAGGGAGGTGGGACGGATCGTCGCTCAACCTTCGCTCTGGAGCGGTTGATGATCTCCTCGCGGTTGGCGGCCACGAACTCGTTGAGCATGGGCTGGTCTTTCGCGCCCGATCCTACGCTAAAGTTACATCGCACGACGAAGAAGAAAGCTGGCTAACCTACCACGATCATGGCACTTAGGTCAATCGTGTGGTGGACGTAAACGGTGAGTCACGAAGCGCCTGTAGAGGACTCTTCTTGCCCCCTGCGACAAGCTGTTCAATTCGGAACAGTCGGGTCCCCGCGTCAGCTCAGCCGGTCGTACGCGTTTCTGGTTGAGAACGGATTCCTCGGAACCGATCAGGCGTGCGTCTCGACGATGCTTCCAGCATTCTCGGCGAGGAGACGCGCCAGCGCGTCCGGGTCAACGGGCTTGACGAGGTGATGATCGAACCCCGCCTCGGCCGAGTGCTGGTGATCGCTCGGGAACCCATATCCCGTGACGGCCACCAGCAGCATGGCACGGCCATTCGGGTGCTCGCGAATGCGCCGGGCGACCTGGTATCCATCCAGCCCGGGAAGCCCGATGTCGATGATCGCCACGTGTGGATGCTCGGCCACCATCAGCTCGAAACCCCGGGCACCGTCTGCCGCGCCGTAGACGACGTGGCCTTCGAGCTCGAGCATCATGCGGAACATCTCGCGCGCGTCGCGGCTGTCCTCGATCAGAAGGACGCGTTTGGGTTTCACACGACCCGGCGGAGATGAAATACCAGGGGACGTTTCTGCCGCGGGAATCCGCCGCAGTCGCACGGTGAACCGGCTTCCGTACCCTTCTCCGCCGCTCGATGCCACGACGGTGCCCCCGTGCAACTCGACGAGACGGCGGACGAGCGTCAGGCCGATCCCCAGGCCGCCCCGGGCGCGGTCGAGTGTCCGATCGCCCTGGACGAACATGTCGAAGATAAAGGGCAGGAGCTCGGGCGGGATGCCGACGCCCGTGTCCTCGACGGTCAACAGGGCGTCGGCGCCGTCGCTGCGCAGCGCCACGTGAATCCGGCTGCCTGCCGGCGTGTACTTGACCGCGTTGGTCAGCAGGTTGGTCAGCACCTGCTCGAGCCGTACGGCGTCCCCATCGACCCACACGGACTCGGCGCGGACGTCGATGTGCCGATCCAGCCCGGCGTCGCCGGTGACACTGCCGACGGCCCGGCGTACCGCCTCGGCCATGTCGAGCGGCCGTCGATTCAACTGGATCTTTCCTGAGACCACGCGCTCGACGTCGAGCAGATCATCGATCAGATGGGAGAGGTGGCCGACCTGTCGCACGATCACGTTGCGCGCGCGCGTCTCGGATTGTCCGCCGCTGTGCATCATCTCGAGCACCTGGACGGCGCTGTTGATCGCACCGAGCGGATTGCGCAGCTCGTGGGCCAGCATCGCCAGGAACTCGTCTTTCATGCGGCTGTCACGCTCGGCGCGGTCGCGGTTGCTGTAAGCCTCGTGGAGCTCCGTGAGATCGGTCACGATCAGGTTCAGGCGAGCGACGTCATTCGACACTGTTGTCGTGAGCGACAGGTAGACCTCGAGGGTCCCCGCGTCCGAGCCAATCAACTGGCTGCGACGTCTCCCGTTGCGGGCACTCAGCAGGGCCTGGAAGCCGTCCCTGTCGGCTGCGTGCACGAACCGGTCGATGCGCGTGCCGATCACCGACTCCAGCGGCGCGCCCACGAGCGCCGCGAATCGCGCATTGCAGTACAGAATGTCGCCTGAGTCCGTGAGGACGGCGGCGCCTTCCTGCATCTGTTCAACGAGGTCGCGGTACGGCTCATCGGCGGTGTGCAGCGTGTAGACGTGATCCGCGTTGCCGACCTGGACGATCAGCGCATCGACCTCGCCCTGCCGAATCGCTCGAATCGTCTCGTTCGCCTCCGCGAGACGCGCGCGCAGCGTCTCGACCTCGTCGGCGCTGGCGGCGTGTGGCGTCATGAGGGCGTCCATCGGGGTATTTACGAGCGGCCGAGGTCGAGTCCCTCGAGCACGCGCTCGCGGTTCGACATGTCGCCGATCATCCGGCGCAATGGCAGCGGGAACTTCTTGATCAGGGTTGGCGCCGCGATGATCTGCTCGCCCTTCGCGAGGGCCGGCTGCTGGTAGACGTCGATCACTTCCAGGTCGTACCGTCCCTCGAGGAGCTCGTCGCAAATCGCCCGCACGTTTTCTATCGCGCGTCCCGCGCGGGGCGTCATGCCTGTGATGTAGAGCCGGAGGACGTACTGTTCGGATCCCGTGACGTCACCGTGGGCGGAGATCGAGCCCGACCAGGACCCGTTCGCGGTTGGAGAGATCGCCGATGATCCTTCTCAGGTTCGTGAAGGCGCCCACCGACCTCGGCGTCTGTCCCGCAACGTAGAGGCGTAACCGGAAGGTCTCCGTCTCAGAGGACGCCGGCATGTTCACGTCCTTCCACGGGCATGTGTCCGAGGGCTGATGCCTTGCGCGGCCTATGGGTCCCGCCGAGCACGTCCAAGCCGTGATCGGTCAGCGCGAAATCGCGGGTCTCGTTCGAGTGCGACATGCCGCGGGACTTGAGCACGTGCAGCCGGCGGAGGTGCATACCGCCGACGTCCTCGTTCGCCAGCATGATCCACGTATCCATCAGTGACGAGATGGCCGTCTCGTTCTGGTGCATGTCGGTGGCCCCAGGCGCAAGGCTCGTCAGCATCGCGGTGATGTTTTCCGTCTTCAGATGATCGATCAGCCGCGTGAGCATCGCCTGGACATCGGCGTACGTCCCGACGGTCATGAGGTTCGTGACCGGGTCGATGACGGTCACGGTCGGCTTGAAGTCCGCGACGACCTGATGCATCGTGACGAGATGGGTCTCGAGCCCGTACCGCGACGGCCGGTCCGCGTGAAACTGCAGCAGCCCGCCTGCCACCCACGGCTCCAGGTCAATGCCGATGGACCGCATGTTCCGGAGCAGCTGCTGCGGGGACTCTTCGAACAGAAAGCACAGGCAGCGTTCGCCCCGGCGGCAGGCCGCGTCCAGGAAATGAGCCGCGAGGCTCGTCTTCCCGCTCCCGGCCGTGCCGGAGACGAGAATCGTGCTTCCGCGGAAGTAGCCCTTGTCGCTGAGCATCTCGTCAAGACGGGAGACGCCCGATGACACGCGCTCCAGGGAGGCGGAATGCTGCAGCGCGAGCGACGAGACCGGCAGCACGCTGATGCCGTCGGCGCCGATGAGGAACGGATACTCGTTCGTGCCGTGGTGGGAGCCGCGGTACTTGACCACTCGCAGACGCCGCGTCGAGGTCTGGTCGTGGACGCGATGGTCCAGCAGGATCACCGCATCGGACACATACTCCTCGAGCCCCTGCCGCGTCAGAAGACCCTCGCCGCGCTCGCCCGTAATCACGGCGGTCATGCCCCGGTCCTTCAGCCACCGGAACAGCCGCCGCAATTCCGCCCGGAGGATGCTGTCATTCGAGAGGCCGGCAAACAGCGACTCGAGGGTGTCGAGGACGACGCGCTTGGCTCCGACCGTCTGAATCGCGTATTCGAGCCGGACGAACAGACCTTCGAGATCGTACTCGCCCGTCACCTCGATTTCGCTGCGCTCCACGCGGATGTAGTCGACCGCGAGCTTCTTCGCCTCGATCAATGCCGGCAGGTCGAAGCCGAGCGACGCGACGTCGCTGGCGATCTCGTCGCCGTTCTCCTCGAACGTCAGGAGCACGCCCGGCTCGTCGAATTGGACGGCGCCGTTCACGAGAAAGGTGAGGGCCAGGAGCGTCTTGCCGGATCCGGGCCCGCCACAGACGAGCGTGGGTCGGCCTCTCGGAACCCCCCCGCGCGTGATCTCGTCGAGGCCACGGATGCCGGTGAGCGTCTTGGGCAGTTCGGCAGCGCGAGGCGAGTGCGACAGCTCAGTCAAGGTTGATCGGTATCTTGACCGCTGGCCCGCATCGGCGCTGTTCAATACTGCACATCTTTTCACATTTCAGCCAGCCCAGCCGGGGCCGGTACCTCGGAACGGGCTGTCGGACTAGAGGTCTGGGGGAGGGGGAATCAGCCTGGTCACCTTGCCGGCCGCGACCTCGAGCTGCGCCGTCATGATCATTTTTTGCGTGCTCGCGACCCTGGGCGTGCAGCCGCGCATCAACTGCGCGGCGCGGAGCGACGACAGGACGGCGAATTCGAAGGCGTTTATTTCAACGGGTCGTTTAACCATGGCTA
>Ga0184627_10000673_pt1 | contig 13211 bp, 10 predicted proteins | sample PLM3_127_b1_FD_133150 | JGI IMG/M metagenome (GOLD analysis project Ga0184627, IMG submission 133150) | Groundwater sediment microbial communities from an aquifer in East River, Colorado, USA - PLM3_127_b1 | ecosystem: Environmental > Terrestrial > Soil > Riparian zone | place: USA: East River...
CGGGGGTGGGCAATGAAGGCGTAGTCGGTATTTCGCTGTTCATGGGAGGCGATACCACGCCAAGCTCGGCCGTGGTGCAGACCGCGGGCCACGCTTACCGGCTGGAGCGCCGCTTGCTGAAGCAGGAATTCAATCGCGCCGGTTTGATGCAGCATTTGTTGCTGCGCTACACCCAGGCGCTGATCACACAAATGGCACAGACCGCGGCCTGCAACCGGCACCATTCGGTGGAGCAGCAGTTGTGCCGCTGGCTGTTGTTGACCCTCGATCGAGTCCCCTCACGTGAGTTGATCATGACGCAGGAATTGGTCGCCAGTATGCTCGGCGTGCGCCGGGAAGGCATTACCGAGGCCGCTGGGAAATTGCAGCACGCTGGTTTTATTCGCTACCGCCGTGGCCACATTGCAGTGCTTGATCGGTCCGGACTGGAGTCCCGCGCGTGCGAGTGCTACGCCGTGGTAAAGAAGGAATTGAGCCGCCTGCTGTCCGATGTGCGGTACCGCCAAGGTTCTGTCAACTTAACGCCAACGTTGAGTACCGGACACCGACTCGAGGACAAGACGCTCGCTGATGAACGGCATTTCGGATTGGATTGTCGGTTAGAAAAAAATGGTAAGAAAAACGAGAAAAATGGGGACAGACCCTGATGGCAGACCCCTATGGCACTCATAGTGCTTCGGCGCCCCCACAGCGCCAGCTGAGTGGGCTTTTTGCCTATGCGGCTGGATTCAGACTGGGGCACGTCGCCGTCGTCACAGGCGCTCTGATGAGCATGCAAGGCTGCGCGATTCTCCCCAACGCCGAGCGCGAAATGACAGTACCGCACGCTCAACAGGTAGAGTTCGAGGGCGCACATGGCCCGGTCTCGGAGACAAGAAGCGAGGCCATTCTCGTCGGGCTTGAGGGCAAGGACGGCGCCTCCAACGTGCTGCAGAAACATCTGGCATACGAGCAGGCGGTCAATGTCGATAGCCCGCTGGTGCTGGGCAACAAACTGACCCTGCTGCAGAACGGCCCGGCAACCTACCAGGCGATGTTCGCGGCCATCCGCGAGGCCAAGGACCACATCAACCTGGAAACCTACATTTTCGATGACGACGAGGTCGGCAAGCAATTCTCCGATCTGCTGCTGGAACGGCAGGCCGCCGGCGTTCAAGTCAACGTGATCCACGATAGCGTCGGTGGCATCCTGACGCCGAAAGCGTTTTTCGACCGTCTTCGAGACGGCGGCATCCAGGTGCTCGAGTTCAATCCGGTGAATCCGCTGACCGGCAACAAGAAGGCATGGCTGCTCAACAACCGCGATCACCGCCGGCAGCTGGTGATTGACGGCCGTATTGCGTTCACCGGCGGGATCAATATCAGCGACACCTACTCGAGCGCGCCCGGCAAGCGGGCTAAGAAGAAACGCGACCAGAAGGCCGAACCGACCGCCGGCTGGCGCGACACGCACATTCGGATCGAAGGGCCGGTGGTCGCCGAATTCCAGAAACTGTTCATGGATACCTGGGCACGGCAGAAGGGCGAGCCGCTGGCGGCGAAGAACTACTTTCCCAAGCTGAAAGCTCAGGGTGACGAAATCGTGCGTGCCATCGGCAGCACGCCGGACGACTCCCAGAGCCTGATCTATCTGACACTGATGTCGACAATCAGCCATGCGGAACTGGAAGTGCATCTCACGATTGCCTATTTCGCGCCTGATCCGCAATTGCTCAAGGCCCTCACCGACGCGGCGCGGCGTGGCGTCGACGTCAAGCTGCTGCTACCGAGCTACTCCGACTCTTGGGCGATCTTCCACCTCGGCCGTTCGTCTTACACGGAACTGCTGCGAGGCGGCGTCAAGATCTACGAGCGGCGCGGCGCGGTGATGCATGCCAAGACAGCGTGCATTGACGGGGTCTGGTCCACCATCGGCTCGACCAACCTGGACTGGCGCAGCTTCCTGCATAACGACGAAATCAATGCCGTGGTTCTGGGCCGCGGCTTCGCGGCGCAGATGGAGACCATGTTTGCCCAAGACCTGACCGAGTCCGAAGAGATCACACTCGATCAATGGCGGCACCGGTCGTGGATTCTACGATTCAAAGAGCAGATGGCGCGGATCGGCGCGTACTGGCTGTAGCCTGACCATTCGCCCTGCGCCGAAGCCGATCCCGGAAAAAATGGGGTCAGCGTGAGCTCGCCCCTTCATCTCTCTTGCACAGTTTCTGCAAGGCGACGGCGTCGAGTATGTGGAAGTGCGATTGATGGACCTCGATCCGTTCTGTCCGATCGGCATCACCGCCGCGACCATCCGGTTCCTGGATATCTTCCTCATGCACTGTCTGCTCAGCGACGGCCCGGCCGACACGCCCGCGGAGATCGCCGTGCTTGCACGCAATGAGCTTCTGGTCGCACGCCAGGGCCGTGATCCGCAGGTGCTCCTAACCAGGGGCAAGCACTCGCTGTCCCCTGCCGAATGGGGCGGTGAGTTGCTGCGCGAGTACGAACCGATCGCGGATACGCTCGATGCCGCACACCGCGGCGGCGCCTATCGCGACGCGTTGGCGGCAGCGACGAGCGCATTGGTGGCGTCGTCGACCACGCCTTCCGCGCGGGTGCTGCAGGAGATGGCTCAATACTACGCAAGTTCCTTTCCGCGTTTCGCGCTGGCCCGGTCGCTTCAGTACAAGAAGGAGCTATTGGACCTGCCGCTGCCGGCAGACGCGCTGACGCGCTTCGAAAGCATGGCGGCAGAATCGCTGCAGGAGCAGCGACGCATCGAAGCGGCGGACACCATGCCCTTCGAGGTTTACCGCCAGCGCTATCTTTCGCCCGATCGCTTACGCGCAAAGTGCATGGACGAGACGACTCGCCGCGCGTGCATTTAGTGCTTGCGGCGTGGCGGCTCGTGCACCGGTCCCGGATCGTTGTCCGGCGGCAGGATGGGAGGATCTTCTTGCGGCGGGACTACTGGTGGCACATCGTCGATGGAAGGCGGCATGGGCGGCGGCGGCCGGTTGTGGCCTGGATCCTGGATCGGGGGTTCGTGTATTTGTAAAGACATCACGACAGAATCCTACGGAAAATTCTCTCGACCTTCTCTCGACCTTCTCGTGAACCGATTCAGGCCGGGGAGTTCTGTTTTCCGGGGATGTGAGTCCGCCGGCCGCTACGCCCCTGTACTTGCTTTCATCTTTATCGCTTTCACCTTCGACCCACGATTGAGCTTTGCTTGCCCTTCTTGACGATCGTGAATTGGGGGTGCCTGAACGATCCGTCGACATGGATTGACGACGACCGCAGCGAGAAGATGCCAGGCTTCTTCTGATGCGGCGTCAGCAGCAGATCGACGGTTTCGTCTCGAAGGTTGATGTTGCCGGTACCGGCCACGCGCGTCTGTGACGTATCGAGAAAAATGTTTGTCGCGGTTCCCAAGCCCTTGTCGAAATCGAAGGCCACGTCCACGCTATTGATCGCGATGCCCTGGTCTCCGCCGATCAGCAGGCGCAGGATTTTTCCGCCGTTCAGGCCGAGCTTTGCATCCAGCAGGTTAGAGACGCGTCCGCCGTCCATTGTGAGCGCCAGCGAGCCCGATGCAGCACCGAGAATCGTCGCGACCGACGCGCCGTGCCCCCGCAGATCGAGGTGCGCCGCGATCGACCCCACGCTGAACGGCGTGTCCGTCAGCATGGCGAGCAGCTTTTCCAGGCGGATTCCCTGAAGATCGAGCTTAGCGTGCGCGGTCGCCGACTGCTGCTCGCCGTCCAGTGTGAGCCATCCCGTGACATGGCCGCCGGCCAGGCCGACGTGGATCGGCTTCAGTATTAGGATTCCGTTGTCGAGCTCGGCGCTGAAGCTCAGGCTTTCCAGCGCTGGCAGGTCGCTCGCTGTCACCTTTGTGGCGTTCAGACTCACGTGCGCGTCGAGTGTGCTCAACTGCTCGATGTTGATTTTTCCGCTGGGGAGAATGCGCCCGGATATGATCGGTTCCTTTTCGGCTGGACCGGCTGCTTCGTCGTCAGCGGCTGCAGCAGATGTGGCCGCGGCCCGGCCGGGCGCGTGGCCAAGGCCCAGAAGGGAACCGAGGTCGGACAGATCGGCCGATTCGCTGCGCAACTCGGCACGAAGCATCGGAGGCTCCGCGCTCCGGTTGAAATTGACCTCCCCGGCGAGGTCTGTGCCGCCTACCTTCGCCCGCAATGCGGTACAGGAGTACCCGTCTTTCGTCTGCTGGAGACGTGCTTCGACCTCATAGGGCCGCGAAGCCGGAAGCGCAACGCGCATGAAGGATCCCAGTTCCGACAGCGAAGCGCCGGCAAGGCGTACCTTCGCATCCGTGGCCGACGGCCGGAACAGGTCGGCCATGCTGCCGTCGATTTCGAATCGGGATTTTCCGGCGGCCACATGGCCCCGCAGCGGAAAGAATTCCCCGGTATCCAAAAGCGTCAGCCATTCGCCGGTCATTGCTTCGCCGGAGAACTTGACACCCTGGAACTCGCCCTCGAAGCCGATGCGCGTCGACAGCACCGCGTCATGTGTGGTTTCCGCGAGGTCCATCGGACTGGATGCAGCGACCACTTCGAAATCGATGTCGCGGCGAACGAAACGGATCCGGGTCCGCTGCGCTTCCAGGCGCATAACCTTGACTTTGCCCTGCGCGCGATTGTCCGGATTCCTGAGGCGCCAGTTCCGCAACCCGTCCGCCTGCCTTTCCAGGTCGATGTCGGCATCGATGAGCACCAACCGGGAAATCACCGGCTGCCCTTCCCACAGACTCCTCAGCGAGAAGGTGAAAGACGCTTCGCCGGCGACCGTGGCGGGCCGCTTGTCCGCCCATGGCGCGTTCTCGATGTAGACGTTGCGCATGCGCACCGTCGGTTCAAGCGACCACCCGAAATCGACACGCAGGTCGCCTATCCGGACGTCGCGGTGCGACCGATCAATGAGGTATTGCTCGAGGGGATGGCGAAACCAGTTCCAGTCGAATAGCGCCGCCACAATGGCAGGCACGATGAACAGGCCCAGCAGGATCTTCGTTTTGGTGCCAGGGTGGGGAATGCGAAACGCGGGGCTCATTTTTATTTGACAACGACTTTTGGTCTTGGTGCGAAGAAACCAGGTGAAAAGCAAAAGATGAAAGCGGATTACCGGTTTGTCTCCATAAGTCCTGCCTCTTGCTTTCCTCTTTCCTCTAGACCCCATGCACATGCATATGTGTGCTACCGAACAGAATGCGCCAGCAGGGTGGACTAGCCTTCACATTTTCCCTGTCCACCGCAAATGAAGGTGGTAGATCATGAATTCGAATCTGTTACAGAGATTGAATGTGTCATCGGTGACGACGACCATCATGTGCTGCACGCTGCCTTTGGCCATCGTGCAGATCCTGTGCGTGGTTCTGTTCTTTGCCTGGGTGTTCAGCCTCTAATTTTTGAAATCCTCGTCCGGTAGATGCGTACACGCGAGTACAGAAACCAAGGGACAAGGTTAATCCCCTTTTTTTTAGTTCGGGTGCGTAGCCTCGAACTTCTCTCACGCGTTGGCCCGCACCCAGTTTGCGATCTGCGCCGCGCTCATCGCGCCGGACTGGCGTGCCCTTTCCTGCCCGCCGCGGAAGATGGCCATGGTCGGAATACTGCGGATATTGAAACGCTGCGCAAGGCGTCGCGCTTCTTCCGTGTTGACCTTCGCGAAGCGCGCGTTGGGTTCGAGCATCGCCGCGGCCTTCTCGTACTCGGGTGCCATCATCCGGCAGGGTCCGCACCAGGGCGCCCAGAAATCCACCACCACCGGAACGTCATTGGCTGCGATATGGCGCTCGAAGGCGGCTTCGTCCAGTTTGACCGGATGGCCATTGAACAGGGGTTTGTGGCATTTGCCGCACTTCGGCTTGTCGCCAGCCCGCTCCGGCGGCACGCGGTTGGTGGCACTGCAATGCGGGCAGACGATATGAAGAGGGTCGCTCATGCGGATTTCTGACGGAAAAGGTGATCGTTTTTGCATATGGTGGCGCTTGGCCCGAAACAAAAGGGCCAAATCCTCGTGCCCTGGAGGAACCCTGATCACAACCCTTGCAAGAAACAAGGCCTGACCCCTCCGTTTTTTCGGAGCGGACGCCCGGGTGCCGCTCAGTGCACGCTGAATGAGGACGACCATGGACAATTTAGAAGCAGGCCAATCGAGGTATCTGCTGCCGGCGTTGCCGTATGACCATGCGGCGCTGGAGCCGTACATCGACGCGCGCACCATGATGCTGCATCACGATAAGCATCACGCGTCATACGTAGCGAATCTGAATTCGGCGGTTGCGAAATATCCGGAATTACGCGAGCGCACGGCAACCTGGCTGTTGCTCAACCTGAGCAAGATACCGGAGGAAGCACGAACGGCTGTGCGCAATAACGCGGGAGGGCACGTAAACCACAGTATGTTGTGGCGGGCCATGGCTCCAGACGGAGGTGGTGAACCCACAGGCGCGCTTGCCGACGCGATCAAACGCGACTTCGGAAGTTTCGGGCAGTTTAGGGTCCGTTTCGCCGAGGCGGGTGAGAAGTTGTTCGGCTCCGGATGGGTCTGGCTAGCGCGCGTTCAGAAGGACGGCGGCAAACTCGAGGTGTTTACCACGTCCGGCCACGACAATCCCCTGATGCGGGGCCACTTCCCGCTGCTGGTCAACGACGTCTGGGAGCATGCCTACTACCTGAAGCATGAAAATCGGCGTGCCGACTATTTGAAGGGCTGGTGGGCCGTTGCAAACTGGAAAGAGGCGGCGCGGCGTTACGAGCTCTCCGATGATTCTGCTGAGCAGGAACAGGAGGGTGAGGGCGGACATCTTCTCAAGGCGGCGGATTGACGAGGCGCGCAGCAGCAGTTCGCGCCAAAAAACTCATTGCCACGCCGATCAGTTGGCGGAACGCATTGTCCAGCTGGACGGCGAACCGAATTTTTCTCCAGAAGGGCTGATGGGAAATGCAAGGGGAAATGCTCATCTCCCCATCTCCCGGGTCGGACCTGTGCAACGCATTGATCCGGCGATACAAGACTCCAAGATAGGGGTGTCCTCGGCGCTTAGCGGCGCCATTTTGGCTGTAAAACGCAGGCTTTAGGGCCGTAAAGTCCAAGCCTGGGATCGAAGCGATGCATCGCGAATTCGTTGATTTTGGTGGGGCGTATACACTGCGGGAATCGGGAGGAGTTTACGCGAGTGATTTTGGCAATGAAAGTGACGCTCTAAGGCCGCAAAACACCATCCCTTCGCGAGAAACGCCTTGAAAGTGCAGAGACATAGCGTGGTCCGACCCGTGACTCGTTCTTCGCCCAAAAAGAATGACTTATCCCGTCAGGGGAAAACCGTAAAAAGATCGCGTAGATCGGTCTGGATGTTGGCATCTCGCAGCAGCGGACTGACCCCGAATATCTCCTGGAAGGTGCGCAAAGTCGATCCATGGGTATAACGGATAAAGTTCTGGTAGCCATTGCTCTTGGCAAACGGCGATAACACGATCATGCCGATCGGACCGTCGGAAAACGCCCCTTCGTCCCAGGTAATGAACACCGCGCCCCCGCTTTTGTAGGCCGCGGAGTTCAGGATCGTGGGCAGGTTCTGGGACAACCAGGTATCGCCCTGCCGGATGGCATTATTGAGCGGTGCGCAGCTGTCATGCATGTCGTTACACACATTCGGGGTAATGAAATTGTATTGCGCGACGGTATTGTTGGCGAGATCCGTTGCCAGTTCGCTAAACGGCCGCACGTGGCTAATGCAATTCGCCGAATTGGGATCGAGGTTATTCGTTACGTCATCAAAGTAAACGAAGGGATTGTGCCTTACGGCATATAGCCCGTTATTCACCAGCGGACAGTCAGCGCCGCCGATATCCTCCTGATACGCCTTCCAGGGGATGTTGTTTTTTTGTAATAAGGTTACCAGATGGTTAGTCGTACTCTGGTGATTCGCGCTGGGCGGGTCATCATTGAAGATGCCGAAGTTAATTCCGGCTTCGAGCCACAGATAGTTAGGCAGGCTGGGATGAACCAATGGCGGATTGAAGTACGCCTCCGCGTGGGACGCCATCGGTAACAAGGTATTATTGATGTAGGGGGCGCTGCTGCCGCCGACGATCTGCGACCAGTTTTTGTTCTCCATGACTATGATGAACACCGTTTTTATGTTCCGCGGTTGCGATGGGGGTATGGTACGGCACGCGGTGAAGGTAGTTATGCCGGCCATGAGCAGAGCCGATCCTAAAGTAGCTATGGCGCGCTGTGAAAATTTCATGATGTCCTCCTTGAGTAGATATCCGGATTTTTTCAGAGTCTGATTGGAGTGGCTCCGCCGGTTTAGACAGAAACAAGCAGACAAGGGTTCAAGTCTTGCTTCTTGCATTACGCGCGGAAGAGTTAGCCGTCACGTTCGCTTCAATACCCTTCCCGGTCGCTTCCCGCTCGATTTGCCGCCGCGCCATACAATGGATCCGTTGACGATGACCGTATCGATACCCTTCGCAGGCTGAATCGGCTTGGCGAAAGTTGCTGCTTCGTCCACGGTACCGGCGTCGAACACGGTGATGTCTGCATACGCGCCTTCTTTCAACACGCCGCGGTCTTTCAACCCGAAGTTCTTTGCTGTGAGCCCGGTCATCTTGTACACCGCGGTTTCCAGCGGGAACAGCCCGACATCGCGACTGTAGTGGCCCAAAACTCTCGGGAACGCACCCCACAGGCGCGGGTGCGGCGCGACATCGTGTGGGAGTCCATCCGAACCGACCATGGTGTTTTCGAACGAGAGGATGCGTTGCACGTCCGATTCGTCCATCGAGAAATAGATCGCCGAAGCGGGGCGCAGCCGCTCGATGACCTGGTCGCGCGACACGCCCATCTCCTTCGCCAGTTCGTCCAAGTCCCTGCCGGCGTACTGAGGCAGCGGCTTCGAGGAACTCACGATGACCTTCGACGCAATGGCCGCGCGGTCCGCGCTCAAAATCGTGGACGACGCGGTATACGGATAGCAGTCCAGACACACGGGCTGGTTGCGCATGGCTGCGGCGATGTGGGGAAGCGTCTGCTTGGAGCGCCCGTGGTTCGGCAGTCCGACCACTTTGTGGTGCGAGATCACCACCGGCACGCCGACCTCTTGACCGATGCGAAAGCTCTCGTCGAGCGAATCGATTACCTGCGCCGCTTCGTTGCGCATGTGCGTGCAGTACACGCCCTTGTGTTCCTTCAGCGGCCGGCACACCTCAATCACTTCCTCGGTCGGCGCCGCGTTCGCCGGCTCGTAGTACAGGCCCGTGGAGACTCCGATCGCGCCCGAGGTAAGCGCTTCGCGTACATGTTCGCGCACGCGCCCGATCTCCGCGGCAGTGGCGGGACGATCGTAACGGTCCATCTTCACCACGCGCAGGGTCGTATGCCCGACCAGCAGCGCGCAATTGGCCGCCGCCGGATGGGAGCGGAGTTCCTCGACGTAAGCGCCGAAGGTCGGGAAGCGGAACCAGGTGCCCGAATCGTCGAGCAGATCCAGCGGCGGGGGAATCGTTCCGCTTACCCCTCCCGGCATCGGGGAGAGTGAAATGCCGCAGTTTCCGGCGATCACGGTCGTGACGCCCTGGCTAACTTTCGGCGCCATGTCCGGACCGGAAAGCATGAGCCGGTCGTCGTGCGTGTGGGCGTCGATGAAGCCGGGAGCGGCGATCCTGCCGCTCGCGTCGATTTCGACGTCGGACCTGGCCGCATCGAGGCGGCCTATGCGCACAATGCGGTCGCCGCGCACGCCGAGGTCGCCGGCAAAGCGCGGCGCACGTGTGCCGTCGACAATCGTCGCGTTACGAATCAAGAGATCAAAATGGTCGGCCATGGGGTCTTTTGAGCGTGCTTGCTGCCCGCCTGAATAGTCTTCCCTCATCCCCAGCCCTTCTCCCAGAGGGAGAAGGGGGTTTCCGCTCCCCGTGGGAGAGGACGGAAGGTGAGGGAAGCATCGTGTCTAATCCAGTTTTGCGCCGGAGCGCTTGATGACCTCGGCCCACCGGGGCCGCTCACGTCTGGACAGGTCGAGAAACTCCCGGGGCGTGCTGCCGTCGGCTTCGGTGTCGAGTTCCGCGAATCGCTTGCGCACCGCGGGCGACTGCAAGGCGGCGACGATCTCACGGTGCAATTTCTCCACGATATCCTGGGGAAGATTCGCCGGGCCTATGATTCCGCCCCACGCGATCGTCTGGTAGCCGGGCACGCCAGCCTCGGCAATCGTGGGGAGGTTTGGAAATAGTGGCGAACGCCGCGCGCCGGAGACGCCGAGTGGCCGTACCCGTCCCGCCTTGGCGAACCGCGCGATCGAGGACATGTTGTCGAAGATGACGTGCGCTTCGCCGGAGATGATGTCGTTGATCGCCTGTGCGCTGCCGCGGTAGGGGACATGCAGCATCGACGTGCGGGTCATCGCCTTGAACAGCTCTCCGCCCAGGTGACCGGTCGTGCCGTTGCCGCCCGAGGCCATCACCAGCTTGTCGGGGTTGTTCTTCGCGTAGTCGATCAGTTCCCTCACGCTACCCACCGGAACATTGTTGTTCACCACGAGCAGATTGAATACCCGCACGCAGTTGGAAATCAGCGTCAGGTCCTTCTCGGCCTCGTATGGCACCTCGGGCAGGAGCCCGTAGTTGATCGCGAGCGAGACGATGTTGCCGTAGCCGAGCGTATAGCCGTCGGGCGGCGCTTTCACGATGTCCATGGTGCCGATCACGAAATTCGCGCCCGGTTTGTTGATGATCACGAACGGCACGCCGAGCCGCTTGGACAATTCCGCGGTAAGGATGCGCATCAGCACGTCCGGCGAGCCGCCGGCCGCGGACGGAATGATGAAACGGATCGGCTTTTCGGGATAGGCTCCGTGCGCGGCGACCAGGGTCGTCAGCAGCAGCGTCGCCAGCAACAGGCGCAATCGCATTGGTCAGTCCGGTGGGAAGGCAGCGGACATTGTAGAGGCGCACACACGGTTGGCAAGCTGCGTTAATTGACGTCGGTCGCGCTCCGGCACGGGCGTGTTGTGGTGTAGGCTCTGCGTGCGTCGACGAGATTGTGTTCCCATCGTGACCTTCAGCTTCCAGCCCATCGTTCCGGCAACTCCGGCTTTTCGTTCGGACGGCACGCTCTACTCGCCACAGTTCGACGACGTGTACGCCTCCGCCGCCGGTACGCTGGCCGAAACCCGGCACGTTTTTCTGCAGGGCAACGGACTTCTCGAGCGCTGGCGTAACAGCGCGCGATTTACCATCATCGAGACCGGTTTTGGCGCCGGCCTGAACTTTCTCGCTACCTGGCAGGCATGGCGGGAAACCGCGCCGGGGCACGCGCGCCTGCACTTTGTTTCAGTCGAGAAGCATCCGTTTGCACGCGCCGACCTTGCGGGTATCCATGCGCGGTTCCCTGAGCTGAGGGCGTTTGCCGGTCAACTTCTTGCCCTTTATCCGCCGCTGTTGCCGGGATTTCATCGACTGCACCTGGACCAGGGGCGCGTGACGCTGACGCTGCTATTCGGCGAGGCCGCGGTGATGCTGAACCAGCTTGACGTACGCGCAGACGCATTCTTTCTGGATGGCTTCGCGCCCGCCAGGAATCCGGAGATGTGGAGTGAAGCGGTGTTCGCCGAGTTGGCCCGTCTGGCAGCGCCCGGGGCAAGTGTTGCCACATACACGGTAGCGGGCGTGGTCCGCCAGGGACTCGTCAAAGCCGGTTTTGCGGTGGAGAAACGCGAAGGCTTTGCGGACAAGCGCGAGATGCTTACGGGCGGGTTCGCCGCTAAAGCCTCGGTCAACGAGTCGCGAACCGATAAGCGCGCCGTGATCATCGGCGCCGGCCTTGCTGGCAGCGCCTGTGCGCAGCGCCTGGCGGAACGCGGCTGGGCCGTGGAGATCATCGAGCGGTGCGCCGCTCCCGCACAGGGGGCATCGGGAAACCCCGCCGGACTGGTGCGACCGGTCTTCTCATTGGACTGGAATACGCACAGCCGTTTCACGTCCACGGCCTTCCTGTACGCGTTGCGCCACCACGCGGCGATCGCGCACACCGGCGGCACACTGATTCAGGGAACCGGCGGCGTGCTGCAACTCGCTCGCGACGATGATCATTTTGGCAGGCTGCAGCGCATCCTCGAGCAATTCGCGCTGCCGCCGGAGTTTATGCGACTGATGGGGACGCAGCAGGCAGCGGAACTGGCCGGTGTGCCGGTCGCCGGACCGGGATGTTGGTTTCCTGAGGCAGCATGGGTGAAACCGGAAAGCATTTGCCGGGCGAATCTTGATGCTGCGTCCGCGCGCACGCGATGTCTGTACCAGGGCGATGCCTCCGTCTTGCGCCGGGCGGGACAGGAATGGGAGGTCGTCGACGCTTCCGGGGTCGTCCTGGCAAGCGCGCCGGTGGTGATTCTTGCCAACGCGCATTTCGCCGACCGATTCTCCCAAGCGGCGGGACTGCCATTGCGGCCTGTGCGCGGGCAGGTGAGTTTTTTGCCGGAGCGCGAAGACGTGAAACTGCGCATTGCGGTGTGCAGGGAAGGCTACGTAACCCCTGCGCGCGACGGTGTGCACTGCGTCGGCGCGAGTTTCAACGAACGCATGCTCGAGGAGGGCACCCGCGTCGAAGATCACGCAGCCAATCTTCGACGTCTCGAACGCATGTTGCCGGGATTCGGTGCCGGTGTGGCGCCGGAAAGCCTGGATGGACGCGTTGCATTCCGGGCAATGAGCGCGGACCGCCTGCCGGTGCTGGGTGAGTTGCCTGCGGAGCCGGGCCTGTTTGCGTGCCTGGCATTGGGTTCACGCGGAATGACCTGGGCCGCACTCGCGGCGGAAATCGTGGCGAGCCGCATCGACGGCGATCCGATGCCGGTGGAGCGGGACTTGTTGAAGGCGCTGGATGTGGGAAGGGTAGGGGAAAAGGCTAGAGGCGTGAGGCGAGAGGCGAGAGGCGTAAGGCGTAAGGCGTGAGGCGAGACGCGAGAGGCGAGACGCGAGACGCGAGAGGCGCACCGATGCCGGCGTCATTGGGAGTCATGCAGTGTGGTCAGGGAACGCGCGTTGCAACGGATTGCAACGGGATCGTCCCCGCACGGCGCGACCGCTCAAGTTCCCGGCGCGTCCCATAGCCACGCGGCGCCGCGAACGCCGCCGGAATCGCCGTGAACATTCCTGGCAAGGCGCGTGTCCACGCGATCGGTAAACGCGTACCGCGACCAC
>Ga0184627_10000674_pt1 | contig 13210 bp, 12 predicted proteins | sample PLM3_127_b1_FD_133150 | JGI IMG/M metagenome (GOLD analysis project Ga0184627, IMG submission 133150) | Groundwater sediment microbial communities from an aquifer in East River, Colorado, USA - PLM3_127_b1 | ecosystem: Environmental > Terrestrial > Soil > Riparian zone | place: USA: East River...
GCGCCTGCGGCGTCGCCGCACGTCGTCGTCGGCGGCTCCACCTCGTTCACGCACGAGCCGTCCGTCCCGCTACAGTGGTCGGGGTTGTTGCACGCGTTGTCCGTCGGGTCCCCACACGCCGTCGCGGCTGACTTGAAGCCATTGTCCGTGCAGCCACCCGCGCCGTCGCAGAAGTCCTGGTTCGTGCACGCGCCTGCGGCGTCGCCGCACGCCGTCCCCGCCGGCTCGAAGTTATCCTGACAGAACCCAAGGCTGTTGCAGGTATCGGGATTGTCACATACGGTATCGGACGAAACGCCGCAGGCGGCGCCCGTATTGGGGGTGTGGCTGCAGAGGCTAATGTTCGTATCGCACGTGTCGATCGTACACAGATTACCGTCGTTGCAATCGGCGGCAGTACTACACGACTTCGTAAAGACGCAGTCCGACGCATTGGAAGGGGTCGAGGCGGAAGGGTAGGAGCACGTGTCGATCAACACCGCGCTCCCGCCGACGCTGCCGAAATCGTCGAGATCGATATGGCAAAGCGTTGCCGTGTCGTTGGGGTAGTTATCGTCGGGCGGGAAGGGATCGTCGGTCGCGTTGGCCACCGAGCATGTGGTGTTGAATGAAAAGTCGACAGGGGAAGTGTTGGGGAGGCGCCTTTGGCATGTCGTCGTCCCAGGGCAGTTGGCATTCGTCAAGCAGGTTGTGGTGCCGTCGCTGCATACATTAATCTGCTCCGGGCTCGTGCAGTTCGCAGGGCTAGTATCGCCACAGAAGAAGAGCCTCGGGCTGTTAGAGATCTGGTTCTGAGTAAGGTTCCAGGTCACGCAGACGGCGATGTTGGCCTTGCCGTCGCCGATGGAATCGGTGTCGAAGAGAGCGCATGCGTCCGCCGTGTTCATACCCATCAGACTAGTCTCGTCCCAGTTCCATCTCGCTATGAGCTCGTAAGGGGGAGTTCCGAAATCCACGCACCAGCGCGTCAGGTCCTTCTGACCGTCGCCCGGGATGTCGTTGGCCCCCTGCACGTCGCTCACGCACTGCAGGGTTGCCGCCGCCGGTGTGGGGGCGAGTATGGCGACCAACAGCAGGAGCGCGAGCGCTCCCCAACTACAGGTACAAGCACATTGAGACTTTCTACTCATTAACATTAACATTGCTCCTTTTAGAATTGCGATCTCAAAATCCCGTCGAGGCCTTGCGTGGAAGACTCCTCATACCTTAACCACCCTGTTTTTCCTACTGTCACTGTCTCACAAAAAAAAGGCGCAATCAAACGCCACCCCCATGGAGTGGGGAGCGATCTGATGACGCCTGCGGTCACAGAACTGCATACAATTTGCTCCCATCCCTCTGCATGTTGCTTGCTTCACGATCACTGAGATCAAACAAATCCCCACAGGGAAACCTGATGAACTGTCAAATCTGCTAAAAGGGGAACAGATTATTAGCCAAAATATATACTCAACTCTCCCCTCCTGGCTGATGAATTTGTTCCCTATAAAACTCTTAAGTAACTCTCCTGAGCCTCGGAAAATGTGACATGCTACAATGCATCTAACAATAGAGCATAGCATCTTCCACAAATCCCCCTCGATGCACAATAGATCAAAAGCTATATTTTTCTATAACTTTGGATATAGAAGAGGCAGGCAATCCCTCGGCGCGCTACTACTCGCATAAAGATGTAGTGACAAAATGCAGCGACGGGGACCACCAGAGTAACTGGCACCAGCCCTAACAGCAGGCGTCAGACGAGCCCTTTGTCCTGGGCGGAGAGAATCAGGGCAAGGCGACTGTCTATGTGGAGTTTTTTGTAGATATTGTGCAGATGTATCTTGATGGTGCCTTCGCTGATGGATAGGACCTCAGCGATGCCCTTGTTGCGCAAGCCCTTGGCCACCAGGCGCACAATCTCTTGCTCGCGTAGTGTCAAGATGGCCGCCATATCGCGCCTGCCGGCCTCGTGCCGCATAAAGGTAGCGAGCGCACGACTGATGGAGTGGGGGTCTAACCATTGTTTGCCGGCATGCACCTGACGCACACATTGCACCAGGTGCTGCGTCGCCATCACTTTCAGCACCACGCCGTGCACCCCTAGACGGATCGCCTCCAGCATCTCATGTTCGCTCAGGTGCGCCGTCAGCAGGACGACCCGTGTGGGGCACTGCTCCTGGGCCATTTCTCTGAGCACAGCCAGGCCATCCTTGTCAGGCATACAGACGTCGAGGATCAACACATCCGGCTGATATTGACGCACCGCCTGGAGGGTCTCCTCGCCATTCCAACAACGGGCGAGGACTTGAAAGCCCGGCTCCAGGCCAAAAAGGTGCTCCAGGGCATCGAGAATGAGGGGGTGGTCGTCGGCTAACACGAGGCGAATAGACATCTTAATCCTCCAGACTACACGAGCGGCAACGTGATGTGCAGACATGTCCCGGCGGTGGTCGAATCGATGGCGAGATCCCCTCCCAGGGACACCACGCGCTCCCGCAGCATCTTCGGCCCGAGAGCCAGGGCAGTCAACACGGTGAGGTCATACTGACCACAGAACGGGAAGCCGTGACCATTGTCGCGCACGGTGAGACACACAGACTTGTCCTGGAGGCCAAGCTCCACGACTATGGCCGTAGCGCCGGCGTGCCGTGCGGCATTGATCAGGGCTTCGTGGACAATATGATAAATGCCCTGCGTCAGAGCATTGGAGAGCTTGATGTCCAGGCCTTCCAGACGCATGTCCACCTGCAGGCCCCACAGACGCTCGATGCGTTGGCCCAACTCCTCAAGGCGCGGCACCAGAGCAAAAACTGTCTCAGATAGAGCGCAGGGTGATGGCCTCAGGGCCTGAATGAGAAAGCGCAGATCCTGCTGCTCGGTTTCTAGCAGCTGCTGGACGTCCGTTAAGCGTTCCCGCGCCTTCTGGGGCTCCTGCTCCAGGAGATGCGAGATGGCTGCCAAGTGCATGGCCGCCCCGGCGAGCGATTGCAGCAAGCCATCGTGCAAGTTGCGCGCGAGACAGATACGTTCTTCCGCGACCGCTGCCTGTTGCACCTGCTGCAGCAAGTAATATTGCTCTAAGCGCGCCACAACCTCGTGGGCGACCACAGTGCCGAGGAGCAGCGCATCCGAGGTCAGGGCTGAGGTGTCGAAGCAAAAGAGCCGTCCTTGCAGGCGCTCGCTACGTAAGCGTATAGCCAGGACAGCATCAGGAGCAAAGCGTGCGTGCAAATCGGCATGCAAGGGCATGCCAGACCAGCGTTGCAATCCCGTTGCGGCTTGATACAGCACCATGGGGGCTGTGGCCTTGAGCACCGGGCAGAGAAAGTTCGTGTCGACGAGCGGCTCGGCCACTAACGGCTCGAACGTGGCCGGGGATTCACGGGTCCAGTGGAACTCGCCGCCGGCCCACCATGCCACGTGGCGCCATGGCTCTTCTGGCTCGTCCCAGATCATGAGGACACGCGGAGCCACGAGGATCTCGGCGGTGTGCTGCAGGATATCGCGCACCAGCGCATGCACGTCTGGCAGGGCGACCGGCGACCAGGACGCCAATTTGGCCATTTCGCTGTAGAGACGTTGGTGGTAGACACTGAGATAACTCAGGAGGGTCGCGACCACCACCAGATACACACTGCGGATCATGAAGCGGTTCAGCTCGAAGGTGGCATCGCGCAACACCTCTGTTGCATAGATACCCAGGCCGAGGAAAAAGGTGAGGGCCACCACTGCGGTCCACACGATGCCACGCCATTGCCAGTAGAGCGTGGCACAGAACAGCGAGAAGATAAAATAGACAAAAAAAGGACTGGTGGGACCTTCGGTAAGATACATGAGCACAGTAAAGATGAGCAAATCACCGGCATGCGTGACATAGCGCAGGCCAATGAGAGGAGCACTGGCGCGCCACACCAGCAGGGCAATCAGTAGCGCATATACGACATATGCGGCTAACAACGTGTAAGCGACCTGTGTATACTTGGCAGGCTCGGATGGGTCCAGCCAGATGGCGAACAGTGAAAAAGCTGCCAGCACCAGCCGGCCTGTTGCAATCAGGCGCTCAGCACGGCTTTGTGGAGAATAAGGAGCATACTCGCTCCCAGAAGCATACGACGATTCAGCCACAAAAATACCTATCTCAAGATCAACCTAGACGGTGTGCGCCAAGGACGTATTGCAAAACTCATGCGCTGTTACTCACCGTTCGCTTATTTTTGAAGTTCATTTCCAAGAATTGGAAGTTTATTTTGTGAAAAACAAAGGACTGCCCAGGTTGTTCCTCGCTCAGTGCGGACAGATGACATATGATGATATTGAGAACTCTTTGTACTATAAAAAGGTAGAAGAATTCTCTAATAGAATAAAATACAACACATTAGAAATTCTCAAAACCCCAATAAAAATGAGCGAACCGTGAGCTGTTAAGCGGGACATCTGAAATAGTCGTTAGCGAAAATGCTCGGGGTCTTTGATTGCTGAGTTTCCCCTGAGGCACACATCCGGACTGACCTCTATTTACCGGGTCATATGAGGACTGTTTTGCCTATATTTCATATGGTAAGAGTAATCTGCACAGAACTGCAGTGTCAATAGATTTTTCAAGGGTTACAAATTGCACAACACGTGTACAAGTGTCTAGTATTGGTACGCTTAGCGTAGAGCTGATAGTCTCTTCGATCTATAAGTTCCCATGATCTCTGCCAAGCTGGCCCATACCATGGATGCAGCGCGGTTTGGGGGTGCAGGTGTGATTCCGGGGGCTAGCTTGCTGCCGCTGAGGGGCAGTGCATGAGCAAGGTGCTACATCGCTCCCAACTGTCCGCGGCGAGCCGTGCCAATGGCAGCGGCCCGCCACAGCCTCATTTATACACGGCGATTGCGCTTTTGCCTCCGCCACAGTCCCAACCCTACGACACCTGCTCCCACAAGCAGCACAGTGGATGGCTCAGGCACCGGTGCATCGACGCGGGGTGCATCTACGCGGTACCCTTGAGCATCATGAGAGAATGGTGCCACATCGAGTACCGGCATACAGTTTTGCTGATTTCTTCCTGTACACATTTCCCCAATACCGTAGAGATCAAAATGCAGGTCATAGAGCTCGCCATCTGGCCCGGATTGTATTCCCGTGACATCCACGTCAAACGCACGATAGTACATGCCTGTCCCTGCGCCATCCGGACCTGGATGCATGGTAAGGGAAGGTGGGTTCACCGCCGGCACATCGTAAGGGGTTGCGTCAACGTTTGGGTCGAACATGAATTCAAACACCTTGAAGAAGGTCTCATAGATACCGTGCTTCGGCACATCTCCAGCTGCAGTAGTAGGCACCCCATAGGTCATGTCTGTTGAGTTCACATTGATCGTTTGACCGTTAAACACGAAGCTCCCCAGACCACCACTAGGAATTTGGGCCACGCTTTGCGTTGGCTGCACTTGGATGAGGGCCGCAGCAATGTAGTATTTCTTATTCAGATCGAGCTTACTATTCTGACACATTTGTGTGTCCTTCGGGCAGAAGAGGGCATACAGCGTGAAGGTATCCGACGCAGAGAAAGTGGTTTCATCGGGAGAACCTTTGTAGTGCCCTCCAGGCGCTACATCGTCAACTATGTCGAGTTGCAGGGCTGGAATAGCCAGGGCTGTGCCACTGAGACTCGCCAGGCCAAGTATGAAACTTGCCAAGGTACAACCAATCAGTTTTTTCAACATAGATAGAACCTCCAGAACAATAAATATGTGCTATATAACGAGGAGAATGACTTCATCTCCGTCTAACTGTCAGAAATATAATAACCTCCTTTCTAGGTAAATACGCCTGATCACCCTGAATATTAACTAGGAAGTTCAAAAATACTGAGCAAGAAGCATGCCATATTACACTTGAGACACATCTAGACGACCAATGAAACGACATATACTGCATCTTAGGACAGAGAAGGGTTACGAATCACGTCATCGTCTTCGGCAATCGGAAGCGCGATTATGCTAGGTGAAAGTCCTCTGAGGGGCGTTTATGATACTGGGCGCTTTTCTCAGGTTGCTGCGGCTGGGATTTTTTTGCTTTTGCAACCCAAGCTCGCTGAGGGAGAGTGGTCTAGGATGACTTCACATCTCTCGCAGATTGTAAAGAATGCTGACAGTTTTCACCTCGGGAAGGGGTTTCAGAAACGAAAGCTCAGAGAAAATAATGACTTAAGAAGGTTTTGTGATACTGTAAAATTCTCCGACACCTTCACCCTTCCTCACCGCCAACACTTTGTGTATGTCTTTGTGAAGGAATGAGATAGCAGGATTGCCGGCGATTGTTAAATTTTCTGACATGGAGATGGGTCGCCTGGCACATACGTTGTGGGCCCAGACCGGCCCCGGTGAGATGCTGGTGCGCAGATGGGCTGTCAAAGCCATATCCAATCTGCTACCATACACACGAGAGCCATGCCATCTGCCAGCGGGCGGCTGTGTCTCATCAGGCCATGCAGCAGACGAGGCTATCGGAAAGCAGAGGGAAGATATGGCGGGCATTTTGCAGCGCCTCGTCCAATTGGGGCGGGTGCACCTGAACGATTTCCTCGCACAGCGCTGGCCTGGCGCGTCCTCGAGGCCCACATGGGATACAGACTTTTCGACCCAGGGGCAGACGCGCAGTGATGCCTTCGACCCCCCGCCGCCCTTTGAAGAACCCGCGCCGGATAGCCATGGCCTCCCCTATAGTGAAGAGTTGGCCCGTGGTTATCGGCTACTCGATCTGCCGTTTGGGGTCCCCATAGAGCAGGTGGCCAGGCGGTGGAAAGCCTATCTCAAGAAATCGCATCCGGACCTGCATGCCAAGGACCCCGCCAAACAGACCGAGGCCACCGTCCTCACCCAGCAACTGAACGACGCCTATAAGAAAATTCGCGTGGCCTGGAAACAACACCGGAGATAGAGTGCGTTCGACGCGCAGATGGGCCGAGACGCCCAGGAGGATCAGGATATGCCAATGTTCACACCCGAGCAGTTACATCACACCGGCGTGGCGCTGTTCCAGGCCGCTGGGGCTTCTGCAGAGGAAGCACAAACTGTCGTGGAACACCTGGTGGGCGCGAACCTGGCCGGACATGATTCCCACGGCATGATCTTGCTGCCGACGTATATCGCCCGCATTAAGCGCGGGCACATTGTGCCCGGCGCGCCCATGACGATTGAGCGCGAGACGCCGACGAGTGCCCGCATCAATGGCAACTGGGGGTTTGGCTATGTAGTCACCACGCGCGCTATGGAGATGGCCATTGCGAAAGCCCAGGCGCATCAAGTCGCGGCCATGACCATCTATCAGCAGAGCCACGTCGGACGTGTGGCAGACTATCCGCTGATGGCGGCGCGCGCTGGCATGATTGGTCTGATGACCTGCGACTCGGGCCGCGGACCAAAGGCTGTGGTGCCCTTCGGGGGCAGGCAGGCACGCCTGGGTACGAATCCTATCTCCGTGGCCTTTCCCAGTGACCTTGAGGGACCGATTTTTCTGGATATGGCGACCAGTGCTGTCGCCGCCGGCAAGCTCGCAGTGCAGCGCAACCGTCGCCAACCTGTCCCACCGGGATGGGTGGTGGATAAGGAGGGGAATCCGACGACTGACGTGGAAGCCTACTATGCGGGTGGCGCGATTCTGCCTATGGGAGGGGATCAGGGCCACAAAGGCTATGTGCTATCGTTCATGGTCGAGACGCTCTCGGGCCTGCTCACCGGTCTCGGGTTCGGTATTGATCCGCAGGGGCGCCACAATGACGGAACGTTTTTGGCGGTGTTTGACGTCAATGCGTTTCTGTCCTTGGAGAAGTTTAAGCGGGACATTGCTGACTTTGTGGCCTACCTCAAGGCGACACCGCCGGCTGAAGGGTTCACGGAAGTCCTCTATCCAGGGGAGCTGGAGTATCGTACTGCGCAACAGCGCCGGCGTGACGGCATCTACATTGAGGATGAGACCTGGCGCCAGATCACGGCCCTACAGCAGGAATACGGGCTGCCCACATCCGCCTGAGAGGACTGAGGGCTGAGGAACTCTCCACATCTGCGTCAGGTGCTGGCAGGGGAAGGTGCTTGCCAGCGCCCGACGTTTTAGAGAAAATATGTCACAGACTCCTTCCCACTGTGTTTACTGTTGATGAGCTGTCCGGGTCTTTACCCCCCTCTCCCTGTGGGAGAGGCTTTAACGGGGGGTGAGGGGCTGTGCCCACAGGCTGGGAACACCCTCACCCTAACCCTCTCCCGGGGGGAGAGGGAATAAGTTGGTAGGCACTTAATCTACCAGGGTCTTGCATGACACGACGTACTCCTCCCATATGGAACGAGCGTGACCGCAGTACGCATATCGTGCGCTTCACGCTGGCGCAAATCGGCGCTACGGTACTCAATGCCTTGTCCTATTTGGGGCGTTTAGGGCTGTTCCTCGGGCAGGTATTGGTGCTTATTGTCACTCCCCCGCTCAAAATCTGGCGTGTCATCCGGCAGGTACAATTTATTGGGGCACGTTCGCTGCTCGTCATTGCTCTGACAGGGGTTTTTACCGGTATGGTGCTGGGGCTGCAGGGGTACTATACCCTGACGCGTTTTGGCTCCGAGGCGTATTTGGGGCCAGCCGTGGCCATTGGCCTGATCACCGAACTGGGGCCTGTGCTCTCGGCGCTGATGGTCACTGGACGGGCAGGTTCAGCGATCGCCGCCGAAATTGGCATCATGCGTATCACGGAGCAGATCGATGCGCTGGAAGTCATGGCCCTGAATCCTATCCGCTACCTCGTGGTCCCCAACATTGTGGCTGGCGTTATCGCCTTGCCCCTCTTAGGCGCCCTGTTTTCGGTCATCGGCATTTACGGTGGGTATCTCGTCGGCGTGCAGCTGCTCGGGGTCAGTAGCGGCACGTATTTCGGGAGTATGGCGGATTTCGTGGCCATGAACGATATCCGCAATGGTCTGTATAAGTCGCTCAGCTTCGGGTTATTGATCACCTTTTTGTGCTGTTTCAAGGGCTACCATACGGGCTACGGGGCGGAGGGCGTGAGCAAGGCGACGACGGAAGCGGTCGTGTTATCGTCGGTCACTGTGCTGGTAGTCGATTATTTCCTGAACTCGGTGCTCCTGTGATGGCTGAGACTCCGATCATCCAGGTGCGCGATCTGCGTAAACGCTTCGGACGCCAGGTGGTACTGAATGGCTTGAACCTCGACATCATGCGTGGGGAGATTCTCGCCGTCATTGGGCGGAGCGGTACAGGGAAGAGCGTGTTCCTGAAACACCTCATTGGCCTCGTGCGGCCCGATAGGGGGCAGGTGCTGGTCGATGGTGAGAACATCCATCGGGGCGGGAGCCGTAACCTGGCGCGCATCCGCGAGCGCTTCGGTATGTTATTTCAGGGTGGCGCGCTGTTTGATTCGCTCACCGTGGAAGACAATATTGCCTTTCCGCTGCGGGAAAAGACGCACATGTCGGCGGCGCAGATCCAGGGCATGGTGACCGAAATACTCAAAGGGGTCGGGCTGGAAGGCGTGGAAGGCAAGTTTCCTGATCAACTGAGCGGTGGCATGCGTAAACGCGTGGCACTGGCGCGGGCGCTGGTCATGCATCCAGAAATTGTCTTGTTCGATGAACCGACCACGGGGCTTGATCCTATTCTGGTGCGGGCTATTCATCAGTTGATTGCTGACACCCAGGCGCGCTTCCATTACACCGCGGTGCTTGTCAGTCACGAACTCCCGCAGATTTTCGACATTGCCACACGCGTCGCCATGCTGCATAACGGGGTGATCTTGGAGGTGGACACCGCGGCCCGTTTCCAGTGTTCGAGCAATCCCGCCGTGCAACAATTCATTGCTGGCCGCCTTGAGGGGCCACTCACACCAACATAATCTTCTGGAGTAATGACGTCAGAAGGAACCATGAGACGGTTCAACCTTGAGGTCACAGTTGGTCTGTTTGTCGTCCTGGGGCTGTTGGCCCTGGGATATCTCTCAATACGTCTTGGCCAGCTGCAGATAGGAGGGCATGCCTATGACCTGATAGCCGTGTTCCCCACTGTGTCTGGTCTACGTGTCGGCGCAGCCATCGAGATTGCGGGTGTCCAGGTCGGACGAGTGCAGGATATCCATCTCGAGGACTATGCCGCAGTCGTGACCCTGCGTCTGGAGAAGCGCGTGCAATTGCAAGACGATGCCATTGCTTCGATCAGAACGCGTGGAATCATTGGGGAAAGATACATCAGGATTACTCCAGGGGGCTCGGATCGGCTCCTGGCGGACGGAGGACGTATCCGTGAGGTCGAACCCCCAATTGATATCGAGACCCTTATTGGGCAATTCATCCAGGGGAAACTGTAACGGGAGCCATCAGCGAGAGGGGGACGGAGCGTGTGGCCTATACGACTGAGGGATAACCGGGGAATACCTGTGTGGCAATACCAGAGCTTGGTCTGGCGAGGCGGCTTGAGCCTGGCGCTCGTGGTACTCAGCGCCCTGCTCGCTGGAGGCTTGGCGCACGTTGCGGCCCAACAGCGCCCCACACCGCGTGTGTTGTCTCTGGCGGACGCGGTGGCCCTGGCAGTGCAGAATAGTCCGCAGATCAAAGAGGAACAGTTTGGGGTGCTCAAGCGCCAGAGCCAACGTGCACAGGCGGATGCGGCCCGTTTTGCGCAGTTTGAAATCACCGTGGTGGGTGGGCCATCACCGCGGGCACGGGGGAATCAGATTAGCTCGCCCGACTCCAAGACTGATCCTGACATCACCGGGGTGTTTGGCCTGGCGACTTTTAGCCTGGTGCAACCGCTCTACACCTTTGGCAAAATTGACAGCCTGCGCGAGGCCGCCGCGCACGGCATTGCCGTGAGCCAGGCGCAGGTCCATGAGAGGGCGACAAAGGTGGCCTTGCTGGTGCATGAGGCGTACTATGGCTACCTGCTTGCCGTCGCCCTCGAAAATTTAGGGCTGGAAATTGCTGACCAGCTCAACAGTACGCTGGACAAGGTGCGTCGTCAGATCGAGGCCGGCGCTGCTGGGGTGGACAATATCGATCTCTTCAAGCTGCAGACCTTCCAGGGGGGGCTCGAGAAGCAGCTCAACGATGTCCGGGAAGGCAAAGCACTGGCGCTCGCTGGCCTGCGGACACTGCTCAATCTGGACCCTGCACAGCCCATCGAGTTGGCAGAAACGGCGCTAGAACCGCGGGTGTACGACACCGCGTCCCTGGAGCAATACCTCGCTGAAGCACGCCAACTGCGACCTGAGTTTACGCAGGCCCGTGAGGGGGTGAAAGCGTTCGAGAGGCTGGTTGATGCCGCCAAAGCCGACTACTATCCAACGTTCTTCTTGGGGGTCTTTGGGAGTCTGGCCGAGGCGACCAATCGTGACCGGGTCAGAAATCCATTTATAGACGACCGTTTGAAGGACGATGTGGTGGCACCAGTGCTGGGCCTGCAGTGGAAATTTAACCTGGGCATCACCGCTGGCAAAGTGGATGAAGCCCAAGCTGAACTGGGGAAGATCCAGCAAAAACACGCGCTGGCGGAACAGGGCATCCCCTTCCAGGTGCGCCAGGCGTATCTCGAAGCGCAGCAGCACCAGGCGAATATCGAAGCCACACGGAAGGGCTTTCGCAGTGGGCGCCAGTGGCTCGTGGCCGCCGTGTCCAACTTTGACCTTGGGGTTGGGCCAGGGAAGGACGTCGCCGATGCCGTGGTGGCATATGCCAAATTGCGTGTGGAGTATTTCCAAGCAGTTTACAATTATAATCTTGGGTTAGCCAAACTCGATCATGCCGCAGGGCGGGACGTGGCCATGGTGCGGCCACTGCTACCCCCGCTCCCCGGTAAGCCCTAGGGAGAGCGAAGGGACGTCACATGAACATGGCCTACAGATGGGTAGTCGTGGGAGTACTCTTTGGCGGTCTGCTACTTGTGAGCCCTGCAAGCACAGCGCAGGCTGGAGAGCCTCAGGACAAGGTGCGTGCAACCGTCGATGCGGTATTGGTCGTGTTGCAGGACAAGGCTCTGCAAGGTCCGGAAAATACGGCGAAGCGCCGGGAGAAGATGCGTCAGGCAGTGTTCCAGCGTTTCGGATTCGAGGGCATGGCCCAGAGCGCCCTCGGGCAGTACTGGCAAAAGCGTACGCCAGCGGAAAAAAAGGAGTTTACAGCGCTGTTTAGTGAACTGCTCGAACGATCGTATATCAATAAAATTGAGGGTTATACCGGTGAGCAAACCGTCCTGTACACGAAAGAAACGATCGATAAGGATGGCTATGCGACGGTGCGCACTGAGGTCGTCAACAAGCGCGATTTGAATGTTGTGGTCGAGTATCGTCTGTTGCAACGTGATGGCAATTGGCAGGTCTATGACGTGGTGATTGAGGGGGTGAGCTTAGTCAACAATTACCGCACGCAATTTCATAATATCGTCAGTCGTGAGTCGTACGACAGCCTGGTGAAAAAGCTGAAGTTGAAAATCGAGCAAGAACGAACCGCTTCCCCCACCAAAGGGTAAGAGGGCAGGAAGCATCTTCCTAGGAGGTCCGGCGTATGGAGGAGGCCAAAGTGACTTACACCTCACCACAATTTGAGGCACGTCCGTGGGGCAGCTATACCGTGCTGGATGAAGGCGAGGGCTACAAGGTGAAGCGCATTGAGGTGCTGCCGGGCAAGCGCCTGAGCTACCAAAAACACGCCCACCGTGCCGAGCATTGGATGATTGTCAATGGTACGGCGACGGTCACGCTGGACGGGCACGAACTGGTGCGTGCCGTCGGCGACACCGTTGATGTCCCTCTTGGCGCGGCCCATCGGATCGAAAACACCGGTCAAGATCGGCTGGTGTTCATCGAGGTGCAGCGCGGCAACTACCTTGGCGAGGATGACATTGTCCGCCTGCAGGATGACTTCGGGCGGTTGTGAGATAAAGGGTATCCAGTGTCTCGTGTCGTCACAGAGCAGCCTGTCCCCGGGCCACATATTGTCGACCTGGGTACCGTAGGGCCCTCTGAACTTGAGGGGCTCTGGCAGTGCGAGGAGCACTGGTGGCGCGAGCGACTCCTGTGGGATATCTCGGACGCCCTGGCGGGACTGCGGCGCGTTGTGGGGCGTCGGGGTGTGCCAGGCAAGGCGGTGCGCGTGGGTACGCAGACGGTAGGCTACGCGTACTACGTGATCACCGGACGCCTCGGGGTCCTTTCCACCGTCGTGGCGTCCCACTCTGGCGACACCACGA
>Ga0184627_10000675_pt1 | contig 13194 bp, 12 predicted proteins | sample PLM3_127_b1_FD_133150 | JGI IMG/M metagenome (GOLD analysis project Ga0184627, IMG submission 133150) | Groundwater sediment microbial communities from an aquifer in East River, Colorado, USA - PLM3_127_b1 | ecosystem: Environmental > Terrestrial > Soil > Riparian zone | place: USA: East River...
GCGAGTGCCGCGTAGGCATCCACCGCCTCGGAGACCATCGGCTTGCGGAAGCGAAGGCCGAGCGAATCGAACAGCGTGAAGCGCGTCCCCGCCGGCTTCGCCCCGCCCATGTATTTCCCGGATAGAATTCCAGCCGCGAGCGGACTGTAGGCAAGCAGCGACATGTTTTCCCGAAACAGCGTTTCTGCGAGGCCATTGTCGACATTGCGCGAGAGCAGGCTGTAGCTGTTCTGAAGTGTGACCGGGCTGGGAACGCCCAGCTCTCTGGCTGCACGGCGGAATTCGCACAGCCCCCAGGCCGTCTCGTTTGACAGGCCGTAGTAGCGGATCTTCCCGGCCTTGATCATCGCGGCCATGCCTGCCACCTGCTCGTGAATCGAGGGGCCGTCCTTTTCCTTGGCAGGATCGAACTCGGTCGCGCCAAAATTCGGTACGTTGCGTTGCGGCCAGTGGATCTGGTACAGGTCGATGTAATCGGTCTGCAGGCGTTCGAGGCTGGTGTCCACCGCATCGGCGATCACGTCCGGCGTCAGGTCGGTGCGCCCGTCGCGGATCCAGTCGCGGCGACCCGGTCCCGCGACCTTCGTCGCAATGAACAAACGATCCCGCTGCTGGCGCGCCAGCCAGGTGCCCAGGTATGTTTCGGTGCGACCCTGAGTCTTGGCGTTCGGCGGCACCGGATACATCTCCGCGGTATCGATGAAGTTGATGCCCTGATCGATTGCGTAGTCGAGTTGCGCGTGCGCCTCGGCTTCGCTGTTCTGCTCGCCCCAGGTCATGGTGCCGAGGCAGACCCGCGAAACGTTCATTTCGGTGCCGGGCAGGATTTGGAATTGCATAACTGGCTCCGTTATGGGACTGTAAGTACTGTGTGGATTTTATACACCCGACCAAAGATTGACCCCGTCACGCGCTCGATTCATGAAAACTGATATGTTGCGGACCCTGTCCCACTATGCCGGGAAAATCATCGGCGTTGCGTCTGGCGTTGCGGCATGCGGATTATGGCTGTGGGCCCTTGGAACACCTCAGGGCACCTTTTCACTGTCTGCCGTGCATATTGCGATCGGCGTACTGATGATGCTGTTTGCCATATTCGCTGTGATCGCGTCGGTACGCGGTCACGGCCTGGCCCTGGTGGTAGTGTTCATCATGTCTTTTTTCCCGGTTGGTGGTTACCTTTTTGGAATCCCGCACTGGCTGCGCTGGATTGGCGTATTGGACCTCGGCTTCTTAATGGCCGGTCTCATGATTCTGTATTCGACACCGAAGACGGCGGAGCAACAAACGTCGGTCACCGATCAGGGAGATCGGTAGCGGCGGCTAGCCGGCCCGGGCCAAAAAGCGCGTAGAGCAACCCATTGGTTTTCACGAGCCATCATGTCACAGTGGCAGCTCTTGGCCAGCCCTTCACATTTGATTTGGGGTCGACTTGGTCAGACACCATCTGTTAGCTCGAGTCTGAGCTGCTACTAATCACGTCTGGTTTGTGCCTGCGTTTGACGCGAAAAGGATTGCTGGACAAGCATTGTCACTTCTCGAATGCGCAGACGCGGCGAGGTAACTTGTACGGCTACTGGGGGTGCGCGTGGCAGAAAGCTATGCCATGACTCCTATAATGTATAGGTCTCACACCTTGGTCATTCATGCATCGCCATCGGCGCAATACCGTTTCAGCCAGCGATCAATCGGTCAATTTCTACCGCCAGCGCCACCGCATCGTTGCTGAAGTAATGCGTGTGCCCGCCAGCGCCAAGGCAGAATTCCGTACGATCGCCGGCGCGTTGTGCCTCCACCTTGCCATTGGAATCGACCACGGCGATGCGGAAACGTGCTGTGTCGCTGGGTGGTGTCCAGATGAAACGTCCGACATAGTCGCCTGAGCGACAGGCGTTGACCCATTCGGTTGCCCCGATATCCGAGGCACTCGGGGCAGAAGACGTGAAGCCCGCTTCGCTCGAGCCCATCCACTCGTACAGAAGCGGAAAACGCTCCGCGTACAAATCGCGCAGCGGTGAGCCCACGGTGACCAGCGCGACCGGAATCGCGCCGACTACGTCGTGCAACCGCCGCTGCACATGCAGGTAGCGGAGCAGATCGGCGCTGATCACGGTGCCCTGGCTGTGCGAAACGATCACAATGCGCGCATAGCCACCGTCGCGCAGGTAGGAAAGCAGTGAGGCATACCGCGAGTAGATGCGCGCCCGCGGTGGCTGTCGATTGGGGGGGTCACCGAAATAATTGTCGATGTCCAGTACCGCATCGATTGCTACACGCAGCCGGCCGAAGGTCTGCGTAAAGCGGGAGCCGAGCGCGACGATCGTCAGTGCACCGCCGGCGAGCCATTTGCCGGCAGCTACCAGCGTCTCCCCCTGAAAATGCTCCAGGGCGCCGGCAAGCCATTGCGCGAGGGAACCCGCCACACCGGCCGAGAAGGCAAACTGCTGAAAGACGAAGGCAAGATACAACGCACCGCCGGCAATCGCGCCGAGCGGCACCAGCCCGGTGAACGTCTTTCCCAGCCGCCGCATCCCGCCGCCAAGCCAGGTTCCGAGCCGCTCCGACCACACGGCTGCACCGCGCCGCGCACCCCTTGCATCAACGTTCTTGCTGGGAGAAAGCTCTTCCAGCAGCGAGGGCGCCAGCACCAGCAGCCCCGCGGCAGCAAGCAGCGTGAATGCAAACACCAGCGGCGTGAAGAATCCGCCGAGGCTATGTACGCGCTCGTCGAGAAAGATGGCGGCCGACCGGTAACCGCTGCCAAAAATCGTGGGTTCATAGTTCAGATCATTCAGCGCGAGGCCGGCGACGTAGCCGACAACCGACCACAGCACGAGGCTCAGGACGGCGAAGAGCGCGGTGGAAACCACCAGGGTCAGGCGCGACGTATGCAACGACGCCTTGACACGACCGTGGCCGGCGCGCCCCAGCCACAACCCAAGCAGCAGCGCCGCGATCTGAACGAAGACGAACACCGCCCACACCAGCAACACTGCCGCGAACAGCAATTCGCCGACGTGCAGGGCCGCGGTGAGCATCCATTCGCTTTGGGTGGTGACGTCAGGCAACAAACCCCGGGCCTCCACGCACAGCGTGATCACCGTGGCCGCGACCAGCAGATGGCCAAGCACGCGTACGCCACGCGTGACGCGCGCATAGCGCTCGATCAAATATGCGCCCAGCAGCGCGATCGCCAGCGCGCTGGCACCGAAGTAGATCATTGCGATCCAACCCTCGGCGAGCAGCGCGACGATGGCTGCCGCGAGGCTCGCAACGGCGCCCGTCAACAGCAACAGCAACTTCATCCACCGCGTCAGCACCGATGTTCCGTGCAGCCACGCGAGCGTCCCCAGCGCGGCCAGTGCGATGGCGCCGACCCCGAACAACGCGGCGAGCAGTTGTCCCTGTTGTTCCGGCGGCACGAACGCCGCCGCACCGAACACGACCACCAGCAGCATCGACAACTGGACAATTGCCGCGGGCGCCTTCATCAACCACGCCAACCACGCATGCAGGCTCTGCAGGATGCGCCACGCCGTGCCCCCGCCGGTGCTGAGCGAAACCTGATCGACCACATCGGCCGCAAGCGTGCTCAGATGGAAGAACAACTGGTATAGCGATGAGAGTGCGCTCAGGCCGCCCGTGCCGAGGCGTGACAAATCCGCCCAGTACATTTCGTAGACATCGACCGCACGATCATCGGCCCGGCGGCGCAACGAGACGCGCGTCGCCTCGTACAGTGAATCGCCCTCGGATAACGTGAGACGGTCCAGCAGATAGTCGTTCAGCGCGATGCCGAGGTCGTGCGACTCCACTCCGGGGGCGGCAGTCTCAACGGACGCGGACTTCTGATCCTGATAGAAGCCGCTCGGCGTGCCCGGCCGCCGCCTGGCCGACTCGGAACTTCGAGCGTCGCCGCCCGTATGCTGTGCGGGCGATTGGGTCAAGGCGGGTGCGTCACCAGGCTCAAGCTTTGCGACCGGCACCAACACGTTGTGCATTTCGCCTTGCACGAAGCGTGGTGCGCCATCACCACCGTGACACAGCAGCCGTACGATTTCGCGCACCGTCTGGCCGGGGCGCTGATCGGCGATGCCGTGAACCACGACAACGGCGACGCGATCGGCGTCGCTCACCGGCAGGTCCGCATCACGCGCGCATGGTCATTGAAGCAAATCGCGCGGCGCGTTATGTGCATTTTGGCTCGGTCATGTGGTCGCAGGACGTGAGGCCGCATTTGAAGTCGCCGGGGATTTCGACAACGATAGAGAAGGGTTCGCGGAAATGAGAAACGTACGCACTCATTCCCAGCCGCACTTTACCGCCGGGGTGGTAAGCGGTCAATCTGAGAGGAAGCGGAGAGGTCAGACTGACCCTATTGCCACACGATTCGCAAGTGCCCCGGCTATCGAACACCTTTCGAGATCGTCCGCAAAGCCCTCAGTGGTGCACTTGGAAGTTGAATCCACCAACGAAATGCCTGACGGCCCGGCGGTCAGGCCACGGTGGAGCGGCGTGTGCTCCACGAGCGCTGCTCAATCAACCAGCCACCGCCGCCCGCTCGGTCCGAAAGCCCCTCACCGCAGCCATCCCAAGGACAACGAACAACGCAAGGACGATAAGGTGTGTCACCACAAATGCTGGAGCCTTTTGGGTGGGAGCCACGGCGATCAGGGCCGGGATCTTTTGAAAGAGCTGCGCGACTAGAACGAAGACATTGAGGTAGAGCGCGAACAGCGTGGACGCGACGAAGACCGCGCGCCAGGGCCCGGCGAGGTGCTTCCAGTAACGTCCGGCGATGGCGACGACTAATACGAGGAGTGAGATACCCCCCACGATGTGTGACGGCAGGAGGGTCGCGAAGGGGAAGCCAAACCCGGAGACATTGGTCAAGACGGTGGTCACGAAGTAGACGCCCGTCCAGCCGTCGAATCGTACCCCTGCCATGAGGCCCCCCACCACGACCAGGCCCGCGACGATTCCCACGAGACTCAACACAACGTGGATCAGCGTGAATGTTAGGAGATCAAAGATCATGGCTGCATCCTTTCAGAAGGTAACCAGGGTTGTGAAATGAACGGACCGGAGCGCGGCGACGGCTAACATTGATTATGCCGACAGCAACGTCCGCAAATCAATTGCAAATGATGGCAGCAGTTATCGTAGCCTAACAGCATGAAACGCAATAGCCTTGTGATGCCTGTGTCCGCATAAGAACCCCAACAATGGGGGCGCCGCCGTGCGAGCGCACCTCCCGTCTATCCTCAGAATTGTTTTGCCTTGCGAATGTCCGGTCCTGGTCGCTGCCAGGCCCTTCACATATGACTTGGGGTCGACTTGGTCAGACACTGTCTGTCTGCGCAAGTCTGAGCAACTACAAATCACTCGCAAGTTGTACCCACGTTTGACGCGACAAAGATTGCTGAACGAACATGGGAACTTCACCAACGCACCGATGCGGCCAAGCGACCTGTACGGCCGCTGTATGTAGGTTTTCATCGTCTCTCCTTCGACTTGCCGGTTAAAGGAGCACCGATCCTATCCCCGCTTGCCTACCTCTCGCAGTTGCATTTGGGACTTCAATTTGTCCGTGCAAGAAACAAGACCTGATGGTAGACCCCACATTTTCCGCGCCGCCTGCGCGCTCGAGCGCGACTGGCTGGTGCGTCGCGTCCAGGAGGGTCTGATCCCCGTGACCGGCACAGTCATCGCCGAATGGCGCTTCAGCACCTCGCACGCGCGCGGCGCATGCGCGACATCGAGCACAGCTTCGACGCCGCGCCCGAGCTCGCCGCGCTGGTGGCCGACACGCTGGAGGAGATGGATGCGCTGCGTGCGCGGCTGCGCCGCGAGGGGCTGGGTTAGGCCGGGGCGCGTTCGAACTGGTCGCGCTATGCTAGTGGCACCATGGCCATCAAGTTGAACCACACCATCGTGCATGCGCGTGACAAGCGCGCATCGGCGGAGTTCTACTCGAGCCTCTTCGGCCTCGGCAAGCCCGTGCCCTTCGGCCCCTTCCTCGACGTCGAGACCGGCAACGAGGTGACCCTGGCCTTCTTCGAAACGCAAGACCCGTTCGAGCCGCAGCACTACGCCTTCCTGGTGAGCGAGGCCGAGTTCGATCAGATCTTCGGCCGCGTCAGGGCGCGCGGGCTTACGTACTGGGCGGATCCGGCCAGGAAACAGAAGGGCGAGATCAACACCCACTTCGGCGGGCGCGGCGTGTACTTCGAGGACCCGGGCGGGCATTTCCTGGAGATCATCACGCGGCCCTACGGCAGCGAGGTGCCAGGCTAGGCCGCGGCTTTCGTGACCGCCTCCGCCGTAGCCTGGTCCCCGCCCAGGATCTTCATTTTCGTCGACTTGCCGCAGCCATTGGCGCCGATCAGGCCATAGCGGTTCCCGCCGCCGAAATTGACGGAGACGTCGGAGAACAGGGGCTTGGACCCGAACTGCATGACAATGCCGGAGGCGACGATCACTTGAGTGGTTCCAGAAACACAAAAGCTGGCCGCAGCCAGCTTTTGTCGGGTCGAACTGCGGAAGCGGCTTATCGCAGTCGTCTTGCTCCTCTAGTTCGCAGCGAAGCAGTAGAACAGTCCCGCGCCGCCCGAGGCCTTGAGCTGGTCCTGGCCGCAACCGCGCGAGCCGTGCGAGGAGTTCCAGGACTTCATGTGCCGAGTGTCCTTCAGCCCCATCAGGTCGTGGTGGCCGACGATCGCCGAGCCCTCGCCGTTCTTCGCCCAGTTGCCGCAGGTGGTATCGCCGCCCGCCGTCGAATACATGCCGGTCGGATCCGAGCCCGTGAGGATGTCGTGCTCGTTCGGCGTATCCCCGCGACCCCTCACCATCTCTCCCTTCTCGGTCAGCGCCGTCTGTTTGTTGATGTTGTTCTTCGCGGAATGCAGTTCCGCGACGTTCTTGGCCACGACCACGCCCTTAGCGTTGCGCCACGGACCCTCGCCGATTCGATCGCGCGCGTTCACGCCCGCGTCACCCCCCGGCAGGGTGGTGCTCAGGTACGCCTTCCAGCTCGTGCGCTTCGAGCCGGCCGCGTTGGCGAGCGCATTGCAGTGCGCATCCGCGCCTTCCAGGCCGCCGAGGTCGGCGCCATTGCCCTTCCCTACGCTCGTCAAGAAGAACGTCATGTCGTCGCCGCCCTGCTGCGCAGTCGCGGGGGATGTCAGGCCTGCCGAGACCAGCAACGCCGTCGCTACGATCGCTAGAACCTTCATGTGACCTCCTGTGGTGAGTTGGGGGAGCAGAAGTTTGCTGCCAACACGGTACTGTAAAAAGGGGCGAAAGGATCAGGTCTTGAAATATCGGTTTTCACTGTTTTCATTCACCACCTTGCTTACGGTAGTGTAGTGAATATCCAGATGTGCGGCGATCTCGCTCAGGGTGTATCCGCCAGCATGTCGCGCCTTGAACGTAAAAAGACTTCCAGATTGAGAGTTCCGAACGATGACGGCGATTGATTGGCAGACAGCGCTCGCCGTCATTGCACCTTGATACCCGTTTCCTTGACCAGCTTCACCCAGCGCATGCGCTCGGCGGCAAGAAACACCCGGAACTCTTCCGGCTTGCTGGCGATGATTTCGGAATCGGCGAACTCGCGGCGTGATCTGGTGGCCGGGTTGCGCAGTATCTTGCTCAGTTCGACTTGCAATCGCTCGACGATCTTGGGCGGCAAACCAGCGGGGCCCGCCATGCCGGTCCAGATGGTCATTTCAACTTCGGGCATGCCGAGTTCAGTGAATGTGGGGACATCGGGTAATTGCGGGGAGCGCGATGCGCCTGTAGTGGCCAGCGCATGCAAACGCCCGGCCTTGACGACAGGGTCCACGGTCGTCGCAAAGCCAAAACCATAGTCCACCTGCCCGCCGATAAGATCGGTGATCATGGGCGCTTCGCCCTTGTACGGCACCGCGGGCACCTTGATGCCGACCCTGCGATTGAACACCTCGGTCACGAAGTGATTGAAGTGCGCCACGCTCGGGGTCCCATAGCTCATCGTGCCCCCCTTCGCTTTGACCAGCGCCACCAGCTCGGCAACGGTACGCACGTTAAGCGCGGCATTCACCACCAGCACTGCGGGACGGCGCAGGAACTGGGTGATGGGCGTGAAGTCTTTCGCCGCGTCGTAGCCGACCTCCAAGCCGATGGCCTGCGCGATAGCCTGCTCGTTGGGCGACACGTAGAGCAAGGTATAGCCGTCCGGTTTGGACCTGGCAACGGCGTCGGCGCCCAGCACGCCGCTGGCCCCGGCACGGTTGTCGATCATGACTTGCTGCCCGAGGGCTTTACCGAGCTGATCGGCGATGATGCGCGCCTGCGTGTCGGCCACCCCTCCGGCGGGCCACGGCACGACCCAGCGGATGGTGCGGGTGGGATACGGGTCCGCGGCCCACGACAAGTCGGCAACGAGCAGCAGTCCAAGCGCGAGTCCCAGCGAACGGACGAACGCTTTGGTTCGATAGATCACTCTGAATTCCTCCGTTCGCTGGCCAGCTTGAACTGGCGCAGCGTGGGGCCAGAAAGTCAAATAACCGCGCAGTGCCAGACACGGCGAGACGGAAAGTGGCGATCGGCTCAAGGCATGGTGACGTTTTCCCGGTAACTATTCTGCCATCGAAAAGTGGCTTCCAAGCCCTGGAGCGCGAATAAGTGTTTCAGCCTAGATGCGTGGGCGGAGAAAGCAAAAGGCAAGACTTGACCCCTGCTGTTCCTGCTGTTCCGGCTGTTTGACCCCGGCTGTTGACCCAGGGTGGGACCCCTGCAGGCCAGACGCCGTTTCTCCCAATCCCGTAAGCCGCACAATTCAAACGGTAGACGCCGTTTCCTCCGCTCTTCCCATCTGGAGAATCGTCTACAGGCAATGACGTATCGTGGTGCTCACGCGTTAGCTGTTGTTTCCGTAACGAACAGCGATATCGCGCTTTGAACTAAAAATCCTTCCGATCTCAATCGAACTTCCCAAACATCCTCCGCCTGATCCGCCGCAATTGACTTACGCCAATTCAGTATAAGGAAGCGCCCCATCGTTCCTCGCGCAAGATCTAGAGTACGCTCCTCTTGGTGAAGAAAGAACACTATTTGCAATGCCATCGATCTGCACTCATGAATTCGAAGCAATGCTTGTGCAAAACGCGCAAACGACCGAAACGTCGTTTGATCCATCTCTTGAGCAGGGTCGTCCAGAACCACCAACGAGCGCTGAAATCTACCGAACGTAAGATAGCGAACAACAAACCATGCCATTCCTAAAATATGCCGTTCCGCTTGATTGAAAAGATACCGGGCAGGAGTATCGGGGCGCTCGTTCGTTCCGACTATGACCTTTCCTTGGGTTTTTAGTAGAAATTCCGCTTTCGCTGCTAGGTTCCAGCGTCCGGAAGTCAATGCAGCAGCCACTTCCCACCAAAGTTTCTGAAGCGTCTCAGGTAGATGCGCAGCGACAATCCTATCGCACTCTTCCTTCAGGGCACCACTGATCTTTTTCCATCGCTCAGGTAACGGCCACAGACGCTCCGCCTCCAAGTCCAGACTTAATGCCTGCTCCGCGAGTTTTTGGGCAACGTCGTACATTCTTTCCTTGCTAAGTACATCCGGAACATCCGGTAAAGTCTGAGCATCTCTCACCCTTCGCTTCAATTCCGTTCGACCGTCTACGTTACTCAAACGCGCTCTCAACGTATCGCTTCCCAAGAACGGAGTGAGCAATTTCTCCAGTTCTTTCTGGCGATCATCGCCAATCGGAGAAAGTCCAAGCGAAGCCAGCCGGTTTTCGAGCAATTTGAGTTGCTCAGACAAACTTTTCTCATCTCCCTCAAGTTCGGTAAGTCGCCTTTCTGTATCCGCTTGCATGTTTGCGACTACTTTTTCTATTCCTCCGCTCTTGCTGTGATCTTCTCCACATGTAGGGCAGATATTGGGATGGAGCTGTGACCAAGCGGCGAGAAAACCATCTTTGAGCTGGCGAAGATGTGCCGCTCTCTTACGCTCAAATTCGTTGCTCTGCCGAACAACTTTCAGCTGTTCTCGACCGGCGGCAATCTCGCGTCCAAGAGCTGATTGCTCATCGTTTATTTTCAAATCGCCTGGACTGGAATTTCTTGCCAGCCATTCGGCCAATATGTCCAGGTCTCGTTCCACTCCAACTAATCGAGCCCGAAGGTCGTCTATTGACGATCTCGCTCGTGTAACTAGGACGCCTGTCTCGACCAAGATTCCGTTTCTTACGTCTAGCCAATCCTCAAGGTGTGATTGAACAAGCGTTACCTCACCAACTAAAACACCCTTCGCCATACTGTCAAAAATCTTCTGCTGCTGATCCGACCACGCCCTCCACCGTCTCCCAAGACGCGTTCCAGCTCCCTCAATGCCAGGAATAGCGAGTGAGGTCTTCTCAAGCCATTCCAGCAATGCTTCGGTCATACCCCAACTTTGCTTGCGAATTTCCCCCTCTATTAGCTTCTGCGCGCGCGTTTCTCGTCTTGAGATTGCCGCACTAAGGCCGTGATCCCTCAGCCATGAACTCTTTTCATTCTTAGCGACATTTTCTCTGTTAGCTGCGAGCTCGGTCACTCGATCTGCCAGCGTTGAGTAGCCTTTCAGAATTCGCTCGGCAAGTGCCGGCCCATTTTCGCCGAGAAATTCCCGACTATCCTCCTGTCCAAGGAAATTTCCATCAAGCTCACGCCATCGCTCCTTCGTGTTAAGTTGACCATCTATTAAAACTTCCGCACCGTTAAAGATTATTTTGGGCTTCTCGCCGCCCCCGAGCGGGGCCAGCACCTTGCCCGTGTAGTCCTTCACTCGAGGCTCTATATCAATGTCTGCCTGATAACTTTCCCAACCCTTGGACATGCCGCCGGAGCCCAGACAGATGGCTTCAAACAAAGAGGTTTTTCCAGTTCCATTTGGCCCAAAGATCACGTGTGCCTGTGCACGGCGCCCCTGATCCTTTGGAAATCGAAGAAGACAACGCCGGATATTTCGGAAGTTTCTAACCTCTATTTCCTTCAGCGAGTTGGCGTCGGACGGACCCGCGCTTGAACTCTTCTCCTCCCTAGGATGCAGATCAAAGTCCTTGAGCGCATCGCTCACTAAAGAACTAGCGAGACGTCGCGTTTCCGCATCACCAGCAAATTGATCTGCGAAGCCCCCCAGCATCTCCGAGACCCTAGTATTTGCTGAAAGCCACGCCGGCATATCTGATGCGTCCATTCCAATTAAGCGGCGCACATTGAAGAGCAATTGCGGAAGACCGTGTTCGTCGCATGCCTTCGCCAATTCCGATGCATTCAAGAAAATTGCATCCAATCCAAGCTCTTCGGAGAAACCACTCTCTTTGCGGACCATTGCAATAGAGGTCCGCCATACATCTCCCAAATTAGGCTTTTCGACAACCCAGATGATTCCAAGCTGCCACATACCCAATGGATCGGCCTGCTCTTTCTCCAAGTCAGAGCGCGGCTGCAAAAGGGTGACTTTCCGCAACACAATCTGAATCACTTCATTCAGATTTTGATTTGCATCTTCAAACGGCACGATCCTCAGCGCTAAGCCCAACTCTCGATCTAGTAGCCATGCGCCGTCTTCTTGACCGATCCAAATCGGATTACGAGAGATCTCCTTTGGATCGCTAGTAATCGTTAATCCGAGCACGGAGTTGTATCGTTGCGATAGGTATGTCCTGAACTCGTCCAGAGCGCTCATAGGCACCTCTCAAATATCAACCAGGCTCGACACTGCAAGGTTCGCTGGTTCGGCAAGCGCTGCCGACTTCATTAACATCGCTACGGAACCGCGCATAGCTAACCTGTCGTCAGAGTAATGCGGATCGGTCGGCAATGAACGCAATGGAAGGACAGACAATCTGCGAATCTCTCCCTTACGCTCCCAATTCCGACTCTCGACCAACGGCTTGAGTCCTGCCAAATCAATCGGCTCTTCAATATTGTTCCAAGCTGGAAGTGGCAGTATCAAATGACCATCGATTCCGTTCCATAGTGCGCCGGGAAATTCACCGAAATCCCATTGAATCGCAGCCGGCTCGCTAATGCGGCGCCAAATAGAAAGTAAAAGTGGAATCGTCGCAAGTAAGTCATAGCGCGTAATACCGTCATACATCCACGGAATGTGTTCATCCCGAAGGTCCGTCGGGACAATCGCTTGTGGAATCGGAGCACCATGCCGCATGAAAAGAACACGTCTAGTATTGAAGCAGAGCCGAACCCATACTGACAGAAATTCATCTACTAGCCCGTTGACGATGTGACCAGGTCTCGGTTCTGCAAAATAACCTTCGATCCCTGCAATCTCTGTCGCTTGTCCAACCCAATGTTCGTTATGTTCCGCGAAAATGCGCAAGATCTGTAGGAAGTAGCGCGTCTGAGCCCATTGAAAGAGATCATCGAATGTCGGAGCGTCGGGGATTCCGACTTCAAAGAAGCAGTCAGCGCGTGTCACGCCGAAGGCGGCGGCAAGCCGTTGGTGGTTCTGATGAGCATTGCAAGGTGGTTGGGGATACCAAGTTCTGTTGATGATGCTTAGCCGGTCCACTCCCTCGGTCAGAAGTGTTCCTCGGTCTCTAAGCAATTCAATATTTCTGCAGATGTAATCTTCATCCGCCCTCCATCCAGCAGTAAGGAGCGGGACGTGCGAGAGCCCGACGTTCATTTCAGCAGCAGCGGGCTCCAACCTAGGAGTCAATGCTTGCAATTCACTTCGCGTTACGATGAATAATGGATTGTTTGCCAGAATTTTTCTTACGCACCCATGTGGTTTACAAACGTATACCGTTCCGTGATGTCCAGCGGGGTGAGCAACATCGCCTGGTGACCACGTGAAATACCACTGATTCCAAGGCAGCGAGCTAGGCAGATTCGTTCCTGGACGAGGATGTGCTCTCAATCCAACACATTCCAAAGCGGACTCCAGAACGCAGTCCCAATTTAGTGACCAGATTGCACGCCACCGCCCCTCGCGAGCGAGACGGGCAGCAACTCGGTGCCTCGCCCATTGCTTTCGTAGCCCCAGAGTCGCGACATTCCGTTGATATCTAGGATCACAAGTGTCCGACAGATTTCATAGGTACTGGGCTGAAAGCCAGAACTGACAAGGCATCCATGACTTCCAGGGGTGTAAACGATTTGAACGAGGAGTGCCGATTGGGGCAGGCTTGCCGGA
>Ga0184627_10000676_pt1 | contig 13162 bp, 11 predicted proteins | sample PLM3_127_b1_FD_133150 | JGI IMG/M metagenome (GOLD analysis project Ga0184627, IMG submission 133150) | Groundwater sediment microbial communities from an aquifer in East River, Colorado, USA - PLM3_127_b1 | ecosystem: Environmental > Terrestrial > Soil > Riparian zone | place: USA: East River...
GGGCCGGCGCGCGCTCAGCAGCTTGCCCGGCGGGAGAATTACCTTGAGCGCGCGAAAAGAGCCTTCGTTTACTTCACGCTGGGGCGATGTGAGCGCCTTGAACGCGACCCGCGCCGCGGCCATACCGCCGGAGGCGCCGCAGTTGATGAAGCCGGGAACTTGATCGGCCACTTCGGAAAAATCGATGGTCAGCTCGTCGCCCCGCACCTCCACCTTCACCTTGATCGGTATGGTTTTGGTGAAATCCCTGCCGTCGTCGTCGAGGAACGACGAAGCCTGATAGACGCCGTCGGGGATCGCGCGCACCGCTTCCCGCACCAGTTTGTCGGTCTGATTCCAGATTGTTCGGACGGCTTCGAGAAAAACGGCGCCGCCGTACTTGCGGCAGATCTGTTCTATTCGTTCTTCGCCCGTGCGGCAGCAAGCGATCTGCGCGCGCAGATCGCCAAGCGACGACTCGGGAAAGCGAATATTGTCTTCGATCAGTCGCAGCACTTCCGTGTTGGGCCTGCCTTCGGCGTAAATTTTCACCGAGCGGATTTGCAGTCCTTCTTCGTAAACATCGCGCGTCATGCTCGAACCGAAGCCGGTGCTGCCGCCGCCGACATCGATCCAATGGGCGCGCACCGCGAGGAAGCACCGCAGCTTGCCTTCCCAGAAGAACGGCGTGTAGACGACCATGTTGTTGAGATGTTGTCCGCAGATTTCCGGGTGATTGACGAGAAACACATCGCCGGGCCGGATGTTTTCCAAACCGTAAACTTCGATACCGTCCTGCACGGCGACGCCGAGATCGGCGAGAAAAATCGGCAGGGCGCCCTCGTTCTGCGACAGCGTCCGGCCCTCGTGATCGACGATGCTGACGCAGTAGTCCTGCACCTCGTAGATCATCATGTTGTAGGCGGTCTTTTTCAAAACCGCCGACATCTCGTTGGCGGCGGCCTTGAGCGCGCAACGGATAATTTCTACGGTGATGGGATCGACGGTAGAACGCATTTGCGTCAATCCAAAACCCAAACGCCGCGATCGCGGATGGCATCATACATCGCATCCGGGGCGAGGTCGGCGCCATTCGGCCACTGAATCGCGCCCAGCGCGACTCGGACTTGAGCAAAGGTTGCCGGGTCCCGCAGCGGTTCGAAGATGGTGCCGTCGATCCTTGGATTGTTTAGAAACAATCGCATCTGGACTTCACCCGTTGTCCCATCCACAAAAGTCACGCGCAGCTGAGATTCCGGCAAGGCGGCCACGGACGTCACGCGCCAGGGAACGGTATGCCGTATCGCCGGTTCTACTTCAGGGGTTCGATTACTTTCGGAGTTTTCAGTTGGCTGCATAGGTTCCAATCCTCCATCAGTTCATCGCGATGTTCCGCCGCCCACTCCAATACTAACGCCATTGCCCGGCGGGGCATAGCGTTTCAATGCTTTTTCTCTGATGGTTAAGTGTCGCTGCTCTACGATTGCTCAATGTGTGCGATCAGTTGAGCGGCTGTGAAAATCGGAATCCCTTCGTATTGCTTCAAGTCAAGCAGGTGGTTGTCTCCGGACACAATCGCTTCTGCGCGGGCCGCAATCGCACAGGCCAAGACCCCATCATCGTCAGGGTCTGCAATGATGACAGGTTCGATCACGGCGGGTTCAATTAGCCAAGCAGGGGCTGCGTAGCTTATGACCAACGTATGTGAAGCGACACCGGCAAGGGAAAGACGCTGAGCGAACTTGGGGCGTTGGAGAACTTCTTCAATTTCAGCAAGGAGAGCGGCGCTGGTATATAACTGCAAAGCCCCGGCGCGCGCAGCCTCCATACCCGCCGAGGATTTCCATGCCACAGTAAGCCGGAGACAACGGTGTTGGTATCAGCGACCACTCGCACGGGAGGATCGTCTCTCAGCACGCGCGGCCTGGATTTCTGCTTCGACCTCGGCCTCGGTCAGAGGCGGAAGAGCAGCCAAACGATCCGCGGCTTCAAACAGTTGGCCAACGCGCCGGCGCCGTACTTCCTCGCGCAGCAGTGCTTCTAACGCCTGCGATGTGAGCAGACCCCTCGCTTCCGCTTCTCGCACTAATGATCCCGGCAACTTTAGCTTAAGTTCGAGTTCCACCGAAGTTTCTTTTGTTGTCATGGAGATCTCCTCTGCCGCAGGGCAATCAGACCAGTAGTTGCATTATCGCAAAATCGTTCTGATCACGCTACCCCCTGTTGTAGTCCTCCCGACCCCGCCGCCCTGCTCTGCATTATTGACTGAGTCTTCCCGCCGATTCGATTGCGCTTGCAACCGCAGTCGAAGCCAGATCACTAACAGGTCAAATAGTTCCAGCCCTTTTCAGAACACCGGCGGATCTGAGGCGATCGACGCGCTCGCACCCTCGCGCAGAAACTCCGGCGCGTTCTCTAGTTCTTCGAAGCTGCTGCCGCGGTCGAGATCGAAGACAAACGCAAGATTGGGCTCGCAGGCGAATAAGAACGCCGGCGCGCTTGGATCGTCGTTAAAATGTTGATAAGCGACGCCTTCGGGACGGATCGGCAAGATCAACAAATCTTCCGCGCCCCAATCGTGGCGTCCGCCGTCGATCATCGTGTGCCCTTTGCCGCGCAAGAAGAAAAACACTTTGTCGCCGGGATGTTTCTGCAAGCCGCTCCGGCTGCCGGGCGGAATGCACTGAAGGTACGCGTTAAAATTGCGCAGCGCGGTGTAGAGAAAAAGCGGGTGCAGGTACCAGCGCATGATCCCGTGCGCGTTCACTTCCCACGGCAGCTCATTGCCACTGCGGATGCAGCTTGCCGGTCCGCGCAGCCGGCGCTGCGCGTCGCGAATCTGCATCAGCGCAGCGTAAAGGTTTTGCCGCCGGGAAGATTCTCCACGATACTGGAACTCCGGCAGCTTCAGATCGAGACCCGTCTGTGAGCTTGCAACGCCATTGCCAATGCCGGTCGCCGCCGGCGCGTCGGTGTGGTCCTGGATATGCGTCATCGTATGGCAGACCCAGTCTTCGAACGGCTTGTAATAGAACGCGACCCAGCGGCAGTCTTTTCCAACGTGGTCGTTGAAGTGCTGGTGTTCGACGCCGCCGGGACGGATCGGCAGAGTGATAAGATCGCCGCGCCGCCATTTGTAGTGAGTACCGTCGATATCCGTGCTGCCGCTGCCCTCGATGACGAACAGCACGAGCCCGCCCTGGTGCCGGTGGCGGCCGGAGTGTTGCTTGACATCGTTGAGAAACACCGACCAATTGACCGACGCCACTTCGGGCGTGAATTCGAACGTGACATAGCGCTTGAGCAGCGCCTGGCGTGAAGCTTCGAAGTCGCGGTCAGTGGATTTGATCAACAGCTTGCCGCTAACTTGCTTTTCCAGCCACTCGGCGCGCCAGCGCAGCATCGATTCGTAATTGAAATAAGAACGCGCCATGGGATCTCCTCTACTTGAAGCGCGCCAGAAACCCTCGATCTTCAATTCACTCTCCCGAGGGTCTGAACTCCGGCGACTCCTCGCGCTGCTCCATGCCATGGGCCACCTCGTCATGAAATGGCTTATAGATATACGCCATCCAAAACGACGGCTCCTCTCCCTTGAGATTGAAATGTTGATGCTCCACGCCGCCGGGTTGAATCGGCAACAGGATCAAATCGCCGCTTTCCCAATCGAGCCGCTGGCCCTCTACGACGGTGTAGCCCGTCCCGTCAATGACGTAGATCACCAGCCCGCCCTGGTGGCGGTGCTTGCCCGAACGGGTGCGCAGTTCGTGCGTGAACACGTTCCAGTCTTTTAGCACGGTATCATGCAAGACGGTGCGGTTGAGATAGTAGCGCAACCTTCCCTGCCGGGTCATTTCCTCCCGGCGGTCGTCGCGGCGCACGACGATCTTCGCCGTGCGCGAGCGCTGTTGAATTTCCTGCGTGCGCGCGTAATTGTGATCGTAGGTCGACTGCGGCGCGTCTACATTCACCTCGATCGCCTTGCCGGATTCCGCTTGCAGCTTGACGCGCAGCGCCGCCAGATCCGGCAACTCGGACTGAAATGCGCCGGTGAATTCCGGCGCCGCTTCGATCTGGAACAGGCCGGCGCCGCGATCGATGCCGAGGGGCTCGGAAAGGTTCGGCAGGCACGCCGTAAGGACAACCTCTTGGGACGCATGGTCATTGAAATGCTGATATGTCACGCCTTCGGGAAGCAACGGCAACTGGACGACGTCACCCGCCTGCCATTCGTGGGCGGCGTCATTGATGACGGTCTTACCCTTGCCTTGAGCCACGTAATGAACGACGCCTCCCTGGCAATGCTGTATGCCGCTGCGGCTGCGCGGTGGAATTTTCTGCACGGAAAAAATCAGCGCCTTGTGACAGCTCCGCTCCACGGCGGGGTGGAGATACCATTTCATGATGCCCTGGGGGTTGGATTCCCAAGGAAGTTGCGCGCCGCGAATGACGAACGGGCTTTCGGCTCGGAGCGCGCGCTGGCGGTTCCTGAGCGCGATCAGTTGCGCATAAACCGTAGATCCGGAATCGATCGACATGTCTTAGTTCTCCCGCTGTTTTTTATTCAGGGTCTTCGGGCTTTCCTGTGGGTAATCTGGCGTTGTCACCTTGATTTCCTTCACCACGAAGATCACGAAGGACACGAAGGGTTCGGATATTTGTGAATCAAAACTTCGTGCCCTCCATAGCCCTGGTAAGGGTATCCACAGGGCGGTTGCTCCACAGATCTAAACGTAAATTCTTTGCGTTCTTTGCGCTTTTTGCGGTTAAATCTTCTTTCCTTCGTGCTCTTCGTGTCCTTCGTGGTGAATACTTCTTCACAGGAAACCCAGAATAACCTTTATTCAAACGGTTCGGGGTTTCCCGTGCATGCGTATTCACCACAGAGACCCAGCGCGACTGAGCCGCAACCAAAAAGTAAAAACAGATTTCACCACGAAGGCACGAAGGTCACGAAGTTTAAAATCATGGTTATCCGAACCATTCGTGCCCGGAGCCTGCCCTGAGTTCGGTCGAAGGGTGAGCTTCGTGGTTAAAAAGGCTTTCGTTTAAAAGCACCGACAATGATTGACGGCCACAACATTTGCGCAAGCCGCGAAAACTTTCAACCATAGTTCCGTAGGGTGCGCTGCGCGCACCGTAATTGTTCGCCGGTGCGCAAAGCGCACCCTACCGCTCTCATTTCTTTCTTCGTGCTCTTCGTGTCCTTCGTGGTGCCCTCACCCTTCTCCTTCGACGGAGTTTATCCTGAGCGGAGCCGAAGGGCTCAGGACAGACTCTCTCCCAAAGGGCCAGGGTCTAAAAACGGAAACAAATCTTCCAAGCCGAACTATTAACCGTTTACCTTTCCCGTTTCACTGAATTACCTTATCCGCCCGATACAGAAGAGACTGCGGAATCGTCAGACCGATCTGCTTGGCCGTTTTCAGATTGAACACCAGCTCGAATTTCATCGGCCGCTCCACCGGCAGATCGGCAGGCTTGGCTCCCTTCAGGATTCTGTCCACGAAATAGGCGACGCGCCGGTAGCTGTCCGCGGGGTCCGCATGGTAGGACATGAGCCCACCGGCGTCTACGAATTCTCTGTTGCCGTGCATCGACGGTAACCGGCTTTTTAACGCAAAGCCGACGATCCGTTTTTGGTTAACATTCATTAGCGGGCCCCCGGGCACATAGAGTCCATCCGGGCGCTGCTTATTCAGCGCAGCGAATACCTTCTCGAAATCGTCCGCAGCTCGTACCTCCCAAGGCTGAATAGTCAACCGCAGTGCACGCGCCGCGGCTGGGAGAAGCTCTTTCACCTCGAGTACAATGGCCGGAGCGGCCGGATCGTAGAGAACCGCGACACGGGCCACTTTGGGAACCGCTTCTTTGAGCAGCTCCAGCCGCTTCCCGCCTAGTTCCCTGTTAAGGAGAGTAATGCCGGTGACGTTGCCGCCGGGACGGGCAAGGCTGTCAACCAGACCGGCTTCGACAGGATCGGCCCCCTCGCCCGTCATAACGATGGGAATCGTCTTGGTCGCATTCTTGGCCGCCCGGACCCATATGCTGCTCCCTCCTGCTACCACGATGATATCAACCTTGAGACGCACGAGTTCGGCCGCAAGCTCACGAGCCCGGTCGGGCTTCCCCTCCGAATATCGGTACTCGGTGGCGATGTTCTGGTCTTCTATGTGGCCACGCTCGCGCAGAGCCAGCCGAATGGCCTCGGAACGGGCGGACTCAGTCGCTGGATCGCCGTTCGATAGATACCCTAACAGAGGGACTTTCTTCGGCTGCTGCGCGTGGGCGAAAGAAACAGTTGTCAGCAGGACAGTTACCAGTAGCCAGCTAAGAATTTTTTTATTCATTGGTTTGCTCCTGTTTCTTACTGCGAACTGACTCCTGGTTACTGGTAACTTTCATCTTATGACCTTCTCCGCCCGCGCCAGCAGGTTTGGTGGAATCGTCACGCCGATTTGCTTCGCGGTTTTCAAGTTGATGACCAGCTCGAACTTATCGACTACCTCCACCCGCAGGTCCCCCGGAGGGGTGCCTGTCATGATTTTCTGAACATACTTGGCCGAGAGGCGGCCGGTCTCGTGAAAATTCTGGCCGTAGCTGGCAAGGCCACCCATGGCAACGAGACTTTGCTCGGAGAACATGGTTGGCAGCTTTTTGGACGTTGCCATGTCGATCACGAGTTGCCCCTGACTAATCACCATCGCGTCCGTGGTGTAGAAATAGGCGTCAGCTTCCTTGGCTTTGAGCGCGCCGACGCGCTGACGTAGTTCTTCCACGGAGGTGGCCTGCCGTTCGACCAACTGAATGCCAAACTGCTTTCCTGCCTGCCGGGCCAACGCAGCCGCTTCTACAGAGCTGCGGTTGTTAGGGTTGTAGATGATGACCACGCGGCCGAGTTTTGGCATCATCTCCTTTAGAATTTCGAGCCGCTTCCCCGTGAGATCCGTGACCGAATACTGAACCCCCGTAAGTCTCCCCCCAGGTTTCCCAAAGCTCTGCACCAGTTCGTTGGCGACCGGGTCGCTGCCGACGACGAAAACGATTGGGCTCTTCGAGGTAACATTCTTCACGGCCGTGACGACAGAGGTGTGAACCGCATAGATCAAGTTGACCTTCTCACGTTCAAAATTCCTCGCCGCCTCCTCCACCGCCTTAATGTCGCCCTTCGTGTCCCGGATATCCAGGACAAAGTGTCTCCCTTCCTCCAACCCCGACTGCTTGAGCCCGTCGCGCAGTCCGTCCACTATCGCTTTAATCGGTCCGCCTTGGTGGATGGCGCCGACTCGATACACCTTGGACTGCTGCGCCTGAGCCACATCCCCACATATCGCGAATGCGACACCGATGGCGATAAGCCCAACCCATTTTAGATTTTGGTCTGCGGGGCCGCTTTTGGATTTTAGATTGTCGAAGTGAGAACAGAAGAATGGGTTCCCGAAATTTATCTTCATTTGTCTGTCTCCCTAATCCAAAACCTGTGGTGAGCTACGTCGAACCATCGAAAATCCAAAATTATCTAATGACCTTATCCGCCCGCACCAGCACGTTGGGCGGAACTGTCAGGCCGATCTCCTTCGCCGTTTTCAGATTGATGACGAGATCGATCTTATCGACCCCCTCCACCGGCAAGTCCTGGGGTTTAACACCAGCAAGAATGCGCTGGACGTACTTCGCTGACACGCGGCCAACTTCGTGGCGGCTCACAGCGTAGCTAGCGAGGCCTCCCTTGATGACAGAATTGTCATCTAAGAACATAGTCGGTAACCTCTTGACCCTTGCCGTGTCGACGATCAGTTGGAACTGGTTAATCACCATCGCGTCCGACACTTGGAAGAAGGCATCCACTTCCCCCACCCTAAGCGCCCGCACACCTGCCCGAAGTTCCTCGATGGAAGCGAAGTGCCGTTCGACAAACTCGACCCCGCGCAGCCGCGCAACCTCCTCCCGCGCCAACTTGGCGGACTCACTGGCAACAGGATTGCGCGGGTCGTAGAATGCCACTAGCCGGCGGAGCTTCGGGACAGTCTCTTTCAGGATCTCCAGGCGCTTCGCGGTGAGGTCGGTGCCCGGTTCATAGACGCCTACGAGTCTTCCCCCCGGTTTTGCGAAACTGTCCACAAGCCCGAGGGCAACTGGGTCGGTCCCGGCGCAGAAAACGATGGGAATGTCCGCCGTCGCCCGCCTTGCCGCTATGGTGACGGAGGTGCGGGTCGCATATATCAGGTCGACTTTCTCTTGTTCGAAATTCCTCGCCGCCTCCTCCGCCGCCTTTAGATCGCCTTTTGTATCCCGGATGTCCAAGACAAGCTGTTTCCCCTCTTCAACCCCCAACTGCTTTAGTCCGAACCGGAGCCCGTCAATAATCTCGTACCATGCTTCGCCCGGGAGGAGGACACCGACACGGTAGACCTTCGGCTGCTGCGCCTCGGCCACAGCCCCACACAGCGCGAATACGACACCGATGGCGACAATCCCAACCCATTTTAGATTTTTGATTTTGGATTTTAGATTGTCGGAGGAAGAGGTCGGAAGGCGGATCGAAAATGTTTTTGTCATATTTTTGTCTCCCTGAGTCCAATCCAAAATCGAAAATCCAAAATTCTTTTTCCCCTTACTCCTCACTCCTTACCCCTTACCCTTTTCTTCCTTCCCCACATACGACTGCCGGTAAGTCTGCAAAGTCTTACCGCGCAGCTCGTAGAGATACTGAATCACCCGCTCGTTGCTCATGAACTTCGATTCGTCGTAGTGATCGTGGTGGACGATCTCTTCCAACGGGCGGCGCACGCCTTCGGAGGGCTCCACGGCAGCGTAACCGATCGGAATGATCAGATACAGCATCATGAGATCCGGCACGCCCAAAACTTTTTTAAACGGCTCCTGGACATGGATAGTGACCCACTGCGTCGCAAGACCGAGGGAGACCGCCGCCAGGTGCATCAGCGTGCAGGTATTCGCGAGCCCGTCGGTGAGATGCGACTGGTCGCGGCCGAAGGTGTGCGCGCCTTGCACGGTGCCCCACTGGCGCCGCCCGTCGCCGACAACGACGATCAGCGCCGGCGCCTCGGACCAACCAGCGCCGCGCCGCTGCCGTTCCACCGCCGCGTCCGCCGTCATCTGATAGGCCGGGTGCCTCAACTCGAAGACCCGCTGCTGTTCCATCCAGTAAATAAAATCGGTGTTGTCCTCTGAATAACAGCGAAAGAGATCCTTTTTCACTTTTGGATCTTTGACGACGATGTATTCCCACGGCTGGGAGTTGGCGCCGGACATCGCCCAGCGGCCCGCTTCGAGAATTTTCTGAATATACTCGTCGGGAATCGGATCCGGCTTGAGCTTGCGAATGCTCGAGCGGCGGCGAATGATGTCGTAGAGCAGCTCGTAGCCCGGCGTAGACTCTGCGCCCATGATTAAACCTCCAAGTTGAATTGAAACGATTTCGTGACGAACGGCTGAGTTCTTATAGCCCACCACTCCGTTGCAATTCAAGGAAGCTCTTGTTAGAGGGAGCGGTAGGGTGAGAATGCGCTTAACAAAACTGTTCTTCGGACTGTGGCTTTCGTGGCTGGCGGCAACCTCCGTCGCCACGGCGGACGACCGCATCCGCATTGCTTACGCGAGCCGTTCGATCTCTTCGATCCTGCCGTTCATCGCAAACGACAAAGGATTCTTCAAAGAAGAGGCTTTGGAGCCGCAGCTCATCCTGACCCGCGGTACTACCTCGATGGCCGCGGCGGTGAGCGGCGACATCGAGGCGATCCACATCATGGGCGCGGCGATCCGCGGCATCATCCAGGGCCTGCCGCTCAAAGTTTTGACCGTGAATCAAAAAGTTCCGCTCTTTTGGCTGGTGACGCGGCCGGAATTGAAAAGCTTCAGCGACCTGCGCGGCAAGACGATGGCGATCACCACCTTCGGCGGCAGCCAACAATTCGCGGGCAACCATATGCTGCGCAAGGGAGGCATCGACCCGGCCAAGGACATCATCACTATTGTCTCAGGCGACGTGCCGGCGCAGCTCCAGGCGCAGCTCTCCGGGCCGGTGCACATCACGGTTCTTTCACCGCCCACGGCCTTTGTCGCCCGCGATCGCCATAAACTGAACCTACTCGCTTCCATGGCGGACGAGTACGTCAATTTCATCTCCGGCCTCATCGTCTCGGAGAGAACGCTTCACGATAAACCGGGCGTCATCAAGCGCGCGCTGCGCACCCTGGCAAAGGCGAACCGGTTTTTTCACGCTAACGAGACCGCGACCGCGGAGATTCTGGCCAAGCATCTCAATGTCAGCCAGCAAATCGCCATCGAAACCCACCGTTACAGCCGCCCCGCTTATACGCGAAACGGCATTCCGACGGATAAGGAAGTCGAGGAGCATCTCAAAGCCGACGCGCAGTTTCTAAAGCTCAAAGAGCCGGTTAAAAGCGGCGCCGTGTTCGATTTCACTCTGCAACGCGAAGTCAACAGCGAGCTTGGGATAAAGTAGGACTAGTCTCCCGGAACTAAAGTTTGTTTAACAACCGCGACGGTGGCGGCAGCGAAAGTCCCCCCTTTGAAAAAAGGATCTTCAGACTTTCATGTGGGTAACATGGCCAATGCTATTTCAACGAGGAAACCCTTTTAAACCACGAAGCACACAGCGCGGCAAAGCCGCAACCAAAGACGAAAAAGTAAATTTTACCACGAAGGTCACGAAGATCACGAAGTTAAGAAGTTTAAAAATATCAATGTCCGAAACCTTCGTGGCCTTCGTGTGCTTCGTGGTGAGATAGTATTTTTGATTCAGGAAGTTAGGAATGATGCGTCAGAAAATTTGCGCAGACCGTGAGAATTTTAAACTATAGTAGTACCAAGGGTTCGGATAGCCGTGATTTTAAACTTCGTGTTCTTCGTGCCTTCGTGGTGGAAACTCTTTTAACCATTTTACCCACAGGAAACCCGGAAAAGCCTGAAAACAGGGGAATTGAGGTGGGATTTGCTCTCCTGGTAGGCTCGAAATCTCCCATTGCCGTAATTCGCAACAACACCGCCACACCGGCCCGGGCCATTCGTTGCGCCACCGCGCCACCGATGCCGCCGCCTCCTCCGGTGATCAGCGCGACTTGGCTCATGCCGTTCATCCTTCCGTGATCGACGAATAGATCATGTCGATCTCTTTCCGATAACGTTCCGCCACCGCCTTACGGTCAATCTTGATTTTTTGGAACACGTTCACGCTGCGGACTTCCGCAGGAAAATCATCTCTAAGGACAACGATCTTTCGCACCTGTTCATAATGCTCCAGCTGCCCATTGACCTGTTCGATCCGCGGCCACAGCGCCGCTTCGATGTCACTTTGCGAAAGTGTGGCCTCAAGGCGCTGCAAGCGTCGCGCGATGTTCCCTCGGTCGGCTACAATCAAGGCCGCCATGAATGGCTGGTGGTCGCCCAGTAGAATCGCCTGACGCACGAGCGGATCGTTTTCCAAGAGCAGTTCGATATAGCCCGGATAGATGTTGGAACCTTCGGAACAGTAAAAGACGTCTTTCTTTCGGCCGACGACGTAAAGGCAGCCGTCCGAATCTATCCTGCCGAGGTCGCCGGAATGATACCAGCCGTCAGGATCGATCGCCTCGCTGGTCGCCTGCGGATTTTCGAAGTACCCCGGGGTCACCGTCGGTCCGCGCACGAGAATCTCGCCATCGTCGGCGATACGCACCTCGACATTGGGAAACGGCTTCCCCAAGCTACCCGGTTTTGCATCGCCGACCCCGCTGAGTGTTACACCGCCGCATTCCGTCGTTCCATAGGAGCCGATCAGCGGAATGCCGATCAGCGCAAAAAAGCGCATGATGCGCGGCGGCATAGGCGCGCCGCCGTACGAGATGTATTTGATTCGACCGCCCAAACCCTTTCGCATAACATCTTTCAGCGCTGCCCTGAGCCCGTCGAATTGCTGCGTCTCGCTATCCCCAAGGCCAGCGCTGGTCTTTTTGTGGTCGAGCTTTTCCAACTGCTCCCAAAGTTCCCGGTTGCGCCCTTGATCCAGGACCGTATTCCAAATGCGCTCCATCACCCGCGGCACCACCGCCATCGCGGTTCCCGAAAAGGACTCGACGACCTTGAGATTCAGGTCCAGCTCGGTCGCCTCGATAATCGCCGTCGTCCTGCCGGTGACAACGCTCTTGAGAAAACCGAATCGGCCGAAAAGATGATTCATGCTGAGCACGATGACGAAGAGCTCCTCGGGCTTGCTCGGAGCGATCTCGCCTCCGTTGGTGATGTTAGACAGCAGGTTGTCTTGCGTGCGCATGACTCCTTTCGGTTCGCCGGTGGAACCGGCGGTGTACATGATCGTCGCCAAATCGCCGGGGTGTACGGATTGGAGAATTTCGTCGAGGTGTCCGGCGGTGACGCGCTTGCCGCGTTCGATCAGTTGAGTAAACGGAACGGTATCGGGGAGAACCGAGCCGGTCTCCTGTATCGCAAAGATGTGCGACAGCGCGGGTAGCTGGCCCTTGAGGTTGAGCAGGCGGCCGACACCCGCGGCGTTTTGGACAAACGCGGCACGGCAGCGCGAGTGACCGAGGATTTTGAGGAACATCGCGTCGGACAGGCTAGGTGAGATGACGACGTTGGGTAAACCGCCCGCCATAGTCGCGAGATCGGCGCACAGCCATTCCAGGCTGTTCTCGCCGATCAGCGCAACCATATCCCCTTTGTTCAGTCCCAACGCATAAAGGCCGAAAATCAGGTTGCGGACCTTGGCGCGAAAATCCCGCCACGAGATCTCTTCGTACCTTTCTCTGCATTGCAGTTTGATGAAAGTGCGATCGCCGAGCTCCTCGGCCCGGCGAAAGAACAACGCCCCCACGTGACGCTCGTTCCGGTCGCGAGTTTGTTGTTCGTTCGGTATGCTCATACCTTTTCGAAATGCGCCGGATCGTATTTCCCTCTCCCCGGCTCATCTAGGCGCTTGAGTCCTTTGATTTCGTTTCGGTGCCCATAGGCGTAGAGCACCGCCTCCGCTGCGTCGTCCATGTGTCCCTGCACGTACTTGCGCGCCGGCACCGCGAGGCGAAGCAAATCCTCGCCCCGCTCGATCTGGCTCGGCGCGGGCGGCGGCCCCTTGGTCGCCCGGATTCCCGAAACGAGATAGAGAAAAGCCGCCAGCGCTTCGGCCGGATGGTTTTCCGCAACC
>Ga0184627_10000677_pt1 | contig 13139 bp, 9 predicted proteins | sample PLM3_127_b1_FD_133150 | JGI IMG/M metagenome (GOLD analysis project Ga0184627, IMG submission 133150) | Groundwater sediment microbial communities from an aquifer in East River, Colorado, USA - PLM3_127_b1 | ecosystem: Environmental > Terrestrial > Soil > Riparian zone | place: USA: East River...
GCGCGAACGAATACATCGGCGAGAGCCGGCACATGCGCGACGAAGTCGGGTTGTGGCCTCACGTGCGCGGCGCGGTCGGCACCTCGACGCGGGGCCGCGATACCGGGGACGCCCAGATTTTCATCGACCTCGTGGACAACCCGCGCTTCGATCACGAGTACACCGTGTTCGCCCAGGTGCTCAACGGCCTCGACGTTGCGGATCGGATTCTCGAGGGCGACGTGATAGAGCGAGTCGAGAATCATTCCGTGAAGTGTAGGATTGCAGAATTGCAGGATTGCAGGAAGGATTGCAGGATTGCAGGAAGGATCGAAGGGGTCTCCTTCCTCCTTCCTCCTTCTTCCTTCCTTTCTGCAATCCTGCAATACTGCAATGCTGCAATTGTGATGGTCCTCCTGCCATTGTGAAGTTCTCCTCCCGCGTGCAAGCCGATCTGGCGCCCAATCGACTGACGCACGCGCTCGAGCGCAGGCGTGCGGAGGGCCGCCCCTACGTCGACCTGACCGAATCCAATCCCACGCGCGCAGGATTCGACTATCCAGCCGACCTTCTCGTGCCGCTCGGCAATCGCCGCGGGCTGACATATTCGCCGCAGCCGTTCGGCGTGATGGAGGCGCGCCGGGCCGTCGCGGACGACTATGCGCGCCGCGGGCTAACGGTCGGTCCTGAGCACATCGTCCTGACGGTCAGTAGCAGCGACGCGTACTCATTGTTGTTTCGCGTGCTCTGCGACCCGGGAGATCAGGTGCTCGTGCCGCGCCCGAGTTATCCGCTTTTCGAGCATCTGGGCCGCCTCGACGCCGTGACGATCATCCCGTACGACCTCGAGTACCACAGCGCCTGGAGCATCGATGTCGCTAGTGTCGAGCGCGCGCTCTCCGACAGGACGCGGGTGCTGCTGGTGGTGACTCCCAACAACCCGACGGGGTCGTACGTAAAATCGCACGAGCTGGATCGCCTGGCGGCGATCTGCGCCGCGCGCGAGGTCGCGTTGATCGCAGACGAGGTGTTCGCCGATTACGAGCTCGTTCCCGGCGCCTCGCGGTCGAGCGGACGCGTCCTGGCACGCCGGGACGTCCTGACGTTCAGTCTGGGGGGCCTTTCGAAATCTGTCGGTTTGCCGCAGGTGAAGCTGGGCTGGATTGGCGTCGGCGGCCCGACGACCGCCGTCGAGCGCTCACTGGCGCGGCTCGAGTTCGCGTGCGACACGTATTTGTCGGTCTCGACGCCGGTGCAGCTGGCCGCACCGGAACTGCTGGAGCGCGGCGCGTCGCTGCGCCGACAGATTCAGGCGCGCGTGACTGCGAATTACAATCATCTGGCCGCCAGGGGCGCGGCGATACCGACCTGCGAGGTGCTCAACGCGGAGGGCGGGTGGTACGCCATCGTCCGCGTTCCCTCACTCTGCCCGGAAGAGGAGCTCGTGCTCAACCTCCTTGCGGACGCTGACGTGCTGACACATCCGGGTTATTTTTTCGACTTTGCGCACGAGTCGCACCTGGTTGTCAGTCTGCTCGTTTCCGAGGCTCGTTTCCGCGAGGGTGTTTCGCACATGTTCCGGTATCTCGAGTCGAGCGGCAGGCAGGCGTGAGCGCTCCTTCCGGCCGCCGCCGCGCCGGCGTCCTCATCCCCTTGTTTTCCTGTCCGTCGACCGCGAGTTGGGGCATCGGCGACATCGGTGATGTCGCGCCGGTAACCGCCTGGCTTGCCGGCGCCGGCCTGCGCGTGCTGCAACTGCTGCCGCTCAACGAAATGGCGCGCGGCGGGACATCGCCGTACTCGGCGACGAGCGCGATGGCCATCGATCCGATCTTCATCCGAGTCACCGCAGTGCCGGAGTTTGCCGGGATCGGCGGCGAGGTCACGCTGCCGTCGGCCGATCGGGCACGTCTCGACGAGGCGCGGCGTTCGTCCCGGGTGGAATATCAGCCGATCCGGCGCTTGAAGGATGCCGCGTTCGCCGTGGCATTCGAGCGCTTCAGCGAAGAGGAATGGCGCCGCGACACGGGCCGCGCCCGCTCGCTGCGGGCGTTCCTCGCCAGCCAGGCGTGGTGGCTCGACGACTACGCCCTGTTTCGCGCGATTCATCGTCGAGAACGGGACCAGCCGTGGACCAAATGGCCCGAGCCGCTCCGGCGCCGCGATACGGACGCTCTCGAACGAGCGCGCCAGGAGCTTTCGACGGACATGTTGTACCACCAATACCTGCAGTGGCTGGCGGACTCGCAGTGGCGAGAGGCGCGCGCCACGGCCGCGGCAAACGGTGTCGAACTGTTCGGCGATCTCCCGTTCATGGTGGACCGCGACAGCGCCGACGTCTGGGCCCGGCAGGACGAGTTCGATCTCGACGTGTCGGTAGGCGCACCGCCGGATGCGTTCAGCGCAACCGGTCAGGACTGGGGCATGCCGGCCTATCGATGGGACGCGGTCGTGGCCGACGACTTCGGCTGGCTGCGTGATCGGGCGCGGCGAACCAGCGATCTCTACGACGGGTACCGCGTCGACCATCTCGTCGGTTTCTACCGGACGTACGCCAGGCCGCACGACGGCCGCGAGCCGTTCTTCACACCCGCCGACGAAGAGAGGCAGCTCGCGCTCGGCGAACGCGTGCTGAACGTGCTTCGCGAACCAGGCGTGGAGGTCATCGTCGAAGATCTCGGCACGGTGCCCGATTTCGTCCGGGCTTCCCTTATGCGGCTCGACGTGCCCGGCTTCCGCGTATTCCGGTGGGAGCGTTATTGGCATAGGGAGGGTCAGCCCTTCCGCGATCCTTTCCAATACCCTGCGCTCTCGGTTGCCGCGTCTGGCACCCACGACACCGAGCCGATGGTCAGCTGGTGGGAGCAGGCATCGGCCGATGAGCGGTCGAAGGTGAATGACCTGCCGACGATTCGGTGGCTCACTGGTGGAGCGGGGCTGGCGAACGGCCAGTACGAGCCCACCACCCGAGACGTCCTGCTCGAGGCGCTCTTCGCGTCCCGATCGGATCTCCTCTTGACCGTCGTGCAGGACGTGTTCGGGTGGCGCGACCGGATCAACGAGCCAGCGACAGTCACCGACAGCAACTGGACCTTCCGCCTCCCTTGGCCGTGCGATCGGCTGAACGAGGTGCCGGTGGCCGTGGAGCGGCAATCAGCATTGCGGGCATGGGCGAGCCGGCACGGTCGTTAGCAGCCCGCGCGGATGCACGCCGGCCGGATGCCGGCGCCACTTCATCACGGGCTGCCAACTGGTTCCAGGGACGCGCCAACACCTCATGACATAATTTGACCCGATGGCGTCCCTGCATCCGTTCCGCGCGCTGCGTCCTAGGTCGGCCGACGCTCGGCGGATCGCGGCGGTGCCCTACGACGTCGTCAGCACCGAAGAAGCGCGAGCGCTGGCGGAAGGCAATCCGCTGAGTTTTCTGCGCATATCTCGCGCCGAGATCGAGTTCGCGGTCTCGACCGATCCGTACTCGGAGGCCGTCTATCGCCGCGCGGCCGAGAACTTCTCCAGACTGAAAAACGAATCGCTCGTCTTCGAATCCGAGCCGTGTGTCTACTGCTATCGCCTGCGCATGGGAGCGCACGAGCAGATCGGCGTGGCCGCCTGCTACTCGATCGACGAGTACGACCGCGACGTCATCAAGAAGCACGAACGGACCCGGGGGGACAAGGAAGACGATCGCACCCGGCACATGCTGGCGCTTGGCGCGCAGACCGGTCCGGTGTTTCTGACATATCGCGCCGCCGACGAGATCGATGCTGTGACCGGCCGCGTCACGCAGGGCGAGCCGCTCGTCGATTTCGAGGCCGACGACCACGTGCAGCACAGTCTGTGGGCCGTGCGCGGGACCGATCGCGACACGCTCGTCGCGGCGTTCGGTCGCGTTCCGGCGCTGTACATCGCCGACGGGCACCACCGCGCGGCGAGCGCCGCGCGCGCTCGCGACGAGATGCGCGCGCAGGGCACAAAAGGCACGTCGCTCGGTGACGGTGCCGATGCCGCGACCATGCTGGCCGTCGCGTTTCCACACGACCAGGTGCAGATTCTCGGGTACAACCGAATCGTCAAAGATCTCGGCGGCCTGTCAGCCGATCAGTTCCTCGCTGAGGTGCGCGAGCGCTTCACCCTGGACGAAGGGCCCGCGTCCCCGGTCTCACGCGGCGACATCGCGATCTACTTCGAGCGTGAGTGGCGAACGCTCCGGCCGCGCGTAGCGCTGGACCGCTCCGATCCCATCGCGTCGCTCGACGTGAGCGTGCTGCAGGATCACCTCCTCGCGCCCGTGCTGAACATCGCGGACGTCCGCACGGACAAGCGCATCGATTTCATCAGCGGCGCACGGGGAACGGGGTCGCTCGAGAGGCTCGTGGATTCGGGGCAGGCGGCGGCCGCCTTCTCGCTGTTCCCCGTCAGCGTCGTCGATCTGATGGGCGCCTCGGACGCCGGCGCCATCATGCCGCCCAAGAGCACCTGGTTCGAGCCGAAGCTTCGGGACGGCCTGCTGATACACGTCATCTAGGCGGGTGGCGGTGCGGACAGTCGGCCGCATGAGTCAGAACATGAAAGTCCTCGTCGCCGACAGGTTCGAGCAGAGCGGCATCGACGGCCTCACGAACGTCGGATGCGATGTCTCCTATCAACCCGACCTGAAAGATGCGGCCCTCGCGGAGGTGATTCGAGAGACGCGGGCCGACGTCTTGGTCGTCCGCGGCACGCCGGTCACTGCCGAAATGCTCGAAGGCTGCGTGCTGTCGCTCGTCGTGCGCGCCGGCGCCGGCTACAACACGGTCGACGTGGGGGCGGCCTCGCGGCAGGGTATCTACGTTTCGAACTGCCCCGGGCAAAACGCCATCGCTGTCGCCGAGCTGGCCTTCGGGCTGATGCTCGCGCTGGACCGCCGGATCCCCGACAACGTGGGCGATCTCAAGGCGGGCCGCTGGAACAAGAAAGAATATTCGAGGGCGCGCGGCCTCTTCGGCCGGACGCTCGGTTTGATCGGGTACGGAAACATCGGTCAGGAAATGGCCAAACGCGCGCACGGGTTCGGCATGCGCACGATCGTGTGGAGCAGGCGGTTCGCGACCGACGCTGCGACGGCCGTTGGGGCAACGTCGCGACAGACCGACCTGGCCGGTGTACCAGTGCAGATTGCAGCGTCGCCCCAGGCGATCGCCGAACGAGCAGATATCCTGAGCGTGCATCTGGCGCTGACGGCTGCCACACACGGCTTCGTCGACGGCTCGATCCTCGAGAGGCTGAAGCCAGGCGCATATGTCATCAACACCGCGCGCGCCGAGCTCGTCGACGCGGCGGCGCTCGAACGAGCCGTGCGGGAACGCGGCGTTCGCGTCAGCGTCGACGCGTTCGCCAACGAGCCTGCCACAGCGACGGGCGCCTTTTTCGATGCGATCGTCCAGCTGCCGAACGTCTACGGGACGCATCACATCGGCGGATCGACCGATCAGGCGCAGGACGCCATCGCGACCGAGACCGTCCGTGTGATCGCCACCTACAAGCACACCGGCAAGGTTCCGAACGTCGTGAATCTGGCGAAGGAGACGCCTGCCACGCATATGCTCATCGTCCGGCACCGCGATCGTCCAGGAGTGCTCGCTCACGTCTTCGACCGCTTGCGGAGCGGCTTGATCAACGTGCAGGAGACCGAGAACGTCGTGTTCGAAGGCGCGGACGCTGCCGTTGCCCGCATCAATCTGGACCAGGCGCCGTCGGACGCGCTCCTGCAGGCCATCCGTGCCGGCAGCGGCGACATCCTCGACTTGCATGTGATCGCGATCTAAGTTGACAGTCGACAGTTCACAGTTGACAGTAAAGAGATGCGGGTGGCCATCAGCTGTCAGCGCTCGAAACTGATAGCTGGGAAATGATGGGCCGGGGCCTCCGGGTGAAACTGTGACCTGTCAACGTCAACCGTGAACTGTCAACTGTCAACTGTTAACTTCCCGAGACCATGGCCTCCAAGACGACCGCCCATCGCGTCTTCAACTTTTCCGCCGGCCCCGCGGTGATGCCGGTGCCCGTGCTCGAGGAGGTCCAGCGGGACCTGCTGGCGCTTCCCGGCGCCGGAATGTCGATTCTCGAGATCAGCCATCGATCGAAAGTGTTCGAAGCGATTCTCGCACAGGCCGAAGCCGACATTCGCACGCTGGCGGGCGTTCCCGCCAACTATCGAGTGCTGTTCCTGCAGGGCGGGGCCAGCCTCCAATTCTCGATGGTGCCGATGAACCTGCTCGGCGCGGGCGCCACCGCCGACTATATCGATAGCGGCTCGTGGGCCGGGAAGGCGATTCAGGAGGCGAAGAAGGTCGGGACGGTGAACGTGGCGGCAACCTCGAAATCCGACCAATACACGCGCGTTCCGGAACAGACGGAGTTGAAGCTCACCGGCGGCGCGGCCTACGTGCACATGACATCGAACAACACGATCGAGGGCACGCAGTTCAAGCGGCTTCCCGATGTGGGCGACCGACCGCTCGTGAGCGACACCTCCTCAGAGATGTTCAGCCGGCCGATCGATGTCGCGCGTCATGCTCTCATTTACGCCGGGGCGCAAAAGAATATGGGACCGGCAGGCCTGACGGTCGTCATCATCCGCGACGATCTGCTGGAGCGATCGGTGAGCCGCAAGGCCACGCTTTCGACGATGCTGAATTATGCCGTGCACGCAGAAAACGGATCGTTGTACAACACGCCCCCCGCCTTCGCGGTATACGCGCTCGGGCTTGTGATGAAGTGGCTCATCGCTCGAGGTGGCCTCGGCGCAATCGCTGAGGTCAACGATCGAAAGGCGGCGAAGCTGTACGCGGAAATCGATCGGACCGGCTTCTATCGCGGCACGGCGCAGGCTAGCAGCCGATCGTTGATGAACGTGACCTTCCGGCTGGCCACTGAAGAGCTTGAGAAGCTGTTCGTGAAGGAATCAGAGGCGGCGGAGTTCGACGGTTTGAAAGGACACCGAGCGGTCGGCGGGATGCGCGCGTCGATTTACAACGCGTTTCCAGAGGAAGGCGTCGACGCGCTCATCTCGTTCATGCGCGACTTCGAGCAGAAACACGGATGAAAACATGATAGAATATGATGTTTCCCCCAGAGAAACACGCCTATAGAGGAGTTTTCCGTGCTTGCTTCGCTCATGTTGAGTCTCGGTGTCGCCGCGGTCCTCATCCAAGTGGCCGTGTTCAGCACGACCATTTTCCTCCACCGCACCGCGACCCACCGTGCGCTGACGCTGCACCCTGCGGTTGCATGGCTCTTCCGTCTTTCTCTGTGGCTCACCACCGGCATCGCGACAAAAGAGTGGGTGGCCGTCCATCGCAAGCATCACGCGTTTACCGATCAGGAAGGTGATCCCCACAGCCCGATGTTGATGGGCTTCTGGTCCGTGCAGCTTGGCAACGTGTTTCACTACGTCAAGGAAGCAAAGAACAAGGACGTCGTCGAGCGCTACGCGCGCGACATCCAGGAAGACGTCTGGGATCGGTTGTTCTTCAATCATGGAATTCCCGGTCTCGTCGTGGGGATCGCCGCGCTCTGCGCCGTGCTCGGCATTGGCTGGGGCCTGCTGGCGGCCAGCGTTCATGCGGTGATGTACGTCTTCGTGCTGTCCTCCTCCATCAATGGTCTGTGTCACCACGTCGGCTACAAGAACTTCGACAACACGGCAACCAATCTGCGGCTGCTCGCACTGGTCACCGGCGGCGAGGGCCTGCACAACAACCACCACGGATATCCGCGCAGCCCCAAATTCAGCTTCCGCACCAGTGAGATCGATCCCGCCTGGCCGCTCATCAAGCTGCTGATCGCGCTCCGACTCGCCAAGCCGTACAAAACGATCGCGGAAGTGGCCGCATAACGTCGCGGCAGGCTCCACGATTGACGGGGTAACACCTCGTGGCCCGTCTCGGCTGATCAAGGACGACCTTCCGGGCGGGTGCTCCACGTCGCGCAACTGGCGGGAAATCTCAAACCCAGCAGCAAGTCCGCTGACTCTGACTGGCACCTTCCACCGCTGAAACTGCGGCCGTCGCTACTGAGACACTGGCCGGGCGCGGCGTCGGCGTCGCCGACGGCGCCGACGGAACGGCGGGGGTTCGCCCTCGATCTCTCCGGCGGCCGGCAGGCTGACACCGCCCTCCGCCAGGATGGTCTTCCAATGGGCGGCGATCTCGGGCGCGTTCCCGTGGACTTCGAGCCACGTGAGCGCTTCGCGAAAGACACTGCGATGGGTCAGCGCCCGCTGCCCGCGCAGATTCGCCTCATGATCGCGAATCCGCCGCTGCAGGCCGAGGACCTGTTTCAAACGCTCGACGTCGCGCCGGGCCAGCGGCAGATCGCCCAGCCGCGGTCCCGTCGCGCCCTCGTCGTCGGAGGACGCCAATCGGTGGCGGACCTGGGTCGGTAGGAAGCCAAGCGGCACGAGCAGGCTTCCGAGCAGCAACGTGTTCGTGAACGTTTCGGGCGTCGACTCGAACGCGCGGCGATACGCGTCCACGGCGGCGAGTGATTGCCAGAGCGGCTCGTCGGCCCCCTGATGGAGCTCGGCGGAAATCGGTTCGAGCAACCCCGCGCGGGCAAGGCCGCGAAACGTTTTCTCCGCGTAACCCGAACGCATGATCTTGTAGTACTCCTCGAGGAGGCGTGGCGGTGAACTGCGCGCGATCTCGTGGCGATGCAGCCGAATCGCTTCGAGCACCGGCGGATCCAGCGTGAAGTCGAGGCGCGCCGCGAGCGCGACAGCGCGGAGCATCCGGACCGGATCCTCGACGAACCGCACTTCCGGATCGCCGATCGATCGCACGATGCCGGCCTGAAGATCCTTCATGCCGTTCACGTAGTCGATGATCGAGAAGGTCGCGATATCGTAGACGAGCGCGTTGATCGTGAAGTCGCGCCGGAAGGCATCCTCTTCGGGCGTGCCGAAGGTATTGTCGCGGTGGAGCAGTTGCTCGCCCGCATGCGTCGATGGGTCAGGTACCGGCACGCCTTCCTGGACAATTTCTTCGCCGGCCTGAACCTGGCGGCGGAACGTCGCCACCTCAATCACCTTCGAGCCGAACTTGACGTGAGCCAGACGGAATCGGCGTCCGATGATCCAGCAGTTCCGAAACAGCTTCTTGACCTGGTAGGGATGGGCCGACGTGCCGATGTCAAAATCCTTGGGGCGGCGGCCGAGCAGCAGGTCGCGCACGCTTCCGCCAACGAGGTAGGCCACGTGATTGAACTGCCGGAGGCGATAGAGAACTTTGAGGGCATCGGGGTCGATATCGCGGCGCGAGATCGGATGCTCTGCGCGCGGGATCTGCCTCGGTTCGACCACGGCGGCATTGTACCAAAACCGTCGGTACTGCGAACTAACTGCCTGTCTTATCAATCACTTATCGGCAGATACGGTCTGTGGTACCATCGCCAGCATGCGGGCTTTCCATGCGGTGACGACCCTGTTGATTCTTGCCGCGACTCCATTGTGGGCCGCCGATCCGAAGGATCCGCTCGATCGTGCGCGAGCTCTTTACAACCAGCGTCAGTTCGACGCGGCACTGGCGGCGGCCGAAGAGGGTGGCCGTGTACCGGCGCGCCAAGACAGCGCCGACCTGATCGCCGCACGCGCGTTTCTCGAGCGGTTTCGTGAGAGCGCGGCGCCGGAAGACCTGACCAGCGCGCGCGATCGCCTGCGCCGCCTGAACCCCGAACGGCTCGGCGCCCGAGAGCGGGTCGAGTTCATCATCGGGCTCGGCGAAGCGCTGTTTTTCGGTGAGTCGGCGGGGGCAGCCGCCGAGGTGTTCGATTCAGTGCTCGCGCGGCGCGAAGATCTCCTGCCGGATGCCAGGGAACGCGTGCTCGACTGGTGGGCGAGTGCCGTCGATCGCGAGGTCAGGCCGCGTCCCGATATCGAGCGCCAGGACGTCTACCGGAAGGTTCGCGAGCGCATGCAGTCCGAGCTCGGCGCCAACCCCGCGAGCGCTGTTGCGTCCTACTGGCTCGCGGCGGCGGCGTGGGCGCAGGGCGATCAGCAAGCCGCATGGGACGCCGCACAGGCGGGATGGGTCCGCGCGCCGCTCGCGACCGATCACGGCGTCACGCTTCGCGGCGAGCTCGATCGCCTGGTGCAGCGAGGGATCGCGCCCGACCGCGCGAAGGCGCTGGCGCAACCGCCCGACGAAGTGCGCCTCGACTGGGAGAGTTTCAAGGAACGGTGGAACTAACCTTTTGCTTCCTTCCAGTTCTCTCCGATACCGACGTCGACCGTCAGCGGCACGTCGAGGGACGCGGCCGACTCCATCTTCTGGCGCACCAGCTCGGCGATCGCCTCGGCCCGCCCGGCCGGGACCTCGAACAACAGCTCATCATGCACGGTCAGGATCATCCGCGCGTCCGGTGATCCTTCGAGCGCGGCGTGGGTGTGAATCATGGCCCGCTTCATGATGTCGGCGGCCGTGCCCTGAATCGGCATGTTCACGGCGGCTCGTTCGGCGGCCGCCCGGATCTGGCCGTTGCGGCTCGTCAGTTCGGGCACGAGCCGCCTTCGCCCGTACAAGGTCTTTACCACGCCCGTGACGCGCGCTTCTTCGAGCGTGCGCTCGAGGAAGGTTCGCACCCGGGGGAAGCCCGTGAAGTACGCGTCGATGAAGTCCTGAGCGGCCTGCGACGTGACGCCGATGTCCTTCGCAAGAGTAAACGCGGTCTTCCCGTAGAGAAGCGCGTAGTTGATGATCTTGGCCCTTCGCCGCAATTCGTGCGGATCCAGGCCGCTCGCCGGGCCGAATACCTTGAGGGCCGTCTGATCGTGAATGTCCGTCCCGGTCCGGAAGGCCTCCATCAACGTCTCGTCGCCGGCGAGATGCGCCAGCACGCGGAGCTCGATCTGCGAATAATCGGCCGAGATGAGCACGTGTCCCGGATCGGCAGTGAAGGCGCGCCGGATCTCGCGCCCCAGCTCGGTACGGATCGGAATGTTCTGCAGGTTCGGATCGCTGCTGCTCAAACGCCCCGTCGCCGCGACGGCCTGGTTGAAGCACGTGTGGACCCGACCGGTCTCCGGGTTGACGAGCTGGGGAAGGGCGTCGATGTACGTCCCCTTCAGCTTCTGCAGCGCCCTCCATTCCAGGATGAGGCGCGGCAGGTCGTGTACGAGCGCGAGCTCCTCGAGCACGTCGACGGAGGTCGACGCGGTCTTGGTCTTGACGTTCCGCTTGAGAGCCGGCAGTTGCAGCTTGTCGAATAGGATCTTCGAGAGCTGCGGCGGTGAATTGATGTTGAACGACTCGCCTGCGATCTCGAAAATCTTCTCAGTCAGCCGCGTCATCGTTCTCTCGATGTCGTGCGATTGCCCGGCGAGCGCAACCCCGTCGATGCGCACGCCGGCTCGTTCCATCGCCGCCAGCACCGGGATGAGGGGACGCTCCAGATCGCGATACACCTGATCGAGCCGGTCGGTTACGAGCATTGGCGCCAGCCGATCGGCGAGCTGCAGGGCGAGATCCGCACGCTCCCCCGCGTAGTTCAGGGTGGCGCCCGGGCTCGTATGCGCAAGACCAATCGCCTTCGCGCCCCGGCCGCAGACGTCTTCTTCGGTGAGCGCCTTGTACCCGAGATGCTCGAGCGTGGTCGCCTCGAGCGGGTGGTTGGACCTGGTGGCGTCGAGCAGATAGCTGGCCAGCATGGTGTCGAGGCCCAGGCCCTCGAGCCGAACGCCGTGCCGCGCGAGCACGACGGTATCGAACTTCAGGTCGTGCCCGACTTTCTCGATCGCGGGATCTTCGAGGACGGCCCGCAGTACCCGGAGCACATCCTCCTGTTGCGGCCCGGGGGCCGCCGGCCCCGGCAGCGGCGATGGATCCAGGAGGCCGTGCTCGACGCCGGGTGGGCGATGCCCGATCGCGACATACCGCGCCGATCGGGGGCCAGTGGAAAATGCCAGTCCGACAATGCCGGCCCGAACCGCCGGCTGACCGTCGGACAACACCCGCAGCCCAAAGCGGCGCGCCGCGCGCAGTTCACCCGCCAGCGCCTCGAGCTCCTCCGGCCGCGTCAGCAGGCGGTAGTCCTTGCTGGTCGTTTCCGCGGTTGGCGCGTACTCCATCACGAGGGAGCGGAATCCGAGCTCCGCAAACAACTCGTAACAGGCGTCTCGTGACGGTCCGCGGTAGCGGAACGCGCTGATGTCGAAGTCGACCGGCACGTTCGTGTGAATCCGGAGCAGCTCGCGGCTGCTTCGCGCCTCCGCTGCGTGAGCTATAAGCGCCTCGCGGTACTTTTTTTGCGGGACCTCCGCGACACGCTCGAGCAGCGCGTCGAGTGTGCCGTAGGAGGAGATCAGATCGCGCGCGCCTTTCTCGCCGATGCCAGGCACTCCCTTGACGTTATCGATGGTATCGCCCATCAGCGCCAGGACATCGACCACCTGGTCCGGCCGGACGCCGAACTTCTCCTTGACGCCGGCGGCGTCGTACCACGTCCCTTCCTCGCGAGGGTTGAACACCCGGACGGTGTCTCCCACGAGCTGAAAGAAATCCTTGTCGCCCGTAACGATCGCGACGCCGTAGCCTTCTGCCGCGGCCCGCGTCGTCATGGTCCCGATGACGTCGTCGGCCTCGTACCGGTCGTACGTGATGATGGGCACACCGAGCGCCTCGCACGCGCGATGCACCAGCGGGATCTGGCCGGCAAGCTCGTCGGGCATCGGCTTGCGGTTCGCCTTGTAGTCGACGGCGAGATCGTCGCGAAAAGTCGGGCCCGGGAGATCAAATGACGCCGCGATGAACTCGGGTGCGTGATCCTTCAGAAGCTTGCGGAGCATCGTCACGAAGATGTAGACCGCGTTGGTGGGAATCCCCTGCGCGTTGCGCAGCAGCGTGCCTTCCAATGTGCGGATCGGCGCGTGGTACGCGCGGTACATCTGCGAGCTGCCGTCGATGAGGTACAGGAGTGGCTTCACGAGCAAGAAGTTCGCCGCCCTGATGTCCTCACAGACGCGCGGACATCAGGACGGCGAATTTTTTACTATATCATTGGCTCACGATGCGGATCGGTCTTGCCGTACTGCTCCTGGCCGCGGCCATCGGCTGCGGCCGCGGATTGTTTCGACAGTACGAGTACGAGGAAGAGGTGTATCTGTCGCTCGACGGCTCGGCGAC
>Ga0184627_10000678_pt1 | contig 13137 bp, 11 predicted proteins | sample PLM3_127_b1_FD_133150 | JGI IMG/M metagenome (GOLD analysis project Ga0184627, IMG submission 133150) | Groundwater sediment microbial communities from an aquifer in East River, Colorado, USA - PLM3_127_b1 | ecosystem: Environmental > Terrestrial > Soil > Riparian zone | place: USA: East River...
AGGTAGTCGCTCGAGTCGAGATTGGCGACCAGCATCTGCAGCGGCGACTCGGGATTGCCGCGCGGCGGCGGCACGTGATCCACGATCGCCTCGAACAGGGCGCTCAGATCATCGCCAGGCCCTCCAGGCGCCGCGGTGGCCACGCCGAGTCGCGCGTTCGTGTACAGAACGGGAAACTCGATCTGGTCCTCCGTGGCATCGAGGTCGATGAACAAGTCGTACACCTCGTTCAGCACCTCCTTCGGACGCGCGTCCGCGCGGTCGATCTTGTTGAGGACGACGATCGGCGGGAGCCCGCGCTCGAGCGCCTTCCGCAGCACGAACCGCGTCTGTGGCAGGGGACCTTCGGACGCATCGACCAGCAGCATCACGCCATCCACCATCGAGAGCGTGCGCTCGACCTCTCCACCGAAATCGGCATGTCCAGGGGTGTCCACGATGTTGATCAGGAAGTCGCGGTAGTGGACGGCGGTGTTCTTGGCGAGGATGGTGATGCCGCGCTCGCGCTCGAGCTCGGTGTTGTCCATGACCCGGTCGGCCACCTGCTGGTTCGCGCGGAACACACCGCTCTGCCGGAGCAGCGCGTCGACCAGCGTGGTCTTGCCGTGATCGACGTGCGCAATGATCGCTACGTTGCGGCGGAGGGGATTCGCGATCTGGCGCGACTTCGTATGGGGCGACATTCGTCCAGTATAGCGACCGAAGCGCGGCACTAAAGTCGATACGGCAGAGTTGCGAATGCAGGCGCCTCATCAATACGGACGTTCTCCGTTGCACCGGGGCTGGAGTGTTTTTAGGATCGAAGCGGAGTCAGCCCAAGGAGTCCCGTCGGATGCAGCATTCGGTGCTCGTCGTGGAGGACGATAACGAGCTGCGGCGTCAAGTCACGTCGTGGATTGAGTCGTTCGGACATGAGGTCCAGGAAGCCCCAAGCGCCGAGGATGCCCTCATGGCGATGGCGCGCGAGCCCAGCGACATGGCCGTGTGTGACGCCAACATGGCGGGCAAGGACGGCGTGTGGCTCGCCTGGCGGATGCGCGAACGCCATCCCCAGACCGCCATTGTCCTCGCCACCGCGCTTCGCGACTGCGAGAGCGCCGTCTCGAACCTCCGCAACAACGTCGTCGACTACCTGCTGAAGCCGTTCGATCGGGTGCGGCTCCTCGAGGCGCTTGCGCTCGCCCGCGACTGGCATGCGGCGGCGGCCGGCGACGACGATCTCCACGAGGCGCTGCAGGACCGGCTGCGCACCCGTCGGGCGGTGCTGGCGGCATCGCTGGCTGAAGCGCAAACAACCCATGTGGCGGCGCTCGACGGCCTGATCTCCATGCTGCAGTTCCACGAGCGTGACGGCCGCGGCCACTCGAGGCGCGTGGCGAGGCTGACGCTGGCGCTGGCCGATGAACTTGGCCTGGGCGATGACGAGGCGCTGCTCAAGCTCGAACATGGGGCGCTGCTGCACGATATCGGCAAGCTGGATGTGCCTGCCGCGATCCTGACCAAGTCAGCGCCGCTCGATGATGAAGAGTGGGAGGTGATGCGGCGGCATCCGCAGGTTGGCTACGATCTCCTCAAGCAGAGATTTGCCGGCGCCGCCGAGCTCGTGCTGGCCCATCACGAAGCCTTCGACGGCGGCGGCTATCCCAGGGGGCTGAAGGGCGATCAAATCCCGATCGGGGCACGGATCCTGTCAATCGCGGACGCATACGATTCGATGACGCACCCGCATACGCAGCGGCCGCCCATGCCGCCGGCGCTGGCGCTCGACGAAATCGAGCGCTGCAGCGGGACCCAGTTCGATCCGTACGTGGCTGATGCGCTGGGGAAAGTATTCGCGGGCGTCGCGGAGGAGCACGTTCACTGATGCCGGGCGGCCCCGGCGCGTGCTTCGATCAACTAAACGAAACCACCAACCCGGGGGCCTGAAGGCCTCCGGCTACCCTACCGCGTGGCTACGCAAATTATTTCGTCGCCGCGGCCGGGGCCGGAACCCGCAGCTGCACGTTGATCGCCGTCATCACCTTGCCGGCCGGAACCGGAAGGGCGCTGACCACGATCCGCTCGCCCGCTTTGAGCTCCTTGGCGTCGACCTTGACCCGTCCCTGCTGAACCACGCTTTTTGCGTCGAGCGCGAACACCACGGTCTTGCCGTCGGTCAGTTTGACCTCCAGTTGCCCATCGTGCACGGCCGACACCGTACCCAGGAACCGGTGCGGGTGCCCCTCGTGGGCGAGGGCGGCGATTGGCAGCAGCAGCGCGAACGCGGCAGCGACGGCGACGATCCAGTTCTTGCTCATCAACAGGCTCCTAACCAGAAACGCGTAAGTCAAAGGTCAAAGGTCAAAGCATGTCCTGGGCAGCATTTGCCTTTGACGACCTTTGACCCACGAGAGACTGCTCAGTGTACGTGCGCGGGCGGCGGCGGGTCGCCACCCTCGAGAAACCGCTCGGCCTCGATCTCCTGTCGGATGTCAGCCGGCGAACGCGGGGTGAGCGCGTCCATTTCCTCGAGCTCGGCCTGGCTGATGTCCGGGAGGTGCCTGATGAAGTGTACCAGATACCAGGTCGCGTTCTCACCTTCCCGTGTGCCCGTGCCCCATCCTGGCATCCCGGTGAACCGTATGCCGTTTTCAATGATCCAGAACAGCTCACCGTCTGACAGGGCCTGCGTGGCGGGCAGCCGCATGTCGGGTGCCTTCGGCCACAACCCCTGGCCCATCTCGGTTTTGCCGCTGCCGTCAGCGGCGTGGCAGACCGCGCAATGGTCGGCATAGTGTGCGCGGCCATCCGCGAGGCTTTCAGGAGAACGAGGGATGGGGTTCCGCTGTTCGCTCACGCCGGCCGGGATCGCGAGCGATCGCACTCGCCGCGCGATGCCTGCCTCGAGGGGCCCGGGCTCCGATCGCGCGACCAGACCGGTACTCCGGACATAGAGCAGCGCGGCCGTCGCAAGTCCGGCCAGCGTCACCAGGACAATCAGCAGAACGTGAACGATCTTCCTCATGGCGTCATTGGATGTGCCGCCGGCCGCACGGTCAGGAACAGGCCGGCGCCCATCCCCACACCACCGTACCGCGGGCGCAGGGCCTCAGGCACAAAGGCCGCCGAAAGCGTAGCCCCAATCCCGGGCTGCAGTCCGTGCCGCGTGTCCAGATACCGAGTGTAGCCCGCCTGCACCTTGCCAACGGTAAAGACCCCCGTTGCCTCGTGGATGTGGAGATCGTGCGCCGGCTTGCCGTTCAATTCAAGCCGGCCGAACCATGCGTGGCGCTCCGAGAAGCTGGCGCTCGATTCGACCAGGACGCCGTGCGTGGTGTCATCGCTCTCCCGGTTGGCGCCCCACGCGGCCGTCGTGGCCCACAGGTTCCGTTCCCCGAAGCGATGGTGATACGTGGCAGACGAGGTGAGGCGCACGACATCGGACGCGGGCCCACCGGCATAGGGCATCTCCGCTTCCGCGAGTCGTCCCGCGGAGACCTGCAGCGCAAGCGCGCTGGTCGGCAGGAACGAGAAACGGCCCGCCATCGAATCAAGCGGGCCCAGATCGAAGTCGTACCGATCCTCGTCCGGTTCCCTTCCGTTGAAGACCGAGGTCTCGGCTTTCCATCGCGTGCTGTACACGCCCGCCGTGACGACGCCAAAGGTGATATGCGTCGAGTCCACCCAGTGATGGATGATCGGTGAGACGGGATTCGGCATCGCAGACAGACGATGGGGGAAGCCTGGCGGCCCAAGCGCGGGCTCGCCGGCGAGCCCGCCGTAGAGTTGCCAGCGCAGGGAGGAGGTCAGCGGCCAATCGAACTCCGCCGCCACTTCCATGAACAAGTCGTGCGGGTGCTGCTTGTCGTGAATGTTGTCACCCTCGCACAGCTCGCCGGTTGCCAGTAAGTTGGGATAGCCGCATCCCCCAATCGTCCACGGCTCGAGGCTGACCATCGTCCGGACGCCGAACCGTCCGCCCGCAAGCGGTCGCCGCGCCATCCCCATCGCCCAGTTGATGCTGCCCGCCTGTGTGTCTCCCCGATGTTCCGGCGCCGCCTCGTGGAGGAGCTGGACGAAGCCGTTGCCGTGCAGCATCGTTTCCCATCCGCGGGCCTGGTGATGGAGTCCGTACATCGGCGTGGCATCGGGCAGCCATGCCGTGCCCGACGCTTCGCGCGCGGAAAACAGGCTGACGGCGGTCGCGCCGTGCTGGTGTTCCTGCTGTGCGGCCGCCTCACTGCTCGGCTGCGCCGGCGCCGGGTGCTCGTGCTCCGGAGGCGCAGGCGCCGGATGCTCGTGCGCGGGCGGTGCGGCAGGCTGCTGCGACTGCGCAACCACCGGACGAACCGCTACGGCGAAGAGCGTGAGAAGAATGGCGTGACGTGCGCCATGACACATGCGATTTCCAGGCATGAACCCACTCCCGTCAAGACCTGCCGGGTCTGCGGCGCCTAATTGGTGCGCGCCGCAGAAACCGGCCTACGTACGTAGGGCGGGTGCCGCGTAGCGGACCCGCCCGTCGATCGGGAGGGAGCGATCAGATGCGGAGTGGTGTGAGCAGCTTGGAAGGCCCAGGCGGCGGTGAGGCGACGGTATGAAATCGGTGAGAAACGCCGGTGTGCAGGAGGGACGGCAATGCCGGGATGGCATCGGTCGGAGCGGGGGCCGCCTGCGGAACTATCTTCGCAGCGGCCGCCGGGAGCTCCTCGCCGTGGCCGCAGACATGCACGCCGGTGGTCACGGCCGCGGCGGTGTCATTCGGCTCCGTGGCATGACAGGAATGCCGCGGTCCAGCGCCGTCGCCGTGCGACTCATGGTTCGCGCGCGACGCGCACAATATCTCGCACGCGGTCAGCGACGCTGGCGCGCCGGTGACCCCTAGCGCCAGCACGAACGCGGCGAGACGGCGGACCATCACTGCCAGTATATCCCTGCGAATGCATCTGGTAGCCGGAGGGCGTTAGCACTGAACGTCGAGCTGTTCCGGGTTCCGGGTTCCGGGTCCCACGTTCGGGTTCCGCGTTCGAGTTCGCAGTTCAATGTTCCGGGTTCTCCGTTCCGCGTTCGAGCGTCCGAACACAGCACGTCGAACCTCGAGCCGCGCACTCGGAACCCGAACCTCGAACACGAACTCGGAACCCGGAACCCAGAACGCAGAACTATCGCTGGCTCTTCGGTGGACTCACAGCTGGACCCGCCGCAGCCTGAGCGCATTCCCGATGACCGACACGGAGCTGAAGCTCATCGCAGCGGCGGCGATCATGGGCGACAGCAACAACCCGAAGAACGGATACAGCACGCCCGCGGCAACCGGCACCCCGGCGGTGTTGTAGATGAAGGCAAAGAAGAGGTTCTGCTTGATGTTCCCCATCGTCGCGCGGCTCAGCCGCCGCGCGCGCGCAATGCCTCGCAGGTCGCCCTTGACCAGCGTGACGGGGGCGCTTTCCATCGCCACATCGGTCCCGGTCCCCATCGCGATTCCGACCTGCGCCTGCACGAGCGCCGGCGCATCGTTGATGCCGTCGCCCGCCATGGCCACAACGCGCCCCTCCGCCTGCAGGCGCTTCACGACCTCGACCTTCTGATCCGGCAGCACTTCGGCGATGACATCGTCGATCCCAAGTGTGCGGGCGACCGCCTGAGCCGTGGTCTTGTTATCGCCGGTCAGCATGACGATGCGGATTCGCTCGTCGTGCAGCGTCCGGATCGCTTCCGCTGTACTCGCCTTGATGGGATCCGCCACGCCAATGAGGCCGGCGAGCGTCTCGCCGATCGCGACGAACATCACCGTCTGTCCACCAGCCCGCAGCGCTTCCGCTTTCTCGCCAAGCGCTCCAACGTCGACGCCGAGATCGCTCATCAGGGCGCGATTGCCAAGCGCGACCCGGCCATTGTCGACCGTTCCTGTCACGCCTTTTCCCGTCACGCTCCGGAAATCGCGGGCCTCAACAAGGGTGACCCGCCGTTCTTCCGATCCCCTGACGATGGCGGCGGCGAGGGAGTGCTCGCTTCCGCGTTCGAGACTCCCCGCCGCCCGCAACAGGGCCGGCTCGCCGATGCCACCGGCGGGGACGATGGTGACGAGCCGCGGCTTCCCTTCGGTCAGCGTGCCCGTCTTGTCGACGACGAGCGTATCGACCTTGCGCAACACCTCGATGGCTTCGGCATTCCGAAACAGAATGCCCATCGTGGCGCCCCTGCCGGTCGCGACCATGATGGACAGAGGCGTGGCCAGCCCCAGGGCGCACGGGCAGGCGATGATCAGCACGGCGACGGCGTTCACGAGCGCGTGCGCCAGTCGCGGCTCCGGTCCAACGGCCGCCCACACGAGGAACGTCGTCACCGCGATCGCGATGACCGCTGGAACGAAGTATCCGGAGACGACATCCGCGAGCTTCTGGATGGGCGCGCGGCTCCGCTGCGCTTCCGCCACCATCGCGACGATGCGGGACAGCAGCGTATCGGCGCCGACCTTCTCGGCACGGATCACCAGCGCGCCCGTCCCGTTGATCGTCGCGCCAACGACGCGATCGTCCGTGTGCTTGTCGACCGGGATCGGTTCGCCGGTGACCATCGACTCATCGATCGCGCTCGATCCTTCGAGGACGACGCCGTCCACAGGGACCTTCTCGCCCGGCCGGATGCGCAGCCGATCGCCGACCTGCACGACCTCGAGGGGTACGTCCTCTTCGCTTCCGTCTTCGCGGATGCGGCGCGCCGACTTCGCCGCCAGACCGAGGAGCTTCTTGATGGCCGCGCTCGTCTGGCCGCGCGCGCGCAGCTCGAGCACCTGTCCGAGGAGAACGAGGGTGACGATCACCGCGGCGACCTCGAAGTAGACGCCAACCTCCCCGGATTCATCGCGGAACCCGGCCGGAAACAGATCTGGAACCAGCGTGGCCACGACGCTATAGCCGAAGGCGACCGCCACGCCCAGTCCGATCAGCGTGAACATGTTGAGGCTTCGGTTGACGATGGAGAACCAGGCGCGCACGAAGAAGGGCCACGCGCCCCAGAGCACGACCGGCGTGGCGAGCGCGAGCTCGAGCCACTGTGGAATGAAGCGGCCCATCGCGCCGACGAGAAGCGCAGCGGCAAGCACGGTGCTCACCCGGAATCGCCGCGACATGTCGACGAGCTCAGGATTCGGCCCCTCTTCGAGCGTCGCGGTCCACGGCTCGAGCGCCATCCCGCAGATCGGGCACGCCCCCGGACCGTCCCGCACGATCTCCGGGTGCATCGGGCAGGTGTAGGTGGCGCCGGCGACCGGCGACACGGAGCGTCCCGCCGCGCCGCCGACATATGCCTCCGGGCCAGCGCGGAAGCGCTCCAGGCAGCTCTCGGCGCAGAAGAAGTAGGTCTGCCCGCGGTAGTCGAGGTGCCCCACCGCATCGGCCGGCGTGATGGTCATCCCGCAGACTGGATCGACGACCTCGATTGGCTCGGCAGCGTGTCGGGGCATCGGGCTATTTCACGCCGGGCCGACCGGCGTCCTGCCGCTCACGCCCGGCCCCACCTCCGCTATCTCTGGAGGTGATGATCGTTGTTCAGAAGCTTGGGACCATCGGTCTCGACGCACTTGGGCGATTCCTCCAACGCGTCCGTGGACGGCCTGGTCAGCCGCGCCGGCACGATCCATGGCGCGGTCAACACGTTGGGATCCTCCACCGTCGCCTGCCAGACAAGATTGTCGCCGTCTTTCCACATCCGCTCGATGACGCGCATCGCGTCGCTGTGGAAGTAGCCGTCCTCGCCGAACCAGGTATCGTCGACGAAATTTCTCACGTCAACCACGAGCACATCGCCCTCCCATCGACCGACCGAGTCGCCGTAATGCGACGGGTTCGCGTTGGCGCGATGCGCACGGCCGTCGGTGGGGATGATGCGGTAGGGGTCGCCCGAGATGTCCTCGTAGAGAAAGATCATCTCGTTCGGCAGTTGCACGATCTTGCGCGGTGGACCGATGCGTGGCACTCCGGGCCTGCCGCAGTAGAACACCGGGTCTGTTTTGCTTTGGTGGTCGAATAGCTCCTTGACTTTGGCCTGGAGCTCCGGCTTGTAGGAAGGCCTCGGTGTGGAAGGCCGCACACCACGAATGGCAGTGGCGTCTCCATGCCGCGCGCTCTGATCGATCGCCTGGATGGTGACCGTTCCATTCACTTCCTTTTTCAAGGCGGCCGGCGCACGATCGATGGCATAGCTCCACACGCCGCTCAGGTCGGGATGAGCCGCGGGGGCGCGTTGTCCAGAGGCGCCGCTCGTCTGCTGCGCCAGCGCCACCACCGGAATCAGAATCGCGCACGCGAAGGCACTGAAGAATACGTTCGCCATGTTCTCTCTCCGTTACTTAGGATCCGCGCTGTTGACCAATTCCAGCGACGTGCCATCCGGCAACCTGATTTTCCGCATATAGCCAAAGTGCGTTCCATCTCTGGCTGGCAAGCCTTCCACTGTCACCGTCTGACCGAGTGCTTTGGCAAAGTCGGCTCGGGCGAGCCCGACGCTGCGATACCACGACGGAGGATTGCTTTCGAATGTCCAGCGATCGATCTTCCCTCCATCGCTCTTGGCGTCCATCGCGACGACGATGTGCGGATTGATCCAATCGATTTTCGTGAGGGTGCCCGTCACCGCGATCCGTTTCCCCATATCGAAGATGGCCGAGGGCGAGTGGTGGGCCGAGAGGGACGCGATCGCGAAAAACGTCAGGACCGCGCAGCCAACCGCGGGAATCTTATGTCTCAAGATGGTTCTCCCTCTCCAACGTGCACGCGAATACTAGCATGGCCACTCGCCCCGCCCCTGCCCCCGGCGGCCGAAGGGGGGTGCTGGTTCACAAGGCTACTTCACGTATTGCGCCGGGTTGGCGTCGAACTTGACTTTGCAGGCCTTGGCGCAGAAGTAGTAGGTCTTCTCCTGGTACTCGCTGGTCGCGGCAGCCTTTGCCGGGTCAACCTGCATTCCGCACACCACGTCTCGTTCCACGCGGTCCTCCTTCCACCACTCTAAACCCAGCAAGCCGGAAACCGTGAGAGGTTCGTGCGGCCGAGTGCCGGTCAGCTCTTCAACTGCCAGGTCTGCCGAATCCGCGAGCACTCCAGCGTAATGGGATCAGTCCCTCGACAACACGAGTCGAAGGCCGACATGGAGCGCCAGCGGCGGCTGCACGGCCGTCGGTGTCCGAAAGGCGGGGCCGGTCGCCACCCACTCCTCCACCTCCTTGCCGAGATCGAGCACGTTATACCCGTCAACCACGAATGCCGCGCGGTGTCCTCCCGGTAACGTGAACCCTTGCTGCACCCGAACATCCAGCGTACCAGTGAACGTGAAGCGTGACTTGCCGTTGCGAAACGCGCGAATCGCCTCCGCCCCCTGATTGAGGCCGTCGGCAACGACAATCCGTGCGAAGGGCTGCCCATCCTGGTAGCGCGCCACCGCGCCGACCCGCAGGTCGCCCGCGACCCTGTACACGCCGGCGATCTTGCCCGTGTACTGCCGGTCCCAGAACAGATTGCCTCGCGCGTGCGTGGCCGCGTTCGGATTCGAGAAGATCTCTCCGCCGGCCACCACGTCGTTCTCGGACGGCAAGAATCCACGGTACCCGGCGGGCGCATCCGTGAACTGCATCGTGGCGCCCGCCAACAGAGACAGGCGGCCGGACGACCGGTCCGCGATGAGCACCCACCCCCGCACCCTTGCGTCTGGCTGGTGTGAGCTCGAGAGGAGATACATATCCTGCCCGAATGTTCCGGGCAGCCGGTTGTAGATTGGCAAGAGCTGATCATCAACGGGGTCAAGAACGTTCGGACCGGGATCGGGAATCGTGGACACCGAGTAGCTGGACTCCGGAGCGCCGATGTTGAACGCAGCGATCGAGTGCGCCGCGCGCTTGATCACGTGTGCAAGACGGATGCGAAACCCGCCCGGAAGCGCCGACTCGACTCCGGCAATCATTTCACGGGTGATCGGGCGTGCCATGCCTGGATCGAGCGTCGTCAGCGTTCCGCCTGCCCCGGCGCCAGGCCCTACACGTGCCACGAGCGGGCCAGCGTCCGGGCCGCCGCTCCACCGAAACACGTCAGCCACTGGCGCCGCCGGATCTCCGTACGCGAGCAGGTCGAGCAGGAGCGTATCGGCCGTTCGCGAATACGACGCGAACACCGCGCCACGGCCCGCCTCCCAGACTCTCCAGTGTGCCGCCGCACGCGGAAGCCAGGTGTTCCAGGTGATGCCCTGCGGCGCACCGCCGGCGCGGCCTTGCGCACGATCGAACCTCAGCGTGGCGTCGATTGTCAGGGCGCCGCCCAGCGCGACTCGATCCGTGATGAACGCCGCCATGCCACGGCGGCTGCGACGGGTCCCCGCGTCCGCCGAATAGCTCCAGAGCCGCGCCGGCACACCGCCCACACGCTCCCGAATGTCCATGGGCCCGGTTGCGTCGGCCCGGAACGACGCAACGCTGCCGTCAAGGCCCGCCTGCAGGGTATGGCTCGCGCCGAGCATTCGGCGCGCGGCCGCCTGACCCCGTGCTCCAGCGGACCAACGCTGCTCACGGCCAATGACGGACTCGACAAGGGTCGAGACCGGGCCGTCGACGAGGCGCTCGACGGCCGGCTGGGCCGGGACGCTGGCCGTTGCGTCCGACGAGCGTCGAGTGAAGGCGCCGAACACGCGCCATCGCGCGGCGACACGTCCGGTTCTCGCCCACGTCGTCTGCACATGCGTCGATGTCTCGCGCCGCATGTCGCCGGACTCCGCATAAGGCAGGACATGGGACATGGGGTAGCGTTCGACCTGGTACCAGCCGAGCGTGCGCACCTCGTCGCCCTCACGGGGTGTCAACACCAGGTGCGAATAGACGGAATCGACCGCCTCTGATGTCGCATCGGCACGGCCGCGTTCGAACTGCGAGGCGCGTGTGATGGATGCGGACGCAAGGATCGCGGCCCGGCCTGGAACGATCGGCCCTTCGACGATCCCACTCGCGTGCGCGAACCCGGCCTGCCGCGAAACAGGCGGGGCCAGCCGGCCGCCGCTCGCGACGAGCGGCTCACCCGAACCGGACCCGGCGACCGTGGTGCGCCATGTACTCGAAGGCCGGAGCGGCTCGAGCGAAATGAGCAGGCCAGGGCCGCTCACATCGGACGGCACCACACCAGACGTGACGCTCACGCGCTGCCATGGCGCAACCGGCGGGACGAACACGGGTCCACCGCGGGTCGCGCTGGAGATGTCGACGTCATCGATCCGGAATGCTGTCTGCGTCCAGGAGGTCAGAAAGGCACCGAGGCGTGCCGATTCGGCCGCGTTCACTCCGCCGGAGAAGCGGTCGCTGATGACCGCAGCCTGTGTGGTCTCGAGCAGTGAAAACAGGTTGCCGGCGGAGGGCAGGTCCCGGAGGGCGGTAGCGTCGAGCGTCGACGTGAGCGGAAGATTGACCGGTAAGGGCTGCTGGGCGCGCGTCGTGCTGGGCAGCGCGACCAGGATCAGAACCGCGACGACAGCCCTCCGCACGCTGCTGACGTCTGTCATCCCTGCAGTCCGCGCATCACCATGACGGATCCCAAGTCGGCGAGGACCACCACGACGATCCGTCGGATGCGCTCCGCGAGTCCACTCAGTGCAGCACCGGCCGAAGACCGCAGTAGCGCCCCAAAGATCACCATCAACTCTCAGGTTGCTCCGCACGTCACGAACCGAGAACCGGCTAGCCTGGCCGAGGAGGTTCAAATTCCTCGTTCTCGACCAGCGCAATCTCGTCCGGCGTCAGCGCGTGCACGGGTGGCGCAAACCACCGCTGCGCCACGATCGTCGGCAGGATGGCTGAGCCGATGACGGCCCCGATGAGAATCGTGAACTGCTGCCGATCGATGATCCCGGCGTTCAGACCGTAGAGCGACGAAATGGTGCCGAACGTCAATCCGGTGCTCATCAAGAGGGTCGTAAAGACCGCGTGCGGCCGGACGTAGCGAAGGGCCGCTGGCAGGACCCCTACGAACTTTGTCGCGATCTTCACCATCAGAAACGCCATGAGGAGTCCGGCGCCGGCCGCTAACTGTCGAACGTCGACATTCAGGCCGCCCTTGAGAAAGAAGACTGGCGTGAGGAACGCGAACGAGACGATGCGAAAGCGCCGTTGCTCCTCGGGGTGCCGCTTGAACACGTCGGAGACCGCGAGCCCGAGCAGGAACGCGGGCAACACGGCATGAGACTCAGCAAGATCCGCGGTCCACATGAGCACGAACAGCGCAAGGAACGCTCCCTTGATCTCCGGCTCGATCACGCGCGCCCCGTACCGCGCGAAGAACGGGCGCTGCAGTGCCATCATCACGACAATGATGAGTACTGACACGATGATGAAGAGTGCCAGATATGGACTCGGGCGAACGAAGAGCACCGAGAGCGCGACCGCGGTGCCAAGATCGGTGATGAACGTCGCCGCCATGAGAATCTTGCCCAGCTCGGTCGCGGCCAGTCCTGTCTCCACAAGCACCGCGTAGACGACCGCAAGCGACGTCGTCGACAGCGCGATTCCAGCGATTTCCGACTGACGCAGGTCCCAACCCGCAACGTAATAGGCGAATAGCCCGACACCGACGAACGGCAAGAGAAAGGAGAGTCCGCCGATCAGTAGCGCGGGTCTCCACTCGCGACGGAGCAATGTCCGATCGACTTCGGCACCGGCCAGAAACGTGAGGACGATGCCGGCGAAGCTGCCGACAAAGTCAATCCATGGGGTCGGCCGGAGCCCGAAGAGACTCGCCGCGGCCACACCGAAGGCGATTTCGATAATCGCGACCGAAATTCCGAATTCGACCGAAACGACCGAGGCGGCGAGGATGAGGGCGGCGACAATCGTGGCGGTGGCCAACTCCGTCATAAACCTGCTCCACGCAGGAGTCATTGGCCACGCGAACAGCGTGACGGTTGAAGGCGAACTCCACCGCCCTCCGGAAATTATGTCGAGGCCGGGGGCGCGGCGTCAATCGGCGGCCGGCATCCTCCAGCGCGTCGACCTTCACACTCTAGCTTTTTGACCATGCGGCGCCACTCCCGCGTGACGCCGCGCGTCGATGCTCTGTAATGTCCGTCGATGCTCTGTAATGTCCCAGGATGCCGCTGCGTCCACGAGCGTGTAGCCGTCGATTTCGGTCG
>Ga0184627_10000679_pt1 | contig 13135 bp, 16 predicted proteins | sample PLM3_127_b1_FD_133150 | JGI IMG/M metagenome (GOLD analysis project Ga0184627, IMG submission 133150) | Groundwater sediment microbial communities from an aquifer in East River, Colorado, USA - PLM3_127_b1 | ecosystem: Environmental > Terrestrial > Soil > Riparian zone | place: USA: East River...
GAACTGGTCGGCACCCTCACACGCGTCTTCGGGACAATGCAAGATCGACCGGAAAGCATCCGCGGCTACCTCCGTCCGTTTTGCTAGCCATTATGTCCCTTTAATTATGCGTGGCTGTATAGTGCTCACGTACGGTCCTCGGCGGGAATCCGGCATCGTCGGCCACGGCGCTAAAGTTGATTTGCTCCCCGCTGGTAAGTCCGGCAACCTCGACGAAACGAGAAAAGTTCTCAATCGACCTGGTCAAACCCTCGGCCCTGATCTCTTCCCGGAGATAGGTGCCCACATAAGCCTTTAAGTCTTCCTTGTATTGCTCGGAATCGATAATGGCCGGGAGGCTGCCACGATTGAGGCGATCGAGCAGCCTCTGATCATCCAACTCGGCCGACACCAGGGGATGCAAACGGCAGACCCACGCTCGTCCGCCCAGAAGATTGGCGGCGCCCCGTTTAAGTTTTCTGGCGCTGCTCCCCGTAAGAATGACGCGCAGTTTCTTGTTTCGTTCAATCAACAGCTGAATCTCATCAAGGAGAGCGGGGAGCTTTTGAATTTCGTCGACAACCAGTACTGGCTGCTGGGGGCTGAGCGTTTGCCGGAGGTATTCCGGACGCGCGCTAAGTTCACGAAAGGTGTCGGCTTCGAGAAGATCGTAAATGGCAGCATCCGGGAAAGATTGACGCACCAGCGTGCTCTTGCCGGTCTGGCGCGGCCCGAATAAAAAAACGGACTTGTGCTTGATGGTCTCCCGGAGATCCAAGATACGCTTATACATATTGGCAACTATAGTGCCGAATTTCATGCAATTCGGCAAGACTACTGCCGGATTGCATAGGCCGATGCCGGAGGTTACTGGCGGGTTCGAGAAGTCGAGGACCGGGGATCGGATAGTGCCGACGCGGCCTTAAGCATTCCCCGAGACCTTCGCGACGATGTGCACCACCAGCTTGATATCTTGCCGCTGCTACTTTTCGATCAGCAGGTTGGTTTCCCTCATCGAGGCGAAGCGGCATTACGGACTGAGCGCCCGTTCTTTCCCGTGAAGGAAACGAGCGACGCCGGTATTCGCATTAACTTATTCGCTGAAACCGGGTCGCGTCGCGAATCTTGCAGGCACAGCGTGACATCGGCCTCTGAAGCTGGTAACGCGGGTTCAGGTCCCGTTGCGAGCCGGATTAGATTTTTTCGTAAAGGCAGTGCGGGAACTCATTTGGCCAGTCGAACGGCGATCGACGAGACCAGATCATTCGCGACGCGCGGGAGAACAAGAATCATTAGTCTTGTGTCTGCGATCCGAGACGGAACTCTCCGGTGATCGGGTCTGCGCCTTCAACCGGTGGCCCGCCTTTTTTCTTCTCTCCCTTACGTTGCTGCCGCCGGGTGGCCTTGTCCCGCTGCTTTTGCTGGCGCGCCAACTCTTTCTGGCGCTTCTGATATGTCTGATTTCCCATAAAAGATCCTGTAACACATCTCAGGCAACCAATTCGCTAAAAGAACATCGCGAATGTGTCGGTATCGGGATCAGCCATGAATGGTGATGTCTTGATCCCGGGAACCCGGTGGGCAGTCGTTAATAGAAGGGGAGCGCCCGACCTCCCACCCCTTGCCGGCGTCTTAGGAAATAAAACTACCAGCGATTGCGCCCGCCGCCACCGCCGCTACGGTCGCCGCCAAAGCCCGACCGCTTCTCCTGAGGCCGCGCCTCATTGACGGTGAGATTGCGCCCGTCAAACTCAGTCCCGTTCAGAGCCTGGATCGCTTTCTGAGCTTCGGCGCCGGAACTCATCTCGACGAAGCCAAAGCCCTTGGACCGCCCCGAAAATTTGTCCATGATCACCCGGGCGGACTCGACGGTTCCGTGCGCGGCGAAAAGGTCCTCCAGCTGCTTGTCGGTGGTGGCGTAGGACAATCCGCCGACGTAAACTTTGTTGGTCATATTTCCTCCTTGGTCGACAAAAGGTTGATGGCTCTCATCCGATAATCCTATTCGGCGGCCTTTGCAAGGCCCCGCCTCGGGTGACGAAGCTTTTTCAGCGCGGACTCCTCAAGTTGGCGAATTCTTTCTCGGGTGAGGCCGAATACTTTTCCGGTTTCTTCCAACGTGTATTCGGCTTTTTCTCCGATGCCGAAGCGCATGCGGATAATCTTTTCCTCCCGCGGGCTGAGCGTGGTCAGGATTCTTTGCGTCTCGCGCTGAAAATCCACAGAAATGGCGGTTGCCTCGGGGTTGGGAACGCGACGGTCCATGATTAGATCGCCGAGACAGGTTTCTCCATCTTCGGTTGATGGGGCTTCCAGCGAGAACGGTTCTTTCACGAGGTCACGGATAGTCTCGACCGCTTTGGGCGGCAGCGCCATTTCCGCAGCTAATTCCTCCACCGTCGGTTGGTGGCCGAGATTCCTGACCAGGCCATGTTCCGCTACGGCGAATTTTCTTGCGAGCTCAACCATGTGAACCGGGATGCGGATGGTCCGAGAATGATCCGCTAGAGCGCGGGTCACCGCCTGGCGTATCCACCAGCTCGCATAGGTTGAAAACCTGAAACCCAGCCGGTGGTTGAACTTATCCACCGCCCTCATCAGGCCGATGTTTCCCTCCTGGATCAGATCCAGAAACTGGAGGCCCCTGCCGCAATAGTGTTTTGCGATGACGACGACTAGCCGAAGATTGGCTTCGATGAAGCGCTTTTTGGCCACGGCGACGTCTGCCTGCTTGTCGCTGGTGCTGCCGACCATCCGCCGTATCTCGGCCGCGGGCATCCCCATTTTCACTTCAAGCGCATGCAGCGCCTGTTTTTGCGCCTGCCCGACGCTCTCCCGCTCTACTTTCTGTAGGTGGTCATAGATCTGTTTATGGCGGTCGACGATGACTGCGATTTGACCACGGTTAAGCTCGAGTCGTTGTAGCGATAAGGCAATCTTCTGCCGCTGGCGCATCAGTGTGCGATCCAGTTTATTGCGTTTGACCTCACTCATTCGATGGCTGCCCTGTCCGGTTGCGTGTTCGTACCTGCGCGCCAGATATTTGAGCTGCGCTATTCGCTTTCGAAAACGAATCCGAGTGACCTTGCCATCGATCGCCGGATTCACGGAGGTTTGTTTTGGCTCGTCTATGACATCGCGCGCATCAACAAGGCCGCTGGCGACTTTCTTTCCGACATCGAGCACCCGATGGAGCGCGACCAGGGAAGATAATGCCTCGGCGGCGATCTGCGCCTCGCCTTCCGCGATGCTTTGGGCAAGCCCAAGCTCTTCTTCGCGACTGAGAACGTTTATCGGTCCGATTGCGCTCAGATATGAGAAGACGGAATCCGCGCGATTCCCTGAAGTTTCGCTGCCTAATGGAGGGTCAGGCTCTTCCGCGTCCGACAACCCTTCAAGCTGATTTTCCTGGTCCGGCGTTTCGGGAGAGTCCCAGCCGCTTTCCTCAGTGCGCTCCTGCGACCCGGTATCGGCGGTATCGGGGAACTGGTTCGTGAAAGACTTTCCGCGTTTGCGGTAGAAATGGTTAAAGGTATTCATTTAAGTTTATGCTGCCGGGTTATGCGGACGATATTGGTGTTCGCACACCTTCGTCGAACAGCCAACGCCTCCGGCTGTCGAGTCATGGATATCGCGTCTCGTGGGAACCTTGTTGATATGGCAGTTTCAAGTGATAAGCAAGGGCTCGGCACTACCGTCACGGCCCTACGCCCGCTCCCAAACCTTGACGGCGCTGTCCCTTGCCAGGGCTGCCGTAGTCCTATAAACTTGGTCCTGTATCATGCCGTCCTATTAATGGCGCGCAAGAGGTAGAAGACCAGACCCGCCACTTACACATCTATGGTGGTATGAACTTCGGCTCCGGATTGACGCCGAACGGTTTCCCTGGTCTTGCCCCCCTCCCTCTTCCAAAATCCACAGGCTATCAAGCGCCTGTTCAAGGAGAGAGCGATGCATCCTTTGTTGCTGATCGCCATTCCCTTGGTGTTGGTGATCGTTGGCGAGAATGAGCTGCCGCTTGGCGTCGCGCTGAAGATTTCAAATTGAGCAAAGTTTAAGACCTCACCGCGGAACCGTCTCTTTTTCGACCCTTCGACTTGAGCCCCGGCCTTGGCCGGGGGCTCTTGCTCAGGATTCCGCCCCACGGGCGTAATGGAAGGTGCCACGGGCTTGCCCGTGGGGCTCCACGGTGGGGAAACCTTACGGGCGCAAGGTTGGGCGGCCTCCTATGGTTGTTTCAGAATTGCTATGATAGGCAGAAGGAAAAGGGGAAATCAAAATGGCCGAGTTGGATAAGCGTTTATTTGTGGGCATCAAAATTTCGACAAAACTCCAGTCACAGTTGGATAAACCGGCGCCGGGGACCGAGCGGTATTTTAAAGAAAACAACACGGAATACCTCCAGATCACGACCTTGGGAGAGGACCGAGTCATCGGCAGATTCGTGCCGAACGGTTTTCCTGTCGGCGATATCGGGGATGTCGGCCGCAACGTCCGCAGCATCGTTGGCCTGATTACGGGCGGTAACGGTAACGGTGAGGACTCCGTCCACATCTACGTTCATTAGCTGCCCAAAGCCCGCCAGATTAGCTTTTTCCGCTTGGACGTTTGATTAACCCCGCGGGGCTTGTTGAACCGCGACCAAGGGTGATAGTATCAGACCTCCTTTAGAGCTTGTTTCCGGATTACCAACATGGCCTCTGAGCTTTAAAAGAGCCGGAGGCTTTTTTTGTTCGCCCTTGGGAGGATGCCATGGCAAAAACGCAGGAAGAAGTAAAACTGCAAGACGGGACTCTGGTCCGGCACAAAGCCGCGCGCTATGAAGGGCGCATAGACGGAACCACCGGGATCAAGAGCTGCTTTACGGTGGCGGGCGCATCATTGGATATGCCGAGCAGTAAACAGATATTCCAATATCGCGTCGTGGTGGCGGGCGAGCCCATGCGGCACATCGCCCCTGCCGAGGATCTGGAGATTTTGGAACAAGCGCTGAAAGTTGCTTGCCCGCGTTGCGGATATCAATTCAACAGCAAGCCCGGTCTCGAAAACAAGCCCGGAGGTCACTGTCAATGCGGCGGGTGGGTTTGCCCCGCCTGCTTGGCCTGCCAGGCCAGCGATGATCAATCGGACAAGAGTGAAGCTCCCGTGTGCTTAAAGCAGCGTCAGCGTCAGGCTCGAAAGCTTGCAGCTCGGAAAAAAAGCCGCGACGGTTGACACGGAGCGGCACACCACGTAGAGTAAAACTACCTACTTCAGTAAAGGGCCTTCTGAAAGAGGAATAGACAGACGTTGAAGGCCTAGTCAGTCTCACCTAGCGAAAAGATATCTAAAGGACAATCCGACCAGGGCGTGGCTTCCGTTACGCGGTTCCTCATGTTCTGCTCCCATTAGCGGTCAAGTTCTCAAGGTTAGAGACAGCAACATTCTCTTATAGGAGGAGAACATGAATAATAAATTGTACGTGGGCGGATTGCCCTACTCGGTCACCGACGGGAAACTTGAGGAAATCTTCCAGGCGCACGGGACCGTCGCGTCCGCCAAAGTGATCTCGGATAAGTTTACCGGCCAGTCGCGCGGCTTCGGCTTCGTCGAAATGAGTTCGGGCTTGGAAGCCCAAACGGCCATCAGCGTATTGAACGGGAACCAATTCGAAGGGCGCTCGCTCACCGTGAATGAGGCCAAGCCGATGGCGAGCCGCGATAGTAACGGCGGTGGAGGCCGAGGGAATAGAGACGGCGGCCGCGATCGCTGGTAGTTTTCTCGTTCTAAGCTAAACCAAAGGGGCGCAACAGGTCGGGTTGCGCCCTTTTTTATGAACAAGTTTTGGGCCTCTGGTTGAACTACGCCCGCCCCCAAACCTTCACGGCGGTATCCACCACCAGCTTGAGCTTGGCCCATTGCTCGTCTTCGGTGAGCAGGTTGCCTTCCATCGTCGAGGCGAAGCCGCATTGCGGGCTGAGCGCGAGATTTTCCAGCGGCACGTATTTGCTCGCTTCGTCGATGCGCCTTGCGAGTTGTTCCTGGGATTCCAACCGCGGGAGCTTGCTGCTGACGAGGCCGAGCACGACGGTTTTGCCGCGCGGCACGAAGCGTAGCGGCTCGAAGCTGCCGGCGCGCTCCGACTCGTACTCTAACAGGAAAGCGTCCACCTGGAGCTGGCTGAATAGTTTCTCGGCGATGGCGTCGTAGCTGCCCTCGGCGTACCACTGGCTGCGGTTGTTGCCGCGGCAGAGATGGATGGCCAAAGTGACGCCCGGGCGCTTGGCGCCTTCGAGACAAGCGTTGTCGGCGCGGACCGCTTCGTCGAGCGCGGCGTCGGGGTCAAGTCCCATCTCGTTCTGAACGTATCCCCGCCATTTAGGATCGATATAGTAGCTGTAGCGCGGTGCGTCGATCTGCACGTACGGCGCGCCTTCGCTCGCCAGCGCCTGGATCTCCGCTTTGATGACCGGCACGATGTCCCAGAGAAAGGCGGAATAGCTAGAGTAGACTTTGTCGCTGATGCCCTTCTTGTAATAGATCGCGGGAAATTGATTGGCGGTGGGCAGCGTGACCTTGATGTCGCCCGGGCTTTGCTGCTTAACGAAGGCGAACTCATCCTGGGTCAAGCGCCGCGTCTGCTTGATCTTGCCGACGACGATGCCGGGCACGCGCGATGGTTGTGTGGACGAGCCGGCCACGCTCGCCTGCCATTTGCGCAGCAGGTTATCGCTCTCGTCGATCCCTTCGACGGCGTCGTTGAAGTCGCTCATGAAGTTGACCCGGCGCAGCTCGCCGTCGGTGAAGATTTTGAAGCCAAGGTCTTTCTGGCGTTGAAGGACTTTAAGAATGTGCTTGTCTTCTAGCGCGCGCAGTGTTTCGCTGCCGCTGCCCGCACTGCGCGCCTGCAAGAGTTCCGCGGGCCGCAAAAGACTGCCGATGTGGTCCGCGCGATAAATCGTCGCCATAATAAACCTCCTTAACCACCTTCTCAGTTTCTAGTTTCCAGTTTCAAGTTCCTAGTTAACCAGAAACTAGAAACCAAAAACTAGAGACTCTCTTGCCTCGCCAATCGAGACTGCTTCTACTCCCCCAAGAGTTTTTTCAATCTGGCGATCACGTCCGGCGGCTGGGCGATGACTTCCTTCGCCAGCGCGGCAAGCTCCTCGCCGCCGACCGGTTCCACCGGCCAACCGCGCTTTTTTGCCTCGGCCAAGAGCTCCGGGTCTTTGAGCGTATGGTTCCAGCCGTCGCGCAGGATTTTCAACCGATCGGCGGGCATGTTGGGAGGCGCCGTCCATGGCCGGCCAAACTCATTGGACGCCGTGATCAGCGTAACCAAGCGCCGGTCGGCGTCACGCGATTTGTAGCGATCCATCAACTCGTAGAAAGTCGGCGTGTCCGGCAGCAAAGCATCTCGTTTTCGGCCGGTCTGCAGGAGCGGACGGGTGAAGCCTTTTTTGAACCAGGTGATGTGCGGTTCGCGGCCGAAAAACGCCGCCACCGTGATCAACCGGCACTGCAGCTCGCCGCGTTCGAGCGCCATGTCGATGTCCGCCGCGCCTTGATAACCGGCGATAATTGTGGACTTGGCGCCGAGCACGTCCTCTATGAGCTTAGGGATATGGTAAGTGATCGAGGCCGTGCCCGTGGAGCCACATTTGGGCGGCTCGCCAGCCTTACGCAGATCGTCGATCGTCTTGTACGGACTGTCGCCGCGAACAATAAATACCAACTCGGTCGGCTCCGGCGTGCCGAGCCAATTGAATTTCCCCCAGTCGAATTGTACTTCCTTACGGCCGATCAACTGGTCCATGTAGATGCCCGAGTTGAGCGAACCAAGCGTCAGGCCGTCCGGCTTGGCGACGTTGTAGACGTAATTGGCCGCGATCACCGAACCGGCCCCAGGCATATTCTGCACGGTGATGTCCGGCTTGCCCGGAATATGTTTTCCCAAATAGGCCGCGATGTGCCGCGTCCACAGATCGTATAGATCGCCGGGCTGGCCGCCGCGGATGACTCTGATCGACTTTCCCTGGAAGAAAGTGGGTTGCGCATGGGCGGGAGAAACAGTTGTCAAAAAGAAAACTGCCAGGAGCCAGAAAGAAATTTTCAGCTTCATCATCATTGCCTCGCTATTGCCTATTTCAACCAGAGGCTGATCCGCCTTAGGCGGAGCCTCTCGCCTAACCCCTCACCGAATGATTCTATTCGCCCGCGCCAACAGATTCGGGTCGATCGTAACGCCGATCTGCTTCGCGGACGTCAAATTGACGACGAACTCGAACTTCATCGGCTGTTCCACCGGCAAGTCAACGGGCTTCCGTCCTTTGAGGATCTTGTCGATACTCGTCGCCGCGCTGCGGAACAGACCAGCAAAGCTAGGGGAATCAGAATGTTCTAGTCGCAATAGCTTTCTCACCCTTGCTCTGTTTCGGTTGACTTCAGTCGGGAGGTACCTTATAAAAACTCTAACTATTCTTATAATAAGGTGTGTTATGGGAGCGATAGCCGTTTCAAAAAAGGAAGAGGAGCAGATCGAAATGCTTCGTAAGGAACTGGGGATAGCGACCAAATCCGCGCTGATCCGCACTGCTCTCAAAGCCTTGGAAAAGAAAAGCCAGGAAGAAAAATTACGGCGTGAGGTCCGGGATTCCGTGAGTCGCTGTAGCGCGGCGGACCGGGAAGAGAATAAAGAGCTATTCATGGCCGGCGTTGCCCGTGCGAACCGCGGTGAGTAAATGCCCATTAAGCGCGGGCACCTATACATTGTCGACTTCAATCCACGCATAAAAACAAAACCCGGCAAGCTCCGCCCCGCCTTAGTGCTCCAATCGGATCTCGTTAATGATGCGGGATATCCGTCGACGATCGTCATACCAACTACTACTCGGCTTGTAGAGAACGCGGGGATTCTTCGGTTTCGCCTCAAGAAGGGCCAAGGCGGGGTTTCCCGAGATAGCGATCTCCTTCTAGGCCAAGCGATCGCTGTGGCCAACGAGTCCTTCCGCCAAGAGATTGGCTCCTTGCCAAATCCGATGATGGAAGAAGTGGAAAATCGCATCCGCATCATTTTGAGTTTATGACAACGGCTCACCGTTGGTTTACTGTCCCACCTATCGCACACCCTTCATCGAATCACCTTATCCGCTCGCACCAGCACGTTCGGCGGAATCGTCACGCCGATCTGCTTTGCCGCCTTAAGGCTGATGATAAACTCAAACTTCATCGCCTGCTGCACTGGCAGATCAGCCGGCTTCGTTCCCTTGAGAATTCTGTCCACGTAGTGAGCCGCCTTGCGGTACAGGTCATCGATGTCCGCTCCATAGGACATGAGGCCGCCCTCATCGACAAACTCCTTCGAAAAGTAAATAGCCGGCAAGCGATATTTGACGGCAAGCTCGACGATCCGTTTTCTTTCGGCGAAAAAGAAGGGAGCGGCCAGCGTCATAATCGCTTTGACCTGCTTCTGCTTGGCGGTTTGAAAGGCGCTCTCCAAACCTTTCGCGTCGTATTGAGTTCTGATCTCTTCCAATTTTAGCTTCAGTGCCGAAGCGGCAGGCCGGAGCTCCTTCAGTTGGCGGTCGCCTGTTACGCTTACCGGCGCCAGCAGAAATCCAACTCGGGAGAGCTTGGGGACCGCGTCCTTGAGTATCTCTAGCCTTTTGGTATTTACCTCGGTCGCTAAACCCGTGAAACCGGTGACATTGCCTCCCGGCCGCGCCAGACTGGCGACCAAACCTGCACCTACAGGGTCCGAAACGGCCGCCATCACGATGGGGATGGTAGTGGTGGCGCTTTTGGCCGCTAACACAGATGGCGTCGCTGCGACCACAATCAGATCAACCTTAAGACGGACCAAGTCCGCGGCAAGCTCAGGCAGGCGCTCAATCTTGTGCTCCGCAAACCGGTACTCGATGATGAAATTCTTTCCCTCAATCCATCCAAGCTTGCTCAGCTCTTGCAGGAACGCCTTCACGAGGACCGCGCTACCGGAAGCAGTGCTTGGATCCAGGTAACCTATGCGAAAGATTTTCCCTGCCTGCTGCGCGTGGGCCACAGTCGCGCACAGCGCGAACGCAACAGCGAAGGCAACAGGCCCAAGCCATTTTCGATTTCGGTCTGCGGGGCCGCTTTTGGATTTCCGATTGTCGGATTGAGAATCCCAGGCTCGAAGTCTAAAGATTTTGTTCATATGTTTATCTCCTTCAATCCAAAGTCCGAAGTCGAAAATTTAGCCTAGTGTGATGTATCAGAAGTTCGCTGAATATGTGTTGGTGTCCCATCCGGGTGTTCCCCCTTTGGCAAAGGGGATTTGGGGGATTTCAACGCGACCTGCTGAACAAATCCCCCTCGGTCCCCCTTTTTCAAAGGGGGATTTCAGCCGCCGTCTACATCGAATTCCTAAACGAACTTAAGGTACAGCGCACTCGCGAAAAGTCTCCTTGATATATCGATACGCCGCGATGGCGGCCGTCGCGCCATCGCCCGCTGATGTAATCGCTTGCGCTGCGGAATCTTGCCGGATATCGCCGGCGGCGTAGAGGCCGGGTCGTTCCGTTCGCATGCACACATCCGTCTGCACATGGCCGTCATCGCTGAGGCGAAGGATGTTTTTTAATAGCGCAGTGTTTGGTTTCATGCCGACGTAAACGAATACACCGGCAAGCTCAATGTCGCTCACTGCGCTCGTTTTCAAATTGCGCACGCGCACGCCGGTGACTACGTTCTCACCCACGACTTCTTCGATCGTGGTGCAATAGCGCGGAAAAATTCTTGGATTGCTCAATGCTCTTTGCCGATACGTATTTTGCGCCGAGAAGGTTTCCTCGCGATGGAAGACCATCACTCGCTCGGCGTAATTCGTCAGGGTAAGGGCTTCTTGCAGCGCTGAGTCGCCGTCGCCCGCGACGCCGACGGTCCGGCCGTTGTAGAGCGGACCGTCGCAACTGGCGCAGTGGCTGACGCCGCGTCCCGTCAGCTTCGCTTCGCCGGGTACGCCCAGTTCTTTGAGCGAAGAACCGGTGGCGACGATCACGGCTTTGGCGCGGTGCTTCTCTTCCGCGATAACGACGCGCCAAAAAGGGCCGTCCGGTTCCAGCCGCTCGACTGCGGCGCGCTGGAACTGCGCACCTTGGTTCGCCGCCTGGCGTTGCACGGTGGGAGATAGATCGTAGCCGGCGATTCCCTCGGGGAAGCCAGGAAAATCTTCGATCTTCTCGATACTGATCAGGTGGCCGCCGGGGATATTACTTTCCAGCACCAGCGTGGCAAGGCCATGGCGCGCGGCGAACAGGCCGGCGGTCAAGCCGGCGAGCCCGGAGCCCACGATTACAACATCATAATCTGCCATGATGAATGAGTCTACTTTCGTGTGCTGTGTGCCACGCTTACTAAGTAAGGAGTAAGGAGTCAGTAGTAAGGAGAGAGGAGTCCTCCCATCCCAACTCCTAACTCCTCACTTTTTACTCCTTACTGTTCTTGCTCCGTCATCTCCATTCGTCAACGGAGACGGTCTTCTGGTAATTGCAGTCGATGATGCGCCAGTAGCCGTTGGTTTCGCCGCCGACCACCACGACGTGAATCTCGTCGGGCTTGAACATGCGGACCGTTTCGTCCGGGGCGGCCTTGAGTTTGGATGCGTAGGGCTCCTCGCCGAAAGTCGCGCGCGGATAAATATAGTTCTGGATGAGCTGGTAGTCCCAGTATTCGCCGGCCGGCATCAGCGCGTTCTCGTAAACCCACTGGATTAGTTTTTCCTTAGTGTCGAAGCCGCCGCGGTCGATGAATTGCCTGGCCGCGATTGGATCGAGCACAAAAGTCGGCGCGCTGTGGGCGTCCATGCCGCGCAGCATGCTGCGCACATGCTCGCGCCAGTATTTCTCGCGCACGCCGAGAGTGAAAGCGGTGGAGCGGCAGCCGGTAAATACGCTCGCCGTGCTGTCGCTCGCCTTGAAGCCGTGCTGCACGTGGAACGGTTCCCAGGGGCTGCGCTCTTCGTTCTCGGCGCAGGTGATGCTGTTGTAAGCGTAGTTGTTGCCCTGGGAGCCCATGTAAGTGTCTCCCGGTAGCGAGCCGCCCTGGAGGTTCTGCGCGAGCAGGCCGTAGGCGCGCCCGATGGTCGCGTTGGCATGATTGTAAGGCGCCATCGCGCCGGTTCCCGAGTTCATGCCGATCTCGTCGCGGATCGGCCCGTTGACGACGACCATCGCGGCCATTGAGCTGGTCGTGCTGCCGCGCGCGCTCACGCCGCTGGACGCGAGCGCGAGGATCGCCGGAAAGTATTCCGGCTGCGCTCCGGCCATCACCGCGTTGACCGCTACCTTTTCGACCGTGTACTCCCAGGGCAGGCGAAATCGATTGGAGCTCATGTGGCCGACGATTTCGTCCGGCTTGTGGCTCGTGCGCGCGAGCATGTCGGCGACGCGCTTCTCGGTCGGGAGAACGATCGGCAGCTTGTCGGTCCAGTTGCTGTCCAAGAATAGCCGGTGCAGATTCTCTTCCGTGTCGGCATCGATCCATCTCGGCGCCGAGCGTTCGTACTCGATCTCCTTGGGACGCTCGCCGTTCGCCGGCCGCGTGAGCCCTTCGACGACCTCCTGCATGACCGGCCGGCCGGTGAGCGGGTCCTTGCCGTCCACGTAGGCGCGCAGTTGTTCGGCGGTTTTGCCCATGACCGGTTGCGGCACGAAAGCGTAACGGGCCTCCGGCATGCCGTGAATGCGCGTGACGGTTTCCACCACCTTCTGAAAGACGTGGGTATGGAGCGCCATGGTAGGGACGGCGTATTTGCTGTCGAGCGTCATTGCGTGCACGGCGACCGCCGGCGCGCAGGTGCTTCAATGGCCGACGCCGATGATGGCGCCGTCGCCGTCGGCCTGGATCAGCTCCCAGGTTTTAGGATCGTCCTTGGTGTAGACGCTCGACATCTCGACGAGCTTGGTCTTCACCGAGGGCATATGCTCGGCGAACCAGTTCTGCACCTGGCGCAGAAATAAACCGGAGTCGTCGAAGCGCGGATCGACGAGATAGATCGTCTTGCCGTCGAGGCTCCCTAGCCGCGGCGCCATCGTCTTCGGCGTGATCTTCGGCGGATAACCCAGCGGGTTCAAGACCGAGATTTTTGGATTTCCATTCGCTTCGCTGGCCATGTTCAAATCCTCCTCGCCCTATTTAC
>Ga0184627_10000681_pt1 | contig 13120 bp, 11 predicted proteins | sample PLM3_127_b1_FD_133150 | JGI IMG/M metagenome (GOLD analysis project Ga0184627, IMG submission 133150) | Groundwater sediment microbial communities from an aquifer in East River, Colorado, USA - PLM3_127_b1 | ecosystem: Environmental > Terrestrial > Soil > Riparian zone | place: USA: East River...
ACAGCCGAAGCGCGACATTCTCTCCGGCGGTGAGCCCCGGGATGAGATGGAAGGTCTGAAAGACCATGCCGATGAGCTTTCTCCGCAGCCTGGTCCATTCGGCGTCGGAGAACTTTTTGGTAGACCGGCCCGAAAGTACGACTTCCCCCGAGGTGGGCACATCGAGCCCTGCCACAAGATTGAGCAGGGTGCTCTTCCCACACCCGCTGGGCCCCATCAAGGCGCAGAACTCTCCCTTCGGCACATGGAGGGTCACGTCCCGAAGGGCTACCACAACCGCACTCCCCTTCACATATTCCTTGCGGACATGGTCGAGTTTGACCACGCTCTTGCGCACCCGTATTTCGCGCGTGCCATACCCTCGGCGCGTGACCCGCCACAGCCGGCGCCATGAACAGCCGTGAAGTCCTATACCACAACCTACCAACCGCTCACAAGAACCGGCAGCCCTGTGCACGCTTGACATGTCGAAAGCAAATTCCTTAAAAGAAGGCCGGAAGCGGTATAACGCCGATCTTGTAAGCTCGCATGAAGCTCCGCCAAGCGAACCCGCAATGCCAAGCGTGGCCGCCATCATCCGACGGGTGCTGAACGCGGTCCTGCCGGTTGAGTGCGCAAGCTGCGGGAGGGCCCTAGCTGATGACCCGGTCCCATTCTTCTGCCAGCCCTGTTGGGAGAGCATTCATCCCCTCTCCGGACCCTCCTGCCCACGGTGTGGCCGTCCGTTTGCTTCGACCGTCGCCCTGCTGTACAGTCCCCATCACCTGTGCGGCGCCTGCCGGCTCCGCCGGCCGGCCTACACGCAAGCTTGGTCGCTCTACCCATACGAGCCGCCCTTGCAGGACGCCATCCGTCTGTTCAAGTATCACGGGAAAGTGGCGCTGGCCGATGCGCTGGGTTCGTTGATGAGTGTGGCTGTTCCGCATCCTCTGGAGGTCGACCTGTTGATGCCCGTTCCGCTGCACCCTTCGCGGCTCAAGGAGCGCGAGTTCAACCAGTCGCTCTTGCTGGCGGATCATCTCAACCGTCGGCTCCGACTGCCGCTCTCGTATGGCAACCTGATTCGGGTCCGCCGCACTGAGCCGCAAACCGCGCTGACCCGGAAGGCTCGTTTGAAAAACCTCCGTCGCGCATTCGTGGTCCTCCGCCCTGAGGAAGTGGCCGGAAAGAAGATCTTGCTCGTGGATGATGTCGCGACCACGGGAACCACCGTCAACGAATGCGCCAAGGCGCTGCGCAAAGCAGGCGCCGCCGATGTCTATGTCGGAACATTGGCCCGCACGATTTGACCCCGGGAGTCAATGGCTGATGGCACGAAACAAGAGCAAATGGCCTATAGCGTATGGCAAGAGTGCTCCGGCCATAAGCCATTGGCCATAAGCTCCATTCTTGCGAGGAGGACCATGCCGATCTATGAGTATCGCTGCACAGACTGTGGAAAGCGGAACAGCGTTCTCATCCTCAGCGTGCGCAACCAGACGCCGGCGGCGTGCAAGTATTGCCAGAGCGCACGACTTGAGCGGCTTATGTCCAGGTTCGCGGCCCCGAAATCAGAAGAAGCCCGCCTCGAGGCCCTCGCCGATCCGGGCCAGTTCGGCGACCTCGACGAGAATGATCCGAAGACCATGGCTCGATTTATGAAGAAGATGGGACGCGAAATGGGAGAAGATCTCGGCGATGACCTCGATGAAGCCCTCGAAGGAGCCGGGGACGACGCGACCGGATTGGACAGTACTGACATGGATTGACATGTATCGTCATCAAAAATCACTTGACATTCCCCCGGCCTCTTCCTAGGATGGCGGCATAATGGCTCCATCATTAGTCAGGTAGAGATTCCGTCGTTCATTTCCCACGTGATCAGCAATGCCCCGACAATCCAAGGACGAATTGCTCACCGTGGCCGAGACCTGCCGATATCTCAAGATCGCCCCTCGCACGCTGTACCGATATATCCAGACTCGTCGTATGCCCGGGTTCAAACTTGGGAAGGAATGGCGATTCGTACGCTCAGATTTGGAACAGTGGCTCCGGCAGCGGCCCACCGCGCGTCGTCGAAAAACCTAAAGACGGAGGCCCACCATGTTCGCGGGTGAGTATTTGTGCAAAGTGGATGAGAAGGGCCGCTTCATCGTTCCCCCTCCCATCCGAGAGCAACTGGAAACTGAAGGAAAGAGCGTCGTCTTTCTGAAGGGACCGGAACAGTCGCTCTGGATCTATTCCTCGACTGAATGGGTGAAGGTGCTCGAGCGCACCAAAGACAAACTGGACGAAGACCAGAGCCGCCTGTTCATGCATTTCGTGGTGTCCGAAGCCGGCACGTCGGACGTTGACAAAGCCGGCCGCGTTCTGATCCCAGGCCGGCTCCGCAAGGTCGTCCAGGTCGATGAGGAACAGGAAATCGTGCTGGTGGGCCTCTACCACCGCATGGAAATCTGGAACCCCGCCGAGTGGCGGCGGTACGTCAGCAAGACCGAAGACAAGTACGAGCAAAATCTGAGCAAGATTTTGAACCTCCTCTAATCCGGCACCGTGCGTCGACCGCCCCATAGAGGCCAGTCTTCCCAGAAGCCGGTGACGCTTCGCTTCACCTCGTATCGGGCTTCTCAAACGGTCCCGAATCCCGTGGGTACTGTCCCTCACGCGCTCGGAACGCTCCTCCCATCCCACCGCCGTTCGCAACCACGGCCCTCCCCGAGGGCCCTGGCAATTGATGATTCAGTTCCGGTCTGGATTCCCCGTGACCGACTGGCCGTGACCTTGCCGGTCCCCCCCAGCATCAACCACCAGTACGCCACGGTGAACGGTCGGCGCGTCCTCTCGGCCGCGGGACGAGGCTATAAAATGTTGGCGGCTCGACAGGTTCTCGTCACCCTTGCACGTTGCGCCCACCGCAATGACCTGCTCAGAACCCTTCGTTCGGACCATCTTGCGCTCTCCATTCACTTCTATTTCACCTCGCCGCTGCGCCGGGACGTGGATGGCGGGCTCAAGATCGCGCAAGATGCCCTCTGCGAGGCGCTCGGCATTAACGATAATCGGGTCCTGGAAATCCACCTGTACAAGCACCGGGACCGTACTCATCCCCGCATCGAAGCGTCGCTCCAACCTACTTCCGCACCAGACCGCACCCGACCAGGCCGTTAGTTTCCATATTCTTGCTCGCCCACCAGTCCGGCAGGTCGTTGGGACGGAGCGACTTTACTGACTCACCGTGCCGACGTGCGTAACAAAATAATGATCGGGGTCTCCACTTCTTCTCATTCCATCGGGGTGCGGCAGGACCTATCGCGGACTTCTCGGAGTAGCACGAAGACAGCTGAGGCAGCTTAATAACAAACACATCTGCCGCCAGCTTTCGTTTCCACTTCTTTTCTAACCCCCATCAAGACAGGTGGCCGCGCGGCCTCTGATTGCGCGCGCCCACCGAAGACTCCTTCCACTGGCAGCTCCCTTTTTAAGCGGGGCGACCGGGGAATTCCTACTGCGGCAGCCAAGCGAGCACATTCTGATCGTGCGCGCTCCGGGAGCACGGGAATTCCCTGGTCGGTCCGCGCCATCCCTTCTGAGCGTGCGCGATGCGCGAGCACGAGAGGCTGCCTGGCAACCTGCTCGCTCCCTTCACTCCCATCTCAACGCTTCAATCGGATTCAGGTGGGCCGCTTTGTTGGCGGGATAGAGACCAAAGAACAGCCCGATGGCAAGCGAGAAGAAGAAGGCAGCCAGGATGGATTCAAGCGAGATGATCGTCGGCCAGCCCGCGATAGCCGTGGTTGCCCGGGCGCCGAGGACGCCAAAGACGATACCGAACAGCCCCCCGACCAGGCTCAACGTCATCGCTTCGATCAGAAACTGAATCAGAATATGGCGCCGCTTGGCACCCACCGCCATCCGCACGCCGATCTCACGAGTCCGTTCGGTCACCGATACCAACAGAATGTTCATGATCCCGATGCCGCCGACCAGCAGCGAGATCGAGGCTACGGCGAACATCATGACCGTGAGGGTTTGACTGGTGCCCTCCTGCACCTTTCCGATATCCACCTGAGTGCGGATCGTAAAGTCATCCCCTTGTTCCGGCTGGAGCCGGTGACGGGTGCGCAACACCTCCCGGATGGCCTCGACCGCCTCCGGTAGATCTTCCGGCCGGTCGGTTGCCGCGAACAAAGCGCCCACCGAGCTGAGAAAGAGAGTCCCCAATACTTTCCGCTCCGCGGTCGAGAAGGGAATAAAGATGATGTCGTCCTGGTCAGACCCCTGAGCTGATTGGCCTTTCGGCGCCAAGACTCCGATTACCAGGAACGGCACGTTCTTGATTCGGATCGTCGCGCCGACTGGGTCCTCTCCGGCCTCAAACAGGTTCTCGACCATCGTCTGTCCTACCAGCGCGACACGGGCAGCAGAGTCCAGGTCGGCCTGAGTAATCGGTCCACCGCTCATGTAAGACCAGTCCCTGATCGTCAGATAGCCCGGCGAGATCCCGTTCACTGGGCCGTTCCAGTTCCGGTTCCCATAGACGATCTGCATCACGTCCCGCTTCGCCCAAGCCGTCTCGCTCAGCAACGGAATCTTCTTTTTGAGATCGAGCCCATCCGACACAGTCAGCGTCACCGCTCCACCCTGCGCACCCCGCACGCCTCCAACCGTGGTCGCTCCAGGCAGGACAATGATCACATTGGTGCCCATGCTCGCCACCTGCGCACTGACCGCGGCCCTGGCTCCATGCCCGATGCTGACCAATGCGATGACCGCTCCAACGCCGATGATAATCCCCAGCATCGTGAGGCCGGCCCGCAGTCGGTTGCGACCCAGAATGCGGAACGCGGTCAAGACCGTCAAGAGAATGAACGCATTCACGGTTTCACCATCCCCGCGGAGGCCCGGCCGGAATGAGCGGAGGCCCGGGGCCGGTCGCGTACAATCTGCCCATCCTTCATGAGAATCTCACGCGAGGCGTAGGCGGCGATGTCAGTTTCGTGGGTCACCAGGATGATGGTGATCCCATCTTCCTGGTTCAGTCGCTGCAACACCTCCATGATGTCTCGGCTGGATTCCGTATCCAGATTACCGGTCGGCTCGTCGGCCAGCAGGATCGACGGGGAGGACACCAGAGCCCGCGCGATGGCCACTCGCTGCTGTTGGCCGCCAGACAACTGGGCAGGATAATGTTCCTCTCGCCCCGACAGCCCCACACGGGCGAGGGCCGCTGCTGCCCCTGCCCGCTGATCGCGGAGCGGCATTCCCCGGTAGAAGAGCGGGAGTTGGGCGTTTTCCAATGCGCTGGTTCTGGGGATTAAGTTGAAGTTCTGGAAGACAAATCCGATCCGTCGGTTCCGGATCTCGGCCAGCTCGTCCTGCCCTGCGCGCCCCACCTCCACCCCATCCAGCCAGTAACTGCCGGTCGTGGGAGTATCCAGACAGCCCAGAATATTCATCAGCGTCGATTTCCCTGACCCGGAGGGGCCCATGACCGCGACGAACGCGCCACGCTGGATCTCCAGGTTGACGCCGCGGAGCGCCGGCACCTCCACGTCGCCGAGCCGATAAATCTTCGAGAGATCTTTGCAGACGATCAATGTTCCCACAGCACCACAAAGGGAGAAGAATGGTTAATGGCTGATGGTTAATGGTTAGTGAAGAGTGGGGGCTGCCATTTCCGAATCATTGGCCATCAACCATTAGCCATTTGCGTGTTGGTTATTTCACAGGCCGCGGTCGCGTGGGCTCGAGCGCCGCTGGCCCGATCCAAACCCGGGCGGTAATGCCTGAGGATTCCGCTCGGCTTTAAGCGACTCAATCCCAACGATCACCGCGTCACCCTCCCTTAATTCCCCGCCCACGAGCTCGGTCGCGCTTCCGTCTGAGATCCCAGCCTGGATAGGCATGGCCTCCGGGTCTCCTGAAGGACCCAGTTTCCACAGCGTTTTCGACAGCCCAGCCTGATTCCCACCGGTGAGGACTGAGCGAGCACTTTTCGACCCAGGATCGCTTTGGATCACGTCAGCTCCTGGCGCTGCAGCGACCGCGCGCTCTGATTTCGGGGGTGTGAACCGGAGCGCCGCGTTCGGCACCTTCAGCACGTCATCCTTGCGAGCCACGATGACCGACACATTGGCCGTCATCCCGGGCTTGAGCCGCAAATCGCGGTTATCCACGCCGATCACAACGTTATAGGTCACCACATTCTGCACGCTGATGGGGACATTGCGAACCTGCCGAATCCGACCCTGAAACTGTTGTCCCGGATAGGCGTCAACGGTAAAATTGGCCTCCTTGCCCTCCGTGATTCCCCCGATGTCGGACTCGCTGACGTTCGTATCCACCTGCATCTTCGTCAGGTCGAGCGCGATGAGAAACAGATTGGGGGTCGCGAAACTGGAGGCGACAGTCTGGCCGACCTCCACGTTCCGGGCGATAATGATGCCGTTGACGGGCGACTTAATGACGGTGTATTTCAGATCCAATTCAGCCGCGTTGAGGGTCGCCTCAGCCTGCTTGACCTGTGACTCCGCCACCTCCAGTTGCGCCACCGCCCCTTGATTGGCCGTGATCGCGACATCGACATCATTTTGTGAGACGAACTGCTGCTTGATGAGCGACTGGACGCGGTCCAGCTCGCGTGTTCTCTGAGCGAGATCTGTGCGGGCCCTTGCGACGTTGGCCTTGGCCATTTGAAGATTGGCCGCTGCTTGATCCCGTCGAGCTTGAAACGGGGCAGGATCGATCCGAGCCACCACGTCGCCGGCTTTCACGATTGAGTTGAAATCGGCGTGAAGGCTTAAAATCATCCCCGACACCTGGGTTCCGACCTGAACCGAGACGACCGGATTAATCGTCCCGGTCGCATTGACCACCGAGACCACCGGTCCCCGTTCGACAGGCACGGTTTTGTACCGAACGGGGACTTTCCGTTCGCCACTGAAAAACACATAGCCCCCAATGGCGAGCGCCACCACTAAGACGCTTGCGATCCAGCCCGCCTTATGCATGGAACTCCGTGATCGTCAGGGGATCCCTGTCCTGATGTGCAAGCCCATTCTACCAGGAGCCTGCCGGATAATCACCACGGTCCATCCTAAAACAAAAGGCCATTCGCCTGACCAGGCGAATGGCCTTTCCTTTTCATATATCTGACTAAAGTCGACCCGTCCGATCCCTTCTCTTGCGGAAACGGTCAGGGGGCGACGGTAATCTTGTCCTTGATCATATCGAAGGTCTCTTTGGGTAAGGCATTCTTGGCGACCAACTCTCCCTTGATCTTGTACGGGCGATTGGCCACAACCCGATCCGCCGCCTCTTTCGTGAGCCCAAGAAACAGCGCCATATCGTTCGCCGACGCCGTATTCACATTCAGCGGAGCGAGGCCGGGCTTCGGAAGAGTCGGTGCAGGCAGCGGCGCCGCGCCAGAGTCCCTGTCGGACGGAAGTTTCGCCTGGGCCCCGGCCACACTGGCCGGCGGAGCCCCTCCAGCAGGGGCGGGCGACGGGCTACCGACAGACGGGCGCGACGAGGCCGGCGGACTGGGCGGCGCCACCGCGCGCTGGTCTTTTAGTTCCTTTTGGTACCGACTGACCAGAGACTTGAGCGTGTCATTGTGCCGTTTGACATCCTCATAGTCATTCCGCAAGGATCGGTGCTGGGCAGTCAGGTCTTTGATCTTCTGCTCCAGCTCCTTGGTTCGCCCCTCGATACTCGACCGCTCTTTGTCACGACCATGCTCAATGCGCTGGAGCTCATCCTTGGCTGCTTGTGCCTCACTGGCCAGCTTCAAATTCAAATCCTTCAGGGTCTTCACCTGTTGCTCCAGCGCATTCTTGCGTGCCCGCGTCGTTTCCAGATCGGTCTTGGCCGCTTCAGCCTCTGCGACAGCTTCGGTATATTTGCTCTTGCTGACACACCCGCCAGCGGCCATCGCAGTGATCAAAACGACTCCCATCAGCACATACTGCCTCATGCAATCCTCCCCCTCTCCGATCTGTATCATCTCACGATTACCTATTTATGGGATAGCGCCGGCGCGTGAGTGACCTCGCTGGCACGCGTCGGTGATGTGTAGTCCATCGGTGCCGCTTTGTCAACAGATTTGAACCTTCGACAGGACGACCAGCTCAGAACATCCGTCTCGCTTGACTGGACAGTCGGAGTCTGTGATCATCCCGCCTACTTTTTGGTAACACGAACCGCTCATGAATGAATGGGGGCCTGAACTCGCGGTCTTGCTCGGTGTGGTGGAAGGCCTGACCGAATTCCTGCCGGTCTCCTCCACCGGACACCTGATTCTGGTTGGTCATGTGCTCGGCTTTACAGGAGCCGTGGCAGCCAGCATTGAGATCTCCATCCAGCTTGGCTCCATCCTGGCCATTGTCGCATACGAGCGGACCAAACTTCTTTCCCTGGTATCACAGGCTATCCAAGAGCAGGCCGCCTTGCGAGAGTTGATCCGGACGAGCCGCCATGAGGAAAAAGGACCCGTCGGAGAAAGATGGAGTTCGATCCTCCGCCGCTCGGCTGACAAGCATCGAAATCTATGGTTCCTCATTGGACTGGGCGTCGCGTTTGTGCCGGCCGCCATCATTGGCTTCGTTGCGCACGGCTGGATCGAAACCTACCTCTTTAATCCCCACACCGTTGCGGCCTCACTGATCATCGGTGGATTGATTATTCTCGGCGTGGAGGCCATGCGAGATCGAGTCCGCATCACACGGCTGGATCAGGTTGACGTGATGACCGCGCTCTTGGTCGGGCTCGCCCAATGTGTCTCACTCATTCCGGGCGTCTCGCGGTCCGGATCATCGATCGTGGGCGGGCTGCTGGCCGGCCTGGATCGGAAGACGGCGACGGAATACTCATTCTTTCTCGCTCTCCCCACCATGATTGCAGCCACGACCTACCAAATCCTGAAAGCCGAAGCCCTGTTGACGAATGCGGATTACGCGTGGCTGGCCCTGGGGCTCTTGGTATCCTTCCTGGTTGCCTGGGCCGTCATCGCCGCATTCTTGACATTCGTCCAACGGCATACCCTACGGGTCTTCGCCTATTATCGGTTGCTCCTCGGGGTGATCGTCTTGTTCGTGGTTCGCTGAGATGTAGAAGAGCTGCTAGCTGGTGACAGGACCTGCCTCTTTTTTCTTCTCGAGCGCGAAGTGCGCGATCAGGAAGCAGACGCCGACGCTGATCGCGGCATCCGCCACATTGAAAGCAGGCCAGTGGTAGGCATCGACGTAGAAATCCAGGAAGTCAATCACTTCCCCGAAGCGCACTCGATCCAGCAGGTTGCCGATCGCCCCTCCGAAAATCGCCGCGATGCTGAGTTGCCCCACCCAGTCATCGTACCGCAAGCGGAAAAAAATGGCTCCAAGGAGCACCAGCGCGAGCAGCGAGGCGAACCCGAAGAACAGCAGTCTAAACCAATTACTGCTGGAGGCGAGGATTCCGAAAGCCGCTCCAGGATTTCTAATGTAGGTGATGCTGAAGAAATTGGGGATGATCGGAATGGATTCGTGGAGGCGCATCGTCTGCATGATCTGAACCTTGCTGACTTGGTCCAGGAAGATCGTCACGACGCTCAACACAGCCAAGGTCACATAACGCGACGTTCCCCTCATTACCGGATCGCCTCGGTGCATCGGTCGCAAAGGGTTGGATGCTCCGGGAACGTTCCGACCGCAGGCCGATAGTTCCAGCACCGTTCACACTTATTTCCTTTTGCTTTCAAAACCCCGATTGGACCATGTTCACGGGACTGAGTCACCCTTACTAACTCCACTTGAGAAACGATGAAAAGTGCGGGGAGATCCGCTTCGTATGTCTTGTAGAACTCATGGTTCTGATCACCGACGATCTCTAATCGAACCGCTGCCTCCAAGGACGATCCTATCATTTTTTCTCGCCGAGCGGCCTCAAGAACAACTTGAACTGCCTGACGTAGAGCCAGCAATTTGTCCCAACGCTCAGCAAGCTTGGCGTCCGCCCATTTTTGATCGGGCTCTGGAAATGAAGCCAACTGCACGCTAGGCGTCTTCGGACTCTTCCTCACGCTTTCCGGCAACATCCGCCAGATTTCCTCAGCCGTAAAGCTCAGAATCGGCGCCATGAGTTTTGTGAGCGCGACGAGCACGTCGAACAGCACGGTTTGCGAACTTCGGCGCAAAGGAGCATCCTTATGAAACGTGTACAGACGATCTTTCAGAATGTCCAGATAGATCGCGCTCATGTCCACCGCACAGAAGTAGTCCATCTCGTGAACGATCTGGCGGAAATCGAACGCTTCGTAGGCACGACAAACCCTGGTGATGAGGTAATGAAGCCTCATGAGGGCCCAGCGGTCTAGCTCTGGCATGCGCTCAAAGGGAACACGGTGGGAAGCCGGATCAAAATCATAGAGATTGCTCAACAGGAAACGGCAGGTGTTGCGGATTTTTCGGTACTGCTCTACAAGCTGTTTTAGAATGTCTTGAGAGATCCGGAGGTCCTCTTGGTAATCCTGTGCGGCCACCCACCACCGCAAGATTTCGGCTCCTAACTGCTTGATCACATCCTGCGGTGCCACCACATTGCCGGCTGACTTGGACATCTTCTTGCCAGCCCCATCCACCACAAAGCCGTGCGTGAGCACCGCCTTGTAGGGAGCCTTTTCATCCGTGGTGACGGAAGCCAGGAGCGCACTGTGGAACCAGCCTCGATGCTGGTCCGACCCTTCCAGGTAGAGATCAGCCGGCCACCATCCCTGCCCCCGCGGCTTCAGCACCGCTGCATGGCTGACTCCGGATTCAAACCAGACATCCAGGATGTCTCGCTCCTTTTCAAACACCTTCCCGCCACATTGACAGGTCGTACCAGGCGGCACCAGATCTACCGCTGACTTCTCAAACCAGACATCTACACCGTGCTTGGCGACAAGCTCCGCGACGTGGTTAATCACCTTTGGATCCGCCAGCACCATTCGGCAGGCTGTACAGGTAAACCCGGGAATTGGCACGCCCCAGACACGCTGACGCGACAGACACCAATCCGGCCGGTTCTCGATCATCCCATAGATCCGATCACGACCTCTGGCCGGGATCCACGTTACCCGATCGATTTCTTCAAGCGCCTGCCTGCGCAACCCCTTCTCATCCATCGAGACAAACCACTGTTCAGTTGCCCGGAAGATCACGGGATTCTTACAGCGCCAGCAGTGAGGATAGGAGTGGGTAAGGGACAGGTCCTTCTGATTCACCAGGAGAGATCTGTCCCGAAGGTTTTTAACTATCACCGGATTGGCTTTGAAGACGTTCAAACCTTCAAACTGCTTTACCGCGGCCGTAAAACGACCCTGATCATCGAGAGGAGCAAGCACCTGTAGAGGAGCGGATATCTTTGATCGCTCTTGAGATTCATTGTTGTACCTGAGCGCTAGCTCATAGTCCTCCTGTCCATGACCAGGAGCAATGTGAATACAACCGGTACCTTGTTCACGTGTTACGAAACCACCAAGGAGTACGGGGCTTAGCCCCACTGAAAATGGCCGAACACAAAGAAGTCCTTCAAAATTTCTCCCATGCGGCTGCAGCCCTTCCAGAACCTCGGTCTCGGTACTATCTGTACTGATCACACATTGCTTTCTGAGGTCATCCAGTCGATTCAAAGCAACAACCAAGACCTCACTGCCCCAACGCAAGAACACATATGGAAAATCAGGGTGCAAACATACTGCTTGGTTTGCTGGAAGTGTCCATGGCGTCGTCGTCCATATGACTATTGAAATGCTGCGGATACCGGCGGGAAATCGAATTTGAAAACGTCCCTCATCATTTAGTTGTTGTGGCGACTTCTGCAGAGGGAACCTGACATAGATTGACGGCGAGGTATGGTCTTCGTACTCCACCTCGGCCTCAGCGAGAGCCGTCTGATCCGTCATACACCAGAGCACCGGCTTCAAGCCCTTGTAGACGCCACCCTTTGCCACAAACTTCCCGAACTCGCGGAGGATCGTGGCTTCATACGATGGGTCCATGGTGAGATAGGGATGTTCCCAGTCCCCTAGCACGCCGAGGCGCTTGAACTCATCCCGCTGAATTCGAGAATACTTCTCGGCATACTCGCGACAGAGCTTGCGTATCGCGAGCGTATCCAGCCCCTTTTTCTTATCGCCCAGCTCTTTTAAGACTTGATGCTCGATCGGCAGCCCGTGGCAGTCCCAGCCAGGCACGTATGGCACGCGGTAGCCGGCTATGGTCTTGGATTTGACGATGATGTCTTTTAGGATCTTGTTCAGCGCGTGGCCGATGTGAATCCGGCCATTGGCATAGGGGGGGCCGTCGTGCAGCACATAGAGCGGGCGGTCGCGTCCGGCTTCCTGGATGCGCTCATAGAGACGCTCCTGCTCCCACCAGGCGAGCAGTTCCGGCTCCCGCTGCGGCAGGTTGGCCTTCATCGGAAAGTCGGTGCGCGGCAGATTCAGTGTGGCTTTATAGTCCATCCTTCTAGTTCACTCGAAGCAGCGATGGCCAGAGGAAAGGGGGCGGGGTGGCTCCTACTGCGCGTGTCCACCGAGCACATTCTGATCGTGCGCGGTGCACGAGCACGGGAGTCATCGCGCCCCCTTTGAATAACCGAGGAACGCTCAACTCACCGCCATCATGCGATCCAGGGCAATCTTGGCCCAGACCTTTTCATCATCGGGCACGACGATGTGGTTCACGACGTGTCCTTCGGCCAAGTTTTCCATCGCCCAACAGAGGTGGGGGGCATCAATGCGGAACATAGTGGCACATTGGCAGACAGTGGAAGAAAGGAAAAATACTCGCTTGTCAGGCTGCTCCCGCTTGAGACGGTTGACCAAGTTGAGCTCCGTCCCTACAGCCCAGACAGTGCCGGCCGGAGCCGCACTCACCGTCCTGATGATGAACTCGGTCGAACCGACGAGGTCGGCCTTGTTGACGACATCCTCGTGGCACTCCGGATGCACGATCACATTGACGTGAGGATGTTGCTTCCTGAAATAGTCCACGTGCGCCGGCTGAAACATCTGGTGCACGCTGCAATGACCTTTCCACAAAATGAGCCGCGCCTTTCGGATCGCTTCGACCGGATTCCCGCCATTCGGCAGGAATGGATCCCAGACAATCATCTGCTCGCG
>Ga0184627_10000682_pt1 | contig 13118 bp, 11 predicted proteins | sample PLM3_127_b1_FD_133150 | JGI IMG/M metagenome (GOLD analysis project Ga0184627, IMG submission 133150) | Groundwater sediment microbial communities from an aquifer in East River, Colorado, USA - PLM3_127_b1 | ecosystem: Environmental > Terrestrial > Soil > Riparian zone | place: USA: East River...
CGGCGTGACCAGGGGGCGTCGTTCTTTGTGCCCTTAAGCCAGGGACGCAAGGTGATGGTGGCCGGCGGCGGCGGCGCCACGACCGCCCTGATCGACCTCTACTCCTCGCCCAACCCCGTGTACAAGGCGGGGCCACCGCTGGACAAGGCCAAGAAGTACCTGTCGCACGCCACCCTGTTTGATGGGCGGGTGCTGCTGGCCGGCGGCCAGGATCCACAGGGCAATCCGGTCTATACGGCCCAGCTGTACCGGCCAGACGTCAACCGCATAGAGGCGGTGACGCCAACCTCGGCGGCCCACCAGTACCACTCCAACATGTGGGTGGATAGGACCGGCCGGGCCATCCTGGTGGGTGGTAATCCGAGGCGCGGCAGCGTGCAACGGCTGGTCGAGCGGTTTGAGCCCTGGTATGTCGATGTCGCCGACCGGCCGGTGATCACTTCGGCACCGGCGGTCATTGCCCACAGGCAGCCGTTCACGGTCCGGGTGCAGTTGGCGGCCGGCGCGGCCCTGAAGCGCCTGCGGGTGTTTCGCGTCATGAGTACCACCCACCAGTTCGGTGCGGCGGAGGGCGACTTCACCCTCAGCGCGGTGAGCACGCCAAGCGGGCCAGGGTGGTCGCTGGCCACAAGCACCAGCCTGACCCCGCCGGGTTACTACTACCTGGTGGCAGTGGACTCACGCGATGTTCCCTCAGCGGCCAGGATCATCAAGGTCACGTAACTGCCCCAGCGAGATCGACGTCGGAGCGGCCAACCCCGCGGTGGTCTACCTGTCGCCAGCGGGCTCGCGCTCCCGAAGCTCCTTCTGCTACCTGCCGTAAGACGGTCGAATGGCATCGAAACCGCTGGAAGCGCCGTTACACCCAGGTAAGGAGTCCCCGCGCGACAACCTGGACGTTCCAGGAGGGGCACGCCCAGGTGGGGAGTGCCCGACCTGGCCAAGTAGTCAGGCGGGGACCCCTGAGAGGTCAGCGGTGGGGAGTGCCCGACCTGGCCAAGTGGGCAGGCGGGGACCCCTGAGAGGTCAGCGGTGGGGAGTGCCCGACCTGGCCAAGTGGGCAGGCGGGGGACCCCTGAGAGGTCAGCGAAAGGCAGGATTCGACGGCTGTGGTTTGCGTTTGCCGTTATCGCCTTGTTATCGTCACGTGATCCGCTATCGACCATCCAGTCGCTCCCCCGGGTGCCGACCCCCATCGCACCCGACCCGCCGGTCCCCTCAGCCGGTCCCTCATGCATCCGGCTCCCTCCCCCCAAGGAGTGCATGATGCGAACGCTTTGCCGAGTGCTGCTCCTGTCCAGCGTCGCGCTGGGCATGCTCGTCGCGGTCCCGGCCACCTCCCAGGCCGCGTCCGCCGGATGGCTGCTCAAATGCGGGCTGGCCAGGTCGCTGCCCGACGACCCGATCGTCCATCCCGCGCATGCCGGGATGAGCCACCTCCACGACTTCTTCGGCAACACCTCGGTCAACGCGGCGTCGACCTACAAGTCGATGCTCGCGGCAGGCACCACCTGCCCGTCGTGGGATACCGCCGGCTACTGGGCGCCGGCCCTGCTCCGCAACGGCGTGAAGGTCAACCCGGCCGGGCAGGGCGTCCGGGAGCAGATCTACTTCCGGGCCAACAACCTCGCCTCCGGCACCCACATCGAGCCGTTCCCGCCCGACCTGCGCGTGGTCGCGGGCAACGCGCGCGCGCTGAGCCCGGGCGAGAACCCCAAGCTCGGCCGCGAGATCTACTGGGGCTGCTCGGACAACTCCGGCGGCAAGGCCGTCGCGCCGCCGACCTCGTGCCCGACCGGGATCATCACCCTGCACATCGGGTTCCCCAACTGCTGGGACGGGGTGCTGACCCACGTGAACGACACGCCGCACCTGCGCTACCCATCCGGTGGGACGTGCCCGCCGGGCTTCGCGCACGCGCTGCCGCGCCTCATCCTGCGCACCGAGTACCCGGTCGGCGCCGCTACGGGCACGATCACGCTGTCCTCCGGCCCGACGTTCACGGCCCACGGTGACTTCTGGAACACCTGGGACCAGGCCAAGCTGCAGGCCCTCGTGGACGCCTGTCTCAACACCGGCAAGAGCTGCGGCACCTTCACCGGGAGCGGCGGCGCCACCTCGAGCCCGACCTCCAGCCTTACGGCGACCACGACACTCAGTCAAAGCACGACCATGCCACACGGGTCCACCACAACCGCGGAGGCGGGGTCGGGCATGGTGGCCTCGATGGCCTCCGGGCAGGTCACTGGGGCGACCCCGTCGACCACTACCGGTCTGCCGTCCACCGGTGCGCAGACGAGCACCCTGCTCGTCCTTGCGATCGGCCTCGTCTTCCTCGGCGCCGCCACCCTGATCGGGGCGCGGCGACGAGCGAAGCACTGATCGGCGACGGCTACTCGACCGAGCGTCGAGCGGGCAGCCTGAGGCCCGTGGGCTCAGCGAGAGGAGCGTGCACCATGCAACTCGGCGGTGGGCGCTCTGCCGGGAGACGCCGAGCCGGCGGGCGACCGCCGCTGAGGCCAGCCCCTCGACGAATAGGTCGGCGGCGGCCAGCCGGCGACGTTCCAATAGGGCCTGCTGGGGACGGAGCTTGACGCGGGAGTGCTTGTAGGCGAAGTCCATCTTCACCTCGGTGCCCGGGCCAGGACCCTGGTGCGGAAGGTCCTTGGTCGTGGTGCGGACCTGGCTGGTCGGCGCCGACCAGTACCCCAGCGCAGCCTACGCGGGCCTGTTCACACCAGGCCCGGGGAGGAGGAGCGTCTCGCGCCGTTTCTCCCTCTTGATCGCTGAAGGCGTAGGAGGTACCATCTGGGAGATATCAAGTTAGGAAACTTTACTAATAGGCACCCTGTACCAGCGCACCGGCCAAAGGGGGCGGCAGCATGCTGGGAGCGGAGCACCGGACCCGGATCATCGCGGCAAGGAGCGGCAGGCTCGCGCTCCTCGCCGCCATCGTCTTGGCGGCAGGAGGGCTCTACCCAGCGACCGCACGGTCGGCCCCCGCCGCGAGCTCGGCGTTCGTCCGGGTGAACCAGGTCGGCTACCCCTCGGCCGCTTCGAAGCGCGCCTACCTGATGGCGAGCGTCGCCGAGACCGGCGCCACCTTCAGCGTGACCAACGCGAGCGGCAGCACGGTCCTCTCGGCGCCCATCGGCGCGAACCTCGGCTCGTGGAGCTCGACCTACGCCAACGTCTACGCGCTCGACTTCAATGCCGTGGCGACCGCCGGCACCTACACGATCTCGGTCTCCGGGCCCGTCCCCGCGACGTCGCCGAGCTTCAGGGTCGACACGGGGGCGAACGTGTACGCCACGCCGCTGGCCAATGCCCTCTCCTTCTACCAGACCGAGCGGGACGGCCCGAACTTCATCCCCTCCGCGCTTCGCACCGCCCCAGCCCACCTCAACGATCAGGACGCCATGACCTACCTCACGCCCCACGTGAACCCCAGCGGGCGCTTCTCCGGCGACCTCACGCCGCTGGGGACCCGGGTCGACGCCTCCGGCGGCTGGTGGGACGCGGGCGACTACATCAAGGGCGTGCAGACGCTCGGCTACACCACCGACCTGCTGCTGGCGGGCGTCCGCGACTTCCCCGCACAGCTGGGAGCGGGGTCGGCGGCCTCCGACTTCACCGCCGAGGCCAAGTTCGGGACCGAATGGCTGCTCAGGATGTGGGACGACACGACCCGGACCTTCTACTACCAGGTAGGGATCGGCACGGGCAACGCCAAGACGATCGGGGACCACGACATCTGGCGGCTCCCCCAAGCCGACGACACCTTCGGGGGGACCGACCCTCTGTACCGGTACATCCGCAACCGCCCGGTCTTCAGGGCAGGCCCGCCGGAAGCGCTCATCAGCCCCAACCTGGCCGGCCGCAGCGCCGCGGCCTTCGGCCTGTGCTTCCAGATCTACAAGACGAGCGACCCGGCCTTCGCCAACCGGTGCCTGCTCGCCGGCCAGCACATCTTCGACCTCGCCAACACCGCACCCAAAGGCAACCTGACCACCTACCTCCCGTTCAGCTTCTACCCTGAGAGCGAGTGGCGCAGCGACCTGGAGCTCGGCGCGGTGGAGCTGTACTCCGCGGTGGCAGCGGTGGCAGGCGGCGGGCTTCCGCCCGGGCTCCCCCACACCGATCCGCTGTTCTACCTGCAGCAGGCGGCCCACTGGGCCAACGCCTACATCACCGGCCCGGACGACGCGGCCGACACCCTGAACCTCTACGACGTCAGCGGGCTCGCCCACTACGACCTGCACCGGGCGATCAGCCAGGCGGGCAACCCACCCGGCCTGGAGGTCACGCAGGCCGAGCTGCTCACCGACATGAAGAAGGCCCTGGACGGCGCACTGGCCCAGGCAGCCACCGACCCGTTCGGCTTCGGCTTCCCCTGGGCCACCTGGGACACGACCTCCCACGGCGCGGGCCTTGCGGTCATGGCCAGCGAGTACGACGAGCTCTCGGGCACCAGCACCTACGCGGACTTCAGCACCAGATGGCTGGACAACATCCTGGGGGCCAACGCCTGGGGCTCGTCGTTCATCATCGGCGACGGCAGCACCTTCCCGCACTGCCCGCACCATCAGGTGGCCAATCTGGTGGGGTCCCTGGACGGCACGCCGCCCGTGCTGAAGGGCGCCGCGGTGGAGGGTCCCAACCGCACCGTCTACAGCGGGTTCCAGACCGGCATGCGGAACTGCCCGCTCGATGACAGCGACCCGTTCGCGCAGTTCAACAGCAGAGCCAAGTTCAAGGACGACATCGAGTCGTTCTCCACCGTCGAACCCGCCGTCGACCTGACCGCAACCAGCCCGCTGGCGTTCGCCCGCCAGGCCGCGGGTCTGCGCTGAAGCAAGCCCGGAGCGAAACGGCCTTCGGACGAAAGGTAGGCGTCGATGAGAAGGACCGCGCGGGTGTGCGCACCGCAGGCTCGCCCTCGTTCGAGGACCCGGCGGTCGCTTGCCGCGATCGGGGCGCTGACCGTGATCCTGTCCAGTTGGGCGCTGAGCCCCGCCCCGGGGGCCGCGGCAACCGCCTCGACGGTCGTCACGATCGGGTTCGATGACGGAACCGCCGATCAGCTCGGCGCACTGCCGATCCTCCAGGCGCACGGGATGACGGCGACGTTCTTTGTGAACACCGCCTCCATCGGCGATGCCGAGCATCTGTCGTGGGCGGACCTGCACACCCTGTTCGACGCTGGCAACGAGATCGCCGGGCACACGGTGAATCACGTGAACCTGGCACCGCTGACCACGGCGGAGGCCCGCCAGGAAGTGTGCACCGACCGCAACAACCTGCTGGCACGGGGGTTCCCAGCGACGTCGTTCGCCTACCCGTTCGGATCCTTCGACAGCGGCACCGAGCAGGTCATCAGCGACTGCGGCTACAACAGCGGCAGGGGCGTCTCGGGCATCTCGAAGAAGGGGCCCTTCGCCGAGACCATCCCGCCGCTCGACCCATACGCGACGCGCACGCCCCCCAACCCCAAGAAGTCGACCAAGCTCTCGACGCTCGAGCTGTACGTGCTCAACGCCGAAGCCAACGGCGGCGGCTGGGTGCAGTTCGTGTTCCACCGCCTCTGCGAGCAGTGCGGCCCCTATGCGATCACCCCGGCGAAGCTCACCGCGTTCCTGGACTTCCTGCAGGGCGAGGTCACCGGTGGCCGCGTGGTGGTGCAGACGACCGCGCAGGTGATCGGCGGCCTGGTGCAGCCGCCGGTGGCCGCATAGACGGCGCCGACGCGCTGACGGTGCCGGACGCCGTCAGCGACGGCGCCGCCGTGTGGCCAATGGGCGCCGGTGAAGCCGCCGGGGCAGCCGCCAGCTCATGTCCCGGCCGACCAGGGGCCCGGGAAGTGCGCTGAGCAGATCCTGTAGGCGAGGTCGGTGTCGTCGGCTCCGAGCCCTGCGTACCACAGGTGCAGGGACCCGTCATGGAACCTGACGGCGCACGGAGTGTGCACGCCGCGTGCTTCCGAGCCACCTTCGATCGCCCCCAGCGTCGTCCCGTGGCGGTCCCAGGAGAAACCGTCGGCGGAGGTGGCCATGGCGATGGCGACCCGGCGGCCGTCGTCGCTCGCGTAGAACATGTAGAACCTCCTGGCGACCATGATCACGCAAGGATGCGAGGTCGCCAGCTCCCCTCCCACCGGCTCGAGGACCGCCCCGACGCGATCCCAGGAAGCGCCGGACTTGGAGACGGCCGCGAGGATCACCGCCCGCCGGCTGTCTCTCGAGCCGTCGTAGCCGGAGAAGAACAGCCACCAGCCGGCTTCGGTGCTCACCAGGCATGGATGGCTGGCTCCGAGGGCGTCCTGCGGGCCTCGCTGCATGATGGTTCCCTGCGCGGTCCAGGCATGCGCGTCGGCCGAGGTGGCCATGTGCAGCCGCGTCGTCTCGCCGTCAAAGCCGGCGTAGACCATCAGGTAGCCGCCGGGGGAATGCACCACGCATGGGGATTCAACGCCATACTGGTCGCTGTCACCCGCGAACCCCGCGTCGATCGCGACCCCGAGCCGTCCCCACGCCTCACCGGGTCGCTGGACCGCCGCCAGGATCCGCCCGGTAGTGCCGTCGTGCCCCGAGTACCACATCCGCAACGCGCCCCCGTCCTCCTCGAGGACCCAGGGACGCGACGTCCGCGCGCTATCCGGCTCGCCGGGCGGTCCCGGCGCGAACACCTCTCCCTCCCGGACCCACTCCACTGGACGGTACCTCCCTCTGCCGCGCGCTTGGCCGGACTTTCATCGGCGCTGCTCCGATCGCGCGGCGAAACGGGCTATGCCTGTCAGCGCCGGTGCATCGGCTGCGGAGGAACCTGGTCGCGGTGCGCGAAGCAGTAGTCGTCGGGGTTGTAGCGGGAGAGCCTGGTCCCACAACGCCAGACCGCGCAGATCCGGTTCTCACCAAACGAGCGAATCATCCGTTTGCCGTCGGGCCAGCCTCGGTTGTTGTAGCTTCTCGCCATGGTCACCGCTCTCACTCTCACGACGCCGTTTGAGCGTTGCCACTGCCACGACGACACACCCACACCCGTTGCATCCGGCGAGATCGGCTCGCAGGCAAGCGTCTACCTTCCCGGCTGCGTCGGTGTCGAGCCTGCGCAACAGGTCGAGGGAGCGCCTGGAGTGCCGGTCACGGCGCAACACGACGCTGGGCCGTCGGCCTGACCGCCACTCCCGGTGGCCGCGTCCCACAAGACAGGCCACCACCAGAAGCAAGTCTACGCTCTGGCAATGCTCCCGGCATGCCCACATCCGGCGCGGCGAACGGGCCGGGTACCGGCGCAGCTTGTCTTCGACCGGTTTGACAGGTGGTGACCGGTTTGACAGGTGGTCGGCTCAACAGGACTCCCTTCGGCTCACGGCCAGGGCCAACTTTGAGCTGTCTCACAGCGCCCTGACGCAGGACAAACGGTCCCTGACCGCTTGCCCCGGTTTGGGCAGCCGGCGTCGCGGGAAAGGCAACGTTCGGAAGGCTCACGCGAGCAGAAACTGCGGGTGGACCCTGACCAGGCCACCCCCAGGCCGCTGGAGGCATGATGGCCGCACTCTTCCTGGTGCTCGGGGTGGTCGCCGCCGTGGTTGTCGGCGACGCCGCCATCGCCAATACGAGCGCCGGCTCGGTGTCCGTCTTCAACCATGCGATCACTGGCTTCACCCAGGGCCAACTGCTGGTGTTCGCCGCCGGGCTCGGCCTGCTGGTTGCGCTGTTTGTAGGCCTCGCCCGGAGTTGGTCGAGTGGCCAGCGCGCCAAGCGCCGCGCGCGGCGGGCGGCAAGGCGCGACTTCGAGGGCAGGATCGCCGAGCTTGAGCGCGAGAACAAGAACCTCCGCCGGGAGCTGGAGCGCCCGGGGCGTAGCGGCCAGCCGGTGGGGCTGCGCCAGGCAGTGACGACTCGGAAGCGGGCCAGCCAACCGGAGGTCAACGCGCACGCGTAGGTGCACGGCAGCGCGCCTTCCAGCCAAGGCCAACCGGCGGGCTGACTTTGGCACCCTGCTCCTGCTGGTGGTGGCGGCCACGGTCATCGGGGTGCTGGTGTGGCGGTTCCAGCGGGCCAAGTCGCGGGCGGCCGACCGGCGAGGGCATCGAGACCGCCGAGCAGTTCGAGCAGCTGCGGGCGCTGGGCTGTGACCACGGGCAGGGCTACTACTTCGCCAAGCCGCTCCAGCAGGGCAGCGTCCAACCGTTCCTTGCTGCCCACGAGCGGGTATCGGCAGAGCAGCACACCTCCCTCGGGGACTGGTGATCTGGGGTAACGCCCGAAGGTCTCGGCTGAGAAAGAACGGCAGCAACGCCCGTCCGACCCGGAAGTCCCGCTGGACTCGCCCGAGCGCCGGATTGCTAGGCGGGCGGCGCTTGGCGGGTCGCTGTGGCCGATGCCCGGCCGCGGACTTGGTTGAGCCACTGGTTGAGGTCGTCGACGGGCATGGGCTTGCTGATGTAGTAGCCCTGGATGGCGTCGCAGCCCAGCGCGGCCAGTTCGTGCCAGGTGCGTTGGTCCTCGACGCCTTCGGCGACGACCCGCAGGCCGAGGTTGTGACCAAGGTCCACGGTGGAGTGGACGATGGTCGCGTCGCTGGGGTTGCTGCTCATCTGGGTGACGAAGGACCGGTCGACCTTGAGCTCGTGGACAGGCAGGGTCTTCAGGTAGGCCATCGAGGAGTAGCCGGTGCCGAAGTCGTCGATCGACAGCTGCACGCCCATGGCGTTGAGCCGGCCCAGAATCTCCAGGGCGTGTGCGGGGTCGGCCATGATGGTGCTCTCGGTGATCTCGACGACTAGCCGCGCGGCGGGGACTTCCCAAGTGGCTAGCAGGCTGGCGACCTGGTCGGGGAAGCCGACATCGAGCAGGCGGCGGGCGGAGACGTTGACCGCCACCGAGACCTCGTGCCCGGCGTTATGCCATCGGCGGCATTGGCGCAGAGCGGCGTCCAGCACGTAGTAGGTCAGGGGGTGGATGAGGCCGGTCCGCTCGGCCAGGGGGATGAACTCGGCCGGGCTGAGCAGGCCATGCTCGGGGTGCTGCCAACGCACCAGCGCCTCGACCCCAAGCAGCTGGCCGGAGCGGGCGTCGATCTTGGGCTGGTAATGCAGCAGCAGCTGCTGGCTTTCAAGGGCGCGGCGCAGATCGCCGAGCAGGGCGAGCCGGCGGGGGCTGTGCTGGTCCTGCGTGGGGTCGAACAGCACGAACCCGGCGTGGGTCTCCTTGGCCACGTACATGGCGATGTCGGCGCGTTGCAGCAGCTCCTCGCTGTTGCCGGCATGCTCGGGATACACCGCCACCCCGATGCTGGCCTCGACGTCCAAGGTGAGCCCTTCGATGAGGAACGGCTGGTTGAACCCTTCGGTCAGCTTGGCGGCGACCTCCACCGCGCCCTCGGCGGTGGCGATCTTGGGTAGCAGCACGGCGAACTCGTCGCCACCCAAGCGGGCCACCGTATCGACGGCCCGGAGCGAACGGCGCAGCCGCTCGCTGACCTGCACCAGCAGCAGGTCGCCGTAGTGGTGGCCGAGGGTGTCGTTGACCTCCTTGAACCGGTCCAGGTCCAGCAGCAGCAGCGCGGCCGGTGCCAACTCCCGGTCGGCTTGCCGGATGGTCTGGTCGATGCGGTCGTGCAGCAGAGTGCGGTTGGGCAGGCCGGTGAGCCCGTCGTGCAACGCCTGGTGCTGGTTGTCGGCCGCCTGCCGCTCGGTGCGCCGCTGAAGGCCGAGCACGATCAGCCAGAACACTGCCAGCAGCACCAGCCCGACCGTGAACGCGATCGGCGTGGCGACCTCCACGCGGCGCGCGCGCCAGCTCCTCTAGGTCGGTCAGCGCGCTCAGCGCCTCCTCGCCCTCGTGCTGGGCGCCCTGGTCGACCTCGCGGGCCATGCTCGCAAACAGCTGCTCGCCTTCACGGTCCAGCTCGGCGGCCCGCCCAGGCTGGCCGGCGTCGACGGCAGCCAACACCTGGCGCAGGTCGTCCTGGTAGTGGTCGTGCTGGGCCTTGACGATGGCGATGAAGCTCCGGTCGTGCTCATCGCCGTGCTGGTGGACGAACGCCAGCGCGGCGACCAGCGAGCGGGCCGCCCGGTCCAGCTCGGCGCGGGTCTGGGGGTCCCGGTCGAGGCGGTAGTCGCGCACCAGGGACTCCTCTGTGGCGAGCGCGAAGCGGGCCCGCTCGAAGGCACCGTAGAGACCGGTGACGAAGACCACTTGGCGGCTCGCCCGGCTGGTGCTGAACGCCGCCCACAAGGCGAACCCGGTCAGCGACACCAGCACCAGGGCAAGGCCGGCCGTGGCCATCCTGCTGGCGGCGCGGCCCTGCCAGCCCGGCCGATGACCGGCGGACCTGCCGGTCCCCCCTGGGGGTGCCGCAGGCGCGGCAGTGTGGCTGTCCGGGTGCGTCGGTTGCATGTCGCCTCCACACGGCGAAGCTCGTGGAAGGCGGGTGCCTTCCGTTCGGCAGCCCGGCTGCCCTGTCGCCGGCCGGCGTCGCGGCCGGGGAGGTAGGCCCGTGGCGTTGCGTCCCCGGGTTTCCCCGGGTTTGCCCCTTGTCGCGGAAAACGTCCTTCCTGTTATCGACCGGTTGCCGCTCCACCTGAGCGGCAACGCGCCAGCCCGACGGCCTCATCGCCGCGCGGGCCCGAGCAACCACCCGCCCTGGCCACCCGGGCACTCGGGCGAGCACACTTGCGGGCAGCGTCCACCAACAGAAGGCAGGGGTGATCATCATGGGTGCGGTAGGGAGCCTCGTTGCGTTGGTGGGGCTTGTCGCCTCCGTCGCCCTGTTCGGCTGGCTGATCTTCTGGTTTCTTCGTCCCGGCCGTCGCCCCTGAGCCACGGCCCCACCCGTCGCCGCCGCGGCTGCCCGTGGACGCGCACGACGCCGACTTCGATCAGGACCTCCGGCCCTGGTCGAAGTCCACATCGGACCAGCGCAGGCGACAAAGCTCGCCCCGCCGGGCGCCGAGCACGACGGCCAGGCGCAGGAACAGGCCCAGCTCCGGGTCCTCGGCCATCGCGGTCGCCAGCAGCCAGGCGGCGTCCTCGGCCGTGGGCGGAGCCACGTCGGCCTTCTGGACGGCGGGCGGGGTCGCCAGCGCGGCCGGCTTCTGGCCGATCCAGCCCCACACCACCGCCTGCTTGAGCGCCCGGGGCGCCTCCTGTCAGTCCGCCAGCCGGCAACAGACTGACAGGACTACAGGAGGTCAACAGCCTGAGCAGCTCGTCGGGTGTTTATGCCCTTTGAGCTGCGGTTATGGTGTGGGTCCGGCAGGCCTCGAACCTGCGACCGGTCGAGATTCACCGGGTCGCAGCCGCTGGCGAGCTTGGCGACCCGACCGAAGCCATCCGCCGAGGCGAGGCCATGAACTTGTCCGCGTTCCCGCCCCAACTCATCGGCCGCCGTTCCCAGGCGCTCGTCGAACTCGCCAGGGCCTATGCCCTGCGCCGCATGGACGCCAGGGCCGTCGACGCCCTGCTGACGGCGGAGCGGGCAGCGCCAGAGGCGTTCCGGTTCGATGCGACCACGCACGCCACGATTCGGCACCTCCTCAGCCGGCCGCGTCGAACCCCTGCGCCCGAACTGCGGCGACTCGCGGAGCGGATTGACCTGCTTGCCTGAGATTGAAGCGCCAGATCCTCAGCCGCCTCCTCAGTATGGATCGTTTCGCCTTCTCGGCATGCAGGAAGCCCGATCGGACTGCACCATCCGATTACGAGCCGGATGTTTGTCGTCGGCCTGGACGGGAGGCGGTTGGATCGTGCCTGCTCACATGGCATGACCCGTCGGTCCGGACGGCTCGTGAGGGATGCAGCCCGAACACTGGATGATCAAGCGCCTTCCGACAAATAATCGGATGGCAAGGCGAGCGAACCCAGGCCCTGAGTCCCGCTGGTGCGGGACACGGGTTCACGTGCCCTCGGTGGGCGCACCCGCCAGCGCCTCCTCCATCCGCCGCCGGAACGAAAGTGAGGATGTCACCCCGGCGCCGAGTTGCCGGGCCCGCTCCACCAGTCGCCTGTCCGATGTCACCACCCTGAAGGAGTCTGGGGCCCGGCCTTCCGCCAGCATCCGGACGATCTCGTGGTCGGCGGCATCCCGCCCGCGCCTGGAGGCGAACGCCACCACGGCCACGCCGTGCGCGCCGGGTGGGACGTCCGGAGGCTGGCGGTCGAACACGACCGTGACGTCCTCGCCCGTGGCGGCGGCGTACCGGTCAAGCTCCCCGATGAGCCGCCGAACCGCCCGGTCCGGATCCTTCCACCAGCGGTCGGGTCGGGAACCGATCAGATTCATGCCATCGATCAGCCAGCGAGCACCCGGGCGGTCCCGGCGCGCACCTCGGTCCTGATGATCTGCCCCCGCAGCCATCTTGCTTTCCCTCTCCCCTCGCATGGGCGGATCCAAGCCCCCAACCGCCAGACCCGTAGGCTGGTGCTCAGCGTCTACGGGTAGCGGTGAGTGCTGTTGGGCAGCTCAGGTTGGGTGTCGAGTCCAGCCAGTCACCAGACGTTGTATCTGGTGCTGGCCAGTAGACTGCCACACGGACTATCACGAGGCCGGGCGGCACAATCTCATCTTCGGCATTAAGCTGCTCAGCGACGGCACCGCCGTCCTGTTCTGAATGGCCAGCCTGACTGGGCTCTCGATAACCTGGTGTCAGGCACGGTTCGCCTTGGTTCAGGGGTTGATGAAGCGTCCGCTACGTCCCAATGGGCTCGAGGTCGGGGCCACCGAGCGGTGGGACGTCGTCGGGCCAGCGTGCGGCTAGCCGGCACAGCAGCCGAAGGTGGGAAGGTCCGTTGCGGTCGCCGATGTGCTCAACGTTCACTTGGACTGCATCAGAGCCGTAAGCATCGAGCGGACGATGGATGAGCGAGGTCAGATAGGCCGGGACGTAGCCGACGAGGCGGTAGCCGCCAGTCCGTAGCAGTACTGCTAATCCGAAAATTGACGGTGGGTGGGCAGGCGGCAGCACCCGGCGGAGCGGAGCGGAGCCGGGCCCGAGCAGGGCCGGTGGGTGCCGGTCAGGCGGCGGGTTGGAGGGTGGCCTTGTAGCCGGGGGCTTCGAGCTGGCGGACGTGGTTGCGCTTGCGGCGGTCGGGGTTGACGCGGGTGTCGTAGAA
>Ga0184627_10000684_pt1 | contig 13109 bp, 14 predicted proteins | sample PLM3_127_b1_FD_133150 | JGI IMG/M metagenome (GOLD analysis project Ga0184627, IMG submission 133150) | Groundwater sediment microbial communities from an aquifer in East River, Colorado, USA - PLM3_127_b1 | ecosystem: Environmental > Terrestrial > Soil > Riparian zone | place: USA: East River...
AAGCGATCCCGATGGAGAGTCTGGAAGCCGGGACCCAGTGGGCCTGGGGCTCCGTCGGCGAATACCTCGATGCTCTCGATCGTCGTCTCGGCGTCAACGCGGGCGTGCTGATGGGCCACTCGGCGATCCGCCGGTACGTGATGGGCGATGCCTCGCGGGAGCGCGCGGAGGCAACGCCCGACGAGTTGGATGCCATGAAGGACGTCATCCGCGACGGCGTCCGCTCGGGCGCCCTTGGCGTCTCGTTCGGCCGGAACATGACACACGAAGACCTCCTCGGTCGGCCGATACCGGGCATCGTCGCGCCGGTCGATGAGATCTACGAGCTCGCGTCGGCGTTGCGCGGCCTGTCGAGCGGCGTGATGCAGTGTGGCTCGGCCTATCCACTGGAGATCCGCGACGGCTTCTGCACGCGCCTGAGCGAGATCAGCGGCCGTCCCATGATCTACAACCAGATCGTCTACAACGCGAAGTCGCCCGACGCCTGGCGGAACCATCTCGAGATCGTTGAGGCGAGCGTTCGCGACGGGCATCGCGTCTACCCGGTCACGGACCCGCGGCTGGTCGGTACCCGCTACACGCTGCGCAACACGCAGGCCTTCGATCGCTTCCCAGCGTGGCGCGAAGTGATGATGGGCACGACCGACGACGTGAAGAAGGCGGCGTTTCGCGATCCCGGCGTGCGCCAGAAGCTCCGTCGGGAATCGGAGGAAGGCAGGGGGCTGGCGGGAGCGCAACCCGTCGACTGGCAGGTCATCTCGGTGAACCGCCCGGTCCTGCCGAAGAACCGCGGCATGCAGGGGAAGAGCATTGCCGCGATCGCCGAGGAGCAGAACAAGGACCCGCTCGATGCGTTCCTCGACCTCGCGCTGGAGGAAGACCTGAGCACGCGGTTCGCGAGCGATCTCGGTCGCCGCGGCCGCGAGGAAGCGACGGCAACACTCCTGCAGAGCCCGTACGTCTTGATTGGCCTCTCAGACGCAGGAGCACACGTGGAGTTCCAGGCCGGTTACGGCTACGGGACGACCGTTCTCAGCTACTGGGTCCGGGAGCGCCACGTGCTGTCCCTGGAGGAAGCGATCCGGAAGCTCACGTTCATGCAGGCGTGCTTCTTCGGGATTCCCAACCGTGGCCTGCTGGCTCCGGGTTTCGCGGCCGACGTGGTTATCTTCGATCCGGATACGATTGACTCCGAAGAGCCCGAGGAAGTGCATGATCTGCCCGCGGGACGCACGCGGATGGGTCTGGAGGCGAGGGGGATCGACTGTACGATCGTGAACGGCCAGGTGCTCATCGAGGAGGGCCAGCACACCGGGGCGTATCCTGGCCGCGTCGTGCGGGCGTCATCCCACTAGCCCAATGATCCGCACATGTAGCGGTTCGTCTGCTCAGGCCCCGCTCGTCACCAAAACGTCTGGTCATCTCGCTGACGCTGGTGCCACATCACCCACACCCTGCTTGCACCGAGCATAGTGATCGCAGCGAAGAAGAGAGCCAGGAGCGGGTTAACCTGCCAGAGCGCGACGAGCCCAGCGAGCAGGACGAGGCCAAAAGCCGCGAGGACGACGAGCACGATCGTGTCAAAGCCACGCCAACTGACGAGGCGCAAGAAACCGTCCGAGCTGCATAGGACCTGAATGGACTTCACCAGGCCGGCGCCGACGCCGATCACGGTGAGGGGACCCAGAAATACGGCGAGCCAGAGCTCCATGATCGCCCTCCGTGATTGAGGTGGGGCGATCATACTCCCGGAGCGGAACCAAGCGGCGGCTAGCTGGACTTGATGGCGTCGCCGACGGCGTTGAACACGTCTGCCACCTGCTGACCCATCGCCTGCATCGCAACTTGCGTTGCCGCCGACACGCCCGCGAGGATCAGCGCGTACTCGATGAAGCCCTGGCCCTCACCCCGTTCAGGAACGCGGGCTGGCAGAAAAGACCTAAGCTTTCTCATCAGCATTCGAGGCCCCCCGTCGCCTTCGGCTTCTCTGATTCGGTCGAAGGGCTACGTGGACCCCACACTACCGGCGGGCGCTACGAGCCAACAAGTGAGAAGAAAGTCCCTGCCCGCTGTTACGCCGCGTCGCCCGACAGCCCACCCACGAGTGGCCTAAGCCTTGGACGCCCACGTGTGCGGGGCACCCGATAGATCCTGGCCCTGCCGCCTCGGTCCGGCGGCCGGGGGTCATCCCCGGCGGGTGGCGGCTCGACCGCTGCCCTCAACGGCTCGCCCGCGGGCTGCATCCGCACGTTCAGCAGCCCGTCCACCTGCCAGCCATAGCTCGTCGGCGGTTGCCCCGCGACTGAGACCACGTCGAGCCGCAGGACCCCATGCAACGCGTCTGCCCTCCCGGAGTTGCTGCCGGCCCAGGTCCAGACGACGCGCAGCTGGGCCATCAGCTTCTGAAACTTGTGCGTCGGTATGCTGAGTGAGAAGAACGACTCTCTGAAAATCTCGCTGGCGTACACGAATCCCTCCTGGATGACCCGCTGAGCTTTTCGTCTATGGATTCAAGGTACGGGGCGGGGCGTGTCGGAGGGTACGGTCAAAAGCGACGAAGATCGGGGAGCGAAGATCGGACGATCTGCCGGATGCGCGGAGCTACCACCCGGGCAGAGAAGCCGCCTCCGGGTCGAAGAAACTCTCATAGTCGAGCTGTTCTGGCGTCAAGCCGAACTGATGGGCGTACAGCATCATCGCCTCCAGAGGGCGCTTGTTGTCCTCGAGGTTGTAGGCCCAGTAACGATCACCCATCACGGCCCGTTGCTCGGCCATCGCCGCGCTCGCCCACGAGATGGTGAGGATCGACGGGTCTGCGCCCTCGATCCGGTCGAACGCGACGTCGCGTGCCCGTCGGTAGGCTTTGAGCAGGGCGACGGGCGCTTCCGGGTGGCGGTCGACGAAGTCTTGCTTCAGGGTCACCATGTGGCTGATCGGGAAGATCCCCGTCTGGCGGAAGTAGTTCTGCTCCTCGGTCTTCCAGTCGCGGAACAGGCGTCGCACTCGCGGGTCACGCTTTGTGATGGAGGGCAGGACGTTCGGCTCGATCACCGCGTCCAGCTCGCGCGACAGCAGCATCGCGTCGATGTCGGCGCCACGTGGCAACGTCTCGAGGTTGATGTCAGGCGCCCAGGCCTTCGCCTCCGAGCCGGACATGAGCCAGTTGACCTCAGTCAGATCGACCTCGTAGTAGCTCTGCAGCGCGCCGCGTGCCCACACGCCGGCCGTACTGCTCACGAACACGCGCTTGCCCTCGAGGTCGTGGGGCGTCTCGATGCCTGATGCGTTGTTCACGAAGATGTACTGCAGGCGGAACTTTCGGTTCGGGTAGGCTGGGATAGAGACGAAGGGGTGATCGCCGCGGCCCTTGGTTTGCATGAGGCCGCCAAAGCTCGCGTCCCAGGCGTCGATGGTGTCAGGGCTCTGGAACTTGCTGATCTCGAGGTCAAAGCCCTCGACTGTTACCGTGCCGTCGACGAAGGGTATGTTGGTGTCGACGTCCGGCTCCCGAAAGCCAAGGCGCATCTTGGGGTCAGCCATCGATGGACTCCTTGAGGTAGAAGCCGAGCTTCGTTTTCGCCGGCCAGTCGTCCACAGAGAAGAGGACTACGTCGTCGTTCGTTGCGTTCTCATGGTGATGCCACTTCCACGGTGGCACCGCGAAGAGGTCGCCCTTGTGCCACTCGAGCCGTTCGCCCTCGATCACCGTGGCGCCTTCGCCCTCGAACACGTGATAGAAGACGTTGCTGTTGTGCCGATGGTCGAGCGTCTTCTGCCGGGGGTTCAGCAATTGCACGTGCCAGGCCATCGTCGGCAGCGTCGCCCCGCCATCCACCGGGCTGCGGAACATGAGGCGGAGGCCATCGTACGGGTCCCCATCCACCTCCGCGGCTCGAAGCGCTTCGAGCGCCTCCTGGGTCTCGGTCCACGGGTAGCGGACGACCGGCAGCGGGAAGACCGGCTCGGCTCCCGCCTCACGTAAGCCGAGCGCTTTCACCGCATAGCCTTCCGGCCGATTCACATCCTGGTAGGGAGCTTCGTTGGGGAGCCGCTCGTTGATGGTTGCGCCCATGTACCCGTTGTCGTAGGCGTCGACGAAGATCGCCGGCTCCGTGCCCTCGTTCCAGTGGTCGTGGTACGTCCAGGACGGGCTGATGATCACGTCGCCACGCTTCATCGGGTAGGCCTCGTAGTCGCAGACGAAGACTGCCTCCTCGGGCGCCTGGCACACGAGTCGGGTCTCACTGCGCATGTTGCGGTGCGCCTGCGTCCGCTCGCCCGGCATGAGGATCTGGACGTTCATCCAGATGGGCCAGCCGCGCGCCTCGATGCCGGTGACCGACCGCATGCCGGTCATGCCGTCGGACCCGATGGTCACGATCTTCCCCGACTGCATCAGGCCGTTGTGGATGCCCTCCCACGTCCAGTGGGCGGCGAGGTTGCCCTTGCGGGGTTGCGCGGTCCCTTCGCGCCTCAGGCCCGCACCGACGAGATGGTGCTCGGCGAGGAAACGCTCGAGGTCTTCAGTCGTCGTTCCGACGTCAACCATTTGGGAAGCCTCCCTCTCAGGTTCAGACCGTTGAGGGATAGTACCGCCGGGGGATGGCGGTTTCCAGGATTCGGGATTTGGGAGTGGGTCCGAGACGGTGGGAGCGCCAAGCGCTTAGCGAGGCGACCCCTTTCCTGGAGCCGGCGAAGCGCCGAAGGCGCTCGCCGGGTGAGGGTCTGCTTAGCCCCAGCCCCAGGTCTCGAAGAGCGCGCGGTCCGCGTCGCTGTACGAGACGATCGCCGAGTCGCGGTTCCGATCGTCGTGCGTCGCCGCAGGAACGCCGTGCCGCAGACTGCGGAACGTCGGGAAGACGTACCGACGAGCCTGGCGGCCGGTGCTCTCTGCACGCCGCTCGACCGTCGCGTCCAATGCGTTAACTGCCATTTTAGGTATCCTCCTGTTCGGGCCGGGGCGCTATACTCGTCCGAGGTCCGTATACTTGCTTGCGCAGGCAATTGCTTCTGTTTGCTTGCACATGCAAATAGTATCACAACTTGCTTGTACACGCAAGTGTTTTGTGGTGTGAATTGTGGAACAGGGTGCTGACGATCCGGCCCTGCGCGCCTGGAGGGCGATGCTGCGCGCCCAGCGGCGGGTGAGCCGCGCGCTCGATGCTGACCTCAGCAGGCGGGGCGGCCTTCCGCTCCGCGCCTATGAGGTGCTCTCGCGGCTGGCCCGTGCGCCTGGCTGCGCCATGCGAATGTCCGATTTGGCATCGAGCGTGCTGCTTTCAGCCAGCGGCATCACGCGCCTGGTCGATCAGCTCGTCGACCGGAGCCTGATCGAGCGCCGAGCGGACGCCTCGGACGCGCGTGCGACCATCGCCGTTCTGACCAGGGATGGCAAAAGCATCCTGCGCAAGACGAGCGGGATCTATTCAGAGGGCGTGAAGAAGCACTTCGCCGCCCACCTGAATGAGGCGGAGCTCGCGGCGATCACCGAGCCCCTCGAGCGGCTCCTCGCGGAGGGCGAGCAGCCAGCGCCGGCACGAGAGCGGCGGGGGCGGCCGGGACGAGAGTGAACTCCTAGTGGACGCCGACGCGGAAGACGCACTAGCGAGGTGTTGCCAGCGCGGCGCTTTCCGCCGCGAGCGTGGCTAGCGGGTACGTCAGTGGGCTCTGGGACAGGCCCACACGCACGCACATCTCGGCGAACTGGATTCCGATGGCCTTCGGATTCAGGACCGGCGCCCCGGCCTCCGGAGTCAGATCATTCGGGTCGACGATGTAGGGAATGATCGCGCCTCCCAGAGGCACGATACATTCGGCTCCGCCATCTTTCACCATGCTGTGCATCGCCTCAGCCGCTCGTTCGAAGATCACCGGTCGCATAGCGGCGACCTGTTCGGCTCCGTTCGGCACGCCTGGGAGCGATAGGGAGCGAAGCTCGGTGACGTACTGCAGCAGGCCGTACGACTCGAGGAGACGGCGCGCCAGGATGTAGTAGCTGTCAAGCGGGACGGTCACTCCAATTCGATCGGAGAGGTTAGCGGCCACATGCATCGTCGTCCGGCAGAGCCCGAGCACGGGGATCCGCACCGCCATCCGCGACGCTTCGACGCCAGGTTCGAAGTTATTGCTCTGAATAACCGCGTCGTAGCCATTCTGCTCTGCCCACACGGTCTTCTGAACCAGGCCCGGGTTGGACAGGTAGTAGCCCAGGTGTGCGGACCCACCGCCTTGACTCCGAATCGCGGGCTCGTCCGGGTAGCAGAGGTCGACGACCGTTCCCGGCGACGCATAGCGCCGCAGGATCGGTTCCACGCGGTCGTGGTATTCAGTGCCGGTTCGCCCCTGAGTCTGATTGAGCACCATGATCCGCATGTGCATTCCCCTTACGCCAAGTCCCACAGGTGGATGTTGAACACTCGAGTGCCCGTCTGGTTCTTCAGGGCCGTCGAGCCCAGGACGTTGACACCCGGCTGGTAGAACAGCGTCATCACGATGAGGTTCTCCGTTTGATGGCGAACGATATCCCCCAGCGCGGCGAGCCGCTCCTGGACCGGGATCGTCGTGAAGTATCGATCGATCATGGCATCGTACGCGGGATTCATGTATCGGGTGCGGTTCGCACCCTGGAACCCGTTTTCGGGCAGGGGCGTATTCGTGCTCCGAAAATTCTCGCCGATGAGCGTGGTACGCACGAGCTCGAACGCGGGGAACTGCGATCGGTACTCCCGATCCGTGATCCTCTGGTTCGGCACGTTATTCACCGACATGTCGATTTCCAGGCGGCGCCAGTACTCGCTCACCGAGTAGGCACTCTTGGGCTGGAGTGTGTTCTGGTCCGTCGTCCACAGCTCGACTGCCAGAGGCTCATCCCTGGCGTCCCGAAAGACACCGTCCGAGCCACGCGTGTACCCGAGGCTCTCGATCATCTGCGTGGCTCGCCGCGGATCGTAATCGTACTTAACGATCTGCCGCTCGATCGCCGGGTGCTCGACACTGTCTGGTGCAACCGTTGAATGCGCGATCGGGGCCAGTCCGTACTGCAACGAGTCGGTCATCTCCTGCCGATCGATCCCCATGAGGAGCGCCCGCCGGAACTCGAGATTCGCCACGATGGACGGTCGCGTGTTTATGAACTGGGGCCATATCGGGATCGCCGCGGCGAGCTTGCCCCCCGTCTGCACGTTGATGTCCCTGGATATATCGCGGATCTGCATCGCCTGCTCGATCACGAAGCCTCGCCCGATGAGCGTCTGGATGCTGCCAGAGAGGAGGTTCGCCATGATCGTATTGAGGTCGTGCATGAAGCGGACCTCGACCTCATCGATCCTGGGTCTTCCGAGGGCGTAGCTGTCATTCGCAACCAGCGTGATGTGGGTGCCGATATGCCATTGTTGGAGCTTGTAGGGTCCGGCGCCGACGAATCGTTCGTTCCAGAAAGGGTGATTGAGGACGTTCGATCGGTCGCCGTCGAACTCGGGCCCCAGAATGTGTTTTGGCAGCGGGGCCGCGGCGCCCGTGAACATGCGGTCGGCGCCGGTGAACGGCGCGCTCCAGTAGGTGACGACAGTTCGGGAATCGTGCGCTTCGATCCGGTCCACCAGCCGATTGAAAGCCGGAATCACGATGCCGACGTCCCTGGCGTTCTGGAACGCGAACGAGAAGACCACGTCTTCAGCGGTAAGCGGTGTGCCGTCGTGCCAGCTCAGGTTCGGCTTCAGCTGCCAGGCCACCTCCATGCGCCCATCTGGCAGCACCTTCCAGCCGCCGTTCTCCGTGCTGGGCGCTGCCTCCGCGAGCAACGGGTGAACCACATCGTCATCGTCCAGGTAGGTTAGGCCCGCCCCCAGGATCTGCCAGAGCTCCGGCAGTCCGGGCGCGCTTCCGATATTCGGCTGCGTAAGTTGCAGGTGCATCCCGGGTGGCTCGGAATTGACCGCGGCCACCAGGCGCTTCTGTGCGGTCGGCTGCGTCTCCTGATCCCGCGGCGTCGTGCCGCCAGGCGGGGACGCACATGCAACCAGGATCAATCCTAACGCAGCCACCAGTGCGAAACGCTGGGCACATCGAGCCACGCGCCAACTCCCTGACCGCCTGGATGCCGGCCCCTTTCTTTATCGCGGCGCTGTTACCTGCGCCCGACTGCCAGGCTCTGGACCGCCGGCAGACCGCCCACGATCTGCTCGAAATGCTCGCCGTCGTCGGTGCTCATCCATACCGAGCCGTCGGTCATCCCCGCGTAGCAGGTGTCGATCGCGTCGGGATCGCCCACCAGCCCGCGCGGCACCGGCCGGAAGTCCCCGGACACGGCATTCGGCAGGATTCGCCACGTCTCGCCCTGGTCGTCGCTCCGTGCGAAGGCGACGCCCGGTGGCTCGGGCTTCGCCCAGCCGCCGGGGCCCGTCTTCGTGACCGTGGTCAGCAGCTCGCGCGGGCGCGAGGAGCGCACCACAACGTAGGCGGGCGTGTAGCGGAAGCCCTCCAGCCCTTCCTCGCGCTTCGACCAGGTCGTTCCGCGATCCGTGCTGCGGTAGACGCCCTTGCCGCCGGTGGCGACGACGACCTCGGAGCTGTCGGGCATCACCGTGATGTAGTGCGCGTCGTGGTCCATGCCCTCGGCGAGCTGGTCCCATGTGGCGCCGCCATCGAGGCTGCGCACTGCCCACCCCTCCTCAATGGCCCCGTAGATCGCGGCCGGATCGTTCGTATCGAGCGCCAGGCTCTTCATGCGGCTCACATGCGGTGGCAGGGGCCCCGTCCAGCCCTTCGTCGAGGGCAGCGCGTGCAGGCTTTCGCACTCCTGCCAGCTCTCCCCACGGTCGTCGCTGCGGAACACGTCCGCCGGGCTCGTCCCCACCCAGACCGTCCGGGTCAGCGGATGCTGGGCGATCGACCAGACGTCCTTGTAGACGACGCCCTGATTCCGCTCCTGCCAGGTCTCGCCTCCGTCTTCGCTGAGAAAGAAGCCGACCTTTGTCGTGCCGGCGTAGAGGCGGCGCGCGTCGTCCACGTCCTGGACCACCGGTGCCCGCATGACGCCCATTCCTTTGAAGCCGATGAGGCGCGCGTCGAATTCGCCGTCTTCCTCCTCGACGAGGTAGAGGCCATCGACGGTGCCGGCGTAGAGGACGCGATCGGATCGGTCGGCCATCTTGTTCCTCCTGGATTCCTCTGGCGCTGTGTGATTCGACAAGCTCACCATGAGCGGCCGCTCGGCCTGAGCTTGTCGAAGGCCAGGCCCAGGGTGAGCGGCCAACACGTTTATTGGCCGGTGCCCCATTTCCCGGCGTGGATGTCGTCGATGTACTTCTTCATTGTGTCGTGCGCGAACTTCGCCATGTTGGGACGACCGTCGTCGCGATCGATCGTCGCCGCGAAGTAGCCGAGCCCGCTGACCGCGACCTGGATCTTGCCATCCGCCTGCTGCGGCGCCTGTCCGCCGATAACGGGGATCCGCAGGCTCTTGCAAACCTGCTCGTAGACGTCTGGCGGAACGTTGGTGAGATCGATCATCGCGGCGCCGGCGTCCTGGATTTTGTGCGCCCACTTCATGACGTGGTCGAGGACCTCCGGCCCGCTCTGAATGCCGCGCGTCGGACCCTGCGTGGGGTATCCGATCTGCGGGTAGACGTAGAGGCCGATGTCGATCACCGCGGCGAGCTCTTCGAAGAGCTCCTCTTCCCGCGTTCGGATGTCGATCTTGACCATATCGACGCCGGCTTCGTCCTTGAACCGCTTCGCGGCCTTCGCAACTTCGGCAGGGCCCGCCCTGGATGGCGTCGTGGGCATGTCCACGCTCACCACGGCTCGCTCGCGACCGCGCACGACGGCCTTGGCGAACGGGATCATGTCGTCGACCGTGCAGTCGTCCACGTCCGCCTGGCCGAGGACGTTCCGGCCCAAGCTGTCGCCAACGGACAGCACGTCGACCCCGGCTCGCTCGCAAATCTTCGCCATCTGGTACTCGTAGACGACCGCGGCCGCGATCTTCTTGCCGTCGCGCTTCATCTGCTGGAGATCTGTGGGTGTGAGAACTGCCACGCCTCTACCTCCTCCATCTCGCTGAGTGTGGGGCAGAGACTATCACGATCCGCGGCCGGGCGGGATCAAAACCGCGATGCGGCGGCCATTCTCGCAGTCTTCGATCAACGTAGCCAGCTCAGGGCAGGCTCGGCTCACCACGAGCGGTCGCCTTCGGAGCAACCAGGCGCAGTAGCGTCGCCTCGGGCGGGCACAGGAAGCGCAGCGGAATCGACGAGCCAAGGCCGCCCGACATCTGGTACAGCGTGCCGTCGATCCGTTGCAGACCAAGTACGTCGGGGAAGCGCCGACGTGTCCGCGTGAAGATGGGGCCCCACGGGGTACGCACCTGGCCGCCATGGCAATGGCCCGTCATGACGAGGTCCGCCAGGCCGACGGGTAGCGAGGAAGCGATGTCGGGTGAGTGGGCGAGCAGGATCGCTGCCTCGCCTCGTCGGACGCTGGCGAATGCCGCGGAAACGTCGGGCTTGCCTTCGTGCGGGTCGTCGACGCCGACGATCCAGAGACGCTTCCCGCCGCGCTCGATGGCGAACGCGCCGTTGATCAGCGTCTGTATGCCGTGACTCCGCAGTGTCTCCCACAGCTCCTGCGAGCCATGGGCGCGCCGAACCGCCTTGTTGTCGTGGTTCCCAGGGATGCATACGATGCCGTCCCGCGACTGGGTGGATGCCAGCAGCCGCCCGCACGCGTCGGCGTCGCGGACGCGCTCCACCATGTCGCCCGTGACCACCACCAGGTCAGCGGGCAGGCCCGCCGCGATGAGGACCTGCTCGGCCCCGGGCGCGAAACTCCCCAGGTGTAGGTCGCTCAGGTGCAGGATCTGATAGCCATCGAATGCTTGCGGCAGGCGCGGGAGGACCACTTCGCGTCGATTGATCCTCAGGCCGCGCGGGGCGAAGAAGACGCTATGGCAGAGCACCACGCCTCCTCCAGTCGCGGCAGCAATCGCCGCCGGCAACCAACCAGCCACCACTCCTCCTGCCCGCGTCAGGTCCTCAGTCACCATAGCAAGCGGGCGTCCATTCGCCCTCCCAGAAGATAGGGCCATTGCGCTGAGGTGACGACCACCCGGGTGCCGGCATAATGGGCCGCGCATCGGCGCCGGGCGTGCGCCGCTGGCGTTGACGGGAGGTGGCTTAAATGTGGTCGGCTTCCTATGAGCGATTCGCCGGAACCTGCGCGATTCTCGCCGGCGTCAGCGGGTTTCTGTACGCGCTGGCGTTCATCATCATTTCGCAGAACGCGCCCGCGCTGGGTGCACTCCTCAGCGCGCTGTTTTTGCTGTTGCTCGGGTTGCTGTCGTCCGCTGCGCAGGTGGCGGTCTATGGCCGGCTGCGCGAGGTGGATCCGGCGTTCGCGTTGTGGGCGCTGATCCTCGCGATGGTCGCGGCACTCGGCTCCGCCGTTCACGGGGGCTACGACCTCGCCAATGCGCTGAACCCACCCAGCGCGGCCCTCGGCGATCTGCCGAGTGCCATCGACCCTCGCGGTCTCCTGACGTTTGGGGTCGCGGGCCTGGCGCTGTTCGTAATCTCCTGGCTTATCGTTGGCTCAGGCCGCCTGCCGCGCGGGCTTGGCTACCTGGGTTACCTCTCAGCGGCGCTGCTGGTACTCCTCTATCTTGGTCGCCTCATCGTCCTCAGTCCATCGAGCCCGATCATCCTGATTCCCGCTCTTCTGAATGGCTTCGTCGTGAACCCTGTCTGGTACGTCTGGCTTGGCGTATCGCTGCTGCGACGCGAGATCGTGTAGACGCCAGGCGGCGGCGTGAATATTTCAGTCCTCAGCCGGGTTCAGTACATAGCGCTCACACTTAATTAGGGGAGAGCTGGGTTGGCACTGGACATGCTCCTGGCGACGGGCTTCCACCTGACGCGGGGCGAGGGTTTCTACGCAGTCGTCACGTTCGTGCTGCTTGTCGTGTCCGCTTTTGTTGCATACGGACGATGGCAGGTAGCGCCGTACGGCCGTCGGGAGCTGCGACCAGCCGTCTGAGTGCGTGTGCTACGATCCGCGCCGGACCGGATAGGAGGCGCGTTTCATGCTCTACGAGCTGCGGAAGTACGACGTGATGCCCGGCAAACTCCCAGCCCTGCTCGACCGCTTTGGCAGCTTCACCACGAAGAAGTGGCCCACCTATGGCGTCCAACTGGTGGGTTTTTGGACGCCCGATGTTGGGGCTTTCAACAACCAGCTCATCTACATCCTCGCGTGGGAGAGCTTCGAAGAGCGGATGACGCGGTTTCCCGCCTGGCAGGCCGATCCTGAGCGCGCCAAAGTCTGGGCCGAGTCGGAGAAGGATGGCCCTCTGGTGCGGCGCGTGAACAACCTGCTGATGCACCCCACAGCCTACTCGCAGCTGGATGCCGGCGCGCCCTACGGGCCGGACGCGGCGGGCCGCTCCCGGTACCTCTTCGAGCTGCGCGAGTACGAAGCCATGCCGGGCAGGCTCGCTCCGCTGGTGAGGCGGTTTGGCGACTTCACGGTCGGTCGCTTCCAGAAGATCGGCTTCCGGCAGGTGGGCTACTGGACGCCCGTCATGGGCGGCCACAACCATGCCCTGATCTACATGTTGGCCTGGGAGAGCTACGACGAGCGGACGCGACGCTTTCAAGAGTTCCGAGCCGACCCCGAACGGCAGGCTGTGTTTGCCGCCAGCGAGAAAGAGGGGCCGCTGGTGGAGCGCATCAGCAACGTCGTGATGGAGCCGACCGCCTTCTCGCCCATGAAGTAGCGACCGGGAGTTACCCGCAGAGGTCCGCTCGCCCTGAGCCTGTCGAAGGGCCGAGGGCTTCGACAAGCTCAGCCTGAGCGGTTGCAGCGTCTCGGCTCCGCCGTCAACTCAATCCTTCTCTGCACGCGTGGCCTGCTCGCGCGCCAGCCGCTCCTGGTCGGCGCGCGGAAAGTAGGCGTCGTGCTCGCCCCAGAGGAGCAGCGTCGGCGCCGCGATCCGGCCGAGCTCGCCCGCGCCGTCGAACGCGAGCAGGCCCTCGAACGCCTCCCGCCAGACGCGCGCCGGTGCCTTGAGGCTCGCGGCCACGACCCCCTCGAAGAACGGCTCCGGGACGGGG
>Ga0184627_10000685_pt1 | contig 13091 bp, 18 predicted proteins | sample PLM3_127_b1_FD_133150 | JGI IMG/M metagenome (GOLD analysis project Ga0184627, IMG submission 133150) | Groundwater sediment microbial communities from an aquifer in East River, Colorado, USA - PLM3_127_b1 | ecosystem: Environmental > Terrestrial > Soil > Riparian zone | place: USA: East River...
AAGGACGCGCTTGCCCTCCCAGAAGCGGGCGTCGATCACCATTTCTTCCAGGGCGCACGGTCCCGCGCCCAAAGATCTTCGAGGAGGTTCCTGTCCCGCACGGTATCCATGGCGTGCCAGAACCCCCGATGCTTGAACGCGGAGAGCAGGCCTTCAGCGGCGAGGCGCTGCAGCGGCGCCCACTCCCAAGAGGTGCTATCTCCGTCGATGTAATCGATTACCTTCGGCGAAAGCACGAAGAACCCGCCGTTGATCCACCCGCCGTCCCCTTCGGGCTTCTCGACGAAGCTGGTCACGCGATCACCGTCGGTATGCAGCGCGCCATAGCGGCCTGGCGGCTGCACCGCCGTGAGTGTCGCGAGGACACCAGCGTGTCGGTGATGCTCAATGAGGCGGGCGATGTCAATGTCGCTAACGCCATCGCCGTAGGTCATGCAGAAGTCCTCCACACCGAGGTAGCGGGCTACCCGCTTGAGCCGCCCGCCCGTCATCGTCTGCTCGCCTGTATCCACCAACGTCACGCGCCAGGGCTCCGCGCTCGCCTGGTGCACCTCCATCCGGTTCTCCGCCATGTCGAAGGTGACGTCGGACATGTGCAGGAAGTAGTTGGCGAAGTACTCCTTCACCATGTAGCCGCGATAGCCCAGGCAGATGACAAAGTCGTTAAGCCCATGGGCCGAGTAGATTTTCATGATGTGCCAGAGGATCGGTCGCCCGCCTATCTCGATCATCGGCTTGGGCCGCAGATGCGACTCCTCGCTGATGCGGGTCCCGAGTCCGCCCGCCAAGATGACTGTCTTCATTGCTGTGTCCAATGAGAATTGAACAGAGCGCGTTACGCGACCCGCCACTGGAGTACCGGCCGCACTACCCCGGGGATCGCGCCGCCCCAGGAGTGTCGGCCCTCCGAGCCGTCCAGAGGGTCGCGAATATTGAAGGAAATCGCGCCTCTCTCGAAGAAGTGTGTCGTAAGGCGATTCTCGGCAATGGTATTGAGGGCAAGGCTGACGGAATAGGCTCCCTCATTGAGGAAGTGAGCGGGGACCAGGCATTCAGCAGTGTATTCGCCCGCTGCCAGCTCTAGAGACTTGGATGGCGCCGAAGAGAAAGCACAGACCCCATCTGCGGTGAAGAACTGAAAGTTTGGCACCACGTCCAGTGTCCGGTCTGTAGCAAGACGGAATCGCATGGCAACCTTGAACTCATCCTCGATAGAGATCTCCTCCGGGCTTCGGTCTTGAATGCTCGCGACGAACCCGGCTTTTAGCTGAGCTACCCCATCTCCGACAGGTGGCCTCATCTGAGAGAAGTCACGAGCCACCCCTCCGGTGATCTGGTTCATGGCGTAGTACTGGAGGACCACGGAGGATGTCGGCCCGTCACTAACTATTTCGCCTCGATCGACAAGGATGCACCGCGTACAAAGGGAGGTGATCGTGGCCATGTTGTGACTCACGAAAAGGATCGTCCGGCCTGCCTTGCCGGCTTCTTCCATCCTGCCCAGGCACTTCCTCTGGAACCTCACGTCTCCGACCGCGAGCACTTCGTCGACGATGAGGATATCCGGCTCCAGGTGTGCCGCGACCGCGAACGCGAGTCTGGCGTGCATCCCGCTCGAGAAATGCTTTACCGGAGTATCAATAAACTGCTCGACTTCGGCGAACGCGACGATCTCATCGAAGCGCCGCTGGATCTCTGATCTCCTCATGCCGAGGATCGCACCGTTCAAGAACACGTTCTCGCGTCCGGTCAGCTCCGGATGGAATCCGGTGCCGACCTCGAGCAGACTTCCAACTCTGCCCCGGATGACGGCGCGCCCCGTGGTCGGTTCGGTGATCCTGGAAAGAATCTTGAGCAGTGTTGATTTCCCCGCCCCGTTGCGACCAATGATTCCCAGACGTTCGCCCGCCGCGAGTTCAAACGTTACGCCTTTCAGGGCCCAGAACTCTTCACGATAGCTTCCTCGGTCAGGCTGTTCCCGAGTAGCGCTGAGCCGCGCGATACGGCGCAGCTTGTCCGCCACGACGTCCCTGAGCGTTAGATAGCCTGGCGCTGTCCGGTGAAAGACCTGATACCGCTTTCCCAAGTCTTGGGCAACGATCACTGGAGGCATGCGTTAGATCGTGTCGACGAGATACCTCTCCGTCCTGCGAAAGAAAGCCACGGCCGAGACCACAGCAGTCAGTGCGACGGCACTGGACATCAGGTAACTCATCCAGGGAAATCCTTCCTGTCCGGGGAGCAGGGCCCATCGAAACCCGTCGATGATCCCTACCATTGGATTCACCGAGAACAAGACCCGCCACGATTCGGGGACCACCGCGCTACTGTAACCAACAGGGGAGATATAAAGCCCAAGCTGGGTCAGGAACGGGACAACGTGTCGAACATCTCGGTACTTCACGTTCAGCGCCGCGATCCAGAGGCCCGCTCCTACCGTGAGGGCGAGCAGCTGAATGATGACGATAGGGAGGGCGAGAATTCGCCAGTCGGGTGCTATGCCTTGGGCTCCAAGCATGGCCAATAGCAGGATCCCGCCGATTGAGAAGTCGAGAAGGCTGACGACCACCGAGCTCAGCGGCACGATGAGTCTCGGGAAGTAGATCTTCGAGATGACACTCCGGCTGCTTATCAAGCTCTCGCCAGCAGCGGGGAAGGCATTGGCGAAGAGTAGCCAAGGCAGAAGCCCGGTGAAGACAAGCGCAGAATACGGAACCCCGCCGGATGGCAAGTTGGCCAATCTGCCGAAAATCAAGGTGAACACGACCATCGTCAGCAGAGGCCGAATGACTGCCCAGCCAATTCCGATGAACGTCTGCTTGTAATGAACGAGGATGTCTCGCCAAGCGAGGAAGGCGAAGAGCTCGCGGTACGACCAGATGTCTCTGAAGTAGTGAAGCCCCGTCTTCCCGGCCTCGATCACCAGCGCTTCGTCCCGACTATTCCTCAAGGGAGACTCCAGTCAATGTCTGTGTCTCTGAAGCGCGAATGCATCGAGATGCCCCGGCGACACACCTCGAAGGCCGAGCGCGGTGCTCGTAGCGATGCAGGAGCCAAAACCTGATCAGGCCGCTGCACGAGGGTGGACTGCGCGCGCCAGCGCTTCCGTGACCTGGTCTTGAGTTGCCTTGTCCAGGTCCGCATGCATCGGCAGACTCAAGACCTCGCGCGCGAGCCGCTCTGAGACTGGGTATGCCTCGCCCGTGTGCGCCGCGGCGTAGGCGGGCTGCTGGTGGAGCCCGAGTGGGTAATGGACCGCGGTCGGGACCTCGGCTTCTTTCAGCCGCGCTTGAACTGCGTCCCGGCCCGGCACACAAACCGTGTACTGCGCGTGGACGCTCGTTCGGTCCGGCTTCATGGGCAGCACGCGAAGCGCGGGTTCGAGCTTGCCCAAGAGTTGCGCGTAGCGCTGACCAATCTCGCGCCGCCGCTCGACCTCCCACTCGAACCGCTCGAGCTTCGCGAGCACAACCGCGCATTGGATCGAGTCCATCCGTCCGCCGACGCCGATCCGGGTATGGTTGTAACGGCCCGACTGGCCGTGGACCCGGATCTCGCGCATCGCCTTGGCGAGCGCGCCGTCGTTCACGAAGATCGCGCCGCCGTCGCCATAGCACCCGAGCGGCTTCGAGGGGAAAAAGCTCGTGCAGCCGATTGCTGAGAGGTTGCAGCTTTTTCGCCCTTTATACGTCGCGCCGAAGCTTTGCGCAGCGTCCTCAATCACCGGAAGGCCGTGCTTGGCGGCGACGGCGTTGATCTCGTCCATATCGGCTGGCTGGCCATACAGGGCCACGGGCATGATCGCGCGCGTCCGCGGCGTGATCGCCGCCTCGATCCGGGCCGGATCGATGTTGCAGGTGTCCGGTTGCACGTCGACGAATACCGGTCTTGCGCCCAGCAACACGATCATCTCCGCGGTCGCGACGAAGGTGAACGGAGTCGTGATGACCTCGTCGCCGGGCTTCACGTCGAGGGCCATCAGCGCGATTAAGAGTGCCTCGGTACCGCTCGCCACCGTGATGCAATGCTTGGCGCCCGTGTACGACGCCAGCTTCGTCTCGAGCTCCTCGAGCTCGGGGCCTAGGATGTACTGCCCGTGATCGAGCACGGTCTGGATGCGCCCGTTGATGGACTCACGCAGCGCCCGGTACTGGGTCTTCAGATCGATGAATTCCATACGCTAGCTCACAAGTTCGCAACGGCCGCCGACGAGGCGGTATCGGTCGCCGGTATGGGGGCAGGTGGCTTGCGCTTGACCTGCGGGCGGCAGGTCTAGCCGCTCGCCGTACCGGCTCATCCAGCCCGCCTGGCGCGCCGGCACACCAAGCATCAGCGCAAAGTCGGGCACGTCTCGGTTCACGACCGCGCCGGCGCCCACAAACGCGTACTCCCCGATCGTCGCGCCACAGACGATCGTGCAGTTCGCGCCGAGCGTCGCGCCGCGACGGACCAACGTCGGGCGGAATTGGTCCTTCCGCGGGATCGCCGAGCGCGGGTTGTTGACGTTGGTGAACACCATGCTCGGACCGCAGAAGACGTCGTCCTCGAGCGTCACGGCGTCGTAGACCGAGACGTTGTTCTGGATCTTGACGTTGTTACCGATCACGACCTGGTTGCCGATGAAGACGTTCTGGCCGAGCGAGCAACGTTCGCCGATGCGCGCGCCGCTGCAGACGTGCGTCCAGTGCCAGATGCGGGTCCCCTCGCCGATCTGCGCGCCCTCGTCGATGATCGCGGTCGGATGCGCCGTGTATCCCATTCAGAGTAGATCCTGAAACTCTTCCACGGTGAGTCCCGCCTGACGGATGATCGCGCGTAGCGTCCCCTTAGCGATCTCCCGGTGATCCGGCACGGTGATCCGCCGATGGGGCGCAGCGTCCTGACGCAGAACGATGTGGCTTCCCTTCTGTCGATCCACGCGAAACCCAGCCTTCGAAAGTGCAGCAACGACTTCCCGTCCCGAGAGTCTCGGCAGGACGCTCACACATCCACCTCGACCACCTCTTCGTCGATCGACGGTGGTACGGGGTCCCCATGAGCCTTTAGGCTCTCGAGATACGCTTCGATCGCCTCCTGAATGTTTGCAACTGCCTCGCTGCGCGTGCGTCCCTGAGACACGCATCCAGGGAGCGCAGGAGCTTCGGCCACGAACACTCCGTCTTCGTCCTGGGTGATCAGAACCCGATATCTCATACGCAGCCCCGTTTCGAGAAGTTCAATAGTCCAGCGGCAACGCCACCCGCCGCCCGTCCCGCGCCGAGAGGTAGGTTGCGATCAAGACCTCGAGCGTCTTGAGGCCTTCCCGCCCGTCCGTCTCGGGCCCGGTCTCGCCGCGCAGTACCTGGATTACATTGTCGTAATAGAGCGGATGGCCAAAACCGTAGACGGAGGGGGTCTTGTAGCTCGCGTTCTTCACCTTCTCGTCGTCAGGATGCGGCTCGGCGAATTCCCAATGCTGGATCTCGTTCACCGCCACGCCGCCGACGCGCGCCGTTCCTTTCTCGCCGAGGATGGTGATCGAGCCTTCGATGTTCTTCGGATAGGCGAGCATCGTGACGCTCACGGTCCCGAGCGTTCCCGAGCGCCAGCGCACGGACATCACGCCGGTGTCCTCGACCTCGATATCCCGGGCCAGCGTGGCCGTGTAGGCCTGGACGCTCTCGATCGGTCCGATCATCCAGTCGAGGAGATCGATATAGTGGCTCGCCTGGTTCATGAGGGCGCCGCCGTCGAACTCCCAGGTGCCGCGCCACGCCGCGCCGTCGTAGTAGGACTGCGGGCGGGTCCAGAACACGTTGATCGACACCATGTAGATCCGGCCGAACCGACCGTGGTCGACGGCGCGCTTGAGAAGCTGAAGCGTCGTGTTGTGCCGATTCTGCTTCACGACGAAGAGTCGCACGCCCGCGGAATCACAGACCGCAACCATGCGCTTGCCGTCCTGCCAGCGCGTAGCCATCGGCTTTTCGGTCATCACGTGCCGACGGGACTGCGCGATGGCGACGGTCTGCTCCGCGTGCAGCCCGCTCGGCGTCGCCAGCACGACGATGTCGGCGTTCGACCCGGCGAGCAGCTTGTCGAGATGGGTGTAACCCTTGGCGCCGGTCTTCGCGACCGCGGCGTCGAGCGCTTTCTGATCGACGTCGCACACCGCCACCAGCTGCGCCCGGTCGGCATGCTTCTCGATCGCGGCGAGGTGGTTCGCCGAGATGCGGCCGCAGCCCGCGAGCGCGAAGCGGATCTTGCGGTCGAGGATGGGCGGCGGGTAGCTCAGCATGCGTCTAGGCCTTGACGACGTTGGGGGCCGGCTCGAGATACCGGTCGGCCGCGGGCGACTCGATCATCTGAGCTCGCTCTCGCCGCCGATGGTGCGAGCCTCCTCTCGGGCGGCCTCGCGGCGCAGGGTTTCGATCTCGCTGCGCAACGCTTCGTACTCGGCCACCTTCTGCCGGAAGAAGCGCACCGTCACGCGCGCCTTCTCCTGGAAACCGTGCGGAGTGAGGTAGTACATGTAGGCTCGCTTGTTCTTGTTGTTCTTGAAGTTCCGCGCCTTGACGAGCCCTTTTTCCATGAGCGCGTTCAGGCAGTAGTTGACCTTCCCAAGGCTTATGCCGAGGGCACGCGCAAGCTCCCGCTGGCTGATCTGGGGATTGGCTTCCAGCAGCTGGAGCAGCTTGTAGCGGTACTCGTCGGTGAGCATCAGTCGCGTACGGCTCAGCCCTGGGCAGGCTCGGCCCGAGGCAATCGTTCAAGCGCTGAACAAACGCGGCGGATTAGACGCCTTTTTCGGCTCTCGTGCAAGGCCCAGCAACGCTTGTCCGGTCGGCGAGGTCGATTGTCCGGCGATCCAGCGCTTCTGACGTTACAACGCGTTATAATGCGCGGGTGCTCATGAAACTGGCCGTTCGCCGCATCGGGAACTCGCTCGGCGTGATCGTGCCGAGAAGGGTGCTGAACGATTGGGGAATCGGAGAGGGTGATTTCCTGCAGTTGACAGCGAGCGGCATCGCACCTCGCCGCCGGCGCCAGTCCGGCCACGCGAAGCTCGATGATCTCAAGCGAGCCATCTCAGCCGAGATCCTCTCGCGCTTCCGGCCCGAGGAGATTCGAGCCAGATCGCTCGAGAATCTCGGGCGCTGGAAGGCGTCGGAAGTCTGGTGCAGCGCCTACGAGGAATGGCTGGAGATCCTCAGCAGCGGCGACGACGCTCGCCTCTATGCTGCGATGGTCGGAAAGACGGACGAAGCCAACCGGCTGCGCCAGTCGATGCCCTACGTGGGTATGCTCTCGAAGGACGTCCTCGAGGATCTGCGTGAAAAAGCAGCAGCTTGACCACGTACTGCGGGCGGCGGGGGCGATCACCGGGGCCGAGCAATTCATCATCATCGGCAGCCAAGCGCTGCACGGGAAGTACCCCGATCTTCCGGATGCGATCGTGCGCTCGATCGAGGTCGACCTGATCGCGAAAGACGAGCAGGAGCGGACCGAATGGCTGAACGCGATCGGGGTGGACTCGCCGTTCCACGAGCAGTTCGGCTACTACGCCGACCCGGTCGACGAGTCGACTGCCGTGCTGCCGAAGGGCTGGAAGGGACGGCTGGTGAATCTCCCGCCCGGCGATACCGGCAAGGTTCGCGGTTTGTGTCTCGACCCGCATGATCTGGCGATCTCCAAGTACGTCGCCAGGCGCGAGAAGGACATCGACTTCACGCGGGAGCTCGCGCGTCGCGGCCTGGTCGACAAGGCGAGGTTGCTCGCGCTGCTGAAGGTCACGCCAGCCGCGGCCGAGACCAAGGAGCGGATTCGACGCCACATCGAAGCGGACTTCGAGCCGCAGGCGGCCTGACCGGCGTTGGAGAACCGGCGCCCCGCCTCTCGCGTGCGGCGGCGAGGTTGAGAAGCCCGGTCCGCCGAGATCAACCCGGCTAAGCGCTCGCCGAGGGCTCCCGCCCGGTCCCGTTCGCGACGTACCAATCGTAGGCCATCCGGAATCCTTCCTCGAGGGGGGTCGTGGCGGTCCACCCGAGCCCGTTGAGCAGCGAGACGTCCATCACCTTGCGCGGCATTCCGTCCGGCTTGCTGCGGTCATGGACGAACTTGCCCGCCCAGCCGGCAACCCGCGCAACGAGCTCCGCGAGCTCGCTCACGCTGATGTCGGTGCCGGTCCCCACGTTGATGTGCCGCTCCTCCGAGTACCGCTTCATCAGGAACACCAACGCGTCCGCAAGATCGTCGACGTAGAGGAATTCCCTTCGGGGCGTGCCGGTGCCCCAGATCTCGACCGTCGGCGCGTTCGTCTGCTTCGCGCGGTGAACCTTGACCTGCATCGCGGCGGCGACGTGGCTGGACTCGGGGTCGTAGTTGTCGCCCGGCCCATAGAGATTCGTGGGCATGGCGCTGATGAAGTCACGGCCGTACTGGCGTCGGTAGGCCTGGCAGAGCTTGATGCCGGCGATCTTGGCGACCGCGTACCACTCGTTGGTGGGTTCCAGCGGACCCGTCAAGAGCGCCGCTTCGGTCATCGGCTGCGGGGCGAGCCGGGGGTAGATGCAGGAGGAGCCGAGGAACAGCAGCTTCTCCACGCCGGTCTTCCAGGCAGCGTGGACGATGTTCGTCTCGATGGCGAGGTTGTCGTAGAGGAACTCCGCGGGCCGCGTCGAGTTGGCGAGGATGCCCCCGACCGTCGCCGCCGCCACGAAGACGGCCTGAGGGCGAGTCCTCGCCATCCAGGCCTCCACCGCGTCCTGACGCCGAAGGTCCACTTCCTCGCGCGTTGCCGTGAGGAGCTCGCAGCCCTCGCGCGCGAGCCGCCGGGCGATTGCCGAGCCCGCCATGCCCCGATGGCCCGCGATCCACACGCGCTTGCCCGTGAGGGTGTACTCACTCCGGGCGGTCATAGCGCCGGTACTCGCGCTCGACCTCGACGAGGTCCGCCGCGACCATCTCCCGCACGAGGTCTTCGAAGGTCGTCTTGTGGTGCCAGCCGAGTTTCTCGCGGGCCTTCGTCGGATCGCCGATCAGGAGGTCGACGTCGGTCGGACGGAAATAGCGCGGATCGACCTCGACGAGAATCTCGCCCGTCCTCGCGTCCCGACCTTGCTCCTCGACGTCCCGGCCCCGCCACTCGATGGCGCGCCCGATCTGCGCGAAGGCGCGCTCCACGAACTCGCGCACCGAGTGCGCCTCGCCGGTCGCGAGGACATAGTCGTCGGGTCCGGGCTGCTGGAGCATCAGCCACGTCCCCTCAACGTAGTCGCGGGCATGACCCCAGTCCCGCCTGGCGTCGAGATTGCCGATATAGAGCCGCTGCTGCCGCCCGAGATGGATCGCCGCCACCGCGCGGGTGATCTTTCGCGTCACGAAGGTCTCGCCACGCGTCGGGCCTTCGTGGTTGAAGAGGATCCCGTTGCAGGCGTAGAAGCCGTAGGCCTCGCGGTAGTTGACGGTCATCCAGTACGCGTACAGCTTCGCCGCGGCGTAGGGTGAGCGCGGTTGGAACGGCGTGGTTTCCTTCTGCGGAACCTCCTCGACGTTGCCGTAGAGCTCGCTGGTGGACGCCTGGTAGAACCGCACGTCGTCCTTCATCCCGAGGATGCGTATCGCCTCGAGCAGGCGCAGGCAGCCCAGAGCATCGGCGTTGGCCGTGTACTCGGGCGTCTCGAACGACACTTGAACGTGCGACTGCGCGGCGAGGTTGTAGATCTCGGTGGGGCGCACCTGCTGCACGATGCGGATCAGGTTCGTCGCATCGGTCATGTCGCCGTAGTGGAGGAGGAAGCGCACCTCCTCTTCGTGCGGGTCGTGGTAGAGGTGATCGACCCGCGCAGTGTTGAACGAGGAAGAGCGGCGTTTTACGCCGTGGACGGCGTAGCTCTTGGCGAGCAGCAGCTCGGCGAGCAGCGCCCCGTCCTGGCCGGTGACGCCGGTGATGAGCGCGATGCGGTCAGTCATCGGTGGAGTTGCGAAGCCCCGGGACTCTTATGCTGCGCGGATTATAGGTGCTATGGGTTTCCGCCCCCAGCAGGATCGCCAATGGACTTCATCGACCTAAAGACCCAGTATCGGGAGCTGCGCGACTCGATCAACGCCCGGATCCAGAAGGTCCTCGACCACAGGCAGTTCATCCTGGGCCCGGAGGTGGCCGAGCTCGAGGAGCGGCTGGCGCATTACACCGGGGTCAGGCAGTGTGTGACCTGCGGCAGCGGCACCGACGCGCTGCAGATCGCGCTGATGGCGATCGGGCTGAAGCCGGGCGACGAGGTGATTACGTGCCCATTTACGTTCGTCGCGACGGCGGAGATGATCGTCCTGCTCGGCGCCAAACCGGTGTTCGTCGATGTCGAGTCTGACACGTGCAACATCGATGCGCGCTCGGACGCGAGGGGATCCCTACCGCCGTGCACTATCCGGTTGCGCTGCATCAGCAACCCGCGTACGCGGCGCTCTTCGAGGGCGAGGCCTATCCCGTGTCGGAGCAGCTTGGGCGCGGAGTGCTCAGCCTGCCAATGCATCCCTATCTCGAGGACGCCACGCAGAACCGCATCGCGCAGGCGGTTCGCGCGAGCCTCTGGAAATCGACCCGCTAGACCCGGCCCGAGTACAGGTCGGCCATGGCGCCGCCGAGCGCCTCGTCCCATGGCGCGAGCCGCAGCCCCGCGCGGCTCTCGAGCCGGCTGCAGTCGAGCCGCGAGTTCCGCGGCCGGCGCGCGGGCGTGGGGTACTCGCTCGTCGGGATCGCCTCGAGCGTAGGCCGCGCGATCCCGAGCCGAACGAGCTCGGGCGAATCGAAGATCGCACGCGCGAATCCGAACCACGATGTGAAGCCGTCGGCGCTCAGGTGATAGAGGCCGTCGGCGCCCGGCGCAGCGGGATCCGGCCGAGCGAGCAGGGCGGCCGTCGCATCGGCGATCTCCCGGCACCACGTCGGCGCGCCGATCTGGTCGTCCACCACGCGCAGCGCGCGTCCTTCCCCCGCAAATCGCAGCATGGTCAGCAGGAAATTCCGTCCGCGGGTGCCGTAGACCCAGCTCGTGCGCAATGTCAGATGCCGGCACCCGCTCGCGATGACGGCCCGTTCGCCTTCGAGCTTGCTGCGGCCGTAGACGCTCAGGGGGTCCGGCGTGTCGGCTTCCGTGTAAGGACTGGCCTTCTCGCCGTCGAAGACGTAATCGGTCGAGTAGTGCACCAGGATCGCGCCGAGCCTCCTCGCTTCCTCGGCCAGCACGCGCGGCGCCTTCGCGTTGATCGCGGACGCAGCCTCGGGTTCGCTTTCGGCCTTGTCCACTGCGGTGTACGCGCCCGCATTGACGATCGCCTGCGGCGCGACGTCGCGCACGCGCGCGATCACCACATCGGGTTGCGCGAGATCGAGCCCGGCCCGATCGAATGCGACGACCTCGCCGAGCGGCGCGAGCGAGCGCCGCAGCTCCGAACCGACCTGGCCGTTCGCCCCGGTGAGGAGGATCCTCACGGATAGACTTCGGCGTCGCGGAAACGCGCGCCGGCTGCGTCCTTCGCCGAGAGCACCGGCGTGGCGGCGAGCGGCCATTCGATCGCGAGGTCGGGGTCGTTCCACGCGATCGTGCGCTCGTCTTCGGGCGCGTAGTAGGTGGTGGTCTTGTAGAGGACCTCGGCGACGTCGGACACGACGAGAAAGCCGTGACCGAAGCCAGCCGGGACCCACGCCATGCGCTTGTTCTCCGCTGAGAGCGCCACGCCGACCCAGCGTCCGAACGTCGGCGACGAGCGCCTGAGGTCGACCGCCACGTCGAAGACCTCGCCGGCAATGACGCGGATCAGTTTCCCCTGGGGTTGCTGGATCTGATAGTGCAGTCCGCGCAGCACGTTCTTCGCGGACCGCGAGTGATTGTCCTGCACGAACTCGGCGCGGATGCCCGCGATGGCAAACGCCCGCGCGTTCCAGCTCTCGAGGAAGAACCCGCGCGCGTCCCCGAAGACCCTCGGCTCGAGGATGCGCACCTCGGGGATCGCGGTCGGGACGACGTTCATGGCCGGCGCTACAGAGAAGGCACTAGCCGGCGTCCCGACCCAACAGCGTGTCGACCTCGCGTCGGAGCTGCGGGAGCTGCCCCTCGATCACGCCCCACACGATCCGGTCGTCGATCGTCGCATAGGCGTGGATCAGGATGTTGCGAAACGCGATGATTCGGCGGTACTCGGTCAGCCGCCCGGCCAAGACGGGATCGAGCCGCGCAAGCTGCGAGACCGCCTCCCCAACGATCTCGAACTGGCGCTCGATCGCCGAGCGAAGCATCGCGTCCTGCTCGTAGTCAGCGAAGCTTTTCCCGCCAGAGAACGCCGCGATCAGGTCCGCCGCCTGCTTGATGTCGAAGAGGTACTTGCGTGCCTCAAGCTGCATAGAGCAAAGCTTTCGTCTGCTCCACGCGCTGCTTGAAGAACGGGTTTCGCAAGCTGGGGACGGTGACGAGATCCACTGGCCGAGAGAACATCCGCTCCAGGGCCTCCTTCAGTCCAAAGTACGCGTCGGCGTACTCCGCAGGCGGAAGATCGCCCAGGTCGACCAGGAAGTCGAGGTCGCTCGTCCGAGCGAGCTCGCGTCCAGTCGCGGCTGAACCAAAGAGCTCCAGGCGCTTGACGCGGAAGCGCCGGCAAAGCGCATGGAGCTGCTGCTTGTGCTTGCCTATCTCCAGCATGATCGGAGGACTGCGGGCGGCGGTTCGATAAGCTTACGCTGTGAACCCGCCGCGAGGAAGGCCGAGGCTGCTTGCCATTGCCCTCGCCCCGTTACCCTCACGTCGGTGTCCGCTCGCGCAGCACCTGCAGGAGATACTGGCCATAGCCGCTCTTCACGAGCGGCGCGGCGAGCCGCTCGAGCTCTTCGGCCGAGATGAACCCCATCCGGAACGCGATCTCCTCCACGCACGCGATCTTGAGACCTTGGCGGCGCTCGATCGTCTCGATGAAGTGCGCGGCCTCGAGTAGCGATTCGTGCGTGCCGGTGTCGAGCCATGCGTAGCCCCGGCTCATCACCACGACCTCGAGCTGGCCGGCCTCGAGGTACTTGCGATTGACGTCCGTGATCTCGAGCTCGCCGCGCGCGCTCGGCTTGA
>Ga0184627_10000686_pt1 | contig 13088 bp, 11 predicted proteins | sample PLM3_127_b1_FD_133150 | JGI IMG/M metagenome (GOLD analysis project Ga0184627, IMG submission 133150) | Groundwater sediment microbial communities from an aquifer in East River, Colorado, USA - PLM3_127_b1 | ecosystem: Environmental > Terrestrial > Soil > Riparian zone | place: USA: East River...
TTTCACACCTGAACGTTCGCCAAAAATGATTTTGTGCACCGGGTAGAGGTGTTGAATTTCGCCGTTCTCCGAGAGCGCTGCGGCAATCTGGCAGCACCCGCCCAGCACCCGCTCTGCGCCGAATTTCTCGCTCAGCGTTTCCATGTGGGCCACGCCATTCAGCAACGGCAGAATCGCGGTGCCTTTATCAACCGCGGGAGCGATGGCGCTTATTGCGCTCTTAAGGTCATAAGCCTTGCAGGCGAGGATAACGAAGTCATATCCTGGAATCAGCTGTTCAGGCAGCACGCAGGCGACCTTCTGGTTGATATCGCCGTGAGGGCTGCGCACCACCAATCCGTGTTCCTTGAGTTGAGCGGCGCGCCGCGGACGGACGAGGAAAATCACATCGGCGCCGCTTTCAGCGAGCCGGCCGCCAAAATAGCCGCCGACCGCTCCTGCGCCCAGCATCAGGATTTTCATTTCAGGTCCGCTCTTACCGCATCCGCCCAGCAGTTCGGTGTTTCGTACAGGCGGATGCGTTCGAGGCGCAGATGGTTGCCGTAGATATCCTGGTAAGCACGGGCGAGAATCCTGAAAGCTTCCAGCGCCAGATTTTCCGCGGTAGGAGTGGCTTTAAGCAAAACGGTTTTGTGCTCCGGAAGCGAATTCAGGAAATCGACCACCGCGGTGTCTCCGCTGAAGACCAGAAAAGCGTGATCCCAGGCTTCAACCAAATGCTTTCTGGCAATATCTCCAACCAGTGCAAAATCCATTACCATGCCGTTTTCCGGCGCACCTTTCTTTTCGATGACATCACCGGAAAGCGTGATTTCAATCGCGTAACGGTGGCCGTGCAAATGACGGCACTGGCTGTCATGTTCGGGAATGCGGTGCCCGGCATCAAATTCCAGGCGGCGGGTGATTAGCATGTTATTTTAAATTCCCTCATAATGTCTGCGAATTATAACATTCTCACGTGCGCCCCATTTATGGGCCCGATACTCATGCCAGCAACGCAAAGACTCAGCATTTCCGACCACAGCCGTGAAGCCGCTGGGCTGACTTATGTGTACCCGGTCATCTCACGCAGGGCGGGCGGCGTCTCGGTGGGCATTAACCTTAACCCCAACAATGCCTGCAACTGGCGTTGCATCTATTGCCAGGTTCCTGATCTTAAACGTGGCGCGGCCCCGGCGATTGAACTGCACAAGCTCGACAGTGAGCTGCGCGGTTTTCTGCGCGAATTGCAATCGGGCGATTTCATGGAAAGTAAAGTGCCGCTTGAAGCGCGCCGCATCAACGATATCGCGGTATCAGGCAACGGCGAGCCGACCAGCTCTAAACAGTTTGCTGAGGTTGTGGATCTGATAGGGCGGGTGATGGAGGATTGCGGGCTGAAAAACACGATTAAGCTGGTGCTCATCACCAACGGCAGCCTGATGCATCGTACCACAGTGCAAAAAGGCCTGATGAAAATGAAAAAGCTTAACGGCGAAGTGTGGTTCAAGCTGGATTCGGCGACCGCTGCAGGCATGCGCCGGATAAACGGCACTCAAAAGACGCCGGAACAAATTCTGCAAAACCTGCGCATTGCCGCATCATTGTGCCCGACTTGGCTGCAGACCTGTGTGTTTGCTCTCGACTCCAAGCCGCCCTCAGCGGCGGAACGAACGGCCTACCTTAAGTTCGTCGGCGAACTGAAACGGAACAAAGTAGTTGTGGAAGGGGTATTGCTATACGGATTGGCGCGTCCTTCAATGCAGCCACAGGCGCCGCGTCTTTCGGCATTGCCAAAAGAGTGGCTGGATGAATTCGCGCGCGCGATACGCTTATCCGGATTGCCGGTCAGGGTGAATCCGTGATTTCAACTTTTCGCCCGCCTGGTTTTTGCGCGGGCGGCGTTTTTCAGCTTTTGATAAAGGTCGGGATGGGAGGACTTCATGTATTCGATGACCTGAAAGTCTTCTTTTTTGACTTTGTCCAGGTCAATCTGCTCGACATGCACCAGCCGCAACAATTCCCTTACCGGCCTGGGAATATTGCGGCCGTGCTCGTAGCGCGAACCCCCGCTTTGCGTGACCCCGATTTTGCTCCAGAACTGCTGCTGGTTAAGCCCCATTCTGCGGCGTATTTCCCGGGGGTTGATGATCTTGCCGAATAATCTCATGGCGGGGTGGATTCCAGATTAGGATTGCGTGTGGTTTTTCCGCATTCGCGCTTCGATTAATGTAATTATTTTTCTCCGTCTGTGCAACAACACGCAACAGGGAGCGGTTGTCCTCGTTTTTTGCCTTGAAATAAGGTAAAATACCGCCCTTTAAATTTTTTCCGTGAAAGCAGCATGGCGCTGATCGTACAGAAATACGGCGGTACTTCGGTAGGAAATATCGAGCGCATCAAAAGCGTGGCGCAGCGCGTCGCCCGCTTCAAGGCGCAAGGCCATCAGATTGTGGTGGTGGTATCAGCCATGAGCGGCGAAACCGATCGGCTTATCAATCTCGCCAAGCAGATTCAGGCGCACCCTGATCCGCGCGAATTCGATGTCATGGTATCCACCGGAGAGCAGGTGTCCATAGCGCTCCTGTCAATGGCGTTGATGGATCTCGGGCTGAAGGCGCGCAGCTACACCGGCGCGCAGGTGAGGATTCTCACCGATAACGCCCACACCAAGGCACGCATTCTGAATATTGATGAAACCAATCTGCGCAATGATTTACAGGCCGGCTACGTGGTAGTGGTGGCCGGCTTCCAGGGTGTGGATGAGAATGGCAATATCACCACCTTGGGGCGCGGCGGCTCGGATACCACCGGTGTGGCGCTGGCGGCGGCATTGAATGCCGAAGAATGCCAGATTTATACCGACGTGGATGGTGTTTACACCACCGATCCGCGCATCGTACCGGAAGCGCGGCGCCTGAAAACCATCACCTTCGAGGAAATGCTGGAAATGGCAAGCCTCGGTTCCAAGGTGCTGCAAATCCGCTCGGTGGGGTTTGCCGGAAAATACAAGGTCAAACTGCGCGTGCTCTCCAGCTTCGAGGAAGCCGGCGAAGGCACGCTGATTACTTTTGAGGAAGATGAAAACATGGAACAAGCCATCATTTCAGGAATTGCTTTTAACCGCGATGAAGCCAAAATCACGATACTCGACGTCCCTGACCGTCCCGGCATCGCCTACCAGATACTTGGACCGATAAGCGAGGCCAATATAGACGTTGACATGATTGTGCAAAACGTAGGCCACGATGGCATGACGGATTTTTCCTTCACCGTGCACCGTAATGATTTCACCAAGGCCATGGGCATTCTTAAAAAACAGGTAGCGCCGCATATCGGAGCGCGCGATGTGACGGGGGATGACAAGATTACCAAGGTTTCCGCGGTGGGAGTCGGCATGCGTTCGCATGCGGGGATTGCCAGCAAAATGTTCCGCACGCTGGCGGAAGAGGGCATCAACATCCAGATGATTTCCACCTCGGAAATCAAGATTTCGGTGGTGATTGATGAAAAATACATGGAACTTGCGGTGCGTGTCCTGCATAAGGCTTTCGAACTGGATCAAGTACCGTGATTTTTGACGGGACGTCGGCAAAGCCGGTATCCTGTGGCAACTTCCGGAGAGATGGCCGAGCGGTCGAAGGCGCTCCCCTGCTAAGGGAGTATAGGACCTTTAAAGTTCTATCGAGGGTTCGAATCCCTCTCTCTCCGCCAACCAGTCTAGGTTAGCGAAGCCATGTCGATCACGAAACGGTATTTCACGTCGCTCTTGAGCAAGCGATCGTAAGCCTCGTTGATCTTCTGGATCGGGATCAGTTCAACATCGCAGGTGATACCGTGCTCGGCGCAAAAGTCCAGCATCTCCTGCGTCTCCTTGAGGCCGCCGATCAGTGACCCGGCAAACTGGCGGCGAAATAAGATCAGATTGAAGGGCTCAACCGGCAGCGCGTTTGGCGCGCCGACCAGCGTCAAAGTGGCATCCCGTTTCAACAGCGCCAGATAAGCGTTGATGTCATGCTGCGCCGACACCGTGTCAAGGATGAAGTCGAAGCTGTTGAGGTGCTTCTTCATCTCGTTATCGTTCTTTGAAACGACAACCTCGTGCGCCCCGAGGCGCAGCGCGTCATTCGTCTTGTTGGGTGAGGTGGTGAACAGCACGACATGTGCACCGAACGCATTCGCGAACTTCACGGCCATATGACCAAGGCCACCCAGGCCGACAACGCCGACCTTCTGTCCCTTGCCCACGTTCCAATGGCGCAGGGGCGAATACGTAGTGATGCCCGCGCAATGCAGGGGTGCTACGGCGGCCAGATTGAGCGCGTTCGAGATTCGCAGCACGAAAGCTTCGTCGACGACGATGCTGTCGGAATATCCGCCATACGTAAGGCCTCCGCTATGCTTGTCCTCGCTGTTGTAAGTGAAGACAGCGCCGTTCTCGCAAAACTGCTCCAGGTTCTCCTTGCAGCTTTCGCAGGTTCGGCACGAGTCGACCAGGCAGCCGACCCCAACAATATTGCCTTCCTTGAACTTCGTGACGTGGGCGCCGACTTTCACCACTCGCCCGACGATCTCGTGACCGGGCACGCAGGGGTAAATCGTGTTACGCCACTCGTTACGTGCCTGATGCAGGTCTGAGTGACACACGCCGCAGTAGAGAATCTTGATTTGCACATCGTGCGGGAGGGGATCGCGGCGTTGAAAGGAAAACGGCGCCAGCGGCGACGTCCCGGTTCGGGCGGCGTAAGCTTTGGAAGCATACATTGGGAGATCCTCTAACTTCGGTCAGGAAATCAACAATCGGCGCCTTCTGCTCCGTGAAGCGCATGAGCGTGACTTGAGCGGCCCTTTTTTGTACCGGGGTGACTCAGATAGTTTACTCTGTTAGTCGTCAATTGAAATTACATCAGCATGATTTCGCTTTTGATCGAGAAACCTGGCCAGAATCTTGTACACGTCGGCGTCAAATGCCAAGTCCCCACGGTCTCCAAGAACATCTGGAAGGCCGCGTTCGGTTGACGCGGTGCCGAGATAACACCAATGTTCAAACACATGCATTTCGACGCGCCCGTTGGTCGCGTGTTGCTCGCGAACAGCGATTTTTCCCCTGAACAGCCACGACTTGATCTTGAGCGGAAGCAAGGCTTTATACAGACGAAGATCATGCGCGAGGGCGGTTTCAGCGCCGACGCAGGCCCCTTTGCAGCGTTTTAGCTGATAGGCAAAGCAGGGGCCTTGGCTTTTCGCGAGTCCAAGACGTTTGAGGCACAGCAGGTTTTCTGCTGCAAGTCCGCGCAGCATTTCCGTGGCGTCGCGCTTGGACTTGAACAGGCCATAAAGGTCGTTCAAACGGCGCGGATCGATATCTTGCCCGCTTACCAGGCTGACGATGCACGCCGATTTCGGATCGGCAATGACCCGAAAAGACCGTAGATCGCTTTGCCTGCGCAGCCGCCGGTTATAAATGGGCATCAGTTGCTTTATGAGTTGCGATTCCTTTAGGAGCGCGCCCAGCGGGCCCGCCGTCTCGACATAATCGACCCGAGTCACCTGCCGGGATATTTTCATGTCCTGGCCGGATCGGTGGTCGCTGCAAAAGTGCGACAGGACCCGGCTTCGAAGATTGACGCTCTTCCCGACGTAAAGCGGCAGGTTGTTCTTTCCGTAAAACAAGTAGACTCCCGGCGCGTCCGGAATTTCATCCAATGCCGCCGCATCAAGCCCGGCTGGAAGATTGGGCCGCCTGGTTTGAAGCTGCACGGCTTCCGCAAAATCTTGCGGATCGTTATCTGTATTGACCCGCTCCAGGAACTGCCACAGAATCCTGGCATCACCGAGAGCACGGTGGCGCGCACTGCAATCCAGGCTGTGGCGTTGAATAATCGCGTCCAGGTTGTGGTGGGAATAGTCGGGGTACAGTTTGCGGGAAAGCCTGACTGTGCAAAGGAGCTTTGATCTGAAGTCCACGTCAATGCGCCGGAACTCGTTTTTGATGAAGCCGTAGTCAAAACGGGCGTTGTGCGCCACGAAAAGTCTTCCTTCAAGTCGCGCAAGCATTTCTCCCGCCAGTACACGAAACGTGGGCGCTGTCGCGACCATCGCGTTGGTAATGCCGGTCAGGGTTTGGATCGCTGGCGGGATACGGGTTTCCGGATTGACCAAGGTGCTCCACTCGTCGACCACGCGTCCGTTTTCAACTCGGATAATGCCGATTTCGGTGATGCGGTCGTGGCTTGGGGTGGCGCCGGTGGTTTCGACGTCGACGATGGCAAGCGGCTGGTCAATCATGTGAGATTCAATCGCCCGTAACAATTGGGGTAATCTTAGCAAATATAAATCTTCAGAGGCGCTCAAAATGTGCGGCCGTTACGCCCTGCACGCTGATCCGAGGGTTATTGCTCTTCAGTTCTGGCTTGCGACACACCCAACGGAGGCGGGGACGCGCTACAACATCGCACCGGGTACCCGGGTGTTCGCGGTGAAGGAAGAGGCAGGGCTTCCACGAAGCGTGGAAATGTTCCAGTGGGGACTGGTTCCCTTCTGGGCGAAGGACCCCAAGATCGGCTACAAGACGATTAACGCCCGAGCGGAAACGCTGGCCGAAAAACCGGCGTACCGTGCGGCCTTCAGGGCAAGGCGCTGCATCCTTCCGGCAAGCGGCTTTTACGAATGGAAACGCGCCGGCGGACCAAAGCAACCTTTTTTCGTTTGCCCGTCGGGTGATGGCCTGTTTGGATTTGCCGGTCTTTACGAGCACTGGAAGGGACCGCATGACGAAATTCATTCCTGCACGATTATCACCACGGAAGCCAATCAATTGATGCGTGCCATCCACGATCGTATGCCGGTCATTTTGAACCAGGAAGACTATGCACGCTGGCTTGACCCGCGGAACCAAAATGTTTCGGAGTTGCAGGCCTTGCTCAAACCGTTTGATGCGGAGCTCATGCGCGCCTACCCGGTGAGCACGCGGGTAAATAATGCGCGCAATGACGATGCCGGGCTCCTTGAGCCGGTAGAAGGCGGCTAGTCAGCCACAGCCGATCTTCGCTCATCGCTTTTATTTCATTGTTTCTTCTCGGGATTTATTGCGTGCTTGGCAATTTTGCCGATTCGGCTATAATGGTGTATAAATATACACCAAACCAATTTACGCCGTCTTCTCATCGTGGACAAGCTCACCCCAAACCAAGCCAAGGTTCTGCAGCTAATCCGCAGGCATGTCGAGTCTCATGGCGTGCCGCCCACTCGAGCCGAGATTGCAAAGGGTTTGGGTTTTGCTTCACCCAATGGGGCGCAAAAGCATGTACTGGCCTTGGCGCGCAAGGGCGCAATCGAAATTACCCATAATGTCGCCCGCGGCATACGCCCCAAGGAATCAGGCCTGCCGCTGGTTGGCAGGGTGGCTGCCGGAACTCCCCTTTTGGCTCTCGAGAACATCGTGGGGCATTACCCGGTCGAGTCTGCACTATTCAGCCCGAAGGCACATTTCCTTCTTAGAGTTGAAGGGACGAGCATGCGCGATGCGGGCATCCTCGACGGGGACTGGATCGCGGTGCACCGAACCAGGCAAGCGGAATCCGGCCAGATCGTAGTGGCGCGAATCAACGATGACGTAACGGTGAAGCGGCTTAAAAAACGGGGGAGTCGGATTCAATTATTGCCCGAAAACAAAAGTTTCAAACCTATCGAGATCGACCCCCGCATTCACGAGTTTGAAATCGAAGGCTTGGTAGTCGGTACCATCCGCACCGGCAGAGCAGCATGAGTGCGGCGCTTGAAGCATTATTGCAGCACCCTGGAATCTGGAGAGGAAATGAACTTAGCCATGTCGCCCTTCCCGGCATACCCAGCGGTTTCGCCGAGCTTGATTGTGAGCTTCCGGGGGGCGGATGGCCGAGAGGCGCTCTGACTGAAATTCTTTATGATCATGAGGGAATCGGTGAGGTGAGCCTGCTTACGCCGGCATTAGCGAAACTCTCCGGAGAAACAGCTTGGATTGTTTTTGTGAATCCTGCCTATTTGCCCTACGCACCGGCTCTCGCAGGTTTCGGTATCGATCTTTCCAGGATCGTACTGATCCGCACCCGCTCAAGTGAGGAGAGCATGTGGGCCATGGAACAGGCCCTGCGTTCCGGCAGTTGCGCAGCGGTGCTGGGGTTCATGCCGTATTGTAATGAACGGGGCCTTAGGCGTATGCAAGCCGCGGCAGAAGCCGGCAAATGCTTGGGCGTGTACTTCGCTCACAGTGATCATGCGTTGCATGCATCACCTGCGGCATTGCGTGTAAAACTTACCCCGCAGAAGCAGACAACCTTAGTGCAAGTGATCAAACGCCGCGGCGGAAGCCGGGCCCCAACTTTGAATCTGAGTCTTCATCATGCTTTGGCTGTGTCTCAATTTTCCGGAACTTCCGCTGGAAGTGTTCCTGCGCGGGTTGTCTTCGCGTGAACCTCTCGCCGTTGGCGGCACGGGCAATTCTCCAAGGGTAATTGCCTGCAATTCCTCGGCAAGCGGGTGTGGCGTGAAACAGGGAATGGCGGTTTCCGCTGCATACGCCTTGGCCGGGAATTTGACTGTGCTGGCCCGGAATGAAAAGCGCGAGGCTGCAGCACTGGAGAAGATTGCCATGTGGGCAGGACAGTTTACTCCCATGATCTCTATTGCCCGTCCTTCAGCCTTGCTCCTCGAAATACAAGGCTGCATCAAGCTTTTTGGCGGATTCGAAAAATTGCTGGGCAAAGTAAAGGCCGGCCTCGAGGAACTGGGGTACACCCCCAATCTCGCTCTGGCACCGACTCCGACTGGAACCCTGCTCCTCGCAAAAAGCGGCCTTGAGCTTTACGCTGTCAATGATGAAACCTTTCAGAACCACCTGCATCGCTTGTCCATAGATGTTCTGGGTGACGATGAAGCTGCGATTGAACCCTTACGGCGAATTGGCATACACACCCTGGGCGATTGCCTGAGACTGCCGCGCGATGGCCTGGCACGAAGGTTTGGGCAGGAGTTGCTTGATGAAATTGACCGCGCCCTGGGCAAGCTCCCGGACCCGCGCAAGCCGTTTGTGGCGCCCGAAGAGTTTGCTTCCACGCTCGAGTTACCTTATCCGGTTCCCGATCTGGAATCATTGCTATTCGCTATCAAGCGCATGATCTGTGAGCTTGGCGGTTTCCTTGCGTCACGCAATGCGGGCGTAATGAAGCTCGCACTGCAGTTCGGGCACGAAGATCATTCTGCAACCAAAGCAAGCCTTGGGTTGTCGGTGCCAAGCCGCGACACCCAACATTTGCTTGCTTTACTGCGGGAACGCCTCTCTACCGTGACTCTTCCTGACCGCGTGGTGAGCGTCACGCTATCCGCCGAAGAAACTGCCCAGCTTGCCCCAAGAAATTTCTCATTGTTCGGTGACAAGGAGGGGGAGAAGGAGAGCCGTTTCGCTTTGGTCGAGCGATTGTGCGCGAGGCTTGGGGAGAATGCGGTATCCGGATTGCAACTTTATCCCGATCATCGTCCGGAGCTTGCGTGGCGCGAATCCGAGCCGGGCACGGAAGCTATTGCAATTGAAACTCCTGTACGGCCAGTGTGGTTGCTCCACAAGCCGAGGACGCTTGCCGTAGACGGCGACTCGCCCGTACTCAACGGTCCGCTCATGTTGCTTTCCGGGCCGGAACGGATAGAAAGCGGCTGGTGGGACGGCTTCGATATCGCCAGAGATTATTTCATTGCTGCAAGCAGCGAGGGGGCAAAGTATTGGATTTACCGCGAACGCCGAGATAATCCATCTTGGTATTTGCACGGGATATTCGCCTGACGCGGGGAATGGCAATTTATGCTTCCCGCCTACGCCGAACTTCATGCTTTAAGTAACTGCACCTTTCTTCGCGGCGCTTCGCACCCGGAGGAGCTGGTAAAGCGCGCAGTGGAACTCGGCTATTCGGCGCTGGCGATTACTGATGAATGTTCTCTTGCCGGCGTAGTCCGGGCGCATGTCGCGGCAAAGAACGCGGGACTCGAACTCATCATGGGAAGTGAATTTCAGCTTGCCGACGGCCCCAAGATCATACTGCTTGCAACCGATCGCAAGGGCTACGGCAATCTCTCGGAACTCATCACCAAAGCGAGGCTTCAGTCAGTAAAAGGGAGTTACCATCTGTTACGGGAAGACCTTGTAAACGGAATCCCGGGTTGCTTGGCCTTGCTATCCCCGTGTAAAGAGCTTAAACACGATGATGCGTTTTGGATGAAGGCGCTATTTCCCGAACGCTGCTGGATTGCAGCGGAGTTGCACGCGGGTACCAATGATAAACGGCGCCTGTGCGAGCTTACCCGGTTTTCGAGGGAGGCCGGGGTTCCTCTTGTTGCCGGCGGCAATGTCCACATGCATGTACGTTCGCGGAGAATGCTCCAGGACACGCTCACCGCGATCAGGCTGAAGACTACGTTGAGTAAAGCCGGCGATGCGCTCCATCCCAATGGCGAGCGCCACCTGAGAAGGCGGGTGACTTTGGCCAAAATCTATCCCGGAGAGCTCCTTGCCGAAACCATCCGCATCGCTGCACTATGCGACTTCTCCCTGGATAGCCTGCGCTACGAATATCCGGATGAGCTGATTCCGCAGGGCCACACGCCTTCCGTTTACCTGCGCTCGCTTACGATGGAAGGTTTGAAACAGCGTTTTCCGCAAGGTGCGCCCGCCAAAGTCCAATCGCTGATCGACCATGAACTGAAGCTTATCGAAGAACTGAAATACGAGCCTTACTTCCTCACTGTTTACGATTTAGTACGATTCGCAAAGTCACAAGGGATTCTATGCCAGGGGCGGGGGTCGGCTGCAAATTCCGCCGTTTGCTATGCCTTGGGTATTACCGAAGTTGATCCGGCGCGAATGTCGATGCTCTTCGAGCGCTTCATCTCCAAGGAAAGGAACGAGCCGCCGGACATCGATGTCGACTTCGAGCATGACCGGCGTGAAGAAGTAATCCAGTATGTCTTTAACAAATATGGCAGGGAGCGCGCGGCATTGACGGCAACCCTCATTACGTATCGTCCAAAAAGCGCAATCCGCGATGTCGGCAAGGCACTCGGTCTCGAGCTTGCCCAAGTGGGCCGGCTTGCCAAGTCGCTGGCATGGTGGGATGGAAGGCAGGTTGCGCCGGAACGCCTGAAGGAAGCGGGCTTCGATCCTGAGAACCCGTTAATTGGGCGGCTGATTGCCCAAGTTAACATCCTGGTTGGCTTCCCCAGGCACCTTTCACAGCATCCCGGTGGGTTTGTGATTTCGCGAGGCCCCTTGTCGCGCTTGGTTCCCATCGAGAATGCAGCAATGGAAAAGCGCACTGTGATCCAATGGGACAAAGATGACCTGGATGCATTGGGATTGTTGAAGATCGATATCCTGGGTCTGGGCATGCTTAACGCCATTCACCGGGCGCTGGATTTGATAAGCGAGTTCCGCGGCAAACCGCTCAGTATCGCTTTCATACCCGCAGAGGACCCGAAAGTCTACGAAATGATCCAGAAGGCCGATACGGTGGGGGTGTTCCAGATCGAGTCCCGGGCACAGATGGCCATGCTTCCTCGCATGCGCCCCAGAAACTTTTACGATCTGGTGATCGAAGTCGCAATTGTAAGGCCCGGGCCAATTCAAGGCGGCATGGTGCATCCCTATCTCAAGCGCCGTCTGGGACTTGAGCCGTTGACTTATCCGTCTGAAGTAGTCCGCAAGGTGTTGGAACGAACACTGGGAATACCGATTTTCCAGGAACAGGTGATTGAGCTTGCCATGGTGGCAGCGGGTTTTACGCCAGGCGAGGCGGATCAATTGCGGCGTTCAATGGCGGCATGGAAAAGAAAAGGCGGTTTGGAGCATTTCGAAGAGCGCCTGATTCAAGGCATGCGAACACGAGGATATCAGGAAGAGTTCGCCCGGCGGATTTTCCGGCAGATCCAGGGGTTCGGCGAATACGGTTTTCCGGAGTCGCATGCGGCAAGCTTTGCCCTGCTGGTCTATGTGTCCGCCTGGCTTAAATGCCATGAGCCTGCAGCATTCACATGCGCGTTGCTGAATAGCCAGCCACTGGGATTCTACGCGCCAAGCCAGCTCGTACAGGATGTGAGACGCCATGGCGTAGAGGTGCGGCCGGTAGACGTGTGTTACAGCCATTGGGACAGCATTCTGGAACGAGGCGGGAATGGCGCGCCGGCTATCCGGCTGGGGCTAAGAATGATCCGGGGCTTTCAATTATCGGCAGCTGAAAAACTTGTCGCAATGCGTGCAAGCGGACCGTTTGGCAGCGTTGAAGACCTTGCTCATCGCGTGAAGCTTGACCGGCGTGACCTGGAGTGTCTTGCAGCGGGCGGAGCTTTGGCTTCGCTTGCCGGCCACCGCCACCTGGCTTATTGGAAAGTGGCAGGGGAAGAACTATTTCCACCTTTACTCGCGAATGCACCCATTCATGAAACTACACCAGCCCTCGCCGTGCCTACCGAAGGCGAAGACCTTGTCGCGGATTATGAAAGCCTTGGACTTACCCTTGGCCGGCACCCTTTGGCACTCCTGCGGCAACAACTAAAAAGACTGCGGGTAGTAACTGCTGCAGAACTTCGCCGGCTCCCGCACGGAAAGCCGACACGTGCCGCTGGCCTGGTAATCGGCCGTCAACATCCTGATACAGCGAGTGGAGTGACATTTGTGACACTTGAGGATGAGACAGGCCACATTAATATCATTGTATGGCGCGATCTCGCTGATAAACAGCGCCGCGAATTATTGACCTCGCGCTTGTTAACCGTTCATGGCACCTTGGAAAAGGAAGGAGATGTGGTCCACTTGATCGCGGGCAGGCTGATAGACAACACCGCCTTGCTTGGAAAGCTGAAAACCGTAAGCAGAGATTTTCATTAGCACGCTGCGGATTAAAAGGTTCGTCGGCCCATTGGCCGTTTCACTCCACAGGCTGTCGCCGCAGCGACACAATTTCGGTTCCTCACCGCTTTGCGCTACTCTGATATAATTTCGCCTCAAAACGCGCCCGTAGCTCAGATGGATAGAGTACTTGGCTACGAACCAAGGGGTCGCGGGTTCGATTCCTGCCGGGCGCGCCAAA
>Ga0184627_10000687_pt1 | contig 13085 bp, 11 predicted proteins | sample PLM3_127_b1_FD_133150 | JGI IMG/M metagenome (GOLD analysis project Ga0184627, IMG submission 133150) | Groundwater sediment microbial communities from an aquifer in East River, Colorado, USA - PLM3_127_b1 | ecosystem: Environmental > Terrestrial > Soil > Riparian zone | place: USA: East River...
GATTGAGGCGTTCACGCAAACGAAAACCAAGGCCGAACTGTTTCGTAGCGCACGCGCACGCGGTCTGCTCATCGCGCCTATCACGACCATTGATGAGGTCGTCGACAGCCACCAGCTTGCTGCCCGTAGCTATTGGCGATTCCTGGAGCACCCTGAACTGCATCAGACATTCCGCTACCCTGGGCCGTTTGCGCAGTTCAGCGCTACGCCCATTACCTACCGCCGCCGCCCGCCAACGGTCGGTGAGCACAACCGTGAGATCTATATGGGCGAGTTGAGCTTCACAGAGCAGCAGCTTACCGCCCTCCAGAGTAGAGGCGTCGTGTGATGATCCCTGACCTCCCGCTTGCAGACCTCAAGATCCTCGACTTTACATGGGTGATGGCCGGACCAGCGGCAACCCGTGTCCTCGCCGATTACGGCGCCACCGTGGTACGTATTGAGTCGAGCCGTCGCCTCGATACCGGTCGCACGATCGGACCGTTTCACGATGGACAACCTGGTGTCGAGCATTCCGGGTTCTTTCAGAACGTCAACGCTGGCAAGCTTGGCCTGACCCTCGACCTGGCCCAGGACGCTGGCCGTGCTGTCGCCCTCGACCTGGTCCGCTGGGCTGACGTGGTGACGGAGTCGTTCTCACCGAAAGCGATGCGCGCCTGGGGCTTCGACTACGCGTCTCTGCGGCAGGTGAAGCCGGATATTATCATGGTCAGCACGTGCTTAATGGGGCAGAGCGGGCCACTGGCACAGTTCGCCGGCTTTGGCAACCTGGCGGCGGCTATCTCGGGCTTTTTCAGCGTGACTGGCTGGCCAGACCGCCCACCCGCTGGACCCTTTGGCGCCTATACGGACTATGTAGCGCCGCGGTTTACAGCCAGCGCCATTCTGGCCGCCCTCGAATACCGACGCCGCACGGGTCAGGGGCAGTACATCGATCAGTCGCAGGCCGAGTCGGCGTTGCACTTTCTCACCCCGGCGCTGCTGGATTACACGGTGAACGGCCGGCGTCAGGAACGGGTAGGGAATGTTGACGCGCATCTGGCACCCCATGGCGTGTACCCAGCGGCTGGCCAGGACCGCTGGCTGGCCATCACTGTAAGCCATGACGCGCAATGGCAGGCGCTCTGCGAGGTGATAGAGCGGCCCGAACTCGCCCACGACTCACGCTTTGTGACCCCTACTGCCCGCCTGGCGCACCACGCTGCCCTGGACACACTCCTCACCGCGTGGACCCAAGAGCACGACGCTCATGCGGCCGAAGCAGCCCTGCAAGCGCGTGGTGTCCCGGCCAGTGCAGTGCAGAACAGCCAGGAACTGTACAGCGATCCCCAATTGGTGCAGCGCGGCCACTTTGTCCAGCTGCCGCATTCCCTCCATGGCACGACCACGATCGAAGCATCGCGTTTCAGGCTCTCACGGACACCAGCACGTGTCGAGCGGGCCGCGCCGACGCTCGGGGGTGACAACCAGTACGTCCTGGAGACCATCCTGGGCTACAGCTCAGAGCGCATTGCAGCACTGGCGGCCACGGGTGTCCTACGCTAAGCTATTTTTTAGGGGCTCACCGCGATCGCTTGAGAAAGCTGACATCGTCGGGCGTGATTAAGTCGGGCACAGTCCAACCATCCAGGTCATACTCGGCCATACACTGCTCGGCAAAGCCTTTGAAACGCTCGGCCTGGCCGCTCGCCATGGCCATCTGCAGCGTCTGCACGCGGATGGCTTCGCTGTTCCCAGCATAGTTACGTTCGTACAGCTCGTGCCGCCCGGCAAACTCAGTCCCCACGGCGTCCCACAACAGCTTCATGAGCTTGATGCGCTCGATGGCAGTAGAACCATCAGACCCGCGTAGATACCTGTCCAGGTAGGGGCGCAACGCGGGTGTTTGAAAATCAATGGCGTGCGAGTTGATGTAGATTAAACCACTGGCCAAGACAGTCTCGATGAGTTCCTTGACGCGGGGATAGGCGACCGTAGAGAACACCCGGTACGCCTGGGCATACTCGGGGTTAGGCAGTACAGAGGTGCCGACCCATGGCACGGGTGCGTGCGCCATGGCATCACTCAGTCCCCAGAATACGTTGCGCCAGGCAATCACCTCGCCGACGGCCGCCTGCACGTTGAGCACCTCGGTCGAGCCGACGGCTTCCATGGCTTTCAAGAACAGACCGGCGATGAAATCCAGCTTGACCGCCAGCCGCGTGCAGCCCTGGAACATGGCGCGCGGTAAGAAACCGGAGTGTGGGAAGAAGGAGTTGGATTTATCCACGTCCTCGTATACGAAGACGTTTTCCCAGGGTACCAGGGCGTGGTCAAAGACCAGGATGGCGTCATTCTCGTCCAGACGGCTAGAGAGCGGATAATCGAAGGGACTCCCCATGACCTCGGCCGTCATGGCGTAGGACGGACGGCAGATGAGCTTGACGCCCGGCGTGTCCATGGCGGTGATGAAGGTGAGCGCGAATTCTTTCTTCTTTATAGGCACAGAGCTGGGGTGGGCGACGAAATTATGGTGCGTAAGCGCCGAGCCCGTGGCGACGACTTTGGCGCCACTGACGATCAGCCCGGCATCGGTCTCTTTTTCCACATGGACATAGACGTCGGTCACCTCGTCCGGCGGACGGTGGCGGTCTACCGGTGGATGGGCGAGGGCGTGATTCAGGTACAGCACGCGTTCCTGAGAGACGCGGTACCAGCGCCGGGCATTGTCCTGATACGGGGCATAGAACTCAGCGTTGGCGCCGAGCGTGGCGAGGAAGGCAGCCTTGTAATCGGGCGAGCGACCCATCCAGCCGTAGGTCATACGGGCCCAGGTAGCGATGGCATCGCGGGCCCCCACCAGATCTGCGCTACTGGTCGGGGCACGGAAGTATTTATGGGTATAGCTCCCAGAGCCGGTGTCGGTCGCACACGTCAGCACCGCCTGGGTAGCTGGGTCGTGTAGCGCATCATACAGTCGGGCCAGCATGCGTGCCGTGTTGCGAAAGGCCGGGTGCGTCGTGACGTCCTTGACCTGTGTGCCGTAGACCCAGATCTCGCGCCGGCCGCGCAGACTATCCAGGTATTCTGCCCCAGTGAAGGGACGTAGGGGAGTGGTGCTCGTCGTGTTGGTGTCCGTAGACATAGATGGGCTCCTTGTGTGAGTGCGCCACATGGTATACACCACGGCAGGCGTGTCAATCTTTTTTCCTCGCCAGGGGTGATAGCGGATAGCACGCCAGAATAGCGTGGGGTCAGTTGTGCCCGTCATCCCGATGTGCTGTGACTCATCCAATCAAACGAAACAAACTTCTTCTCGGGTATAGCCCCTTGCCATGCCATCCTCTGGCGTCACTCGCTGGTGCGGGTCACAGACTCAACCCTAAGTAACCCAACGAACGAAATAATCCCGCCGGCTCTGCAATACATTGCGGTTTTTTTGCATCTTCCTTTTATCGAGAGATGGTATGGGGAAGCCAACAGAACGGCTTCTGTTGCCTTATGAGTGACCAGAGTACGGAACCGCACACCCAGCAAGGAGCAAAGCACAAATGGCCTCTCAGAGTGTTGCGCTGGTACAGCGGGTGCTTTGGGCTTGGGCGCAGAGGTCGGCCGGGATGTCCTCATTCCACTGTAGAGACCATGCAGCCGGGCAAGGCCGTCAACATACGCAGAACCACACTCCATTGCAGGAGGAGATGCGTCCAACCTGTCCAAGGGTGTCTGACAGGAGAAAAGCAGCAGGGAATTGGTCAGTAGGGGCGGTCCTGAAGCGAGTGACACGCAAGCTCTGACCACCTCAAGGATAAAAAGTGCAAAGCACTCGGCTTGCCAATTGGCAATGGCGTAGTGGAGGACGCATGCAAATGGCTCATTCAACAACGCTTCACAGAGGTCGGGATGTGATGGAGCACAGACGGCTTCAATCACCTCATGCGCCTCAGGTTCGCCTAGGTGCATGGACGATGTGATGAGTTATGTGCCCGGGGACCCCTTCCCTAACTCTATAATGCGCCCGCTTCAAACTTCCAAAGAAAGGGTGAAACGATGCCAAGGAAAAACCCATACAGAGGACAGACGACGGACGACAAGGACAGTACAAAACCGGGTGCGGAGGTAGAACGGACAGGCAACAGCCTCACCCGCCGCCAACTGCTCCGGACTGGGGCCGGCGTGTTCGTAGGGTTGGCATGGTCAGGACTCGCGTCTGGGGCCGACGCCGAACTGGCGCTGCGTCGTCCAGGAATTGGGCCTCCCCAGTGGTTCGACACCACCTTAAGGAGAGGGGATGGGATACTATAAGGAGAGGGGATGGGATACTATGCGCAGTGCGATCGGGCAACGAAGTCATCGAGCTGATTGATGGACCCCAGGCGTTTGTGGAGATGGTGCGGGCAATCAAGACCGCCACGACACAAGACCACTTCATCTACCTGTTAGGCTGGTGGTTGACCGATAGTTTTGCGCTACTCCCTGGAAACAGTGCCTCCACCATTGATGCTCTACTGTGGAACACGGGGTGGATCACCTTCCAGATGGGCACCGGTCCGACAGTTACCGAAGCCAACCAAAGAGTAAAGGTTGCTTTTCCCGCGAACTCAAAGGACGATCCGGTGCAGCGTTTTTTCGGTATACCTGCTTTTGGAGCTGGGTGTAAGAGTCGCTACAAATTGAGAGTGGATTTCGATGTTGAGGTGGACTATGACCTCGATACTTGGCCCTCTTCGAATGGTGTCAGAATAAATCGGGGGCAAGTGGTCAACACGGGCGTTCAGGTGCGGGCGATGCTCTATGATCAACCTATGACTCAGAACAGTGCCGAGGTAGATCACATCAATGCGCTCCCCAACGGTGCGGCGATTCTTGATAGTCGCCACTTGAACCTCGGCTCTCACCACCAGAAGGTGCTCATCGTCAACGGTTCTGACGGGTTGATCGCCTTCTGCGGTGGGATAGACATCAACTCAGACCGTCTGTATCAAAAAGGTGTGGGTTCTAATCGTAATGGTGATACTGAAGGCGCTCCCTTCCATGACGTGCATTGTCGCATCAAGGGACCTGCTGCGTGGGACCTACTCCAAATCTTTGTCGAGCGCTGGCAGGACCACCCGAACCATGCAGCCCTCGACACGCAAAAAGGCCAGCTCCGGGGAACGTCTATGGGTATCCCGCAGTCCATCGCCGGGCAGACGAACTGGGTGCAGATCGGGCGCACGTATGGCAACGGGACAAGACATGGCGGCATTGGCAGGGGGGGCTATCAGTTCGCGCCGAACGGAGAACAGACAGCGCGGCAGATGTTTCTACACGCCATTGCACAGGCGCGGAAGTTCATCTACATAGAGGATCAGTATCTCGTCAACTATGAAGCAATGGAGGAGCTGATTGCAGCGCTTCCGAATATTCAGCACCTGACGGTCCTCATCCCGCATGGAAGTATCACCCTGATGGGTAGCCCTGATGGTCGTGCTGTCCGTAACCAAGTAAACTTCCGTCGTCGGGAGTTTATCGCCCGTCTGCGTAGGATGGGTGGGGAGAAGGTGCGCGTGTTCTACCTAGTCGCACAGCCGATGAATCAGATAAAGGGACTGCACACGTACGTTCACTCAAAAACCTGGATATTTGACGACCAGTTCGCCATCATCGGCTCGGCGAATTGCAATCGCCGCAGTTGGACGCATGACAGTGAAGTGGTCGCCGGTATTTATGACCAGGGGGATGGCACCAAACTGCGGTTTCCGCACTGGCTGCGCATGCGGCTCTGGGCGGAACATCTGAACTTAGATGTGAGCAGGGATGCCTCGAGACTGACAGATGGTGTAGCGAGTGCGGCTCTCTGGCTGGCGGGGAGGCGACCGGCTGGCGCACGCATCGCAACCTACGATGAGAACCGGGACATCGAGAGTTCTCCTTCGCAAGCTGACTGGGACACTATTATTGACCCGGATGGGTCGTAACCGGAGGCGTGCGAACGAACTGGAGGTGGAGGCGGGAAGCCTTTGGTTTGTCAAAGGCAAGGAGTATGGCCATGTATTACGGGTTGAATAAGCGAAACCGCCGGGTGTGCGGTCTGTTGGTGACAATGCTAGCCATTGGCGCCATGTTCTATCTCCGATCAGTAGTGGTCGGAGGCAAATTGGTGTCCCCTCAGTCCCCTTCATTAGGGGGAACAAGAACGTCCTCAGCACCCCCGACCGATACCGCTATCGTTAGGATTCGACCTGCTCCCGACTACGCGTCAATTCCACAACACCATCTGTTTAGACCGTTAGTAACGCAGCAGGAACCCGTTGTGAGCGAGGGAGCCTCTCACTCGGCAGCACCAGCCTCCGCACCAGTCGTTTCCGACCTGGTGAGCGTGGATGATAGCGCACTCAACCTCCCCCATACGCCTCTCACTGAGAGTATCACAGTGGTTGGCGTCGTTGGAGTCAATGGCATCTGGAAAGTATTGGTGGAAGACTACGGGAGTGGCGAAACACGCTTTGTGCGCGAGGGAGAAACAGCCTTTGGTTATCGGGTCCAGGGCATTTTCTCTGACGGCGCTATACTGGAGCGCGATAGCCAGGAGTTTGTCCTAATCCTGGGAGCAACCATAGGCTCTTCTTCAGCCATCCCTTTACTACCTTCTTCAGAGACGAGTGAGCCGCTGACAGTAGAATCGAGTGACTTATCTGTAGCAATCTCTAGCTTGCCCGACCCCCCGATTCCCGAGGACGTCAAACCCCTCATCGGGGACCTCCAAGTTGTGTGGAGCGGTGAAGGTTTCAAAACGGTATGGGTGCACTTACCGTAACCAAGGGAAAGCGGAGAGTCTGACCCCGCTTTCCCATACACTTCGTCCACTCTCTTCAGGAGCACTCGCCAAGAGTTGACCGCTGACGGTACAACGTATTTATGATACAGAGCGTACTGAGGACATGAAAATCTTTCGCACAGAGCAGTGGAAGCCAGGGAAGAGATCGTCGCTCACCAACTCACTGTCTCCCAGAAAAACAGTAATGTTGGTGGCCGAGCGATAGACCGTGAGCGTGTGATGTTCCGACGAGACGAGCCATACCTGCTTGACCCCCACTGCCAGATACTCCAGCACCTTGGCATACACTTTTTCATACAGATCGTGAGGTGAGATGACTTCCACTGCCAGATCCGGCGGTATGGGCCATGTGGTTCCGGCTCGCCTTCCCTCAACCAAAAAGCACCCCTGGACAACTCGCGTGGAAATGCTCTAAAGTATTCACATCATTTGTGTTCACGCTCAGTAAAGCGAGTTCCTTATGCCCAAGGTGCACGTTACATCATCCATCGAGATCGACTTCGCCGAGGTGCTCAACGGCCTGGCCCAGCTGGAGACGAGCGAACTCGAACCGCTCGTTGAGCAAATCATTGCCTTGCAGGCGCGGCGCCGAGCGCCTTGTTTGACCAAAAATGAAGCCGACCTGTTACAGAGGATTAATCAGGGGCCACCGCCAGAGGCGCGTAGGCGGTATGCCGAGTTAACCGCCAAACTCCACCAAGAAACCATCACGTCAGAGGAACATCAGGAGCTTCTGGCACTCATTGACCAGATTGAATTGGCAGACGCCGAGCGGATGCGACATGTGATTGCGCTGGCCCAGCTACGGCAGGTTTCTGTCGATGCCTTGCTGCACCAGCTAGGCATTCGCTCACACCCCTATGCCTAGGGTCTATATCGCTGTCGAGACACAACGCGCGGTCATTGAGCGCGCCCACGGTTGCTGTGAATACTGTCAGAGTCGGGCTGATTACGCCACCGAGCCGTTCGCTGTCGAGCACATTGTGCCGATCAGTCGTGGTGGCACGAGCGAACTCAGCAATCTCGCCTTCTCATGTTCGGGATGCAACGGACATAAATACAACAAGATCGAAGCACCTGATAGCATCGATGGCACCCCAGCTCCTTTATTCAACCCACGACAGCAGGGATGGCAAGACCACTTTTGTTGGAACGATGGTTATACCCACATGATCGGCTTAACCCCAACAGGGCGGGCCACTGTAGCAGCATTGCAGATGAATCGGCCTGGGTTGGTGAACATGCGCCAGCTGTTGTATGGGGTTGGTAAGCATCCTCCTGACCTTACAGAGGTGTAGGCGTCTAGCCACCTAGGGAGTGGCTTCTGGAACGGATGCAAAGGACCACGTGATGGCCTCCGCCTTTTCGCACGCCTTCGTGGCTGTGGCGCTTGGAAGCATCTACGCCGGGCACAGCATGCCCTGGCACTTCTGGGCCTTATCTATCACCTGCGCCATTCTGCCAGACGCCGACGTCGTTGGGTTTGCTTGGGGTGTGCGCTATGGTGGCCTGTGGGGGCATCGGGGGCTGTCGCACTCGCTCTGCTTTGCCTTTGTCCTCAGCCTGTGCGTCGTCTCACTGGCCTTTCGTGAGCGCGTGGCCTTCTCGTGGCCCTGGTGCAGCCATGTGCTGTATTTCTTTGTGGTGACCGCGTCACACGGCGTACTCGACGCCATGACGGATGGTGGGCGAGGGATTGCCTTTTTCGCGCCGTTCGACACCACCCGCTATTTTTTTCCATGGCGACCTGTGAGGGTCTCGCCTATCAGTATCAGGGCATTTTTTAGCCCCTGGGGTCTGCAGATACTGGCCACGGAGATGGTGTTTATCTGGCTACCCACGACGCTGCTATATGTCGCCGTACGCGCCTACCGACGCGGGTAACTGTCCTCTCCTGCCTTGACGCGCCACGTGGTATATCGTGCGGGGCTGTACGCGTAGCGTCCGCCCTGGGGCCCCTCACCCCTACCCTCTCCCAGAGGGAGAGGGAGTAAGGGGAAAGAGGAAGACATCAGGCCGTGGTGGCTGCTACAGGAGCAAGCTGCGGGGAGGGGGTAGCACCTTGGAGGAGTTGCTTGAGTTCTTCTCCCTCCAGGACTTCGGTTTCGAGCAGGCGACGGGCAAGGCGCTCAAGATCGTCACGACGCCTCGCTAAGAGATCCTGTACGCGCGCATAGGTCTCGCGCGTAATGCGCGCGACTTCCTCGTCGATAGCACGCGCGGTCTCCTCACTGTACTCCTTGGCGCCCGAGCTGGCGCCATCCAGGAAGACAGGGCCGCGTTTGGTCTCGAAGGCCAACGGTCCGAACTTCGAGCTCATGCCGTATTCCATCACCATGCGCCGGGCAATGTCGGCAGCCCGTTGCAGGTCGTTGTGGCCGCCGGTGGAAATTTCCTGAAAGATGAGCTCTTCAGCGGCACGGCCGCCAAAGAGCACGGCGAGCTTGTCGAGGAGCTCTGCCCGCGTCACCAGATACCGATCCTCGGTAGGCAGTTGCAGGGTATAGCCCAGCGCCGCGATGCCACGGGGAATGATGGAAATGCGGTGCACGGGGTCGGCGTGTGGTGAACTGGCGGCCACCAGGGCGTGACCGGCCTCGTGGTAGGCCACAATTTGCTGCTCTCGCTTGCTGAGTATGCGATTTTTCTTCTCGAGCCCAGCGATAATACGCTCGATGGCCTCTTCGAGATCCTCCATCTCAATGGCCTCTTTATCATGACGCGCCGCCAATAGGGCCGCCTCGTTGATGATGTTGGCGAGATCAGCACCCACAAAGCCCGGTGTGCGGGCCGCGATGGTGCGCAGGTCAACGTTGAGACTGAGCCGCACCTTGCGCGCGTGGAGGCGCAGGATCTCCTCACGGCCATTCAGGTCAGGCCGATCTACCAGCACCTGACGATCAAAACGGCCAGGGCGCAGGAGGGCCGGATCCAGAATCTCCGGTCGGTTCGTGGCGGAAAGGATACATACGCCCTTGCGCGAGTCGAAACCGTCCATCTCGACCAGCAGCTGATTGAGCGTCTGCTCACGTTCGTCGTGCCCGCCCATGAGCGGCGAGGCACCACGCGCCTTGCCCAGAGCATCGAGTTCATCAATGAAGACGATACAGGGGGCCATCCCCTCAGCCTGGGCAAAGAGATCGCGCACGCGCGACGCCCCTACCCCCACAATCATCTCCACGAACTCCGAGCCGCTTATCGAGAAGAAAGGCACCTTGGCCTCTCCCGCCACAGCACGTGCCAGCAGCGTTTTCCCAGTCCCAGGAGGTCCTACGAGGAGGACGCCCTTCGGGATTCGCCCGCCCAGACGTTGAAACTTCTCAGGGCGACGCAGAAACTCCACAATCTCGACGAGCTCATCTTTGGCCTCCTGCACCCCGGCGACATCGTTGAAGGTCACCTGTACGTCGTTCTCGCCGTAGATCTTGGCTCGGCTACGCCCCAGGGTCATGACGCTACCCCCCGCTCCCATGCGGCGATACAAAAACATCCAGAGGCCGACAAACAGGAGGATGGGCACGACCCAGGAGAGGAGGAGCTGCAGCCACTGGCTTTCGACCCTACCAGAATATTGCACGTTGTGCTGGTCCAGCAGCTGCCCCAGTTCAGGATCATCGACGCGTACAGTAGTAAACAGGCGGGTGGTACGCCCTTTGACCTCCAGGACTTCCTTCAGCCGGCCACGAATTTCGTCCTGGGTGAGGACCAGGCTCTCTACTTTGTTATCGCGTACCAACTGTTTAAATCCACTATAGGAAAGCCGATGGACAGCTTCCGATAGCCATATGCTTTCAATGACGAACAGCAGTACCATGGCAATCACAAAATACCACAGCGAGAAACGCGTCCGTGGTGGTATGGACTTGGACGGACGGCGTGGGGGTTGAGCAGACAACGTGGCCTTGAGTGCACTCCACCAGGAGCGCTCCTGGGGATGACGGGCTCCCCGTGGGTCAGGCGTGGCCTCGGCAGGTATCGGTTCGCGGCGCATTTCTCTCTCCATGCGTGAGCTCCTCTGACTGTATTATCTCTCACCCTATATTATCAGATATAGCAACACTCACGCCCAATCTCGTCAGGTCCCTATACGGCAAGGACAAAAAAAAAGACCTTTTGCGGCATGTGGCGCGCAAAAGGTCTCGATCCGTTCGCATGATCGACCTGGTTCTCATCTCACCCAATCGTCAGAGTCATCGGCATCACGCGGGCGGAGACCACGCCCGCCTCGGCGCAAGTGCCGCTCGAGCTGCCACAGGCGCCAGCCCGAGCCTACCAGTGCGATCCCAACACAGAGTAAGACACTAGCGACCACATACGCCAGCAGCTCAGGCCAGATCAGCAGGGCGAGGGCCGCACCGATCAACCCTATGCCTGGGGCCATCACGAGCCACCATACGCCCCCTGTCTCACGCCCTGTAGAGCGTTGGCTCCAGGTATATACAAAACGTGGGAAATCTCTGAGCATACGTGTTTGCTCCAGTTCTACCCCCGTGCACGGGGCATACGAGCTATTGTTGGTCTATAATATGCTGCACTTATAATACCCTATGCATAAGAGAAATGTACGTACTATCTGATGGCATCTGATCTATGGCTGTCACGATAGACTGTCGAGGGGCCGCTGTGGTACCCTGGGGCACAGGCAAGTCCTGACAGTCCGGGCGAGAGGCTGCAGGCGGATGCTGAGTGGCCTGGGTGGAACGGCTGGGCACGATTATAGAAGAGGATGGGAGATGGTGTTATGGGTGACGTGGGCATTATGGGACTGCATGTGCCAGGTATGTCATGGAGGGAGATCCGCGACAGTGCTGTGCTGGCCGAGGATTTAGGCTATAGCTGCCTGACCATGGGCGAATCCTGGGGGGAGGACGCTTTGACGTCCTTGGCCCAGCTGGCAGCCGTCACCTCACGCATTCGTGTTGGCACCAGCATTGTGCCAGTGTTTGCGCGCTCGCCGGCGAATCTTGCCATGACGGCTCTCAATCTGGATCGCATGTCGGAGGGAAGATTTTTTCTAGGGCTGGGTACCAGTGGGCAGCTGGTGATTGAGGATTTACACGGGGAAAAATTTCGCAAACCCTTAACGCGCATGCGGGAGTATATCGACATCATCCGCAAGGCGGCCCATGGTGAGCGTCTGGATCACGACGGCGAGTTCTTTCATACGCAGCGTTTCCGGCTACGCTTGACGCCTTACCGACCAAACTTGCCCATCTACATTGCGGCTCTGAGCCCACCCAGCCTGCGGCTTACGGGAGAACTGGCGGATGGCTGGCTGCCGATTTTCCTGGCGCCGTCCCGGATGACCGCGGCGGTCGCCGAGCTCAAGGCCGGGGCTGAAGAGGCGGGGCGTTCGTTAAGCGACATCACGCTTTCACCGCAAGTGTCGATCTACGTGACGGATGATATTGCCGCAGCACGTGACCGTGAACGGCCCCATATTGCCTTTTACATTGGCGGCATGGGGGTGTTTTACCATCAGTATTTTCACCGCATCGGTTTTGGTACTGAGGCTGATCGGGTGCGCCAGGCTTACCACGCGCGTGAGCGCGACAGGGCAGCACAATTGGTCACAGACGAGATGGTCGATGCGGTCACTATCATCGGCAACCCGCAGCAGTGTCGTGATCAGATACAGGCGTTTTTCGATGCTGGTGTGCAGGAAGTACGCCTGGTCTTTAACGAACTGCAGAAGGAGGCGTATCTCAAGGCGCTGCAGGCCGTGGCACCGCGAGGCTAGGGGGGTGGAAGGAGAGCACTGGCATGACCTGGCATAGCAAGGCCGTGGCGCGAATTGCCACCATCATGATGGTCGTGGTCAGCAGTCTCATGGGGTTCCTGCTGGTCGAGGCGGCTTATCGCCTCTATCTGTACACGACTGCGCCCGACTGGTTTTGGCCCCTGCAGGCACAGGACACGCTGCTGCACTTTACGTATTTCCAGGAGAGTCCCTACCGGTACAGTGAACCGTTCGGCTACGAGTACGTTCCCGGCGTGTTCAACGGGGGCTATATGGCCAACGGCACGGTGCAGGACTGCTACGAGACGCTCTATGCCATCAATGCATTGGGCAATAGCGGTCGGATCAAGGGCTCCTATGAGGATGCCACCCTCAAGATCCTGGTATTTGGTGACTCCTGGACCAGCCAGAGTAACGATGGCCTGGCGTGGCCGGACTTCCTCCAGGATCGCCTGGAGCAGCAACTCGGACACGCGGTCCATGTGGTCAATTTTGGCCGGGACGGATATGGTCTCTTACAGATGTTCGACCTGGCGGTAGCCAAGGTGC
>Ga0184627_10000688_pt1 | contig 13073 bp, 10 predicted proteins | sample PLM3_127_b1_FD_133150 | JGI IMG/M metagenome (GOLD analysis project Ga0184627, IMG submission 133150) | Groundwater sediment microbial communities from an aquifer in East River, Colorado, USA - PLM3_127_b1 | ecosystem: Environmental > Terrestrial > Soil > Riparian zone | place: USA: East River...
CTTCCACGGGCATCACCATGGCCTGGAGGCGGCGTGGAAGTACATCATCGTGACGACCATCGGCATCTCCTTCGGCCTGTTCGGCACCGTGCTCGTGTACGCCGCTGCCGCCGAAAGCGCCGGCGCGGGCGCGATGAGCTGGTCGGCGATCATGCAGGTCGCGCCGACGCTCGACCCCGGTATCGTCCGGATCGGTTTCATCTTCGTGATGGTCGGCTACGGCACCAAGGCCGGGCTGGCACCCATGCACCTCTGGCTGCCGGACGCCCACAGCCAGGCGCCGACGCCGGTGTCGGCGCTGCTCTCGGGCATCCTCATCAAGTGCGCACTCCTTGGCATCATCCGCTTCCAGACCATCGCCGCCGCCGCGGCCGGCCCGGAGTTTCCGGCGGCGGTACTCCTGGTCTTCGGCCTCACCTCGATCGTCGTGGCGACGCCTTTCATCCTGACTCAGCACGACATCAAGCGCCTGCTCGGCTACCACAGCGTCGAGCACGTCGGGATCGTGGCGCTCGGTCTCGGCTTCGGCGGCCCTGTCGGCACCTACGGCGCGCTGCTGCACGTGGTGAATCACGGCGTCACCAAGGCGCTCGCGTTCTTCGCCGCCGGCACCGCCATCGCCCGCTACGGCTCGCGCGACATGCGGGTCATCCGGGGCCTGCTCGGTGTGGCCCCGATCGGCGCGACGTTCCTCATGCTCGCGGCGCTGTCGCTCGCCGGCGTGCCCCCGTTTTCGATCTTTGTGAGCGAGCTCCTCGTGCTGCGCGCCGGGATCGGCGGCGGTCACTGGGTGGCGATCGGGATCTTCCTCGCGATGGTCGTCGTCATCTTTGCCGGCCTGCTCCACCATGCCGGCTCGATGGCCTTCGGCGAGCCGACCGCGGCGGCGGGCCGGGAGCCCGAGGCCTGGTTCCCGCTGCTCGGGATGGTGCTGCTCGCAGCGATCATGATCCTCCTCGGCCTCACCATCCCCGCGAGCTTCGACGAACCCCTCCGGCGCGCCACGGAGATCATCGTTGGCTGAGCATGCCCTCATCGACGCGCTGCGCGCGGCCGCGGGCGGCCCGGTCGACTCGGCGGCCGGCCCGCGCCCCTCGGACCTCACGGTGCGCCTTGCCCGCCGTGGCGATCTCCCGGGGGCGGTCGCCGTCCTCGTCGGCTCGCACGCGATGGCCCTGGCGACCGTCGTGGCGACCGACGAGACAGTCACGCCGGACGGCGATCTCAAGGTGCGCTACATCTTTGAGTCGACCGCCCCAGGCGCTCCGGATCGGTTCGTCACGCTTCTTGTCTCCGTGGATGCGGCGCGCCCGGAGGTGCCCTCCCTGACGACCCTGGTCCCGGCCGCAAACTGGCACGAGCGCGAGATGCAGGACCTGTTCGGAATCGTACCCGTCGGGCACCCAGATCCCCGCCCGCTCGTGGTCCACGACGGGTGGCCGCAGGGCGTCTTTCCGCTTCGCAAGGCGTTCGACGGATCGCGGCGCGTCCCGGTCGAGCCTGCCGACGAGTTCCCGCACCTCGTCGCCGAAGGCGAAGGCGTCTTTGAGATTCCGGTCGGGCCGATCCACGCCGGCATCATCGAGCCGGGTCATTTCCGCTTCACGTCGGTTGGCGAGACCGTTCTCAATCTCGACGCGCGTCTCTTCTACACGCACCGCGGGTTGGAAAAGCGCATGGAGGGGCTCTCGCCGCTCGACGCGTTCTACGTCGCCGAGCGTATCTGCGGGGTCTGCTCGGTCGCGCATGGCCTTGGCTACTGCGAGGCGCTCGAGCAGATCGCCGGCGTCCATGCTCCACCACGGGCTCGACTCATCCGGAGTATCGCTCTGGAGCTGGAGCGGCTCTACAACCATGTGGGCGATGTCGGCAATGTCTGCGCCGGCGCCTCGTTCCACTACGGCACGGCCACCGGGATGCGCTTGAAGGAGCGCCTCCAGCAGATGAACGAGCGCCTCGCCGGCAATCGCTTTCTCCGCGGTCTCATCGTCCCGGGCGGTGTGGGCCTCGATCTCTCGGGCGACCTGCTCGAAGCTCTCGCCGCCACGCTCCAGGACACGCTCGGCGGGCTCGACGGCCTGATGGGGCGCATCGAAGCCAACCCGTCGGTGGTGGATCGGCTCGATGACACCGGCATCCTCAAGCACCAGGCGGCGCTGGATCTCGCGGTCGCGGGAGTGGCGGCCCGGGCAAGCGGCGTGAACCGCGACGCGCGGCGAGACCATCCCCACGGCGCGTTCGCGGGTCCCCTGTCGCCCGGTCTTCGGGTGGTCACGGCCTCGGAAGGCGACGCGATGGCGCGCGTGAAGGTCCGCGCCCTGGAGGCCCGGGAGTCGATCCGGCTCGTGGCCGAATTTGTCCGGCTGCTCGAACCAGGGCCGCTGCAGGTGGCCCTCGCGGAACCGCTGCCGGGCGGACGGATCGGGATCTCGGCGATTGAGTCACCGCGAGGGGAGGCTGTGCACTGGCTCCGCACCGATGCCGCCGGGCGCGTGGATCGTTACCACCTCCGATCACCGAGCTACCACAACTGGCCCGCCGTCGCACTGGCCGCCGAGACCGCGATCGTTCCGGACTTCCCGCTCGTGAACAAGAGCTTCGAGCTCTGTTACTCATGTACGGATCGCTGACATGCTGCGAATTCTCATGAACGCGCTGCGCACGGGAGTGGTCACGACTCACTACCCCGCGGAGCCGCGCGTGCCGCCGGACCGTTTTCGGGGGGCGCCCGTGCTTCGCCCCGGCAGCCATCTGCCGCCTCGGGCAGTCTGCCCCGCGGGTGCTATTTCCGAACGCTTCGATGAGGACGGCCGCCACGTCGCGCTCGACCTCGCGCGGTGCGTCTTCTGCGGCCGCTGTGCCGAGGATCCATGGGCCGGCGCGATCACGATGGGACGGGACTTCGAGCTGGCGGCGCGGTCCCGCGCCGACCTGAGGACCGAGGTCATGGCCGACGACCCGGCCCCTCGACTGGGCTCGGGGCAGGCTGTCGACGCGGCGGGATCTCCACCCGACCGCCTCGCCGGGGCGGCCCGCGCCTCATCCGAGATCCATCGGGTGCTCGGTCGGTCGCTGCACCTCCGCCATCTCGACGCGGGCTCCTGTAACGCCTGCGACTGGGAGCTCACGGCCCTCCTGAATCCGGTGTACGACGTTCGCCGCCTCGGCATCGACTTCGTCGCCTCGCCGCGCCACGCGGACGGCGTCGTGGTCACCGGCCCGGTCACGCGCAACCTGGAGACGGCTGTCCGCCGGACGATCGAGGCGGTCCCCGACCCGCGTGTCGTGATCGCCGTGGGAGCCTGCGCCGCTTCGGGAGGCATCGTCGGAGAGGGCTACGCCAGCGCGGGTGGCGTCGATCGGGTCCTCCCCGTTGACGTCTACATTCCCGGCTGCCCACCGCGCCCTGAGGCGATTATTTTCGGCATCCTGGTCGCGATCGGTCGCCTCGACGCCCGCCGCACTCGTCGCTGAGACGCGTCGATGCGATGCTGCGAGCGCCCGCCCGGGCACTCGGGCGAATGCGTCTCGTGCGAATGACAGGCGGGCGTGGTTGGCCGCAGGGCAAGCGGCCAGCCACGCCCGCCGTTCTCCCACCTCGCATCGCAACGTGATTGAACCGGCAACAGTTGTCTGGCTGAGGGCCTGTGTACGGCTCCCGCAGTTGGCTGCCGCCGCGGCGGCCAGTCCCGTAGCGGCAGCCAGCGCAGACCGAGCCTTCTGAGATCAGTACTGCTAACATGCGCCGTTCCGGCGACATAGGAATAGAGTCGACTCGGACGGACGGTGGCGGTTGGCCGCGACTGGGACCGCGCGGTCTACTTCAATACCAGTTGAGCCGCCACAGACACGGTAGGGCGGCTCGATGGAGTTCGCCAATGTGGCTATAATATAGCCAGAATGTCCTTTGAGGTGATTCTGGCGCCGGAAGCCGTGAAGTCGTTACGTAGGCTTCAGTCGCACGTCCGGGCCGAAGTGAAGGACGCGCTCCAAGTCCATCTGAGACACGAACCTACGAAGGTCAGCAAGAGGCGCATCAAGCGACTGCGGGGGATGAGCCAACCGCAGTTCCGTCTGAGGGTCGGCGACATCAGGGTGTTTTATGACGTTACAGAAACGGCGGTCGAAATCCTTGCCATCGTCGAGAAACACGAAGCGCAAGCCTGGCTCGACGAAGAAAGCACGCCAGCTACGGGCCGTGGCCCTGGCTGAAGTCAAAGACGACCTATCGAAGTATTTGCGCCTCGCAGCGATTGAGGAGATTGTGATCACCCGTCACGGCCGTCCGGCGGGCGTCCTGATTGGATTTGATTCAGAAGACGATTGGTTCGAGTATCGTCTGGAGCATCATCCCGAGTTCCTAAGACGGATAGCTGAATCGCGAGCGGCGTTTCGAGAGGGTCGAGGCGTTCGACTCGAGGATCTATAGAATCGGCCGCGGGTCAGAGATCGTTGCCCGAGTACGACGCATTGAAGGACTTGTTGCACAGCGGGAAGTCGGGAACGATGTTGTCGTCAAGCGTACGCGCGAGCGCCGGCCAGTTGAAAAACGAGGGATCGACGATCTTGACCCGGTGCAGCCGGCCGTCCTCGGCGGCGAGCACCATGTGCACGAGTCGGCCGCGCCACGCTTCAACGACGCCGAACGCTGCCGTAAACGGCGGCAGCCGGCCGACGGCGACGCGGTTCACCGAGGCGGCAAGGCTCGAGAGCGCGTCGGTCATAATCCCCAGCGCCTGACGAACCTCGCGGACGCGAACCTCCAAGCGTGCCTGTACATCGCCGGCCTTCTCGACGACCGGCGCCACGCCGACCCACTCGTAGGCGGCAAACGGCAAATCGCGGCGCGCGTCGTACGCGACATTGCAGGCGCGCGCCACGTAACCCACCACGCCGAAGTCGCGCGCCACCTCCGCGAGCAGCCGACCCGTACCCTCCAGGCGATCGGCGACAAGCGTGTTGTCGCGGCAGATCTGGACGACCTCCTCAAAATCGCTCACCACCCGCTCGATCGTGGGGACCACCCCACCGTCGAGCCTGTCGACGCCGATCACGCCACCTGGAACTACAACGCCGCGTAGCAGACGATGGCCTGCGACCTCCTTGTTCAGGCGAAGCAGGCACTCGCGTAGCCGCAGACAATGGGCCTGGCCGACGGGAAACCCGGTGTCGCCGATGATGGCCCCGACGTCGGTGACGTGGTTGTAGAGGCGCTCGAGCTCCAGGAGCACCGTTCGCAGCACCTTGGCGCTTCTGGGCACGTCCACGCCCGCCAGCGCCTCGACCGCCTGGCAGAACGCCAGCGCATGACCCACGCTCGTGTCGCCGGACACACGCTCCGCGAGGACCACCCCCTCGTCGGGCCGGCGACCCATGAAGAGCCGCTCCGTCCCTTTGTGCGTGAAATACAACCGGGCTCGCATCTTGAGGATGGTTTCGCCCAGGACGTTGAAACGGAAATGGCCCGGCTCGATGACCCCCGCATGCACCGGACCGACCGGAATCTCGTACAAGCCGTCGCCTTCCACAGCGGTGAACGGAAACGGACGGCCGTCGTCCTCGAAGTCCGGGACCACGGCGTCGTGGCGCAATGGGTAGAACGTCTCAGGCCAGAAGCCATGGCGCACGAGCGGGCGGGGATCGGGATGCCCTACCGGCTCGATCCCGAGCAGGTCCCTCATCTCGCGCTCAAACCGTGACATCGGGAATGACAACGCCGCGAGGCTCGGCAAGACCGGCGCCTCGCGCGGCAGGCTGATCGTGACGTGCACGAGTTCCCATCGGTCATTGCTCCCTCCACCTTCGCGTGACGCACCGGTCAGACCGATCAAGTAGTGCACGTGCATGGCGTCCACCTGCGGGCGGTCTTCACCGGCCGCAAGCAGCACAATGCCCCCGAGCTGCCGGATCAGCATCTCCATCACGCGCTGCAGCGCGCCGGCCGGCGCCTGGAGGCGCCACACGCCCGCGTCCGACCGCAGAGGCGGCAATCCGCGCGACAGGCCGGACACGGCGGTGGCCAACTCGTCACGCCACGTCATGGCCGAACGACCTCCGCGGCGTGGGTCAGGAGCATCCGCAGCGGCTCCGGCAGCGTCACGCCAATCCACGCGAGCAGCGCCACAGGCAGCGCGAGGAGCGCGAGCGGCACACTCGCAGGCTCTCCACGCGAAACGTCACGCCCGGCCTCGCCGAACAGCACCCGCTGCAGATGCGTGACGAGCGATGCGAACGCGAGCAGGATCAGGACCAGCACGAGCGCGGTGAGCGCGGCGTGCCCGGCGCGCCAGGCGGCCTGCACGATCAGAATCTCCGAAAGAAACAAGCTGAACGGAGGCAGGCCGGCCAGTGCAAACACCGTGGCCGCGAACAGAACGGCCGTCGCCGGGACGGTTCCCAGCAGTCCTGACGCGGTACCGATTTCGCCCGACCTGTAACGGTCATAGATACGACCCGACAACAGAAACGCGGTGCTTTTTGCCAGCGCGTGGCCCGTGAGGTGCAGCAGCGCCGCAAACACCCCCGGCCGGCCGAGCGCAAGTCCGAAACATGCGAGGCCCATATGCTCGATGCTCGAGTAGGCCAGGACCCGCTTGTACTGCGTCTGCGAAAGAAGGCTCGCACTGCCGACGACGATGGTCGCCACGCCGACGACGAGCAACAGCGTGTCCGTGAAGGCCGACCCAATGGCGACGTCGATAATCGCCTTCCAGCGCGCCACGGCATACAGCGCCACGGCAAGCAGCACGCCTGACATCATGGCTGACAGCGGCGCCGGGGCTTCCGAGTGCGCGTCGGGCAGCCACGTGTGGGTTGGGGCCAGGCCGGCCTTCGTACCAAAGCCAACCAGCAGGAACACGAACGCGAGCTGGGCCACTTCGGGATGAAGCGACGGCGCGGCGGTCCTGAGCGTCGTCCAGTTGAGGGCCAGCTCGAGGTCGCCGCCGGTCGTCGCGTAGTCGACAAACGCCAGCACCGTGCCCGCGAAGGCGAGCGCGATCCCGACCGAGCCGATGAATAGGTATTTCCAGGACGCGTCGAGTGCGGCTTTGGTGCGCCGGACCGGAATGAGCAGCGCGGAGGTCACCGTCGTGGCCTCGATGGCCACCCACATCACGCCCAGGTTGCTGGTGCTGACGGCCACCAGCATCGTGCACGCAAACAGATTGGCGTAGATTCTGTGCAGGCGAATCTCCGCACCTGGCGTCTCGCCCCGCCGGTCGAGGCCTGGGCCAAGCCAGACGGCGAGCGTGGCAACCACGCTGACGAGAAGCGCCAGCAGCGCCGACAACGCGTCGAGCCGCCAGGCGTTGCCGACGATCACGGGCGCGCCGCCCGCCGCCAGGCGAAGCGCAATGGCGGCGGCCGCGGCCGCCGACACCGGCATCGTCACGGCGTTGAACCACGCGGCCGCCTGCGGCGCGCGGCGGACAAGGAGAGCGAGGGCCGCCCCGACAAGCGGCGGCGCCAGGAGTGCAACCACGAGGACGGCATCCATGTGATGTGTGCGCCGGGCTCAGCCGGCTGAGATCTCCTCTATCCCGGGCACGAGCGCCTGCATCACGAGGACCCCCAGCAGCACGTCCAGGAAGACGCCGAGCTCGACGACAAGCGGCACCCCATAGGCGCCGAGCAGCGCGAGCAGCGCGATGCCGTTCTCCAGCATGAGGAAGCCGACAATCTGGGCGATCACCCTGCGTCTGCTCACAACGATGAAGAGGCTGACGAGGATGAGCGCCAGCGCGATCGGCAGGCCGCCCCGGGTGGGCAGGCTCACAACCGCGGCGAGTGGGCGGGAGATCTCGTAGGCGGCTACCGCGAGCCCACCCGAGATGAGCAGCGACATTTCGGTATTGACGAGCGGATGCAGCTCGCGCTCGCCGGGGCGTCGCGCTTCCATCCCGGCGAGAATGCGCGGCACAATCCAGCCCTTGAGCCCCAGGATGAGCGCGGCAACGAGAAACAGCTCGGGGACGTCCCCCAGCCACGCGACCACCGCGCCAACGAAGGCCAGCGCCACCGACTGCATGCGGAAGGCGGTGACGTAGGCCGGCACGTGATGCCGCCACATGACGACCAGCGCCAGCAGCAGCATGGCGCTCGCCCCGGTCATCGTCAGTCGCGAGAAGGTCGCATCCATCCCGTTACCTCGTAAAGAAGGACGAGGTTGCCGCCAGCAGCGCCAGCGTGAAGGACATGGCGAGCAACTCGGGGACACGGAACAGGCGGAGCTTCGCCACGCGCGTCTCGAGCACGGCCAGCAGCGTCGCGAGCACCGCAATCTTCGCGAGCACCGCCGCGAGCCCGACCGCCAGCGCGCCTGCCCCGTCGGAGGTGGCCATCCCCCAGGGCACGAAGAGGTTTGCCGCGAGCGTGAGCAGCAGCGTCAGCTTGAGGGCAGCGGCCCATTCAAGCAGCGCGAGGTACGGCCCCGAGTACTCGAGAATCATTGCCTCATGGATCATCGTGAGCTCGAGGTGCGTGGCCGGATTGTCGACCGGAAGGCGGCCTGTTTCCGCCAGCATGGCGATCAGGAAGGCGGCGAAGGCAAGCGCGTGTCCGGGTCCGATGGCGTTGGACGGGGTCGTGAGCAACGTGTTCGTGATTGTCCCGAGGCTTGTCGACCCGGCGGTCAGCGCGAGCGAGAGGATGGCGATCGCCAGCGTGGGCTCCGTGAGCGCCGCCACCGTCATCTCGCGGCTCGAGCCCATGCCGCCAAAGGCGGTGCCCGGATCGAGGCCGCCGAGGGCCAGGAAGATCGTGCCCAGGATGAGCAGGGCCATGAGTGCGAACAGATCGCCGAGCTGGTCTCCCGCCTGATTGGCCGAAATGACCGGAACCAGCGCGGCGGCGGCGACTGTTGACGCGACGACGACACAGGGGGCCATGTGGAAGATCCAGGAGGCAGTGTCGGCAATCACCATCCCTTTCGCGAGCGTCTTCCGGAGATCGCGATACGGCTGAAACATGCCGGCGCCGCGCCGCCCCTGCAGCCGCGCCTTGAGCCAGCGCACGTACCCCACCAGCGCGGGCGCGGCAATCATCAGGAAAAGGCACTGGGTCACAGCGAGCACAATGACGGTCATCAGCGGATCCAGCGGGCGATGAGGAGCAGCGCGAGCAACGCTGCCGGCAGAAGGGCGAGATATAGGTGAATCGACCCCGTGTGGAGCCGGCCCGTCTGGTTCGATATCCACCGCGCGGCGCGGACGAGCGGCACGTAGAGTGTCTGTTCCATCCAGGGAGCGAAATCGGAACGCAGGGTGATGCCGCGCACGAAATACGGCGACACCGGGTGCACGTCGACGGTGACCTCGTGCGTCGGCTGGTAGAAGCCCGTGAACACTCGCTTGAGCGGCTCCGCAAACGCCGCCGCCGTGTACTCGCTCCGGGGCGACTGCGCAATGCGGCCGCAATTCCAGGCCGTATCGATCCGGACCGGGTAGCCGCGCGATGTCCGTGATACGGCAGCCGCGACAAGCCCGGCACCGGCAAGGAGGGCGGCAATCGCGACCGGCCACAACTGGCTGCCCACCAGAGGCAGCACGAGGGCGAGACCGGTGTCGAGCTGCCCCATTGGCAGACCGAGTTCGGTCACGACGGCCGTCAACTGCGTCAACGCAAGAGTGGGGACCAGCCCGAGGATGAGGCAGGCCAGCGCCGGCAGCAGCATGGCCGCGCGCATGGTCGCGGGCGCCTCATGCGCGTCGCGCGCGCCGTCGGTTCGTGGCAGCGCCAGGAACGCAATGCCAAACAACCGTACGGCCGACACGGCGGCGAGCCCGGCCACGAGCGCCACGGCTGCCAGGGCGAGCGGCAGCATGATGGCCAGTGCCGGCGCCGTGTACCGCGCGCCCGCCACCAGTAACTGAAAGGTCAACCACTCGGACGTGAATCCATTGAGTGGAGGCACTGCCGCGAGGGCGAGGACGCCAACCAGGCACAGCACCGCCGTGTGAGGCATCCGCTTGATCAGTCCTCCCATCGCTTCGAGCGAGGAGGTGCGTGCGCCGTGGACGACCGCTCCGGCGGCCAGGAAGAGCAGGCTCTTGAACACCGCGTGGTTGAGCGTGTGGAAAAGCGCCACGACCAGTCCCATGGCCGCGAGCACGACGTTGCCGTAGCCGCGCATCAGGAGCGCGAATCCCGGTCCTACGAAGATCAGGCCGATGTTCTCCACGGTGCTGTAGGCGAGGACGCGCTTGAGATGCACCTCTGCCACCGAATAGAGGACGCCGGTCAGCGCCGTGACGACGCCGCAGGCGAGCAGCGCGCCGCCCCACCACGGCGACAGCGGCGGCATGAGATCGAACAGCACACGGATCGTCCCGTACACGCCGAGCTTCACCATCGCGGCCGACATGAGCGCCGAGACGTGGCTGGGCGCCGCTGGATGGGCGCGCGGCAGCCACACGTGCACTGGCACGAGCCCGGCCTTCGAGCCAAAGGCGGCGAGCATCAGCAGCACGACGATGCCCTGGGCGGCGGGCGTCAGCGCCCCGGCGGCGGCGCGCATCGCGGGGAACTCGAGTGGCCCATCCTGGGCCAGGATGACGAAGCCGGCCAGGAGGGCGAGGAACCCGGCGTGGGTCATCACCAGGTACCAGAGACCGGCGGCGGGGGCGCCCTCCTGCTTCGGGTCGCTCACCACCAGCAGGTACGACGACAACGCCATCACCTCCCACGCAAAAAGAAACGTGGCGACGTTGTCCGCGAGCGGCACAAGGCACATGCCCGCAAGGAACACGTTGAACAGCGCGTGCACGGCGCGGCCGCGAACACCGCCATCGAGCTCGCGGAGGTAGCCGAGCGCGTAGATGGACGCCGGAGCACCCGTGAGGCCCACGATCGATACGAAGAATGCTGCGAGCGGATCGACGCGAAGGGAGACCCCGCCGAGCGGCTGGAGCAACGCCCCGGACCGCCACGTCCAGGAGATGCCGCTCTGGAGCACGTCGATGCCGAGGGCCAGCGCGGCGACGCAGCCGACGAAGGCCGACGCGAGCGAGACCCGCCGGGCGCCCGGACCGGAGGGCCAGGCCATCGCGGACACCGAGCCGGCGGCAAATGCCGCCAGCGCGATGGCAAGAGCCGTTTCGCTCATCCGCGCCGGCCTCCTTCGATGCGGCCGAGCGCGGCCAGGATGCCCTGAAGGATCTCGGCCGGCTCCGGCGGGCAGCCGTCGATGTAGGCATCCACTGGAACGATCCGATCGACCGGTCCCACCACCGCGTAGCTTCCCGCGAAGACTCCACACGTCCGGGCGCAGTCACCCACGGCGACCACGAGCTTGGGATCGGGCGTGGCCTCGTAGGTCTTGCGCAGCGGCACGGCCATGTTGCGCGTCACCGGCCCGGTCACGAGAAGCATGTCCGCGTGGCGCGGCGACGCCACGAAGTGCAGGCCGAACCGTTCCATGTCGTAAACCGGGCCAGGGAGGCCGGCGATTTCGAGCTCGCACCCGTTGCACGAGCCGGCGTCCACCTGCCGGATCGCCAGCGCGCGCCCGAAGAGCGACTGCGCGCGGCGGTCGATCTCGCGGGCCAGCGTGATCGCGCTGGCGGCACGGTCCGGCAACGGTTCGGTGACCACGCCGGTGCGGATGATCTTGGTAAAGAGTTTCACGCGCTATCGCCGCTTTCCCTGCCGCAGGGCGTGAACGGACACGGGAAGCCAGCGCCGAAGATGACGCGGGAAGCTGTCGGGGAGGACCGAGACACTTACTGCAACTATCTTACTCTGCGCGCCAGAGCCATGCGGCGCCCGGACGCCGCTCGTCGCCGTGACGCGGGGACAGCGTGCTATCATCCCGCGTTTCGTTGCACATGGCAGTCATCGGCGAAATGAACTCCGGGACGTTGTACTCCGCGAGCGATCCGTTCCGGTCTACTCCATGGAGCGGTAGAGGCCAACTCTGCCGGTACTTCTCATGACTGCTCCGGAAATCGTCTCGTACGAGCTTCACGACCAACCGGAAGTTGAGGCGTTCTTCAGTGAGGTGTGGCAACGAGCGCGATTCCCTTTCGATCCTGAGGGGGCACACTCCGATCTTCGCCGTATCCCGGCCGAATACCAAGCGAATGGCGGAGGCTTTTGGCTGATGCGCGTGTCTCAACAGATCGTCGGCACGGTCGCAGTCCGCCCATTGCCGAGGAATGTCGCGGAGGTCAAGCGCCTGAACGTCATTCAGCAGCACCGTGGTCGCGGTTTTGGTGATCGGTTATTCCGACACGCTGTGGCACACGCCATCGATACGGGTTACGGTACCGTCGGACTTGATACGATTCGAAACTCAGGCCCAGCCCTTCGTCTCTTTGAGAAGTACGGCTTCCTTGAGATTCCTCGTTACAATGACAACCCCGACGCTGACCTGTTCATGGAGCTCGACCTCCGGAAGACGAAGGCAGGTCAGCTCGCGTCAACGGACGAGGGCTCCGTGGCCTAACCAGCGTATCTGCAGCCGTCGACGGCTGATGCGATCAATGGGCCGCCGCGGGTCAGCCGCACTCCGTTGATAGTCCACCACAGAGCGATGGCCGTTAGCACGTTGCTCCGGCATGGATTGAAGCCGCCCTCTTTGTCTGGGCCGGGCATTTCCTCTTAATTCTTCGATTGCAGAAGCGCCATGTACAGCGCCAAAGGTTGGCTAACCCGCACTGGAGCCGACGGCGCCGGCGATCACAAGCGCCGCGGCTAAGCGCGATGACGTTAGGCTGAGTTCCATGCGCGAGAAGCACGCAGCTACGAGGGACTGTGAATTTTGAGCACGAAGTGATAGGGTATCGTCGAGCGGTGACCACGGGTCCAAGTACCAGGTGGAGGTCATCGGCCTGGGGCGTCAGGACAGGTTCTGAGAACCGCAATCCTGTTTCAGGAGCGCCACCTCATTTGTGGCACCGCTCACTTTCTTTCTGTCCCCCTTCAACGAATACCCCCCTGGCTCCAGGCATTCTCGTTCGACGAAGGAGGTTGGCGATGCACGGCAGGATAAACGGCAGGATAAAGAGAGTGCTTGTGCTTGCCGGGATGCTTCTCCTCCCGACGACGTCGGCGGTGTCCGAACAAGGAGCGCC
>Ga0184627_10000689_pt1 | contig 13072 bp, 9 predicted proteins | sample PLM3_127_b1_FD_133150 | JGI IMG/M metagenome (GOLD analysis project Ga0184627, IMG submission 133150) | Groundwater sediment microbial communities from an aquifer in East River, Colorado, USA - PLM3_127_b1 | ecosystem: Environmental > Terrestrial > Soil > Riparian zone | place: USA: East River...
GAAGCCGTTCTTCTGGCCGCCGATGCGCCCCACCGCGCGCAACGCGCACGACCCAGGTCTCTCCCCCCGTTTAACGAAAACGCGGTCTGTCCCTGAGGTTTGTATCCCAGCCGGGTTCTTAGGCGCTGCCTTAGAAGGCGCATTTTGGGCCCAAAAAGCGGCCTCTAAGGCCCTGCGATGCCTAAATACGATGTGCTAGTACTCACTAATCAATGGGTTGCGCTGGTCCGACCCGGACTTCGGCGGACTTCGCTAGAAGCCGATCCCCGTACGCACTGACAAACTCCTAGCCGCGATTACCCCTGAAAAACGCTACTAATATCAAGGAGACGGCTTGAGTCTGTCAGGACTGCACTGCGGGTCGGAGCCTTCCGGGGACGCTGCGCCCTGACCCACCAGAGAAGTCTTCGTCCTCGATCAATCCCGCCGGCTTCGTTACCGAATATCGGTATCGAGTCGAAGTGGGCACCAGCGGTCTCGTATCGTCGTACGCCGTTCGTTCTACTACCTTTTGCCGATAGCGGACTTCCGCCCGTCACGATTAAATGGTGCGGCACATACAGCAAGTCTTTGCCCAATTTTTCAGCAACTACGACATGGCGCAGAGGCGACGGATACGTCGCAAACGAAATAAGCTTAAGGAGCACAGATATGAGTAAATTAGCCCAGCTTGCACCGACTCTTACTGAGTCGCTCTCAGGCACTGCAAACAAGCTTGGAGTCAACATTTACCAGGTCATTGGTGGATTAATTCTTGGCGCGGCCGCGATGACGATGATGAGCGGCGGGCGTCTCGAAATTGGCTCTCTGACTGGGCCCTTCGTATTCATCCCTCGAGGCGCAGTGGAGGAGCCGGTGCGCGCGGCGCATGCCTCGCCGCGGGATCGCTTGACTCCAGGGGTCGCCGCCGTGTGCGAAAACAGCCCGCTCAATGGGAAGACCTTTGTCATCTTCACTCCGAAGATGGATCAGGGGTTCAAGGTCTCGGCGCTCAGATATGTTCCCTGCTCAAAGGAGCAGTTAAGCAATGAGATTATTCTTGTCCACCGCGATGACTTGCAGAAGATATCCAAAGATGTGCTTGTTGACGGGCCAACGGAAGTACGCACGCATGTTATTACTAGAGAGCCCGCAACGCCTTTGTTCAACTAGCGCTGCCGTTCAACTTTTGGAGATCGCACCATGAGTAAGATATTCGCCATCACCGTGATTCTCGTGACTTCACTATTTGCAATCAGTCTGTCGGCGCAGACCGTCGGCTGCCGCTATAACGGACAGGTTTATCCGGTAGGAACCAAGCTCGGAAATTTGACTTGCATGTCAGACGGCACCTGGAAATAGGTGCAGGGGTTTCGTAAGAGGACCAGTTCCTGATAAGGTCCGCGCGGCCTAGGGAGGCAACGCAACTACGCTATAGGAGCACGGCTGGGACGATGCGGCGCTCCCCGAAGATTCCCGCCGCATCGCCGATCTCCTTCACGTCGATCAGAAAACGGCGAATCCGGTCCAAGCCGTTCAGATTTCCGGGGCCTTCCGCGCTGGACTGAACTCAGATAAGTGGACCTGACACCATTTACGCTACCAATTACGCTATCGATAAAGCCGACGGGGGCGTGCGCGCTACGTGAGCCGCGCAGTGCTTACACGGCCATTTTCGGCACCGAAAGTGATGCTCTAAGGCCGAAAAACACTACTCCCTGGGCACGAAGTCCTGTAATTCCGTAGACTTAGCGTGGTCCGACCCCAGCGAGGCCAGATACAGCTGCCGAACCCCCGTGAGCCAGCGCGCCGCGAGCGCCGCATACAACTCGGCGCGCACCGCGTGCAGCGCCCCATTACCCAGCAAGCGATCTACACTCTTCACCCGATGCCGGTAACCGGTGACCGAGCGCACGCCCAGCGCAATCCCCGACAGACTGAGCGCGGCTCCCAGCACCACGGCAACCACCGCCCGCTGACACGCCGCCACACGCTTGGCGTGCAATTCGTTGAAGCACGGCCCCACCACTCGCGCTACGATATTGACTGCATGCATGGCACGCTCCGCTTTTTCGCCTCGACAACGAAAAGCTGAGCACCGAAGTGCCATGCATGCTTCGTTTTTGCCGCACGCTACACCACAATTGTTTGAAGTACAACGACTAAATGCGGGGAAACCTCAGGGTCTGACCCCAGCGAGCCCAGCGAGGCCAATTTCAATGCGCCAAGAACCTTCGGCGTTGAAGCGACCGTCAGATTTTGATGCGAAAAACGGGCGCGAACATTTCTGTCCGCGCCCGTTTGCCTATCCCCAAAGCGCGTAAATTATGACGAGCGCGATCAGGATCAGCAGCGCGATGAACAGGCCGACCAGACAACCACGGGTGAAGGGGTTCTTGGGATCGAGCAGGTCGCCGGTTCCGGTTCCGCCATCGCCCGGCCCGCCGCCTTCGCCGTCACCATCGACCCAGGGCAGTTGCGGGATCACGCCATCGGGAGTGGCGGGGACTTGCCACGGATTGCCACCCAGCGCCTGCACCTTGTCGGATAGCAGCGACAGATAATACGTCATCGTGGGGTACCAGCGGCTGTTGCGGCTCATCTTCGCATGGCGCCAGCTCATCAGCGAGAAGAGGCGCATTTGGTAGAGCAGCATGTCCCGCTTCATCGACACGGAGATGGCCAGCTGGAACGCACCCAGCGTTTCGCGCCACATCCGCGCATCGGCCTGCGCGGCGGCGACTTTTTTGGGATCAGGATGCTGAATGACAAGCGCATGATCGCCCGCGCCATCGAAAACCGACAGGTCGGTCACCAGCGAGCGGTTCTTGCCGAGATCGAACACGCCTTTTTTGACAGTCACGCCGGCCTCCGCCGGTTGGCCCAGTTCGGTGAGCAGCCGTCCGGCCTCCTGTAGCGTGATCTGTTCCACCTTGGGCTGCGGGAATTTGACGTTGCGGCCGTGATTAGTGATTTGCCGCACCGAAACGTCGAAACTCTGCCCCTTTTTGATGCCCAGCGGCAGTTCGACCGCCAGCACGCCGGTTTGCCGGTAGATGCATTTGGGGATGTGGATATAGCGCACCCCGCCGCCCGGTATCTCCACGGTGTGCGCGTCAACCGCGCGGATTTCGTGACGCGGGTAAAAGCGGTCGGCAAGCGCGACCACATCTTCGGCCTTCCAGCTGGGGATGTGGATGCGCGCGAAGCTGCCGTCGGGGATATCGCGCGACCATTCGAGCAGCAGCTCGTCGGGCGGCAAGCCGTCGGTGATCGCATGCGGGGTTGCTTCGATCTCGAAGGTGTGGATCGCCGCGCGCGATGCCGCCATCCCCGGATTGGCGACATTGCTATAGGCGATGTTGCGCTGCGCCAGCTTATCAGAGGTTGACGGTCCGGAGCCACTGGGGATCGGTGTCCCGGCAAATTCGATCTGCGCGACCAGGCATTGGTGCTCGCCCGTGAGTAACGACTGCAAGGACTGTGCGCCACCACCGCCTCCCGGCGTTGCGGGCAGATAATTGACGGCGAGATTGGTATCGAGCAGAACGCCGAAAAACTCTTCGCTTTCGGTGAGATCGATTGTCCTGACATTTGCGGTGTCGTCCTGATCATCGCGATTGGAATTGCGGTCTTGCGAGAAGCAGGGGAAGGACAGCCATTGCCCACCCGATTGTCCGGGAAGCGCGATGTGATTGGTACCGGGGGCCGTGCCGGGGTTTTTGAGATAGCCCTCAACCGGCACACCTCCGGGCGCATTGTAGGTCAGCCCCGCCGTGGTTTGCGCGTTAAAAATGCGGAAGAACACCCGCACGTCGTTGGCGTCCGCCATCGTGCCATTTCGCCTTACACGGGCCAAGGCGAAGTTATAGACATTCCGGCCCGTCACGGTCGTCTGCGGCAGCGGACTGAGTGCCGATGTCGCCTGGTTACCCGACAAAGCCTCGAACTGGCTGACGGTGATATTGTTTTTCAGATTGTTGATGAAGGTAAAGGCCTGCGCGCGCGTCGCCCCGTTGGGCAGCGTCTCGCCGTGCAAGGTTTCACCTGCCACCACACGGAAAACCTTAAGGTCGGAGCTCAGCCAATGCGTTTCATTGCCGTTATCCAGATCGAGCATGAAGGGATTGGCCGATGTGACCAGCTGGAAAAATGCGCTGTCGGTCAACGGTGCAGGTGCCGCAGGCGAGGCAAGCGAGGCATTGATGGTGACGGTCTGGTCCCCGAAGGTCGCGCTTGAGAACTGCACATCATAGGTGAAAGTAAAGCGCTGCAACCTCTCTGGCATGGCGGGATCGTCGCTCGAAACGCCTGTTGGCGTGATCGAAATAAAGCCCGCGCCTGCAGGTGTGACCACCGGCGCCCAGGCCGGGTTGAAGGCACCGGGCGTAACCGGGCCGGATGGAAACTGGCTGGGTTTCAACCCGTCAACAGTCACCCGGAGTGCGCCGCCAAACAGCGGATTTGCGGTCACCTCATCCTGGCCAAAGGTGCTGCGTTCGAGGATCAGGGTGATCGCCGGACGCGGCCGCGCCAGCCAGTTGGTGATGTTGACATACACCGCCTTGATGTCGTCGAAGACAGCAGGGTTGTCGTTGAAGCCATGATCTTTTTGCGCGTCTGCACCGACGCGCGCCACCGGGTTCAGAGGGGGAGAGGGTGGCGGCGGGGCAGTAGTCACTATGCCGCTGTCGCCGATCAAATTGATGTCAACATAGTGATGGAAGGTTGATCCGGTCACAATGCGGCCCACACCGACAACCCGTCCATCGTAGGTGCTTAATGTGTTAACCGTTTTGAGAGACGAAATTGCGTCGGCTCCGGGAAGCCCGAAATCGCCGAATGAAAAATTTCCGGTGGGCGAACTCGCCTTGCGCGAGGCGTTTTCTTCGGTTTGACCTGTGGCAATTACCTTCGGCTTTGCGCGCGTTCCGGCGAGTTCCCTGAACTCTGCCTGTGACGTATCGCCAAAGGGAGAGTTTTGTGCGTAATCATAACTGATTGCATCCAGTTGCACTTCATCCAGCGTCTGGCCTTCGTGCATATGATCCGGATAAACGGTGATGTTGCTCCCCGCACGTCGCAAGATCGGATGGGCGATTGCCGTGCTCGGCGTAATCGGTTGCGGCTTGGAATCGGACTGGTTTTCAAACCAGATGAAGGGCCCCGGAAACTCGGTATAATTGCTTTCGCTTCTGGAGCGCGTGGTATCGGCGCGATCGACAGTCAGGGGCGGGAAGTTTCGCGGGAAATCGGGGGGCATATGCGAAGCAGCCGGATCGCCTTCGCCATACCAGCAACGCATGGCGCGAACGCGCGGTATCTTTCCGCACATTTCAGCACCCAGACTATAATGGTCGCCCGTTGCGAATACGCCACCGCCTGCGTCCATGAAATTTGCGATTACCGAGATTTGTGCATCGCTTAATGCGCCGGTTGTCCCGCCCAAACCCTGGGCAGAAAGCCCGTTGAGGCCGATCAGCCAAATGACATCGATGTCGTTCAGGCTGAATCCGGCCGGGAGGGCATCAAAACGAAACGACTGAAAGTCCGGCGTTGCCGAACTATCCAGTCCGAGATGCGCCTTCGTCACAGTCATTCCTGCGCCGGTCAGTGCATTGACAAGTGTCTCATAGGTGAAATCCGGAACCCCCGCCGGCGTTGCGGAGCGAGTGAACCGATATCCACCATCCAGAACGATCAAAACTCGTGCAGCCATTTCGCATCTCCTAATGGGATAGATTTATCGTAAGTTTTTACAGCCTAACGAATAAGGTTAGGCTTTGTTCTCAGCTATGAGTACTTCCTATCGTTCAATTACCGTCAGCCCAGCAGTTGTTTTGTTTGCTCCAATGATTTGGCATAAAGCGTTTGGAGTTCTTTCAATCCTTTCGCTGCTCCTCCGAGCAGTTGTTTGTCCAACGTATCCGGTTTGAGATCGCGCAAGCGCTTGATGCTCGCGTCAACCCCGCCACTGTCACCGTAAATCACGCCTGAGGCGGCACGTACTACGCCGCCCAGAATGGCTGCTTCAAACAAATCAAGTGGAGGGCATGTCAGACACGGGTCAGGTCTCGGTGGAAACGGCCGCTTGGGTATCGGAACGGCCAGATAGCGCTCAATCAGGCGTTCACGCAGTTTGACATCGATATCAGCGATCCAATCCAACACGAATTGGGTGACCCAGCACGGACCATACAATTTAATGAGGTGATGCCGAAAAGTATGACCCAGTTCAAATAGATCGGCCTTGTGATGGAATTCCTCGATACCTGGATAGGAATAGAAGCTTTCAAGTACGTGGAAATGGAAGCAGAACCGATGGATATGCGGCGGGGCAAGCCAAACGGCAAGGTTGAGGTAATAGCGTTTGATCTTCTCCCAATTGTCTCCGCCCGCTGCTTCAAGCTGGGTGATGTTTATATTCATCCAGTGATGCCAGGTGGAATCCGTGGCTGCGCGTCCCACGTTAGCCCGATGCCCGTCATAGACACTGATCATTCCGAATCGCTTAGCGGGCGAATCACCTTTTTCATGCCAAAGCGGCGGATCGGCCAACGTGCGGCCGTGCGCGATCACCATGGGCAAAGGCTGGACAGCGGCAACGGTTGGATACTCGTTTCCGCTGACACCGCCACCGAAGTTGTACGCATTTGTCAGAGTGATCGGGGCCAGACCGACATCCGGTTGAGCCACATGATCGAATACAACGCCCTCGTGCGGATGGTCCGGCATCACATTGATCGGCCCAAGTGTGGGATGACACAGTACGGGATGCGGCCGCCTGTGTACGTGCCAGTAATGGCGAATCGACACCCACGGCGTCCACTCTATCGTCTGCGGCAGTGAATCGGCTTGCCTGTCGAATTCAATCATCTCGGCGCCAGCCATTTCTGCAGCGTTAGCGGGTCGATTGGTATCAATTCTTGCTGGAGAAAATCTTAGTGGAACGTGTTGAGCATTCGTCCAGGCACGCATTGTGCCTATACGCGGAATGCGACTACACATCGGCGCTCCCAAGAAGTCGTGATCGCCGGTGGCAAACACGCCGCCCTTGTTGTTCATCCAGGTTGTGAGCACCGCAAGTTCAGCGTCGCTGGCCGGGAGAGAACTCGCCAAATTAATTTCCGCATCATTCGTGGGTGTTGTTGCCCCATGGGGTTTGAAGCCATAGCACCACACTTCATCATAATGATCGATGACGTTCGAGCCGTCAGGCAGGGTGCTGTTGAAGCGAAAACCCAGGTACTTAGCGTTGGTTCCAGTCGGTGCTGCAACCACGCTGAACGCTCCCGGGGATCGCAGCCCGACATCGACGTGAAAATGCATGCAGCCGACGCTTGTTTCACGCAACAATCGAATCACCCGCTCGATGCCAAATGAATTAGCGCCGGGCGAAAGACTGATCTCCGTGTCGACCACGACGAGAATTCGCGCGTGGTGCCAATGTAACTTAATGTATTCAAGGAGTGCGGGACGAGCTATGTCAAGAACATGGTGTAAAGCCAGATTGCCATTCATAAAAACCTCCAGAAGGTTAGTTAGGGTATCGAAAATAGAGAAGAAGATGTAATAGGGTCAGGTTCACATTTCCGCGTCAAAGCCCCTCACCTATCCTCCAACGCCCACCACGTGCAAGTGGTTCTCCACGCGCGACACCCACGACAGTCCGGCGACTACTCGTTCGGTGTCGCTCTTTTGATCGTACGTCTGGACCGCCCCTTCCAAAGCGATGCGACCGTCGTGTGGGTCAGTAATCACTTTGACAAAAGGGCCCACGCCGGAGGTCGAGGTGTCGGCCCGCAAGGCCGCGCGCACCTGCGCTTCGCGGCGCAGCGCGGCGAGCCTGGCGCGCGAATCCACGGTTTCCTGAAACGCAGGTTCGCCAGCCAATCGGACGATCTCAGCCGCGCATTCCGCGACAGACACGCGCGCGCTGTTCAGGACCAGGTCGTAATCGGAAGCGTCGTGCCGTTCGTTCGGGGCCAGTGCGCTCATCGTGGTCGCGCGTACGGCGTCGTTCGTCGCGATTATCGCGTGCGCTTCGTCTTCGCCGATGCCGAGACGCTCCATCAGTACTTTCAGCCGGTGGGCGACCGGAGCGCATATCCGCACGCGCAGCACGTGCGTCACCGGCCGCAGGAGATAGGTTGCACCCCAACCGCGCATCAACACGTCGCCGCGGATGGCAATCTCGTAGATCTGCTCGGCGGCGTACGCGGCAAGCGCGGCCCGATCCGTTCGCAAGCGCTCAAGCGGTCCGGGTTTGCCCTGCAAGAAACGGTGCACCAGGGTGCGGTCTGCGTGCAGCTTGTCGGCGACCTGCTGCTCGAATACCCGGTGGCATATCAGTTCCAGGCCGAGCTTCTCGGCTACTTGTTGAGCAACTTCCTTGCCCTGCGAGCCGGCCTCCTGCGTCATTGCAATGATCGGCATGGCGAACTCCTTTCTCACTGTGGGAGAATTCTGGACGGGGAGGCGAAGGTCCTGAATTGGACGCACGCACTAGGACTGGGGTCCTAGCCCCTGCCCTGGAACCGGCCGAAAGCGTAGTGCGCGCAACGTCTTACCGTCGCGGCGCCGCGCCGAGAGCGGCAATACGCTAGACTATGACCAAAGTACTATGATCTGGTCATAGGGGCTCTCGGGTGGCAAGATTCAGCATCATGAGAGGGAGGACGTCTGAAAATCCTGGTTGTCGACGATCACCCGCTGATCCGTGAAGCGCTGCGGCAGGTGCTCCAAGCTCTCGACAGGCAGCTCGAGCTGCTGGAGGCCCAATCGTGCGACGAAGCGCTCCAGTTAACGCGCAGCCACCAAGACACTTCTCTCATCCTGCTCGACCTTGCTCTGCCCGGCACGGACGGGTTTGAAGCGCTGCGCCGGCTGCGCGAGGAGTTTCCGGGCATACCGGTGGTGGTGGTGTCCGCATACGATCATACGGAGCTCGTGACGCGCGCGATCGATACCGGTGCGATGGGATTTATCCCCAAGACCTCGACTACGCAAATTCTGTTGAACGCACTCCGGCTAGTGCTCGCCGGAGGCGTGTACCTGCCCCCGGAAGTGCTGCGCAGTCATAGGGCAATAGCGCCTGCGGCTCCACCGCTGGCCGCGGGCCCGGCGCAGTTGCGCGACCCGCACGAGATTGGGCTCACTGAACGGCAATCCCAGGTACTAGCACTGCTGGTGCAAGGCAAGCCGAACAAGCTCATCTGCCGCGATCTCAACCTCGCCGAGAGCACTGTCAAGATTCACGTGACCGCCATTCTCAAGGCGCTGCACGTCGCCAATCGGACCCAAGCCGTGATCGCGGTGGGCAAGCTGGGTTTGAAACTGCCGCAGTGGTAGTCGTGCCGGACAAGCCTCGGATCCCGGCTTCGATCATGGAGGGAGAATCGTGCGTGTTGGCGTAATTTCGGCTTTCACGGACTACCACCGCCGCGGCCGCCACCACCGCGGCGTACTGCAGCCACAAGTCGGCCCATTGATTGCGGCGCTGCTGCCGCCAGAGGTCGAAGTTGACATCATCAACGACACGTGGGAGGACCCGGACTGGCGGCGCGATTACGATCTGTTGTTCGTCTCCTGCCTGCATTCGGATTTCGACCGCGCTCGCCAGATTTCCCACTACTGGCGGCGGCGCGGCGCGAAAACCGTGGCCGGCGGCACACTCGCGAGCACGTATCCGGCGCTGTGCAAGCCGTATTTCGACGCCGTGGTGGTCGGGGACGCGGAAGGCAGCGTGCCTGCGGTCTACACAGACTTCGCCCGGAGCGCGCTCAAGCCATACTACGTCTCGGGCCGCTACGATGCGTCGCGGCTGCCGACGCCCCGGCTCGACTTGGTGGCACACAAGCAGGTCGTTCCCGTCGGTCTGGAGGCCTTTCGTGGCTGCCCATTCAGTTGCGAGTTCTGCGCGCTCACGGCGCTCGGCACCCGCTTCCATGCACGCCCCGCGGCGTCGGTCGTCGCCGACGTGCAATACGCGCAGCGCATGCTTGACCCGCATGTCCCTTGGTACAAACGCAACGTTGTCACTTTCTACGACAACAACATTGGCGGCAGCGTGGGGCGCCTGCGCGAGCTTTGCGCGGCGTTGGCGCCGCTCGGCGTGCGCTGGGGGTCGTGCGTCACGTTCAACGTGGTAGCCGATCCGGAAAATGTCCGCCGCCTTTCGCGTGCGGGCTGCCGCTTCCTCTTCGTTGGGCTGGAAAGTTTCAATCCGGCGGCGCTCGCCGACATGAACAAATACCAGAACGCGGTCGGGAGCATCCGCAGCGTACTCGATTGCTGCCGTGATCACGGCATCCTGGTGGTCGCGGGCCTGATGCTGAGCCCCACAGTGGATGATCTCGACTACATTGCCTCGATCCCGGACCGGCTCGACGAGTGCGGGCTCCACGTTCCGGCGTTCGTGAGCTTCGAGACGCCGCTTCCGGGCACGCCGTACTTCAGGAAGCTTGCAGCGCAGCCCGAACCCGCGTTGCTGCCCGGGGCGCTACTGCGCGACTTCACCGGCTATACGTTAGTCGTCCGCCCGACGCGCGCGGGTACCAATGAATTCATCGCGGCCTATCGTTCCCTTATCAGGCAGATCTACACGCCCGCACGGCGCCTGAGGAAGATCATTGCTGACTGCTCCCGCTTCCTGCCACGCGGCTATTTGTTCTCGGCGTGGATAGACGCCAAAGACCAGCTCGGGCCGTACCAGGCGGCTTGGCCGTACCGGTCGTTTCTCGCGGGGACCGACACCCCGCCGCCGGAAACGGTGCCTTTCGCGGATGGCGATTTCGTGTCTGAAACCGAGCGTGATGCCGTCCTCGGTCCCGCCCGCGTGGCGGACAGCGACGGACGCGTCCTGCCGTGCTGGATTGAGCCCACCAAGGTCTACGACACCAAAGGTCGCCTCACACCCGCGGCGGCGGCGTGGACCGAGCGCCCGCATCTATCTGCGACGGCCGTCCGGCGGTTCCTGTCGCCCGGCGTGTCATCCGACGCAACTTGCTCCACAATAGTCCCAATGAATCCGCCCGCACCGGAACCGGCACCGGCCACCCCGTGAATTCCAGCTCCCCCCGCGATCAGCAGATTTTCGTGCAGCAGGTGCGCACGCTGTACTCGCAACTGCCGGTTTCGGTGCCCACGCAGATTGTTGGCGCCGCCGTGCTGGTGGCGGCCATGTGGGGCGCGGTGCCCCGGGCAACGCTGGTATCGTGGTTCGTCCTGCTGTGCGCATTCCAGCTGTCGCGGCTGGCTCTCTATTGGGCTTACCAGCGGAGCGGGACGCCTGAAAATGACGTCGAGCGCTGGCGTGCGTGGTGGGCGATCGGCGCAGCACTGTCGGGACTCGTCTGGGGCAGCACGGGTGTGTTGATGTTCGTCCCCGATTCGCCGCCCCATCAGGCGGTGCTGATCGTTGCGTTGTTCGGGCTTGCGGTCGGCGCGATTACCGTGATCGCGACAGATGCCGTCGCGTTCTACGCGTACACGAGCGCGGTGGTGCTGCCGGTCCTGCTGCGCACCGCGTGGGAGGCTGACGCCACCTACCTGTTCCTGGCTGCGATCGGCACCCTGGTGTTCGCCATCATTCTCGCCTGCGGGCGCAACCTCTCGAAGGCCCTGGCAAACTCGCTTTCCGTGTACTACCAGAACCTCGAACTCATCGATGAGCTCAAGAAACAAAAGGCGATCGCGGAGCAGGCGCGCCAGGAGGCAGAAACCGCCAACCGCGCCAAGACCCAGTTCTTTGCGGCGGCAAGCCACGACCTTCGGCAGCCACTGCACGCGATGGGCCTGTTCGCCGCCGCTCTCTCCGAGAAAGTCCACGACCCCGAAGTGGCCAGCGTCATCGCGAGCATCAATTTATCCGTGCAGGCACTGGAAGCGCTCTTCAACGAGCTGCTCGACATTTCCAAGATCGATTCGGGCGTGATCAAGCCCAACCTCACCCAGTTTCCCCTCGAAGACGTGTTTAGCCGGCTGCGCGACGAGTTCGCCGCGGAGGCGCAGGCCAGGGGGCTGCGCCTGTCGGCCAGCAGCGGCGGGCACGTCGTGTTGAGTGATGCGGTGCTGCTTGAGCGCATCGTCCGCAATCTCGTCAGCAACGCGATTCGCTACACCGCGGTGGGCGAAATATCCCTGGCCGCGGTGCGGGTGGGCGGCTCGGTGAGAGTCGAGGTACGCGATACCGGGATCGGCATTCGCCCGGAGGACCAGCAGAGAATATTCGAGGAGTTCGTTCAAATCGGGAACCCGGGGCGGACCAGCAAGAAGGGGCTCGGCTTGGGCCTATCCATCGTGCAACGGCTGTGCGGACTGCTCGGCCATGAGGTCCGCCTGACTTCAGAGGCCGGCAAGGGCTCGACGTTCAGCTTCGATGTGCCGCTTGGTGCCGCGCCGGCAGTTCGTGCCGCACCGCCTGCGACTCCTGCCAGCCGCGCCGACCTGTCCGGGAAGCTGATCGTAGTGATCGACGACGAGGCGGCGATTGTGGACGGGATGAATGCGCTGCTGACGGGCTGGGGCGCGGAAGTGATCGGATCGCTCACCGGCGACGACGTACTCGACGCCGTGCACGCGAAGGGGCAACTGCCCGATCTCATTCTGGCCGATTTCCGCCTGGCCGGTAGTACTACCGGGATCGATGTCATCGCGCGGCTACGCCGCGAGCTCGACCCCGAGATTCCCGCGATCCTGGTGACCGGCAGCACCGCCCCGGAACGCATTTCCGAAGCGGACTCGGGACGCCATGAATTGTTGATCAAACCGGTGCAGCCGGACAAGCTGCGCGAGCTGATCAGCCAGAAGCTGCAGGCGCTCTCCGGCCGAGCCGCCGGCCAATCGTAGAAGAGCCGCCAGCGAGGGGCTTCCGCTTCACCAAACCAGCGCTGTCCTTTCGTATCTAGATCTGGCTCGCCAGCGCGCGCACTCGTTCCATAAGGGCGCGCACGCCGATAGCCTCGAAAATTTCGGGCAGCTGTAGACTCGGTTCCTGCGGTTCCTTGACGCAAGAGGGCGCAACCACGTCAGACATCGGGGTCCGGTTCACGTACAGAAACTCCTCGTCACTCCGGGAGGTGGGGAGCTTCAA
>Ga0184627_10000690_pt1 | contig 13068 bp, 7 predicted proteins | sample PLM3_127_b1_FD_133150 | JGI IMG/M metagenome (GOLD analysis project Ga0184627, IMG submission 133150) | Groundwater sediment microbial communities from an aquifer in East River, Colorado, USA - PLM3_127_b1 | ecosystem: Environmental > Terrestrial > Soil > Riparian zone | place: USA: East River...
GACAAATACCGAGGGTACCATGTACTCGGGAAGCTTTTGTTTCAGAAAACTCCTCAGTTCATGTGTTGTAGGTGCAGAACCCTGGTTCGGGACCACATAGGCCACCAGCCGCTTATCCGATTTCAGATTTTCGATTTTGGATTTTGGATTTTGGGCCGCCTGTTGCTCTTCTCTTACATCCGCCCGTGCTACGACCACAGTTCCCTGAACCGCAGGGTGTTGGCTCAGCACGGACTCAATCTCCCCCAGCTCGATGCGAAAACCACGGATCTTGACTTGATGATCAAGCCGACCCAAAAACTCAATGTTGCCATCGGGAAGGTAGCGGGCCATGTCTCCGGTCCTGTACAGGCGTGTGCCCGGTTCCTTGCTGAAAGGATTAGGAAGGAACTTTTCCGCAGTAAGATCGGGCCGCTTGAGATAACCCCGCGCTAAGCCGTCCCCGCCAATGTAAAGCTCGCCTGGTACCCCGATTGGCACCGGTTGAAGATTTGCGTCCAAAATGTACGTTTGAGTGTTATCCATCGGACGGCCCAAGGAGATACTTTCCCATTTTGCTGAAACTTGACAATTGGCTGACCAAATCGTCGTTTCTGTAGGGCCATACATATTCCAGAGAGAGGAACTTCTGCGCAATAACTGATCCGCCAACTTTTTCGGTAAAGCCTCACCGCCGCATAAGATCTTTAGCTGGCTACCTTCCTCCCATTGGTTGTCCAGCAGCATTCCCCAACTAGTCGGCGTTGCTTGCATTACCGTAACGCCAGAGCCACCTAATCTATCTACTAACCGACGACCGTCAGAAGCAACTTCGCGGCTCACAAGAATTGTTTGGGCACCCACCGTGAGCGGCAGGTAAAGCTCCAACCCCGCAATATCGAAGGAGAGCGTGGTGACTGCCAGCAGCGTATCCTGGTCAGTCAGTCCTGGTCGTTGCCGCGTCGAGCACAACAAGTTGACGACGCTGCGCTGTTGAATCTGAACTCCCTTGGGTTGGCCGGTAGAGCCTGAGGTGTAAATGACATAGGCGAGGTTCTCCGCTATCGCCAGGTTGTCAGGATTGTCATCTCGCTCCTCAGCAATCTTGTCCCAGTCCTTATCTAGGCAGAGCACGTGGGCTTTGAAGTCAATGAATTGTGGGAGCAGTTTCAGTTGAGTCAACAACACCGAAATTTGAGCCTCATCGAGCATAAAGGCTAAGCGCTCTTTGGGATATTCGGGATCCAAGGGCACGTATGCCCCGCCTGCCTTGAGTATGCCTAATAGTCCCACCACCATTTCCAACGACCGCTCCACACAGATCCCGACCAACACCTCCGGCCCTACTCCTTGCTTTGTGAGATAGTGGGCTAATTGGTTGGCGCGCTTGTTCAGCTCCCGATAGTTGAGTTGCTTGTCCTCAAAGACCACAGCCACAGCGTCAGGGGTTTTTTCTGCCTGGGATTCGAAGAGCTCGTGGATGCATTTGTCATTAGGGTAATCTCTATTGGTGTCATTCCACTCCACCAGTAGCTGGTGTCTTTCGGCCTCGGTGAGTATCGGGAGATCTGAGATGCGTTGATCTGGGTTTGTGACAATGCCCTTCAGCAAGATCTTAAAATGACCTAGCATCCGGATGATCGTCGCGCCATCGAAAAGATCGGTGGCGTACTCGAGCCGGCAAAACAACCCTGAGGGCTGGTCCTCGATTTCCAGACTGAGGTCAAACTTAGCCGACCCAATATCGACTTGTACGGGCTGGACTTCCAATCCGGAAATCTTCACATCCCGTCGAGGTAGGTTTCTTAATTGAAACATTACTTGGATTAACGGACTCCGGCTCAGGTCCCGATCTGGCTGCAGGGTTTCCACCAATTTTTCAAAAGGCACGTCCTGATGAGAATACGCTGCCAATGCGACGTGGCGTACTCGCTGGAGCAGTTGGCGGAAAGTCAAGTTTGCCGACAATTCCGTGCGCAGTACCAAAGTATTGACGAAAACTCCTATGAGATTCTCTATCTCAACTCGGTTGCGACCTGCGACGGGCACTCCGACCAAGATGTCGTGTTGCGACGTGTATCGGTAGATCAACGTCTTGAAGGCTGCTAAAAGGGTCATGAATAGGGTGACCTTTTCGCGTCGGCTGAGTGCCTTCAGACGATCAGCAAGATCGACCGAAAGGGAAATGTCGTGCGTCGCTCCCCGATAGGTTTGAATGGGTGGTCGTGGGCGATCGGTCGGTAGATCCAGCAGACCCGGAGCATCTCTGAGCTGGCGCTTCCAGTGGGAAAGCTCTCTGTCGAATGCCGGACCTTCGAGCTCCGTTCGCTGCCAGACGGCGTAGTCCGCGTATTGAACAGTAAGCTCCGGCAATGGATCAGGTTTTCCTCCGCAAAACGCGTCGTACAGCTTGGACAGCTCCCAGAAGAGAATTCCGATTGACCAGCCATCGGATGCGATGTGATGCATGACCAGAACCAGAATATGCTCCTGCTCCTCAAGGCGGATTAAAGTGGCTCTTAACAAGAGGTCGGAGCATAGATTGAAAGGTTGTCGAGCTTTTCGCTTGAGAAGGCTTCCAAGTTGCCTATCCGTGAATCGGCGCTTGCGCAGGTCGATGAGTTCCAATTCCACCCGCCGTTCAGGGGCGATGACCTGCACCGGGAACCCGTCGACGGCCGCAAAGGTGGTGCGCAGCACCTCATGACGCCGCACGATAGCATTCAACGCTTTATGCAACGCTTCCACGTTTAGCTGCCCGCTCAAGCGCACCGCCCGGCAAACACTGTACAAGGGACTATGGGGCTCGAACTGATCCAGGAACCACAGCCGCTGCTGTGCAAAAGAAAGGGGAATTGCGTCGCGCTTCTGAAGTCGTGGTATCGTCATCGGATTGCCATTAAGAAATCTGTCGTCTTTAAGCTGCTTAGTCCTGTGGATACGGTGCGTCGGGATCGACCCGGATATTAACGCAGGCCGGCCTCCCGGACGCGACGGCTCGCTGCAACGCCGGCTTAACCTGGTGCGGGTGCTCCACATATTCACCATAACCGCCCAAAGCTTTCGTTATCTCTTCATAACGAAGCCCCGCTTGAAACATGGTGACACGCTCCGCGGTCGCCGTAAGAAATTGCTTTTGGCGCATTGATCCCGATATCCCATCGTTATTCGCCACAACCACGAGAATAGGAATGTTGTGTCTTACGGCCGTTTCCATCTCCATGACATTTAACGCAAAAGCCGCATCACCGCAGATGGCGATCACCAAGCGATCGGGGTGGGAGAGTTTTGCTCCAATCCCAAAGGGAATGCCGATCCCCATGCAGCCGTTAGACCCCGCCGTCAAACGAGACGCGGGCAAATAGCTGGGAATGACCTGTTGCGCCGCGGCCATGTTAACGTTGCTATCCAAGATGCAAACGCTATCCTTCGGCAGGAAGTCACCGATCTCTTTCATCAGCCGATGGGGCGACAGAGGAGTAGACTGGTCGTTCATTAGTGATTCCAGATGACAGGTCTTGGTTTTCCGCTGTTTCTCCAACAGCGCATGCCACGAAGCTCGTCCACTTTTCGGCGCTGCTTTTTTGTTGGTATTCAGACAAGCCAGGAGTTGTCTTAATACCTGTTTCGCGTCCCCTACAATTCCCACTACGGGTTTTACATTGATGCCGATTTCCTGCTCATGGATGTCCACCTGTATGAGTTTAGCATCTGGAGCCAATTCGGCCCCGAAACGAAACGTCCAGTCCAGCCGCGCCCCCACCAACAAGACGGCATCGGCCCTGGACTGAACAATTCCTCGTGCTGCGTTGGAGCAAAGTGGGTGGTCATCAGGAAGATAACCACGCCCCATGGGAGAAGTGATGAACGGAACACCGTAGTCGTTCACCAAGGCGCTCAATTCTTCATAGGGTTCGGACCATCGAATCCCTTTCCCGATAATCAGTGCCGGCCGTTCGGCGTTGAGCAGAATATCAGCCGCCGTTTCGATCGCGTGCATATCCAGCGCGGGAGGTTCGTCGCCATACTCGCAAGACGGTGGGGGCTCGGTTGCGATTCCCGTGAGGATGTCCTCAGGGAGGTCGAGATAAACCGGTCCCGGACGCCCCGAGAGCGCGGTTTTGCAAGCGCGGTCGATGCATTCGGGTATGCGTGCAGTCGACTCTACGAGACCAGACCATTTAGTGATTGATTGAAAGAGAGCCACGCCGTCCAGCTCCTGGAATGAACCCATTCCTTGCATGCCCAACGGTCGACGCCCTCCCAATACCACGAGAGGCCAGCAGTTATCGTTGGCCACCAGTATGCCGGTTGCGGCGTTCGTCACCCCTGGTCCGGCCGAGAGAATCGATATCGCGGTCAAACGGCCGCTCACGTAATTTTGCGCCGCGGCCATCATGATTCCCGCTTGCTGATGGCGGACACCGATGGGACGTATGCCAACGTTCGCGCATGCGGCAAAGGTTTCGATGATCGGCGTGCCGGCGAGGCAATATACGTGCGTCACACCCCACCGCTTCAAACTCCGGGCGATCAACATGTGGCCGTCACTAGCAACTTTTTTAACTTTTTGCTCCAGCATAGCCCGCGTCTCCGGAGGGAGCGCCGCGATCCGCAGAGCAAGATGACCTTCGAATTTCGGAATAGGCTGGTCAGTGGTCACAGCCGCCTCGTGAGCTTGATGACGATGAACCTCGATTGCAATGCGCCCCAAATCATCGACGTTCACCCTCCTTCGAAAAATCTTCTAATGCCGTTACCAGTTCCGCTTTCGAGGTAACGGGAAGGGACTCCATGGATGCGGCGATCTCATGCGCTAGTTCAGCAACCGTCGGTTTATTGAATAGCGTGACGATCGGCAAGTTGACTTGAAACAGAGCGGCGATACGAGACAGGACCTGCGTCGCGCGCAAGGAGTCCCCGCCCAATTCAAGAAAATTGTCGCAGACACTAACTTTCTCGATCCTCAAGACCTCGGCAAATATGTTCGAGACCAAGATCTCGAGCTCGTTCTGGGGCCTGACGAACTCCTTTGGGAATCTCTGCGCGAATACTTCCGCAAGCTTCAGGCGCTGTATTTTGCCCGTTGAGCCTTTCGGTATCTCATCAACGAACGAAATGTGACTCGGCACCTTGAATGCAGCGAGCCGCTTGAGCAGGTATTCACGGATCATGGGCTCTGTTATTTGATCTTTGTCGAGAACTACAATAGCCGCAGCGATGTCCTCACCGAGCGTGGGATGAGGAACCGGGAAAGTCGCCGCCTGGGAAACCTGCGGATGCTCTAGCAGAGCTGCGTCGATCTCCCTTAGAGAGATTTTTGCTCCTCCGCGGTTGGCAATTTCTTTGAGCCGCCCAGCGAGAAAGAGATAGCCGTCGCTATCAAGATAGCCTTGATCTCCAGTTCTGAGCCACTCCCGGGTAAAACCGGCGCCGTTTGCACTTGGGTTGTGATCATACCCGCGCATCACATTCGCCCCACGAACTACTACCTCACCCATATGCCAGGCCGGGAGGAGATTCCCTGCTCCATCCATAACGGCGACATTGGGCCCGGCGGCTAGCCCCACAGAACCCGCTTTGCGCTCCAGGGGCGGTAGCGGATTGCTGGTAATCTGATGGGCTGCCTCAGTCATTCCGTAAGACTCAATCACCGGGACATCAAATATTTCTTCCAATGCGTGCAGGACTCTCGCAGGCAACGCTGAGGAAGAGGAGCGGATGAATCGCAGCGAATGATGTTTTAGTCGTTTAGCCTCGGCTTGCGCACATCCAACTACCGCTTGATGAACGGTAGGCACCGCCGTGTACCAAGTCGGACGAAGCGTCTCTAGCCACGGTAGGAACTCCTCAGCCTCGAAGCCCGGGGTACAAACTACACTGCCGCCAGCCATCATGGATGACAGTAGCGCCCCCACGAGCCCGTGAATATGAAAGAGTGGCATGACGTTGAGACAACAATCGTTGGGCTGTAGGTGCAAGGTGGCGGCGATATTTCTGGCCGAGACAAGAAGATTTGAATGAGTCAACGGAACCCTCTTAGGGCGGGAGGTTGTTCCGGACGTATGGAGGATCAACGCAACGTCCTCCGCTTCGGCAAACCCCTTTTCGGTCTCCGTTGCGCCCCTTTGCCCCCGCAATGTGAAGGCGCCGGCGATCGGTTCCCCCAAGGGAGACAGTTCGATGATGGGAATAGAGAGTCTTTGCGCGACGGGGATGGCTGGGGAATCACTTCCGCTCTCCACCAACAATGCCTTTGGACTCAGGCCGCAAAAATATGACTCAAATTCGCTCGTGGGATTCGCTGGGTTGAGCGGCGCGTAGGTCGCCCCCGCAGCGACTCCGAGAAAAGCTATGGCCGCTTCCGGACCATTGGGAAGGACGGCGGCTACCCGATCGTTGCGACCGATGCCGAGGTCGTTTAGTGCCGCTACGATTTGTTCGACTTGTCGGTATAGCTGGTTGTAAGTGAGAGGCTTACCGCCGGGCGCGGCTATGGCTACGGCACCCGGGCTTCTTTGCGCGTGAGATTTATGAAGAGCGGTAATGTTATTTGGACAAACGACATCCTCCGACGGTATATTATTGATAACGCTGCTGATGATCCGATTCATCTCAGCCTCTTGAACTTTGTGCCTTGCTTTGATCCCGCAAGCGCCACTTTGCATCCTCGTCTGAAAGCGATTCCAGTTCGATTAAGATTTGTTCCAGCTCTTTTGCACCTAGGTTTTTACCCTGGCGCGCTGTAATGAGGAGCACTTCCGTGTCTTCGACTGCATACCCAACTGGGACGTTGTCCCCGGTTTCCACCTCACTGACATCGACTCTGAGGCCTCTAATCTTTACCTGAAAGTCTTTGCGACCGAGGTGCTCCAGACAGCCATCGGGAGACATCCGTCCCAAATCTCCCGTGAGATAGATGCGCCGGTCCCCGCCCTCAGGGTCAGGCAGAAATTTAGCCTGTGTGAGGTCGGGCCTGCGCCAATAACCCATCGAAAGATAGCGGCTCTTGACAGCGATTTCCCCCACTTGGTTGAAGCCTACCTTTTGACCGTCATTATCGAGCAGGAGCACCTCTTTGTCTGGCATGGCGTAACCGACCGGCACGATCTCTCCGGTGATCTCCGTCTCCTTGCCGATTAGGTAGACTCTGAATGGTCCGACTTCACGTGTTCCAAGAGTGTTGATGAGTAGACAGTCCGGGGAAAAATGTTTTTTGTATAGCTCAACATCACCTCTGCACATCGGTTCACCGGCCAGATTGATCACGCGAAGCTTAGGAAACTCTTCTTTGCCGGTGAGGGTGCTCACGAACTGACGGAAGACCCTTGGTCCAGAGCGGTAGACGGTGATTTCTTCCTGGACCAGCCAGTCAGCGAGGTGCTCTAGTCCCTCTTCGTTGACGTACCAGGGAAATGACCCTGCGCCACTGAGTAAAGCGTAGAAAGCGTTGCTCTCTGATGAACCGACATTAGTAAAGCGATCTTCCGGGCCAAGTTTGAAACGCTTGTCATGCCCGATCCCGTGAATAACCCTGCGATGGGTGTTAATGACTCCTTTGGGCTCACCTGTCGAGCCGGAAGTATAGGCGATGTATGTAATGCAGTCAGGTGATATAGGCAGGCCCAGGTTTTCCGTTGACAGGCTGCAATCAAGCTCGTCGATATTGATTATTTCGCATTCCCTCCGGGCCAGTTCCATAGCTAGGGGAAGGTGCCTGCTATCGGACACGATCAGGCTCGCCTCTGTCTCCTTGAGGATATAACTATTCCGCTCGCCAGGATGCGAAGGGGCAAGGGGCACGTAAAAACCGCCCATTTTCAGCACGGCCAGACCGCCAATAATAGAATTCTCCTGATCGACCAGGAGCGCGATGGGTTTCCCTCGGTTCTCATACATGGCCAGAATCGTTCGAGCAATACGATTGGCAGCCCGATTCAATTGATCCCAAGTAAGCGTGTTTCTCATCGTCTTAAAAGCAATGCGGTGAGGATACCTTCGTACATATTCTTCGAAACGACGTGGAACCGTTTCTTTGACTTCTTCGTGTTTAAACTCATCGGGTGCGCCGGATGAGTGAATATGGTTAGCCTGGATTCTCTGCTGTTCCCCCAGGACATTCGAATGCTTACTCATTTTGTCTCTCCTAGGCGTCCGTGTGCCTTGGCCGACCGTTCACCACTTTGGGCGTCTTAGTCCGATAGGAATCGTAGAGATTCAGCTCTTTCTAGAGTTGTTAAACTACACGCAACGCAAATGCCAAGTTTGGAGTTAGTAATAAAATATTATTTTATTACAGTTTGCAGAAAATTTATACCCCCCCTATGACATCATCTTTTCACGCGATCTGCTGGAAACCCGCTACCAACAAAGTTGAAAGAACCGCCAGCGTTGTGCCCCCCAAGCGCTCCTTAAGGTTGGAAGTGACTCCTACATAACGTTGGGTGGGGGGGACCGAAAGGCTTTGGAGAAGTTAGACCTACTCCATGATTGTCCCCCTACGCCAATTCCCCTTCGTTAAAACTTCGGGGAATATCCTCCGACCCGTCGGCCAAAGCCTTTGGGCGGCGCGCCGAAGCCTTGACGAAGGAGGAGGCTCCGGAGAACACCCTTCGCAAAGATGTTACCTCCGACAGATGGACGCGATAAAAGCGGCTTGCCACCCGAAGCTCTGGAGTTGCCCCAGAGCGAAGAAACAGGGTAAACGTACTTGCTGACTGTCCCCCTTCGCCGAGGCTTCGGGGGACACCCTTCGCTCTGAAAAGACGTTGCAGCTGGATAGATCGTAGCGGAAAAAAAGTGGCTTGCCACCCGAAGCTCTGGAGTTGCTCCAGAGCGAAGGGTGGTGGAGCCGATGGGAATCGAACCCACGACCTCTTGAATGCCATTCAAGCGCTCTCCCAACTGAGCTACGGCCCCACAGAGGGAAAGGCTAAAGGATGAGGGATGAAGGATGAATGAAGACTTTAGCCCCTAGGCTGCTAATATCCAAATTACACACTAAAAAGTCAAATGAGATGGTGATTCGTTTCCGATGGCTTGATCCGTTCTTTCGCCTTCATCCTTCTGCCTTCATCCTTGCCCCTTGACCATCTCCTCCGCATGCCGCCGGGTCTTGTCGGTAATCTTTAGGCCACCGAGCATGCGCGCCACTTCTTCGACCCGCTCCGGATCTTTGAGTTTTTTGACCGTCGTCGCCGTCCTGCCTTTGCTGACCTCCTTGCGCACGACGTGATGAGAGTCGGCCAAGGCGGCGATCTGCGGCAGATGGGTGACACAGATCACCTGATGTGCGGAGGCCACCTGCTTGAGCTTCTTCCCCACGATCTCGGCGACCCCGCCGCCGATGCCGGCGTCGACCTCGTCAAACAAAAGGGTTGGAATGTCGCCGGGCATGAGCACCAGCGATTTGATCGCCAGCATCAGTCGCGAAAGCTCGCCGCCGGAGGCGATCTTGGCCAGCGGCTTGGGCGGTTCGCCGGGATTGGGCGAAAAGTAAAATTCGATCTGGTCCATGCCCGATTCGGTGAGCGTCTTTCCTCCTAGATGAAACGGTGGGTCGTCCTCCGTCTCCGGGGCTTCCAGGAAACGCACTTCGAAGATGGTCTCCGGCATGCCCAGGCCCTTGACCTCTTTTTCCATTTCTCTTTTGAACCGCTTGGCTATCCGCTGGCGTTCCAGGGAAAGCGCGCCGGCCGTTTCCCAAGCCCCGCGGCGCGCCGTCTCGAAGGCCCGCTCCAAGGCGGGGATTTCCTCTTCGCCCCGTTCCAGCATCTGGAGGTCGGCTTCCATCTCCGCCTGCATTTCGAGAATCTTCTCGATGCTGCCGCCGTATTTTCTTTTAAGCCGGTGCAGCTCCGCCAACCGGTCCTCAAGCCGCTCCAGCGCTCCCGACTCGAAATGGACCCGCTCGCCATAGCGGCGCAGTGCCGCGTTCGCTTCTTCCAGGTGCGCCGATGCCGCGTCGATGAGCTCCACGGCGGGTTGCAAAGCAGCGTCGATGTTCGCCAACTCGCGCAGTTTGCCGCCGTAACGTCCGAGCCGGCCGACCAGAGCGTCTTCCCCTTCGTAGAGCAGCTCGACACCTTCCAAGCAGCCCTGGTGGAGCTTTTCCGCGTGCGCCAGGATCATTTTTTGTGCCTGAAGCTCTTCCTCCTCGTCGTCGCGCAATCGGGCCTTGGCGATTTCCTCTACCTGGGCTTCGAGCAGCCCTTTTTCCTTTTTGCGTTTTTCCAAAAGCTCGCGGGCCTGGCGCAATGCCTGCCAGGCGGATGCCAGGGCGCGATACCGTTCACCCATCTTAGCCGCCCGGTCGGATAACCCGCCGAAGGGGTCAAGCAAACCGATATGCGATTGCGGATCAAGCAAGGTGTGATGCTCATGTTGGCCGTAGATGTGGATGATGGAATCGCCGATTTCCGAAAGCAGGCCGAGCGGGCACAGGCTGCCCCCCAGGTAAACGCGGTTTTTCCCGGAGCGGCTGACGATGCGCTTGATGACCAGCCCGCCTGCCGTGTCGAAGCCGGAGTCGGCCAGCTTTCGGGAAACGCAGGCCGGGGGATCCTCGAACAAGGCTTCGACGCTCGCTTCGTCTTCGTTATGCCGGATGACGTCGGCGCTGACGCGATTTCCCGAAACCAGCTCCAGCGCGTTGAGCACGATCGATTTCCCCGCGCCGGTTTCGCCGGTGAGGACGTTCAAGCCCGCGCCCAGCTCCAGCGCCACTTCGTCGATCACCGCGAAGTTCTTGATCCGCAGCTCGCGCAGCATCTCCGTCTAGCCTGGATTAGTCATGGTCCCAGCGAAGGCGACATTACACCGTAGACCGAAGGGTGAAGCCTGGAGGGAGAAGGCACCCGAACGTACAGTTGCGTTGACTTGTACGGCGCTCGGTCACCCGGTTGATTATTTTCACGGCTGTTTGCTCCGCATGATCGGCTCGCAAGCCGCTTCAAGGCACCGCTCCATTGTCCCTTCGACCTCGCTCAGGGCAGGCTTCTCCCGGAAGGGGTTACCCTTCGGTCTCTGTCTACCTTGAACAACGCCCTCAGCGCTCTCCCCATTTGAGTTTCTCGCGCAGGATTTCGTAATAGCTGCGCGACGGCACCTTGATGAGCGAAACCGGCAGGCCGTAGTCGCGCGCCTCCACCTCATCGCCGTTGTTGAGCCGCGTCCCCGTTTGCCCATCGGGAATGAAGATGACGGTGTCGCCGAAGGAGCGCAACGTGACATGGATGAGCGCGTCGCTCGGCACCACGATGGGCCGGTTGGTCAGCGTATGCGGACAGATCGGCGTGATCACGATGGCGCCCAGCGTGGGCTCGAGGATCGGTCCGCCGCTGGCGAGCGAATAGGCGGTGGAGCCGGTGGGCGTGGAAATGATCAGACCATCGGCGCGGTAGGTGCACAGGTAGGCGTCGCCGACGTGAGTTTCGAGATCGATGATGCGGCTGCGCGCGCCTTTGGCGATCACCGCCTCGTTGAGAACGCGAAAACGGCGGGGTTTGTTTTTTTTGCTCTTGATCCGGACCTCCAGGGTCATGCGCTTTTCGATTTCGTAATCCCCCTCGAGGGTCTTCGCCAGCACCCCTTCCAGCTCGTCCACCGCGACCTCGGTGATGAAGCCCAGGCCGCCCAGGTTCACGCCGAGAATCGGCACATCGGGCCGTTCCACCAGCGGCGCGATGTTGAGCAGCGTGCCGTCGCCGCCCAGCGCGATGATGAGGTCGGCCTGCATCGCCATCTGTTTCTTGGAACACGACTGCGCCGCGCGGCGCACCAGGCCGTTTTCCACCAGAATTTTCTTGCCCCTCCGCTTAAGCCAGGGAATAAGCCAGCGGGCCATCTGCGCGGCTTTGGGTTCTTGGTACTTGGCAACCAGGCCGACGACGCGAATCATTGATAGAGACTCTCCACGCGCGAGATTAGCACAACGAGAAAAATAAAGTCCATGAGACAACGCAAAACAACCATCCGAAATTCGCGCTGTCGATGATTCGGGCTACACCACGAGATTGCGCAAACGCGAGCTCAGGTAATCCACCAGCACGACCAACGCGATCAGAACCAGTACGATGGCCGCGGCTTCCTGGTATTGAAACGTGCGAAAGCTCGTGTTCATCAGATAGCCGATGCCGCCGGCGCCGATCAGGCCGAGCACCGACGCGGCGCGAATGTTGGTCTCCAGACGGTAAAGCGTAAAGGAGATCAGATCCGGCAGGATTTGCGGCACCACCGCGAAGGAGAGGACCTGCGTGTAGCCGGCGCCGGTGGTGCGGATCGCCTCGACCACGCCTTCATCGATATTTTCCACCGATTCCGAGAGCAGCTTGCCGAGCACCGTCGCGGTGTGAATCGCCAGCGCCAGGGTTCCCGCGAACGCCCCCAACCCCACCGCCGCGACGAACAAGAGCCCGAGCGCGAGGTCCGGAATCGTGCGCAGAAAATTCAGCACGGCGCGCACCGCATGATAAACCGCCGGGTGCGGCGTCGTGTTGCGCGCCGCGAGGAAACCGACGGGAAACGCCACCAGCAACGCCAGCAGCGTGCCGGCCAGCGCCATTTGCACCGTCTCCAGCGTGGCGCCGACGACGGTCTGTGGAAAGGTGTTGTCGCGCCAGCGCTGTTTGGCGCCGGCCCGCTCGGCGGCGAGCGGCAGCGGCAGCAGCAGCTCGGCGAGTGAAAACCCTGCGGGTAAATAGTAGTTCTTCAAGTCCGTCACCTTGGAGAAATCGGGCGGCAGCATGCGCGCGATGGTGATGCCGATCTGGGGAATCCCCTCGAATAACTCGCCGGGCCTGATCTTAGCGCCCTGAACCGACCAGGCTAAGACCAGCAGGAAGACGCCGATGAGAAAGAAAAACCGCGCCCCTCGTCTCGGCGCCGGCGGCGCTTCGGCCCATATATCCTTCTCGGCCTCTTTTCGAGTCGCTTCCGCCACGGCGCACCTCCGTTCGTCATTCGTTACGCTGATAAACCGAATCCACCACCGCATCGGTCAGGTCTGTGACCGGACCGTCGAAAAAGATCCGCCCTTGCTTGAGACCGATCACCCGATCGGCGTACTCCCGGGTCAACTCCAGCGTGTGC
>Ga0184627_10000691_pt1 | contig 13067 bp, 8 predicted proteins | sample PLM3_127_b1_FD_133150 | JGI IMG/M metagenome (GOLD analysis project Ga0184627, IMG submission 133150) | Groundwater sediment microbial communities from an aquifer in East River, Colorado, USA - PLM3_127_b1 | ecosystem: Environmental > Terrestrial > Soil > Riparian zone | place: USA: East River...
CATCACGCGCCAGTCACCCGATCAACTGCTGCTGGTCGTTAGCGGCAAGCTCGAGCGCGCCACGCAGCAGAGCAGCTGGGTGAAGGCCTTTGAGCGTAGCGGCGCGTGGGTGCAAATCTGGCCGATCGATATCGGGCGGTTGCCGGATTGGATCGCCGCGCGCCTGCGCCGGCACCAGCTCGTGCCCGACGCCGAGGCCGCGCGCATCCTCGCCGAGCGGGTTGAAGGCAATCTGCTCGCCGCCCAGCAGGAAATCGACAAGCTCGCCCTGCTGGTGCAACCGGGCCCGCTCGATGCGACGACCCTGGCGAACGCGGTCGTGAACAGCGCGCGCTACGACGTGTTTCAACTCGCGGACGCGGCACTGCGCGGAGACGCCGGTCGCGCGTTGCGGGTGCTCGATGGATTGCGTGGTGAAGGGGTGGAGCCGACGCTCGTCTTGTGGGCAGTGAGCCGCGAAATCCGCGCACTGTGGAAAAGGCTCACGGATGATGCGGCAGGCCGCGCACCGCCCGGCTGGCAACGTCCCAATCCAGCGCTTGAGCAGGCAGTCGGACGCGCGCGGCAATTGCCGATGGGCGAGCTCATCCGCCAGGCGGTGCAGGTCGATCGCGCCATCAAGGGTCGCGCCAAAGGCGATGCCTGGGATGCGCTGGAGCGCCTGGTGAGCCATCTCGCCGGGGCACTGAAGTTCTCCAGCGCCGCTTGAAGTTGCGACGGAACAGGCGGGCGCACGCTTTGCATTGCAAGATGACTTCGGGCAGGTTAGCGCCGGTATGAATCCAATCGGGATCTTCGGCGGCACCTTCGACCCCATTCACTACGGCCACCTCAGAACCGCATTCGAGCTGCTGCAGGCCTTGCGGCTGACGGAAGTGCGTTTCATGCCCGCGGGCAATCCGCCGCATCGTGAATCACCACTCGCCAGCGCCGATGTCAGGTTGCAGATGGTGAAGGCCGCCACCGAAGGCCAGCACGGTTTCCTGGTCGACGACCGTGAAATCCGCCGCGAAGGACCGTCATACTCGGTCGATACGCTTGCCACCTTGCGCGCGGAACATCCCGATCGGTCGCTCTGTCTCATCGTCGGCATGGATGCGTTTCTCGGCCTGCCGAAGTGGTATCAGTGGCGTGAAATCCTGCAACTCGCGCACGTCGTGGTGGCGCACCGGCCGGGCTGGCGCGCACCGGGGATGGGGCCGCTGGGCGAGTTGCTGGTCGACCGCGGTACCGGGCGTATCGGCGACCTGCACGAATCGCGCGCCGGCTGTATCTACATCCACGCGGTGACGCAGCTCGAGATTTCCTCGACCGAAGTCCGCGCGCTGGTCGCGGCGGGGCGCGACCCGCGCTTCCTCATGCCCGACAGCGTTCGCAAGGTCATACTCGACAGCAAGTGCTACTCAACCAAAGGAGGCAACACACCGGCATGACAGCAGCTACTCTCAGGCGCCCGCGCAAGGCGGTGCGGCGTTCCCTCAAGGCAGTCGTGGTCGAGGCGCTTGAAGACATGAAAGCGGCGAACATCAAGGTGCTCGATGTCCGCCCGCTGACCGACATCACCGATACGATGGTGATTGCCTCGGGCACCTCCGACCGGCACGTACGCTCGGTGGCGGATCGGGTCATCGAGAAGGCGAAGGCGGCGGGCTTTCGCCCCTTCGGCATCGAGGGCGAACGCGATGGCGAATGGGTGCTGGTCGATCTTCCGGACGTGCTGGTGCACATCATGCTGCCGCGCATCCGTGAGTTTTACGGCCTCGAACGGCTCTGGGATGGTCGCGTGCCCGCGCGCAAGACCTGAAACTCAAACCTCGAGCAATGCGCATCCGGTTGCTTGCCGTCGGCACGCGCATGCCCGGCTGGGTCGAAGCCGGCATCGCCGACTATGTCCGCAGGCTGGGCCCTGAATTTCGCCTCGAGATCGACGAGCTCGCGCCCGGCAAGCGCGGCAGCGGCGACGATGCGCGCGCCGTTGCGGACGAAGGGCGGCGCATGCTGATCGCGATCGATCCTGATGAGTACGTGGTTGCGCTCGAGGTGCACGGCAAGTCCTTCAGCACCGAGGAGCTCGCGAAATGGCTGGCGCAACGGCTGCAGGAGGGCCGCGACGTGGCACTCCTGATCGGTGGTCCCGATGGACTCGCACCCGAGTGCCGCAAGCGCGGCAATCTGCATTGGTCGTTGTCGCCGCTGACCTTGCCGCACGCCCTGGCGCGTATCGTGGTGGTCGAACAGCTCTACCGGGCGATGAGCATTCTCAAGGGCCACCCGTACCACCGCGGCGGCATTACATAACCTCGCTGCACCCAGCCACATCCTGTCAAATCTGCGACAGGGTTGTCGGCGGCGAGAGACGCGGCTGCTTGCTCAAGCCCGGCGTTTTACCGAGAATTCCTCCGTTCCCCTCGCGCGAACTCCTCTGGAAACACTGATGTTTCACCGAGCCTCGCTGGTGCGAGGCTTGACACGAGGTTTGTGGGTGGGCGACGAGCCATTGGGAGGGTTGGAATGAGCGGGCGGTCCGCAGGGGACCTTTGGCATCTCACGATCGATGATCTGCTGTCCGCGCCGGCCGAGACACCGCGTCTCGACGGGCCGGGCCCGTTCGTCATCAATTTGAGTGCGTCCACCGCACCGATTGCCGTGCCGTCGAATGGCGTGCCAGGGTTCGAGCGGCAGCGCTTCTACCAGCTGACAGCGAAAGAAGACGGCCGAGAGCGCTTCCGCCTGCGCATGGGATTCTTCAAGACGCCCGAGGAAGCGGAGCAGGCCGTGTCCGCGCTGCGTGCCCGTTATCCCAGCGCCTTTGCCGCCAACGCCAGCAAGGAAGACCTGCGCGTCAGCGCGCGGAATTCGCCAACGAATGCCGCCAGCGCGTCGACGAGTGCCACCGGACGCCATCGGGTTCGTACCGACACGACGCGCAAGCTCAGCAAGAAGCGCGACCCGAAGCGAGATCACGGCGGCCATCCGCAACACCCGAAAGGGAATGGCGTTGGCCATTCTCCCGCGCAAGCCAGTGCCCGCGCGCAGGAATCACGGCACGAAGAAGTCGTCGACGTCGAATCGATCCTGTTGGCGGCGCTCAAACCTGCCGGCGGTTCGACACCCCGCAAGACGCCGACTGCCGCCACTCGCCCCGCGCCACAGCCCAAACAGGCTCGGGCCAGGCGGTCGCCGCCTCCGGTTCCCGCCCCGATGCCGAAGACAGCAAAGGCGAGTGGTCAAAGCCGCGCGCCTCAACCCACGCGACCCACGACACCCACCAGCGTTCCGGTATCCAAGGCGGCTGCCTCCGCCCGCTCGAGCACGCCGGCGGAAGAAATTCCGATCGACCTGCACCTCGTCAACCGGATCTTCGAGGCGAAGCCTGCCGCGACAGCGCACACCGGATCGGTGCCGCAATTGCGCACCGACGATCTGGATGACACGGCGCGCCGCGCCCTGGCATTGCTGACGAAGCCGCGGGACTCCGTTGCCGCGCCGACGACCCCACCGATCGCGAAGGACATCATCGATACGAAGCCCACGGCGCCACCACCGCCGATGCCCTCGGCCACCGTGACCAGGGCCAGCGCCCAGGTCGCGCCGCCCGCAGCGGGTGCAACGCAAGCAAAGAGCCGGCGTCCCGAAGAGGTGCCGATCGATCTCGACTTTGTCGACACCATCGTCGAAATGAGCCGCTCGCCGGGCGGCGGAGTGCTGGCCGCCGCCGCTGCTGAAGCGCTCGCCATGGACATCGAGTCGTCGGTCGAGATTCCAATCGACTTGCACGCCATCGCGCGCGCCTTCGAAGAGCATCCCGGCGCAGCCGACGAACCGACACATCCTTCGCAGGAATCGACGCCGTTGCCGCAGGGCCAGAGCGAGCTGATCGCGGCGGCGATCGTATCTGCCGCCCGGGCTGAAGAAGAGACGCAGGCCAGAGCCGAAGCAGAAGCACAGGCCGAGGCCGCAGCAAGAGCACAGGCAGAAGCGGAAGCGAGGGCACGGTTGGAGCTAGAAGCGCGCATCCGCGCCGAAGCCGAGGCCAAGGTCAGAGCGGAACTGGAAATCGAGGCGCGGCTGCGAGCCGACGCCGAGACCAGAGCCGCGGCGGAAGCCGAAGCGAGGGCCCGGGCCGAGTCCACGGTTCGCGCGGAGACCGAAGCGCGCCTGCGCGCGGAAGCGGAAGTCCGCGCCGAAGCTGAAGCTCGAGCGAAAGCCAGGGCCAGGGCCGAGGCCGAGGCGAAGGCAAGAATCGAGGCGGAATCCCGCGCCCGGATCGAAGCGGAAACCCGCGCGCGACTGGAAGCCGAATCCAAAGCGAAGACAGCGGCAGAAGCCAAAGCGCGCACCGAGGCAGAAGCGCGAGCAAGAGCAAAGGCAGAAGCGGAAGCGCAGACAAGAGCCGAGGCTGAAGCGAGAGCGAGAGCCAGGGCAGAGGCCGAAGCGAAAGCCAAGGCACAGGCCAAAGCAAAAGCGGAAGCCGAAGCAAAGGCGCGCGCCAGGGCGGAAGCGGAGGCGAAGGCCAAAGCCGACGCGGAAGCACGCGCCAGAGCGAAAGCGGAAGCCGAGGCGAAGGCGCGAACGGAAGCCGAGGCCAGGGCAAGGGCCGAAGTGCAAGCGAAGGCCGATGCCGAAGTCAGAGCCAGGGCAGAAGCGCAAGCTCGGGCGAAAGCAGAGACAGAGGCAAGGGCCAAGGCCGCAGCGGAAGCGCGCGTTCAGGCCAACGCGATCAAGCCACCGGTCGTCATCCAGGACTCGCCGCTCGCCGACCTCGACAGCACCCAGACGCTACGTGTGCTCACTCCGCTCGAGCTCCACGATGACGCACAGTCCAAGTGGTTCGTGGTGCAGCTCGCGTTGTCGGAGCAACCGGTCGACCTGCACACGATCCCGCATCTCGACATTTTCGATGAGTACCGCTTGTACACCGTTGCGGGGCTCGACCAGAGCAGGGTGCTTCACAGCCTGCGACTCGGGTTTTTCTCCGAGCAGGTTTCGGCCGACGTGGTGGCGGGCTATCTCAAGACCTTTTTCGAGGCCGCCGAGATCAAGCGCGTCAGCGGCGCCGAGCATGAACGGTTCGCGGATCGACGCGCGAAGCGCGCAGCGCACGGAGCAGCGAAAAACGGCAGCGACGACCCGCAGCAGCGGCGCGACTCGACCGAGACGATCGTGCTCGAGACTCGTGCCAACGACGTCCCGGCGCGACGGCTGGCCGATCTGACGCCGAAGCCGGGCAAGCCCGGCAAGCAGCCCAAGCCGCCGAAGAACAGGTCCAACCGCCCCAAGACCCTGGGGGAAGAGCTGTACGAGGAGGCGCGCCAGGTGGTGCTGTCCGAAAGCGCCATTCGCCGCCTGCCGACCAACAGCTCGCTCTGGTCCAAGCTGTTCGGCCAGAAACGCTGATTCACACCGCGGCGCTGCGCGCGCCAATCCTTCGTGACCTTCGAACTCCCGCGACCTGCCGTGGTCGGGGAGTCGTTCACATCTCGTTCATTGCTGTGCGTTCAGGATGCTATCCTGCGCGCGCTGCGACAGTTTCGGTGAGAAGCACCCAACTTGTTGGTTCGAAAGGAGATATCTTCGTCTGCTCATGACGTCCGACATTCTTTATCTGGCCTCCGCCTCGCCCCGCCGCCGCGACCTCCTCGGCCAGATCGGCGTGCGCTTCGAACCGCGACCGGTGACGGTGGACGAATCGCGTCAACCGCGCGAAGCGGCGCGCGATTATGTGTTGCGGCTGGCTCGTGCCAAGGCCGAGACCGCTTGGGCGCTCGTGTCACGTGGCGTTCCGGGTGCTGTGCTGGCGGCCGACACCGCCGTGGTCGTGGGCGATTCGATTCTCGGCAAGCCGCGCGATCGCAGCGAAGCCCTCGCCATCCTCGAGCAGTTGTCCGCGCGCACGCACGACGTCCTGACCGCGGTGGCACTGCGCAGCTCCCGGGGTCTCGAAACACGCACCAGTGCGAGCCGTGTGACGTTTCGCGCCGTACGTCCCGACGAAGCTGAAGCGTATTGGGAAACCGGCGAGCCACGCGACAAGGCCGGCGCCTATGCGATCCAGGGGTATGCCGCCGTATTCATCACGGCGCTCGAGGGCAGTTATTCGGGCGTGATGGGGCTGCCGCTGTTTGAAACCGCCGAGCTGCTGGCACACGCGGGCATCGCAACATGGACGCACAGACACGAGTCGTAATGACAGCCGAGATTCTCGTCAACGTGACGCCGCGCGAATCGCGGGCCGCGGTGGTCGAGAACGGCGTGGTGCAGGAAGTCTTCATCGAGCGCGCCAACCGGCGCGGCCTCACCGGCAATATTTACAAGGGCAAGGTCTCGCGGGTGCTGCCGGGCATGCAGGCGGCGTTCATCGACATTGGCCTCGAACGCACGGCGTTTCTGCACGCATCCGACATGGTGCGGCAGTCGTCGGAAGCTGAAGGGCTTGACGCTCCGGACGACATGAACATCCGCGAGCTGGTGGCCGAGGGCGACGAAGTACTGGTGCAGGTGCTCAAGGATCCACTCGGCACCAAGGGTGCACGCCTGACGACGTTCGTCGCCATCCCGTCGCGGTACATGGTGTACATGCCGGCGGGGCGCGGTACCGGTGTGTCGGCGCGAATCGAGGGCGAGGAGGAGCGCCGCCGGTTGCGTGAGGCCGTGATGGCGCAAGCCACGGCGCAGGGCAGCGGCGGTTACATCGTGCGTACCGCGGCGGACGGTGCTGCGCCCGAGGCACTGCGAGCCGACATGTTGTTCCTCAAACGACTGTGGGACGTGGTGCGCGACAAGGGACTCGCGACCGCGGCGCGGCAGTTGGTACACGAGGACCTGCCCCTGCCCGTGCGCGTGTTGCGCGACCTGCTCAATGACACCGTCGAACGCGTGTATGTCGATTCGCCCGCGGCGCACGATCGAATGCTCGAGTTCGCGCGCAACTTCATGCCCGAAAGCACCGCCAAGGTCGAGCTGTACTCGCAGCCACGCCCGCTCTTTGATCTTCACAACATCGAAGAGGAGATCGAGAAGGCGCTCGATTGCAAGGTGCAGCTCAAGTCCGGCGGCTATCTGATCATCGACCAGACCGAGGCCATGACCACCATCGACGTCAACACCGGCGCCTATGTCGGTCATCGCAACCTCGAAGAGACGATCCTGCGCACCAACCTGGAAGCGGCGCTCGCCATCGCGCGGCAGCTCAGGCTGCGCAATCTCGGCGGCATCATCATCATCGACTTCATCGACATGGAAGAGGAGGAACATCGCCGCCAGGTGATCAACGCGCTGCAGAAGTACCTCGAGGCCGATCACGCCAAGACCCACATTTCGAGCGTCTCGCCGCTCGGCCTGGTGGAGATGACCCGCAAGCGCACGCGCGAGAGCCTGGAACATCTGCTGTGCGGGCCCTGTCCAACGTGTCAGAACCGCGGTTTCGTAAAGACGCCGGAAACGGTCTGCTACAGCATCTTCCGCGAGATCCTGCGCCAGCACCGCCAGTTCGAGTTCCAGCAGCTCATGGTGCTGGCCCACCAGGACGTCATTGAAATGTTGCTCGATGAGGAATCCGCCGCATTGGCGGAGCTCGAAGTGCTGACCGCCAAGCCCATCCGCCTGCAGACCGAAGCGCTATACACGGTGGACCAGTTCGACGTGGTGTTGATGTAATGATCGCCGAGCCTTCCAGCAACGACACTTTGCCCGCTGCACCGCGGCCTGCCTCGCCAGCGCGCCGCGTGGTGCGCTGGGTTGCCGGAATCGTCGCGACGCTGGTGATCCTGCTGGCGTTGCTGCTGGGTGCGCTGCGCGTGGCGCTGACGCACGTTCCCGACTATCGCGACCAGATCCAGGCCTGGGTCAACGACACCACCCACCTCGACGTGCGTTTTCGCGACCTCGACGCGCGCTGGCGCTTCTTCGGGCCGGAGATCTACATCACCGCGGTCGAAGTGTATGCGCCGAATGGCGGGCCGCTGCTGGCCGAATCGCGCGCAGCGAGCATCGGTGTCGACCTGTGGCGGATGCTGTTGCACGCCGAGTTGCTGGCGGGTCGCTTGAGCCTGATCGAACCGGAGATCGGCTTGGTGCGCACGCTCGACGGTCGCATCGAGCTCGAAGGCCAGGCCGCGCTGGAACAGCAGGACCAGCGCTTCACCATCGATGATCTGCCGACCGGCCGCCTCGACATCCTGGACGGACGGCTGACCTTCACCGATCTCAAGGGCGAACTGCGTGACATCATTCTCAGAGCGGTGGACACCTCGGTGCGACGCGACCGCAACGATCTCGAGATTGAAGCCGAAGTCGAACTGCCCAAGGGCATGGGTTCGACGCTCGAGATCGAGGGATCCGCACACGGCGCTCTCGCTGATGCGGAACAGCTTGCCTGGCAGCTCGCGGTGCGCGTGCGCGAGATCGAGCTCGCCGGCTGGCGCGAGCAATTCGCCTCGGTCGCGGCGCTCCCGAGCAGCGGGCACGGCAGCCTGCGGCTCGAAGTCTCGCTCACCGGTCGCGAGCTGACGGGCGCGGAGCTGCGCCTGCAGCTCACGGAAGTGACGATGCCAGCGATTGCCGGCGGGCCGCGGGCGACTCGCTATTCGATCATCGCCGGCGACTTTGACCTGCGGCACGACGCATCGAGCTGGCGACTGACCGGTCGCGACCTCGAGCTGAGCACCGAGAGCCACGCGTGGGCGACCTCGAACCTCGCCGCAAACTGGGAACGCGACCCGCGTGGCCTGGTGCGTCTTGCCGCCGATGCGACTTTCCTGCGGCTCGAGAATCTCATGCCGCTCGTCGGCCTGGCGCCCGCGGGCAAGTGGCGCGACCAGCTGTTCGTGCTCATGCCGGAGGGCGAGGTTCGCGCGCTGCAGGCTGACTATGCGCGTCGCGAGTCTGGCGATCCTGAAATGCATGCCAGCGCTCGCTTTGCGGGCGTGGGTTTTAATCCAGTCGGCCAGGCGCCGGGACTGCGTGGGCTCACGGGCGAGCTCAAGGGCTCGGCGCTCGCGGGACACGCAACGCTCGATTCCAAAGCAGTGCAGTTCACCATGCCGCAGAAGTTTCGCGCGCCCTTGGCGGCCGACCTGGCGCAGGGTCGGGTGGACTGGACCCGTGACGAGCGCGGCTGGCACCTCAAGAGCCGGCAATTCAAGCTGCAGAATGCGCACGCCAGCGCCGAGACCGACCTCGATCTCACGCTTCCCGCGGGCGAAGAGTCGCCGCTGCTCAATCTTCGCAGCCGCTTTTACAACGCAGTGCTGGCCGAGGGCTGGCGCTATCTGCCGATCGACAAGCTGAGCCCCAAGGTGCTCGCCTGGCTGGACGGCGCATTTATCGCGGGCAAGGCGTCGCACGGCGAGATGGTATTCAGTGGACCGACCCGCAGCTTTCCGTTCCGCGACGGCGGCGGGGAGTTTCGCATCACCTTTCCGGTGGAAGCGCTGACGCTCAACTACGCGGACGAGTGGCCCCGTCTCGAGAACGCGGCGCTCGACGTCGAGTTCCACAATACCGGCCTTACCGGCAAGGTTAAGAGCGGCACGGTGAATGGCCTGCGCGTCCTGGATGCCAACGCGCGATTCGTCGACTTCAAGGAAGGCGATCTCACCATCAAGGCGCGCGCCAGCGGCGATCTCGGGACCGCGCTCGGCTTCCTGCAGAAAAGTCCCGTGGGAACGGAACTCGGCACGACGTTCATGAGCCTGCGCGGCGAAGGGCCCATCACCGCCGACGTCGACCTGCTGCTTCCCGTCAAGAATCTCGCCGACCGACGCGTCGTCGTTGCCACGCGTCTCGAGGGTGCGCGAGTCGCGCTTGAAGACAGCCCGCACGTGATCGAGCAGCTGGCCGGCACGCTGCGCATCGAAGACAAACGCGTCATCAGCCCGGCGCTCGACGGCAGTTATCTCGGCGGGCCGATCCACATCGAGTTCGCGCCTGCGGCCGCGAGCGACGGCAGGTTCGACAACATTGTGCGGATGAGGGCGACGACACCCGCGCCCGCATTGGCACAGGCGCTCGGTGCACCGACGACCGTGAAACTCGACGGACGCGTCGACTGGCGCGCACTGGCGCGCATTCCGGTGCTCGCTGCCGGGGCGCCCGAGGACGCGGCGAAGCCACCGATGAGCCTGCGCGTCGATTCGACGCTGCGCGGTGCTGCCGTGGGCCTGCCGGTGCCGCTCGCCAAGACCGCCGAGGAAACGCGCCCGCTCCGCGTCGAGATCCAGTGGCCGGAAGAACGAGAGGAGGCGCTGGTCCGTACCACGTACGGCAACAACGTGCGTTCGCAGCTGCGCTTCACACGCAAGCAAGAGGCCTGGACGTTCGAGCGCGGCAGCGTGCGCTTCGGCGAGGGCGACAGCCGGTTGCCGGCGATCGCTGGCCTGGAGTTGCGGGGCAGGGTGGACGAGATCGATCTGTCGGACTGGCTCGCGCTGCGTCCGGAAAAGCCGGGCGCGCGGCCAGTGGCCGCCTATCTGAAGAGTGCAGACATCAGCGCACGCGTCTTCCGCCTCTTCGGCTTCAGTTTTTCCGAGGTGAGCGGCAGCCTCATCGCCGGCGAGCGCGCCTGGTCGGTCAGCGTGGATGGCCCGCAGGCAAGGGGCATCGTTCTCGTGCCCTACGATCTGCAGGGATCCGAGCCGCTGGTGATCAACATGACGCGGTTGAGCCTCGACAGCGAGGCCAGCACGGAAGCGGAAGCTGGCAGCGATCCCGATCCGCGGCAGTGGCCGAGCGTGAGTGCCTCGATCGGACAGTTTTCCGCAGGGGGAAGGCGCTTCGGATTCCTGCGCGCCGAAATCACGCGTGCAGCCGATGGCGTGCACCTCGATTCCTTGACCGCCCAATCAGCCACCTTCGCGATGCGGGGCTCCGGCGCATGGACGGTGGCGCCGCCAGGCCAGCACACGAGCCTCAAGCTCGAGCTCGACAGCACCGACGTGCTCGAGACGATGAAGGACCTGGGCTATGGCGAGAGCCTCTCGGGCAAGAGTGGCAAGGTGGTGGCGGACGTCAGCTGGCCGGGCGCGCCCAACCGGAATCTCCTGGCAAGTCTCAGTGGGAGCGTGTCGATCCGGATCGACGATGGGCAATTGCTGACCGTGCAACCGGGCGCCGGGCGCATCTTTGGCTTGATGAGCGTCGCCGCATTACCGCGGCGGCTGTCGCTCGACTTCACCGATTTCACCGACAAGGGGCTCGCCTTCGATACCATCCGCGGCGATTTCACCTTGAAATCGGGCGATGCCTACACGGATAACCTGCTGCTCAAGGGGCCCGCGGCAGAAATCGGCGTCGTCGGCCGCACCGGTCTCGAGCGGCGCGACTACGACCAGACCGCAGTGGTGACGGGAAGCCTGGGTCAGTCCCTGCCCGTGGCGGGTGCGCTCGCAGGAGGACCGGTCATCGGCGCGGCCCTGCTGGTGTTCTCACAGATTTTCAAGGAGCCGCTCAAAGGCATGGCGCGCGGCTACTATCGCATCACCGGCACATGGGACAATCCCGTCGTGCAGCGCGTGGACGGATCGGAAAAGAAGAAAGCGGAGAACACCGTGCGAACAGCTGAGCGCCCCACGGATGCGGCACCATGAGCGTCGTTGCCGCCATTCAGATGACGTCGGGCGCGGAAGTCGCCGGCAATCTCGAAACTGCCGGGCGCTTGCTCGAGGAGGCCGCATCGCGCGGCGCGGTCATCGCGGGATTGCCGGAGAATTTCTCCATCATGGGTCTTACAGAAGCGGACAAGCTCAAGGTCGCCGAAGCGGATGGCGACGGGCCGATCCAGGAATTTCTCGCTGCCACCGCGCGCCGCCTCAGGCTCTGGATCATCGGCGGCACGATACCGCTCAAGACCGCCGAAAACGGACGCAGCGCTGCAGCCTGCCTGGTGTACGACGACAGTGGTGAACGCCGTGGGCGCTACGACAAGATTCACCTGTTCGACGTCAAGGTGCCGGACAAAGCGGAAGAGTATCGGGAGTCCGCGACCATCCTGCCGGGTCGCCAGCCGACGGTGATCGACACGCCAGCGGGACGGCTCGGTCTCGCGGTGTGCTACGACGTGCGCTTCCCGGAACTGTTTCGCCAGCTCTCCGCCCAGGGTGCGCAATGGTTCTCGCTGCCCTCGGCATTCACCGCGCCGACCGGGCGCGCTCATTGGGAAACGCTGCTGCGTGCGCGTGCGATCGAGAACCTGTGTTTCATGATGGCGCCGGCACAAGCGGGAGTGCATGCCAACGGCCGCGAGACCTACGGTGACACGATGCTGATTGATTTCTGGGGACGCGTACTGTCGCGCCTGCCGCAGCGCCCAGGTGTGGTAACGGCGGAGTTCGATCAACACCAGCAGCTCGAGGTACGCCGCAGTTTCCCGTCGTTGAATCATCGGGTGTTCGCATGAACCCGGCGAGCGGCAACGCGCTGGCGATCGCGCAACAAACCTTGCTCGCGCCGTCGGGTCTCGACGAAGGCCGGCTCACGCGCGTGCTCGGCACGCTCATGGGTCACGCGATCGACACGGCCGATCTTTATTTTCAGCTGGCGCGCGAAGAGTCATGGGCGCTCGAGGACGGCATCGTCAAGGACGGCAGCCACAGCATCGAACAGGGTGTCGGTGTGCGTGCCATCGCCGGTGAGAAAACCGGGTTCGCGTACTCCGACGAAATCATCATGCCGGCGCTCGAAGAGGCGTCGCGCGCCGCGCGTGCGATTGCCCGCCAGGGCGAGACGCATACGGTGCAGGCGTGGTCGGCGCGCACCGGGCACCAGCTCTATCTGCCGATCGATCCGCTAGTGACGATGAGCGACGCCGACAAGGTGAGCCTGTTGTCACGCATCGATGCCGCGACTCGCCAGATGGACCCGCGCATCGTGCAGGTGATGGCGTCGTTGAGTGGCCTGCACGAGGTCGTGCTGGTGCTGACCAGCAATGGCGTCATGGCCGCCGACGTGCGGCCGTTGGTGCGCATCAACGTCTCGGTGATCGCCGAGCAGAACGGCCGGCGCGAGCAGGGATTCAGCGGCGGTGGCGGGCGCTTCGGTCTCGAAGCTGTGACTTTTGACCGCGCTATCGG
>Ga0184627_10000692_pt1 | contig 13061 bp, 11 predicted proteins | sample PLM3_127_b1_FD_133150 | JGI IMG/M metagenome (GOLD analysis project Ga0184627, IMG submission 133150) | Groundwater sediment microbial communities from an aquifer in East River, Colorado, USA - PLM3_127_b1 | ecosystem: Environmental > Terrestrial > Soil > Riparian zone | place: USA: East River...
GCTGCGCCAGCCCCTCCACGATGGCGGTCTTGCCCACGCCCGGCTCGCCGATCAGCACCGGGTTGTTCTTGGTGCGGCGCTGCAGGATCTGGATCACGCGCCGGATCTCGTCATCGCGCCCGATCACCGGATCGAGCTTGCCGCTGCGTGCGCGCTCGGTGATGTCCATCGTGTACTTCGTCAGCGCCTCGCGGCTGCCTTCGGCCTCGGGGTTCTGCACGGCCTCGCCGCCGCGCACCGCGTTGATCGCCTGCTCCAGCGCCTGGCGGCTCGCGCCATGCTGCTTGAGGAGCTTGCCGGTTTCGCCCTTGTCGTGCGTGAGCGCAAGCAGGAAAAGCTCGGACGCGATGAACTGGTCACCGCGCTTCTGGGCTTCCTTGTCGGTGAGGTTGAGAAGATTGCCGAGCTCGCGCGAGACGTTGACCTCGCCCCCCGCGCCCTCGACCTTGGGCAGGCGCTCGATGGCGGTCTTGAGGGCCGAGCGCAGGCCGCCGACGTTGACACCGGCCCGCGCCAGCAGCGATGACGTGCCGCCGTCCTGCTGGCCGATCAGCGCGGAGAGCAGGTGCTGGGGCTCGATGTACGGATTGTCGTTGCCGACGGCCAGGCTCTGGGCGTCGGAGAAGGCCTGCTGAAACTTGGTCGTGAACTTGTCGAATCGCATGTCGTTATCGTAACTCGTTATCCAGCGTGCGTTGAACGGCGGCATCGCCGTCCGTTCGAATGTGCGCGATTAAACCGGCGCAACCGCGTCCGGCTTTAATGGAGATGGGGCGGGTTGCGGTAATTTCAAGGGGTATTTTCAAGCATTCCAAAGAGTTAGCTCGCGCTTCCCGCCGCCACCCGTCCAATGAGACACTAGCGTGGTTCGACAGCCGGTTTCGCCATGGAAGCCAACGACGCCCTCCTGCTCGCGCGGGCCCAGTTCGGGCTCAACATCGCGTTTCATATTCTGTTCCCCAGCATCACCATCGGGCTGGCCTGGATCCTGGTGTACTTCCGCGCGCAGTACGCGCGCACCGGCGAGCCGGCCTGGCTGGAAACCTACCAGTTGTGGGTAAAGATGTTCGCGCTCACCTTTGCCATGGGCGTCGTCACCGGCATCGTCATGTCGTTCCAGTTCGGCACCAACTGGCCGGGGTTCATGCTGAGCGTCGGCAACATCGCCGGGCCGCTGCTCGCCGCCGAGGTGCTGATGGCGTTCTTCCTGGAATCGACTTTCCTGGGCGTCATGCTGTTCGGCATGAACCGCGTGCCGGGCTGGATGCACCTCACCGCCACCGTCCTGGTCGCAGCCGGCACCTCGCTCTCCGCGTTCTGGATACTCGCGCTCAATTCCTGGATGCACACGCCGACGGGCCACGGCTACGCCGACGGCCAGTTGATTGCGGCGGACTGGTGGCAGGTGATCTTCAACCCGTCCTTCCCCTACCGCTTCACGCACATGATGCTTGCCTCCGGGCTCACCGCCGCGTTCGTGATTGCCGGGCTGTCGGCGTGGCGCCTGCTCAAGGCGCCCGGCGACCCCGCCGCGCGTCGCACGTTGCGCACCGGCATTGTGCTCGCCGCGGTGCTCGCGCCGCTGCAGGCTTTCGTGGGCGACCAGCACGGGCTCAACACGCTGCAGCACCAGCCGGCGAAGATCGCTGCCATGGAGGCCATCTGGAAGACCGAAAAAAGCGTGCCGCTGGTGCTGTTCGCGATTCCGAATGCGGAGAAGCGGCGCAACGATTTTGCTATTCAAATCCCGAAAGGCGCGAGCCTGATCCTCAAGCACGATCCCGACGCGGAGTTGAAGGGCCTCGACGCCTATGCGCCGCACACGCCGCCGGTCGCCCCGGTCTTCTTCGCGTTCCGCGTCATGGTGGGCATGGGCATGCTGATGATCTCGTTGTCGTGGCTGGGTGTCTGGATGCTGCGCCGGGGCGCAACGCCGCCGCCCTGGCTGCTGTGGACTTTCGCCGGCTTCACCTTCTCCGGCTGGGTCGCAACACTCGCCGGCTGGCTGGTGACCGAGATTGGGCGCCAGCCCTGGCTCGTAACCGGGTTGCTGCTCACCGCCGATGCAGCGGGCCCGGTCAGCGGCGCCCAGCTCGGTGCGAGCCTCACCGCCTACATCCTCACCTACAGCCTGATGCTGGTCGCCTATATGGTGGTGCTGACGCACCTTGCCGGTAAAGGCGGCGCGAAAGAGGACCCGCGTGCGCCGGTCATGGCCGGAGCGGCGGCAGGGACGGCCTGATGATGACCCTCGATCTCCCGGTCATTTTCACGATACTCATGGGCGTTGCGGTCTTCGCCTACGTCGTGCTCGACGGCTACGACCTCGGCGTCGGCATGCTGATGCCCGCGGCCAGCGCCCAGGAACAGAACGTGATGGTGTCCTCGATCGGGCCGTTCTGGGACGCCAATGAGACTTGGCTCGTGCTCGGCGTGGGGCTGCTGCTGGTCGCCTTCCCCTTTGCGCATGGCGTGGTGCTCACCGCGCTCTACCTGCCGGTAGTGGCGATGCTGATCGGCCTCATGCTGCGCGGCGTCGCCTTTGAGTTCCGCATAAAGGCCGAAGGCTGGCACCGCGAATTGTGGAACTGGCTGTTCTGGTTCGGCTCGTTTCTCGCCTCGTTCGCGCAGGGGTTAATGCTGGGGTCGTACATCACCGGCTTCGAGCCCGGCTTCGGTTATTTCCTGTTCTCCATTGTCGTGGCGGGGGGCGTCTGCGGCGGCTACGTGCTGCTCGGCGCGGCCTGGCTCATCTGGCGCACCGATGGCGCGCTGCAGCGCAAGTCGGTCGGCTGGACGCGCTGGGGCCTGCTGTGGGTCGCGTTGGGCGTGGCGCTGGTGAGCGTCGCGACGCCGCTCGCGAGCAAGACCGTGCGCGACAAGTGGTTCGACTTTCCCGACACGCTGGGCCTGATGCTGCTGCCGCTGGCGAGCGCGGCGGCCTGGCTGTGGGTGTGGCGCGCATCCGGACGCATACGCAAAGGGGAAGCGGTGCCGCACTGGACGCCATTCGCCGGCGCGGTCGCGATCTACGCGCTCGCCTTCAGCGGCCTCGCCTATAGCCTGTTTCCGTACCTGGTGATGGACCGCATCACCATCTGGGACGCGGCGGCGCATCCCTCATCGCTCAAGGTGATCCTCGCCGCCGCGCTCGTGGTGCTGCCATTCATCATCGGCTATACCATCTTTGTCTACCGCGTGTTCCGCGGCAAGGCAACCGGCAAGCTATACGACTAGAAAGCAGTGAGCGGTAATTCGAACCCAATACTTGACTTAATTGTAAGGGCGCTCAACACTGCTCGCGTTTGCCGCATGCTCCCCCAGGGGAGTGACCATGGTGCTGAGGCGGCAGACAGAACAAGAACATGGCGCACCACCTGGCGCGTGAACTGACAAATCGTCGCGGCATCGGCGTCGTGCCGGATTGAAGATGACGGAACCACACGGGAGGAGCACATGGTTTACACGAAGCGAACGTTCTGGCCGCTGGTCATCGGCATCATCATGGTGGGCTACGCCTATCTGGTCCAGAGCGGCCAGATGGTGTCCGTCATCAAGTTTCTCAACACCGGCCGCTATGTCGGCGAAATGCTGACACTCGGCTATGCCTTCGGCGGCGTCGCGATCGCGGCGGGTCTCTGGCACCTTGTCGCTGCTCCGCGCGAGGGACATTCCGACTACTACTTATCCACCATCGCCGGCGTCATGTTCATCATGCTGGTGGCCTTCGTCGTCAAGTGGGGCCTGGATCCGCTGATGGCAAATTGGGGGCGCGACGCGCAACCCATGCTCGGCTTCAACTTCGCCAGCGTGATGAACCTCAATTACGTGGTGATGGGCATACTCGCCGGCATCATCGTGGTCAACGTCTTCAAGGTCCCGGGCTGGGCGGAGAACGGCGTTCGCCTGTCCCGGCTGGGCCTCAAGACCGGCGTCATCCTGCTGGGCGCGCTCTACAGTTTCGCCGAGCTCGCCCAGCTCGGGAAGCTCTCGGTGCTCCTCATTGGCGTCTTTGTCCTGGGCTCCGTCTGGCTCGTGCTGATAATCGGCGCGCAGCGCAACCTGCCCAACTCGATGACCGGCGTGCTGTCTGCCGGCGTCGGCGTGTGCGGCGTGTCCGCCGCGGTGGCGGCCGCCCCGGTGGTGCAGGCAAAATCGCTCGAAATCGCTTATACGATAGGCACGATCCTGCTGTTCGGCGTGCTGTGCATGTTCCTGTTCCCGATCGCGGGCAAGGCCCTCGGGATGGGTTACATACAGTTCGGCGCGTGGGCCGGCACCGGCATCCTCAATTCCGCGCAAGTTGCGGGCGCCGCCCTCGCATTCCAGCCTGGCGGCATCGAAACGTTGAAAGTTGCGGAGATCTTCAACATCACGCGCGTGCTGTTCCTCCCGATCATCGTGGTGTGGCTGGCGATCTGGTACGTCCGGCGCGAGCAGGCGGCGCAACGCGACGTCCAGAAGGTCGATGCCATGCAAGTCGTCATCAGCAAGTTCCCGATTTTCGTGCTCGGGTTCATCCTGATGTTCCTGCTGTCCTCGACCGGCATATTCGCCCCGGCGCGCCACTATCAAGGCGCTTATTTCGACAATAGCGACAAGATGTTGAAGCGGGTCGACAAGCGCTCCGGAAAGGAGATCAACAATTATCTGAAGGAGCCCGAAGTCGCGACCCTGGCCAAGGAGCTCGGGAAAGTGAAACGCGATGACCAGCGCTTGGCGCTGCAGCGCCTGATTGAGGGCAAGAAAGTCGTTTCGGAGACCGATGACGACACTTTGCGGGGCATCGTCAACGCCAAGATACTGTCGAAGGAAGGCAACGCAATCCTGACCCGGGCGCATCGCGCTGTGCGGCACACCGCCCAGAAGATCGCCATGTTCCGCGACCTGATCGCGTGGTTCTTCACCTTCGGTCTCGTCGGGCTAGGGATGCAGATCACCATGGCGTCGATCCGCCAGGCCGGTGGCCAGCCGCTCGTCATCGGCTCCATCGTGGGCGTGATCAAGGCGGTCGGATCGCTGATCGTCGTCATGCTGCTGGTTGCCGAAACCATCTAGGAAACAGGAGGAGAACATGGAAGACAAATTTGATCGTGGCTCCGCATTGACGATTTTTCCGAGCGACCGTCATGAGGATCTCATGGCCCTCGCGCTTGCATTCGCCATCGCCGCCCTGGTCTATTTCCTGGTCTGACCCGGCCGGCGCCCCGTCCGAACCCCGGTGCGCGCGTCCCGCGCGGCACCGGGGTTTTTTTGCCATGCTGAAAGCCAACCGCGTCCTGATCGCCAGCCACGGCACCCCCGGAGCGCGCGCAGCGGAACGCGCCGTGCTCGAACTGGCAGCGCCGGCGGCCACGATTTTTCACCTCGTCGTGGTCCCCGACTTCTGGAAGGGAATGATGGGCGACGATTGGCTCAACAATGCGTCGACCCGAGCGGCCTACGGGCGACACGTCGAGTCCCAGCTGGCGCGGGAGATCGAACAGCACCGGCTTGCGCTCGAGCGGGAAATACGGACGAGCGGCAGGCACTACGAGATGAAAGTGGTGATCGGCAAGCCCGATGAGGCGTTGCTCGACTATGCCGCGGCGGTCCGGCCCGACCTGGTCGTGATCGGCGCACCCCGTCCACCCGGCGAGCCCGGCCTGCGCTCCCGCATGCGGGTCGAAAAGCTCGTTGGAGCGCTCGCCGTTGCGCTCGTCGTGATTCCACAACCACGATGAGCGATCCCGGTCCAGTGCCCGCCGATGCCGCGTGGGTGGTGATCGAGATTCCGCTTGTCCCCGGGGTCCTCGCCGCGTTCTGCAGCGATCTCGAGAGGCTCTACCGCATCAATCCCTATCTGGAGTTCGGACTATGGCGCGCTACCGCCCCCGGCGCCTTTGCGGTGGCATTCCGCAACCTGAGCAATCAACGCGAATTTGAGTTGCAAATGTCAGTCGAGCGGGCCTCCGATGGCGATTTCACCGTTCGCTACGACCGCGGCATCAAGCGCAGCACGCGCTTCGAGATCGAATCTGCCGCCACCGGCAGCCGCCTCAGGATCACCGACGAGTATCACGGCACGACTGCTGTGGATACCGGCGAGGTCGACAGGAGCCTGCACGCATGGGGCGTCGCGCTAAGGGATTACTTGCTGCGGGAGCAGCGCTGGGGCTGGTGCGGCCCCTGGCGCTGGTACATGCGTCGGGTGTGGGTGCCGATGAAGCCGTCAGCCCGGCGCATCACCTTCATCATTCTGATGGTGACGCTCGCCGAAATCGCGCTGATCGCACTGGTGTTGGCGATCTACTGGATCGAGCACCGCCTCTAAGTGCCTAGTTCTGAGTGCTGAGTGCAAAGTGCAATGTGCTGAGCCCGAGCGTTAAATGTTGCTTTGGACGATGGTTGACTCAGCACTCAGCACTCAGCACTCAGCACTCAGCACTGACCTTACGCCGCGGCCGCCGTCGCCTGCTTGAATGCCGAGCGCGAGCCCACCGCCGGATAGGGATAGAGCATGTTGAGCGCGATGCTTTGGTTGGCGGTCTGCACGATGCGCACGTGCTCGCGCTTCAGCTCCCGCGCGTGGCGGCAGCCGCAGGAGTGCGCGATCATGTCGATCTCCATGTTCATGTTCCTGGCATAGTTGGCTACCCGCAGGTATTTCTCCTCCACCACCAGGCCGCGCTGCAGGCGCTTGTTGTGGGTGGTGACGCCGGTGGGACAGGTGTTGGTATGGCAGCGCAGCGCCTGGATGCAGCCCAGCGAGAACATGAAGCCGCGCGCGGTGACCACGAAATCGGCGCCCACGCACAACGCCCATGCCGCGCGCGCGGAGGTGACCAGCTTGCCCGCTGCCACCACGCGTATGCGGCCCTTCAGGTCGGCCTGCAACAGGGAATCCACCACGCGCGGCAGGGCTTCGGCAATCGGCAGCGCCATGTGATCCATCAGCGTCTGCGGCGCGGCGCCACTGCCGCCCTCGCCGCCGTCAATATGCAGGAAATCCGGCGCATATTCCTTGCCGCGCCTGAGCACTACTTCGCACAGATCGTTGATGAACTCCCAACCGCCGACCGCAGTCTTTACGCCGACCGGCCGGCCGGTGAGTTCGCGCAGGTACGCCACTTTGTCGAGCAACTGATCCATGTTGGCGATGTCGTAGTGGCGGTTCGGGCTGATCGAGTCCTTGCCCGCGGGGATGCCGCGGATGTTCGAGATCTCCTCGGTCACCTTCCCGCCCGGCAGCACGCCGCCTTTGCCCGGCTTGGCGCCTTGCGAAAGCTTGATCTCGAACGCTTTCACATGCTGTGCCACCTCTCTGACTTTTTCCGGCGAAAAACTGCCGTCGTGATTGCGCAAGCCGTACTTGGCGGTGCCCATCTGCATAACGACGTCGCAGCCACCTTCGAGGTGATGGGGCGCAAGCCCCCCTTCACCGGTACTCATCCAGCAGCCCGCTTCTCTCGCGCCGCGCGAGAGCGAGCGCACCGCCGGGGCCGAGATCGCGCCGAAGCTCATGCCGCTGATATTGACGATGGAGCGGCCCTCGAACGGATACTTGCAATAGCCCTCGCCGATCACCAGCGACGGCGTCGGCAGGCGATCCTCCTCGAGCACCGGAAACGGATGGTTGACGAAGATGATGGAACCCGGCTCGCGCAGATCGTTGGTCGAGCCGAAGCCGATAATGCTGCCTTCGCCCTTCGCCAGCCGGTAGATGAACGCTCGAGTGGCGCGGTTGAACGGCATCTCGGAGCGGTCGCCCGCGAAGAAGTACTGCCGGAAATACTCGCCGAGGTTCTCGAAATAGAAGCGGAAATGCCCGATAACCGGGAAATTCCGCAGCACCGTATGCTTCTTCTGCGTGACGTCGTGGATGATCAGGACGATCAGTCCGCCGATCAGCACGATCCCGAGTATTGTGCCGATGCCGTAAGACAGTACGCTCAGCATGCTCTCCATCCTGCCCGCTCCCGGTGATGCGTTAGAATTGTCGCACCACTTTGAGACTAACTATAGAGGAAATCGGTGGAACTGGCATCCGAGATCGAGCACAATGTGGCCGCCGCGCTGGCCGAGGACGTGGGCGGCGGCGATCTCACCGCGCCGCTGACGCCGGCCGGCAATACAGTACGCGCGGCGGTGAAGTGCCGGACGGAGGCCGTGATTTGCGGTCAAGCCTGGTTCGAGGCCACCCTTCGCCGCCTCGACCCGGCGGCGAAAGTCACATGGACGGTTGCCGAAGGAGCACCGGTTCCCGCCGGCACGCAAGTCTGTTCGGTCAGCGGCAACGCGCGCGCCCTGCTCACCGCCGAGCGCGTTGCTCTAAACTTCCTGCAGACGCTGTCGGGTGTGGCTACTGTCACGCGTCGCTACGTGGAAGCGATTGCCGGCACGCGAGCCAGGATCGTGGATACCCGCAAGACCCTGCCGGGACTGCGCCTGGCGCAGAAGTACGCGGTCCGGGTCGGCGGTGGATCGAATCACCGCCTCGGACTGTACGACGCGATGCTGATCAAGGAGAACCACATCGCGGCGGCCGGTGGCATCCGGCAAGCCATCACGCAAGCGCGGAAACTGGCGCACACCGGGGCGTGGATTCAGGTCGAGGTCGAGAACCTCGATCAGCTGCGGGAGGCCCTCGCCGCCGGCGCGACCATGATCCTGCTCGATAACATGAGCTCTGATCGGATGCGTGAGGCCGTGAAGATCGCCGGCGACCGCGCCGAGCTGGAAGCTTCGGGGGGCATCACCCTGGAAAACGTCCGTGCCATCGCCGAGACCGGCGTGCATCGCATCTCGGTCGGCGCGCTTACGAAGGACGTGAGGGCCGTGGATTTCTCGATGCGGATTGAGAATTAGCCACAGATAGACGCGGATAAACGCGAATAAAAACTCGGAATATCACAGCAGCCACAGATAAACACGGATGAACACATATAACATCAAAGGCAAAACCAGGAAAGTTTAGCCGCGGATGCACGCCGATGCACGCCGATAAAAACAGCCAGAAAAACACTTCAGTCACAGAGAACATAGAGATTACTGCATGGACTGGGGTCAGATCTTGCATGTGCGTACGTTAATGCAAGACCTGGCCCCCTTCTTCGTGTCTGGACGGTCGCTTTTTGGTTGAACGTCGAGGCTTTCCTTAAACAACTCCGAGCATCGAATCAGGAAGAGTCTTAAGAACCAATTTTGACGTGAAATGCTAAGATGTTTGTCAGCAGATATGGCCATAGACTACAGAAAGAAGACTTTTCAGCGACCCTGGTCTTTGGATTGAGTTCAACAACGCTTTCTTCGAAAGGAGATTTCCGTGAACGTAAAACAAGCAATTGCTTTGACCGGGTTAATTGCAGCTATTGCGGCTATTTCCCCGCTCGTCTTCGCGCAAGATAGCGGCTGGTACGTCGGCGCAAGTATTGGTCAGTCGAAGGCCAAGGATACCTGCCCGAATACAGTACCTGTCGGAGTTAACTGCGATGACACAGATACCGGCTGGAGCGTTTTCAGTGGTTATCAATTCAACAAGTATTTAGGGGCCGAAATCGGCTACGCCGACCTCGGCGAGTTTAAGGTGTCTACCTCGGGGACAACTGATACCCTTAAAGTCAAGGGCAGCGAGTTACTCGGCGTAGGCACATTTCCAATCAATCCGCAGTTTGAAGTTTACGGCAAAGTGGGCGTCTTCTTCTGGAATGTTAAAGAGAGTTGCGCGGGGACGTTGTGTCCGTTCGGCTCCCAAAACGAAACGGGATCGGATCTTACTTACGGGCTTGGAGCAAAATTTACTTTCACGAAAAATGTCGGAGTGAAAGTGCAATATCAGCGATACAAAGATGTTGGTAACGAAGCTACCACTGGCAAGGATGATGTCGACGTTGTCAGTGTCGGCGTAGTCTTCAAATTCTGAAATCACAAACGACCCCCGCCGCATTTAATCCTTCGGAACTGACCGCGTGTTGAACGGCGACGATACCGTCCGTGCGAACACGAGCGGCGTCTGGACTCCTGACTAGCGTACCTCAACACAAGACCTGACCCGTTCTTCACATTTTGTTGGGGGCTCCGATACAAACATCATCGACTCGAAATCGAGCATGTCGGCATATCTGTTCTCGCCACGCTCATGCCACGCGCGCAGCGCCTCGGCCAGTAGATCGCTATCCTGGTAATCGTAACCGCGACAGCGTTTTTCCTCATGCTCCCGCAGTTCGGCGCTCCGTATGTATTGAACGTCAATGAAGATGTCACAAATCCCGCGCCAGAAATCGGCCCGCGCGCAGCTATCTATTGAAGCATCTGGGATCGGTGTTCCTGACGGCACGGGGAGGCAATAGCCGCGCATGGCGATCCGCGCCAAGTAGTGCGTCTCGATCTGCAGTTTGGGCCAGCCTGGAACCGGCTCATCCTTCAGCGGGAGCGGGTGGGCCAGGGTCTCGGAGCCCAACACCAAGATGAGCAGGAACGCCCCGACAAGGGGCATTCCTCGAACCTCGGATCGAGCCGCGTGCGCTTCAGTCATCGTCCACCGCAGTACTAAGTTGGCCTTTGCAGCCAAGTATTCTGCGCCGGGCGTTATTGCTCTTCACGTCACGGCCCCCCAGTGAACAGGTCGCCGTCCGGCCACTTCCTCACTTTGCCCTTGGCGGCCCATAGGCCCCGGTCGAGCTCGCCCCTGAACGCACTGCGGTCTTGCGGCCGGCCGTTGAAGGCGGCGACCCAGGCGTAGCCGTCGGCGGTGCGCACGGCGAAGGTGCTGGTGCCGGCGAGCGAGCCGCCGTGCCACAGGTTGAGCCCGTTCTTGACCGCACGCGCAATGATGCCGAGGCCGTAGAACACAGCCTCTGCTAATTTCTCTTCGTCCTCGCCGGGCGCCGGCTGGAGGTTCGGCCGCGCGTTCATTTCCGCGACAGTCGCGGCATTGAGCAGCGCCTTGCCGCGCCGCCCGTCTATCGCCAGAATGAAGCGGAGGTAATCGGTCGGGGCGCCGATCCACCCGCCGTACGAATCCATTTTCTCGATCGCGTAGACGCCGTACGGCCGGCTCGCAGACGTTAGACCCAGCCCCGGCATCGCCTTAACCGGCTTGGCCCCAGGGTAGTCGTAATAGGTGACTTCGCCCCGGGCGGCCTCGAGGGTGCGCCCGACCTCCATGCCTGTAGCACCCACCGGCATCAATACGTGTTCGCGCACGAACTGTTCGTAGCCGACGCCGGTCACGCGCTCGATTACACGCCCGAGGATGCAGTATCCAATGTTGGAGTAAGCGTAGTACTCGCCCGGCTTGAAATCGAGTTTTCGTTCGAGAGTGTCTCGGAGGATGGTGGGACAATCCGGCGGCAGCGGTCCGCCCTGGCGCTTGGCCGCTGCGGCGGCGCCGCGGAGAAATACTACGTCGCCCGAGCGTGCCCGGTTGAAGCCGCCGGAATGCTGCAGCAGGTGGCGCACTGTGATGTCGTTGACGCGGGCGTCCGTGATCATTTCCGGTCGCGGCCCCAGCTCGCCTAATATCGGCAGGACCTTGTCGTCGAGCTTTACGCGGCCGTCCTGAACGAGCCTCAATACAGCGACCGCGGTGATGGTTTTCGACAAGCTTGCCAGGCGGAACAGGCTGGCCGGCTCGACGGGCACGTTCCCCTCCTTGTTGGCCAGGCCGTAGCCGCGCGCCAGGAGGAGCTTGTCCCTGCGCGCGACGGCGAGGCTCCCGCCCGCAATGTCCCATTTCCGGATCAAGTTCGTCATGAACTCGTCGTAGTGTTCGAGGCCCGGTAGCGCGACCCCGGTGGGCTCGGCGCGCGCGGCGACGGCGGCGATGGAGAAGACGATTATTACAGCCAGCAGGCGCAGCATCATGAAATGAGAAAGAGAAAATGCGCGCATGATGGCATCACCCTTCAATCCATCCGCGTTCAACCGCGTTTATTGGCGGTTCTATTTTATTCTTCTTGGCGTCTTGGCGCCTTGGCGGTTCGATTAATCTTTGCTTGCCTTCGTGTCCTTCGTCTCTCCGCTGTTCAGCTTTTCGCCAGGTTCTTACGGATAACTTCTTCGATCGCCTTCAACTCCGCGTCCACCGTGACCGGTTTCGCGCTCTGCGCGATCGCGACGTCGGGGTCCTTCAATCCATGACCCGTAAGGGTGCAGACGATGGTGCTGCCCTCGCCGATCTTCCCGAGCTCGAGGTCCTTCAACAGCCCGGCGAGCGCGATCGCCGATGCCGGCTCGCAGAAAATGCCTTCGGCCTGCGCCAGCAGCTTCTGCACGTGCAGGATCTCCTGGTCGGTGCATTCCGCGAACCAGCCACCGGATTCCCGCGAAGCCGCCACCGCCTGCTGCCACGATACCGGGTTGCCGATGCGGATCGCGGTGGCGACCGTTTCAGGATTTTCGACCGGGCGCCCGCGCACGATCGGCGCGGCGCCCGCTGCCTGATATCCCAGCAATATCGGCCGGCGCTCCACCAGCTTCTGCTTTCGATATTCACGCATCCCTTCCGGAAGCTTCAGGGCTAGTGTGTCCGCGCCCGCTGATTCCGAGTAGCCGATCCAGTGCGCGGTGATGTTGCCGGCGTTGCCGACCGGCAGCGCGTGATAGTCGGGCACATCACCCAGCGCCTCGATCACCTCGAAGGCAACGGTCTTCTGGCCCTGGATGCGGTACGGGTTGATGGAATTGACGATGTTGACCGGCGTCGTCCTCGCGATTTCCTGCACCAGGCGCATGCCGTCGTCGAAGTTGCCGCGGATCTGCAGCACGGTCGAGCCGTGCATCATCGCCTGCGACAGCTTGCCGAGCGCGATCTTGCCCTCCGGGATCAGCACGAAACAGGCGATGCCCGCGCGGGCGGCATAGGCCGCGGCCGACGCGGAAGTATTGCCGGTGGAGGCGCAGATGATCGCCCGCGCGCCCTCTTCCACCGCCCGCGTGACCGCCATCGTCATGCCGCGGTCCTTGAACGAGCCGGTGGGATTCGCGCCCTCGAACTTGGCGTAGATGCTGACTTTCTTTCGCACCAGCGCCGGCAGATTCTTCAATTCGATGAGCGGCGTCGCGCCCTCGTTCAACGAGAC